>ERZ869979.624-NODE-624-length-10770-cov-6.662957_pt1 | contig 10770 bp, 10 predicted proteins | sample MGYA00521269_ERZ869979 | MGnify/ENA primary metagenome ERZ869979 (study PRJEB32232, sample SAMN07284974) | human gut metagenome | biome: human-associated habitat; material: feces | host: Homo sapiens | place: Tanzania | collected 2014-04-05 ... | reverse complement strand
GGGTGCGACTGATACAACTCGTATTTCCCATGGTGGTTTTCTGTTTCAATCCACGCACCCATGTAGGGTGCGACTGCATATTCAGCAAAAGGCTGAATATCAACGTGCAAAGATAATTATTTTGCGAAAGACAGCAAAAAAAATACGCATAAAATATCATAAAAGGTATATTATTTGTAAGTTACTGATTTTAAGAAGGTGCGAAACTATAGATTATTTTGCAATACTATAGGTTCGCACCCTCATATACTAAATGATAAGTTCACCAGTAAAGTCAATCCCCGTATCTTTACCCAAAGTTTCAACTTTGCGTTTCCAGTTTTTTCCAAGCATATAGAATCTGATACTGTCTTGATCAGAATCGATAATACCTTTTAATTGGTCTCTTAATACGACAAATTGAGCTTCAGTCAAAATACATTCAAAAACAGAGTTTTGAACTCTCTTGCCATAATTCAGACACACTCTTGCTACATTGCGCAAACGTTTCTCACCATGAGGCGAAGTAATGTTTACATCGTAAGTAATCAGCACAAACATAAACTACTTAATTAAAAATACAGGGTAATCATCTATATCCTTGCGGATAAACCTTGCTAACAGCATTGCTTGAACATAAGGTAAAAGACCTATACTTACCTTTTCATTTAAATAAGGATGAGTAATCTGTTCCTTCTTTCTATTCTGCCAAGCAGAAAGTATAATCTTACGCCCCGAGTCTGTCATGACGATACCTTCATCACCCTGCTTGACGAAATCTTTAATGGTAATTTGCTTTCTATTGATTAAAGACAAGACCAGTCTATCACCCAAATATGCTCGCAACTCCTCCATTATATCTAAAGATAATGATGCACGCCCTGGTCTTAAAGTATGCATAAACCCTACATACGGATCTAAGCCTACTGTTTCCAAAGCCGATGTCATATCATTACAAATAAGAGTATATACGAAAGATAACATCGCATTAACCGCATCTTTCGGTGGGCGACGATTGCGACCTTCAAATACAAAATCTTCTTTTTGGTTTAGAAGAAGGCGTGAAAAAACACCAAAATAAGCCGTAGCTGCTTCTCCTTCTATTCCTCTCACACTATCTATAGAATCTGTATTCAAAACTCTTCTTTTGCACCGAAGCAGTTCCTCGCAAACACGTTCTATAGCTTCATCATCTCCATTGTCTCTAATAAAGCGGCGTAAGATATTGCGATAGTTTTGAATTTTTCCTCCTATAAATAATTTGCAGAGATGAAGGGCATAGTTAGGTTCATCAGAATTCTTGTATTGTGCTTTTCTCAATAAAACATTTCCTTTAGTCGGCCCTTGCGAACGACTGATATATCTTCCTTGTGGTGAAAGAAAGGTTAGAGAAACATTGTTATCTGCACACAATTTCATCAATCCAGGGCTTGCCCCCATATAACCAAAAGTAATAATTTGCTCTATATTATGGATAGGAATACGAAATATCTCGTTTTGCTTCACAGATACCACAACATTCAACCCATCTTTACTTAGATAGGCTTCAGGTGTGGTTACGTATAATGTATTAAGTAATATCCTCATATAGATTTTTATTTAAATAGGTTGACACTTGAGTGCAATCACTCATTTCTGGCATACAGAGATTTATCAGAGAACAATTCTTGCAATGGTGTTGTTTGTTAGCTTTTGGCAAAATACCGCTTTTAAATACCTCATGCATCTGTCGGGCACATTGAGTAGTCGTACTTCTTAATGACTCAGAAATAGAAATTGTTTCTCTATGTTTTACTTCATCATAATACAATGCACCGTATGGAATATGAATGCCATACATTTCTTCAAGACACATTGCCTGGGCAGCCAATTGTACTTCATCTCTTTCATCAGGTTTATGATGACCTCTTTTATACTCCACAGGGTATGGTTTCCAATATCCTTTGTAGCGATTATGAGTTATAGCATCTTCTGAAGAATCAGTTGGAACAAGTTCTACTGCATCAGTTATACCATACAATCCTAATTCTTTAGAGGCAATATGGAGGGAGCGAAGTGTGATAACATCACCATTTTTCTGACGATAGAAGGGATTATTTACGTTCTTGTGTAGAATCTGCCCTTCTGTCGTCAGTTTATTTTCTGCCCATTGTTGCTCGATATGAATCAAAGCCCATTGCCGGGGACAGAACATAAAGTGCTGTATCCCCGACAACATGAGCATTTCGTCTTCAGTATACATGATGATACTAAATCAATTTTTCAACTGATACACCAGGATATTTCTCATCCAACTCCTCTTGGGTAGGAACAGTAACGTCATAATCGCCAAATGCACGCGGGAACTCTACTCCCTCTTTTAGTTTCACTTGAATAAGGTCAAATAATTGACCAGCTCTAGCATTACCTAAAGGAGAATCGTGTTTGAAGACAATCAAAGCTCTTGGACTCATCTCTCCTCTTGCTGCAGAATGATCATTCTCAAATGCATTAATCAGTGCCTGGAACAAGAGGTTTTTGTCTTCTTCAGAAAATCCAGTTTTAGCTGCATCAGAAGCAGAGATAAAACCATGCATACGATACAGTCCATAACTTACAGTATATTTATTACCAAAAGTATTATTCTTACTCTCATCACTCTCCTTTGTAATACAACAACGAGTAAGTGAATTTGATTTTGAGAAAATAGGATTAATAGAACGGGCAAAAGTAAACTGAACAGGACCGCGCACAACACCAAGTCCCTTTATCTTCTTCTTACTATTTGCTTTTTTCTTTTTTCCTTTCTCTTCAGTATCTTCCTCTTCGGCTTTCTCTTCACCAGTACTCATAACTGCACCAAAAGTACGAATATCAAAGTATTGTGAACACATTGCCTGTCTACCAGATTTGACAGCCTTCTTTTCTTCATCATTAGTCTTGTCTGCCTCATCTCTCTTCTCTTGAATCAGAGGATTCAAAATATTGCCCTCTCTGATGAAAATATCATACGGAGTCTTAAGCCCCTTGAGCAAGTGAATATAATTACGTACTTTGCGCTTGATGCACACATCTGACACCAACCCCTGATCAGTCTCTTCGTCTGTACGAGGCATGTTGTCGAAATCAGGGTCACCATTTGGATTTCCATCTCTAACGTCAAAGAGGAAAACGAACTCATAACGATTCTTTATTGCTTCCATATTAATTAATTGTTAAAATTATTATTATCATTGTTCATTTTGTTTAAATTTGTGTTATATTGGTAATAATATCCCAAAGCAAACTCTCCACGTTCCATTATTGAAAACTTATTTGGGAAGTGACCAATTCGAGCAGCAATCTCAGTAATGGATTTACTGTATGCTCCTTTGGTTTTCTTCTCATAAACTGGTACATATTTTGTCAAGAGAATGCCCATAATTCGCGCAGGTGTATTTGATGCAGATGCAAAAAATCTATCCTTAATCGAACTATTTACTTCACCTTGCGCCTTAAACTGCAATTTGCAGATTAAGGCAAACAAACGTCCACACAAATATGCCTTACTGACATTTTGTTCATCTAATTCATTCTTCATATTATACTTGTTTTTATTGTTTCTATTTAAAACTAATCGAATAACAGTTGATTTCTCCTCACTAAAGCAACCATATTTAGCCTTGTCATGCTCTATTTGACTTAATACACTTTGAAGTATCATCAACGGCAAAGATGTATTTGTTAGAGCAGCATGCCATAATATGGTTCCAACACGAGCTCTTGCCTTGAAGTCGTTCTGTGTAGGCTTAGCTTTCTTCTTAATACAATTATAAAGAATAGTATTTATGCCTGGATAGTACACCTCACCATTTTTTATAGTTGCAATATCTTCAAACCATTGTTTTAGGTTGTTCTGATATTGAGAAACACTAACAGCCAGCCAATCTCTTACAGCAATTCGAGCTGCAGCAGAGGACAAAGTACAACAATAGAAATAGTTGTCTACTTCCGTTTCTGCTCTATGAGAATCACCAATAGCTACAGAGGAAAACATTTTTTTTATTCTTTCAACTGTAGGCTGGCAAATATCAGACCATGGGTCGATATTATCATCTGGCACCTTTGTCCAAAACAAGGCAATAGTATCGTCACTAATCTTTTGACGATTAGTATATTTGCACTCTTTCTCCTCCTTAGAATTGAGTGTTTCGATTCCATTTGTAGTAAGGAACTTAAGAGCTTCTATATAGTTTCTTGCACAGTTTGTACAAATGCCAGAATTAAGATTACCTTTCAAGCTGTAAGATTCAAAAGCATTGGTATTATATGAAACCAACATACTTCCTGCCATCTGACCTTTTGGTAATTTTACAGAACCATGCGACTCATCTAATATTGGATATTTGTTAGAACCACAAATTGCACACAAACGATTGCCAGTGTTTCTTTCACTCAACCCCTTTTCATATTTCTTTTTTATAGCATCATAAACGCATTGTAAAGAAACAAAGCGGATATGGGTTTCTTCAAGCATAAAGGTCATATTTCCACTTTTTTTACCCTTAAATGCATCAATAGCCTTATTTACCTCCTGTGGTTTACTATAAAATAAAAAAACAGGAGCTAACTCTTGAATAGATTTATATTCCTCAAGCTTGTTGAAATATCGCTCAAATTTCTTCTCTACTTCTGTTAAAGTAGTAGAACCACTTATAGGTGTATGGTATCCCAACAAAGTTTCTTCAGGCTTATCAAGCAACAACCTAGCTTTCCCCTTTTTAGCCGATAGTTTTTCTGCCTCAATCATTATATCACAAGAAATCAACTGTTTGAAATTGCCCTCACTATCAATGACAATATCCCAACTACATTTTTCTGTACCTAAAGCATCGTGACCATTGTAAACTCTTTTGCCTAATTCTACTAATTCTGCGAACATAATTCCTCCTTTCTGTTAAAGTCATACAATATGCGATTAACTGAGTCTTCTTGCTTTGCACGTATATGAGATGTTGAAAGCATCTTTTCATTCAGCTCATCAGGACACACAAGCGTGCTATTCTTTACGACTGCATTTGTCATATAGATTGGAGTTGCATTATGATCCTTATCGTACCAAATATCAAACAAAAGACTACCTATAGGATAGGTCAGATTAAGCTCTGTCGCTTTATCCACATCCTCTTGTGTAACAGGGAAGAAATCACAGGAAAACTCACGAGTACCCAAATAAGGCTGATGCCAACACTGACCTTTTTTCAAACGTCGGTTAAACATCTCACGATATTTGACTATTGGTTCACAAGCAGCTCTTCCTTCTTTTTTATCTCTGTTTTTGACCTTTTGAATATTATCTTCTGACATATAAATAACGGCCTCTATAATGTACTCTACATCTCGCAAAACGATGCTATTTCTCTGGCAACGTTTGCTCATATCAAGTATGTCAATAGGCGTACCACTTTGTATGGAGCTGATTTCATTTCTCTTAATTGAAGAGAATGATATCGGCTTCAATATCTTGATACTTTTAACAACCCATTGAAACTCTGGTTTCCAAAGGATGCATTCCAATATGCCTCTTGCTGCAGACGGAGTCATACATGGATATGTCATGCGCTCCACTTTAAGCGCAGGTTGAGTAAAACAGGCATAATCTCCTTTTACCCTTACTTTTACAATATTACTATCTATCATATGCAAAATATTTCTTCTTCGTTACTTAATCCAAATTCTTTCGAATAAGCACCACTCCAAACTTTTACTCCATTTGTAGTTTCTGCTATCTTATCGAAATTGTCACGTTCAAACTTGCTATACACTTGCACACAGTATTGTGCTATTTGCTGATAATCTTTTCGAGAAAGATATTCTTTACTAGTAATCTCTTTATACAGTTGCAAGCTTTCCTCGTTATATCTATACACGAACAATGAGGTCGTACTACTATCAATAATATGATATTTATCTGCTACATCCTGAAACATCAATTTTTCACGTTTAGGAGTTATGATGTCCTCAGGTGCATATAGCTTAACTATATCCGTATAGTATTCTGCATAGAAATCTGCATCAGTTAATCGATTTTCATTATTGTGATAACATAACTGAGCAAATTGAGTGAAAGTTTTATACTCAGCAGAAGGTTGTCCTTTTTCCTCTAATTGAAACAAAAACACTTTGCCTTTTTCAAGCTTACCCTCTCTATTGCACCTTCCTGCCGATTGGATAATAGATTCCAATGGCGCAAGTTCACGAAATACTATAGGAAAATCCATATCTACGCCTGCCTCTATTAGTTGGGTAGAACACAGTATCAATTTCTCACCATTTTTAAGTTTACTTTTGACCTTATCAATAACAGCCATTCTATGCTTCTGGCACATGTTTGTTGATAGGTGAAGGACCTGCATATCGCCTTTTTCTTTTATACTATCAAACAGAGCCTTAGCTTTCTTCTTAGTATTGCATACAATGAGAACAGGCTCTTTTTCTTCACAAACTTTTTGTGCTATACTATCAATTGATTGTACTTCGTAGTCTGCAATCGGATAATATTCAACTCTTTTCGTGGCAGCAAATATGGTCGTAGGATTCTCAACCAATGGCACTATACGGTCAATACCTTTAAAGTCAGCACGGGTTTGAAAGTTCGGTTGCGTAGCAGTGCAAAACAAAATACTACAACGGCACAGATGCAACATATCGTTCAGTATCTTCATTGTACATTCTGCCAGATGAACTGGTAATGTTTGTATCTCGTCAAAAATGACAATTGAATCCTGCAGATTATGCAATTTCCTACATTTCGATCGCTGGTTCGAAAAAAGAGACTCAAAAAACTGCACTGTTGTTGTAACGACAATGGGATAATCCCAGTTTTCTGTCGCTAATTGTTTTGGGTCTTTGCAATAAAACTCTTCTTCTTCACTTTCTTTTCCTTCATAGATAACATTTGAGTGATGCTCTAATATAACATCATGGTCCTTGAAAATTGATTTCAATTCCTTTGCAGTTTGATCAATGATGCTAAGAAAAGGCAGGACAATGACAATGCGCTTAATATTTGAATGAACTTTTGCATGATGTAGAGCCCAATTCAAACTGCACAATGTCTTTCCCATACCAGTAGGCAACGTCATAGAGAAACATCCTTGAGGTTGCGCTGCAAGACTCTGTGCATACAATCTCACCTCTGTTCTAAGCTTGTTTAGTGAAGATTCAAGAGAAAAAGAACTCAACTTATGATTTAATGCATCTAAAAGCACATCTACGTCAAGGGATAACTGCGGGCGTGCATCATATTGTTCTTTTTCAAAATGTTGCTCAGTATCAAGACTATCAGCATCAACAAGAGAACTATATAGCATTCGTACAAACAGTTCTTTGGTTGTATTTTCCTTTATTCTATTAAAAGAAGAATTATCACAAGGAGGAATACATAGACCATCTTTTTTTAACGCACACAGCACATCAAGCCATTTACTCTCTTCTTTTCCACATTGGTTGAAAGTTTCGAACATAGCATCTCTATTGGGCAATCCTGCATGATGCCCAAAAACAGGAAAAGCAACATTGATTAACTTGTCCATTCTTGCCATATAAGCTCCCCATTTTGCATGAGGTTCTTTTTCTCCTTCTGCTCTAATATATTTCTGAAATCCTTTACTATATTTTCCGACATCATGTAACAAACCACAATATGTATACACGTCAACATATTCACCAGATAAAGCGAACGACTTCATCATTCGAGCAACACCTTCGCTATGCTGTTTCATCGTTTGTAGTTCGCCATAACAGTTTTCGGAATGGGCTATGTATAAAGCCCCCTCCGTATCTTGTTTTAGTGTAGATTTATAATCAAGATCTTCCATATCAGAATCTGTCTTCATTGTTACTATTAATATTAAAAATATCAACCAATAAAAGTCTTTAAAACTTCTTTTGTAGCCTTGGCAATCTCTTTTGCCTCCTGATAGCACCCATCAATTTCTTCATAGGTGTATGCATTCCGAGCTTCAGCGATGCTTTCGGTTGCAACCTCTTCGAACATATCGAAGACGATTTGTTCATTATTATTCTGCTTCATATTTAACACTATTAAGAATTCGTATTTCCTTGTTCGAGTATCACCCAAACACCGGCATTATCCTTACCTTCGTGCCTTATGACACCCGCTTTTTGCATTACCGCCAAATCTCTTTCTATCGTTCTCGAAGTCACCGACAAAGTCTCCGACATTTGTTTCGCAGAAACTGTTGGATTAGACCTTATTATTGAAACAATAATTTGCTGTCTATCAGACAGTTTAATCTCCGACATGTCTCCGACATTTATCTCCGACATGTCTCCGACATCCCCGCCACGTTCTGCAATAACTTCATCTATCGTTTTGCGCTGAATAATCGCCATCACGCCACCTCCATTTTCTTCTATCATTGGCAATGGAAGCTTGGCACGTTCAAACTCCTCGGCAATCTTCTTGAAGCCACGTCCCCATGACTCCACAAAGCCTGCTTTGTAAAAAACATTAGCAATATTATGGTTACGAGGATAAGAAGAATGCTTCTGCAACAAAGCTGCAGGAGTCAACTCTTTTGGCAACAATCCATAATTCCACAATTCTATACTGCGGTCGTAGATACGCATCTGGATGGCAGGGCCGTTATAATCCTTATGCGAAATGGCATTATATATCAACTCTCGTAATGCTTTATCTGGAATCTCCAGCTGCTCTATGCGCTGCAATCCCTCGTAGTGAATAGGCGAAAACAGATACTTGGTTCTGAGTATTTCCATCACTCGACTTGCCATCTGAATCAGGTTGCCTTCTAGCACATCCTGAATAATCAAATCGCTCTCATCTGTATGAAAACGTCCTATCTTGAATACCGCAGATGGGAAGAACTGACCAACATGCTTTCCGAAAAGCAAGATGGCAGCATTTTTCAATTCACCTTCCCTGGTGAACAAGCCAAGATTACGCAATACATCTTCGGTTGACGAATTGGCCTCTGATTCATCCATACGACCTGCCTTGATACTACATTGCAAAAAATAGTCAATCGCATTGCGGTCTATGTCATCAAGAGTAGCACCATAAACAGGAATATCATCCCATGAATGACCCATCTTTTCCATAATGAATTGCTGCAAAGCAAGCCCTTTGAGTTCTTGCTTGGTAGAACCACTACGATAATGATACGTACCTTTATAGGCTATCGGCATATTACTTGGTGAGACCACAATCTCTATGTACTCTTTATCACCTTCCATAAGAAGGTTTACATCTTCTACGATGCCCAGATAATTAACTATCTTGTTAGGAATATCTTCCAACAACCGTTTGGCATCAGATAAACCGATTACTTCTTTCTGGTCGTTTACACCGATATAAATACGCCCACCTTGGGCATTGGCGAAACCACATATCCATTTCAGATATTCATCACGCCATGATTCCTTATATTCTATATTTTGACTTTCATTCTGCATATTCATTTTCTTCTTTCTATTTCATTAATCCTCATTTCCAGCCTCTTCTCTCTTCCGATAGTCTCAGGGAATTTATATTCCCCCCAACCTACTTCCAGCCTGTTCTTCTTTAATCTCTCATCAAACCACCAGTCGTAGTGTTCTCGGGAAATCATACGGATGTCCCAGGCTGCATGCACTTGGGCTGCAATCGATATTCCATAGACTTCCTTGAGATCTATCATCTCCTCAAGCAGAAGTTCATCGCGCTTCTCGCCGCCCATTTCTTCGATTAAAGCCTGCTTGGTAAAGAGGAAGAAGCCGGCAAATTTGTTACAACATTTCTCTACATCCAACTCTGGATTTGCAGGGAATGTCAAAAGAAGATGTGCTAACTCATGAGCTGCCGTGAAGCGGAGACGTTCTATCGTTGTTTTCGCCGGACGCATATCGAGAACGATCAGGGGATGATACTTATCTGCCCACGTACTCATTCCCCATACTCCATCAGGCAATTCTGTAGATAAGATTTTGATGCCCTTTCGCTCTATTAACCGAAGGATACTGGCTATCGGTCCATCCCCACTATGCCATTGTTCACGCAACAAGTCGGCGGCATGGATTGCATCCTCCAAGGTGGAAACCTTTGTGCCTCTGATAGGATTTCTAAAAATAACTCTTTCAAACCTTTTAGCTTCCTTATCTGGTTTAGAAACACTTTGTACCAGACGTTCCTTGGTAAAATACTGCTCTGCCCAAAACGAAAGACGGGCTTCAAGAGACTGCAATTCTTCCTCTGATAGTTTTCCGTCTGAAGTGGTGCGAAGCATTGGAATATCTATTTTGAGATTGGTTCCTTTAAAGTATTCCTCGCTGATATTGAGGGCTTGAGCTATGGCTCGCAGAGCATCACGCTTGGGGCGCATGATGCCTTTCTCATAACGAGATATACTCTGCTTGGTGATGGCTCCGTTGGTTCGCGCTACAAGTTTATCCATACTGAGCTTCATCATCAGGCGTGCTTCTCGCAATCTTATTGAAAATGAGTTATTGGTCATAATTATTAGTCTTTTATTTATTTACAAATATAACGATAAAAATACAGAATGTAACTAAGAAGAAACAGAATTTAACACAAAATTATATTTTTAGTATTAGAAAAAGAATAGAAAAGATGAAAATAGAGGATTACACATTATTATATAAAGAGAAAAAGAATAACAGAAAATATGAATTTGATGCAAAACTAAATGGTCGCAATGGATTTAAGACTGCATCTCACGTTTTGCCTGCACTTGGACTAACAGTTAAGGTAGATGAGTTTAGCATCTCCATTTTTCAGTCCGAGGGCTG
>ERZ869979.622-NODE-622-length-10805-cov-4.469799_pt1 | contig 10805 bp, 13 predicted proteins | sample MGYA00521269_ERZ869979 | MGnify/ENA primary metagenome ERZ869979 (study PRJEB32232, sample SAMN07284974) | human gut metagenome | biome: human-associated habitat; material: feces | host: Homo sapiens | place: Tanzania | collected 2014-04-05 ... | reverse complement strand
CCCCTTGTCGTACAGGCGGACAAAGACTTCCTTCACTGCGTCGGAGCAGCCTTCGTCCATGGTGAACCGCTCACGCTCCCAGTCGCAGCTGGTGCCGAGCTTTTTCAGCTGGCTGACGATGCGGTTGCCGTACTTGGTCTTCCAATCCCAGGCCCGCTCGAGGAACCCGTCGCGGCCGACCATCTCCTTGGTCAGACCCTCGGCGCGCATGGCCTCCACGACCTTGGCCTCGGTCGCAATGGAGGCGTGGTCGGTGCCGGGCACCCACAGTGCGGCATAGCCCTGCATCCGCTTGGTGCGGATCAGGACATCCTGCATGGTGTTGTCCAGTGCGTGACCCATGTGCAGCTGGCCGGTGACGTTCGGCGGTGGCATCACGATGGTGTAGGGCTTCTTGTCCGGGTCGGCCTTCGTGTGGAAATAGCCGCCGTCCAGCCAGAACTGGTAGATCCGATCTTCCACCTGACTGGGATCGTACTGTTTTGCGAGTTCTTTCATTGTAACCTCCCAAATTGTGGCGCGTGGGGTGCAAAAAAGCCGCCCCACGGATTCTTCCATGGGACGGCTGTAACATTTACATACCGCGGTACCACCCAAATTGCGCAGTGCGGGTCTACGCCCGGCACCACGCCCCTTGATGCCCCGATAACGTGGGGCAGAACCGGAGACGACTACTGGTTTCACCGTCTCTGCTCAAAAGCGACAGTGCGCCAGCGGAACCTTGCCGGGCTTTCACCTTCTCCCGGCTCTCTGCCAAAGACCGCAGGGCGCACACTCTTTCTCATTGCATTTATTAAAAAGAATATAACGGTTTTGGGGCGATTTGTCAATCTTTTGGCTCAGATTTCTTTCAAAAGCTCCGTTTTCAGCCGCGCGATCAGCCGCTCCATCAACGCCACCCGGTTGAAGGGCGTCATCAGATAGAATCCATCAGCATAGGGCAGAGCCGCCGCCGCCATCTGCAGCGAGAGTTCCAGCCCCAGAGCCTCGCCCTGCTCCCGATCCAGCCCCGCAAAGCGGCGGATGATCGCTTCCTCCACATGGATGCCGTTGACTTCGTTCTCCATGAAGATGGCGTTCCGCTGGCTGACCACCGGCATGATGCCCGCAAGGATCTTGGCGCGGCCGCCCAGCACCTCCCGGGCGCGGCGCAGGTTTTCCACCGCCTGCTCCGACAGCACCGGCTGGGTCAGGAAGCCGGACATCCCGTTTTCCACCTTTTCCACCGCCCGGCGCAGCTCCACGTCAAAATTCCGGGCGTTCAGGTTCAAGGCACCAAACACCGTCATGGGCGAGGGCATCTCCCGGCCTTCGCCCGCCAGCGAGACGATGTACTGCGCCAGCTTGCGGGAGTTGAACTGGTAGACGTTTTTCACCTCGTCGCGTTCGGCGGTCGGGATGGGGTCGCCGGTGATGGCCAGCACTTCCCGCACCCCTTCGGCGTACAGCCCCAGCAGCAACGCCTTGGTCGCGTTCAGGTTTCGATCCCGGCAGGTCATGTGGGGCAGGGTGCAAAGCCCCAGCTCCCGGTGTACCCGGCAGGCGACCAGCGACGAATCCATCCGTGCCCGGGCGATGGGGCAGTCGGCGATGGTCAGCAGGTCGGCACCCGCCGCCTGCAGCCGCTTGGCTCCGTCCAGATACCGGGTCAGGTCGGCGTCTTTGGGCGAATCCAGCTCGATGGCAATGACCTTTTCCCCCGCGTTCAGTTTCCGCAGGAAAGCGTCGTCTTTTTCCACATCCGGCTTCTCCGGTGTGGAGAGCGGAGCCGGTTCCGCGGCCGTCTGCGCGGGCAGGGCGTCCAGCTCCGCCCGCAGTGCTGCAATGTGGGTCGGCGTCGTGCCGCAGCAGCCGCCGAGGATCTTGACCCCCTCTGCCGCCAATGTTGCCTGTTCCCGGGCGAAGTATTCCGGCTTGCCCTGATATTTCACCTGCGTCCGAGCCACCACCGGGTACCCTGCGTTCGGCATGACCGACAGCGGCAGGCCGATGTGCATCAGCTGCCGGGCCAGCGGCCGCATGGCACCCGGTGCCGACACGCAGTTCAGACCCACGGCATCCACCAGCCCGCTCTCGGCCATCTGCTGGGCAAGATCCCTGCAGAACAGACCCTCGCGGGTGTAGCCGTCCGGCAGCACCGCGAACGAGACGATCACAAAGGCATCGGGAACGCATTTTTTGAGATACGACACCGCATCCAGAATGCCTGCGTCGGAGCTCAGTGTCTCGAACAGAAAATTCTTTGCGCCCAACGCGAGAAACCGTTTTGCAACGGCGATGTACACCTCTCCGGCCGGCAGTGTCTCGGTGTCCGGTGCCGGGCCGAGGTCGGCAAACACCGCCGCGCCGCGCTCCTGCGCCGCCTGTTCTGCCAGCTCCCACCCTGCTTCGGCCAGCTCTTCCCAGCCGGAAAGCCCAGCCGCCGCCATCCGCGGCAGACCGAAGGTGTTGGTCTTGAGGGCGTCCGCGCCCGCGGCCAGATATTCCCGGTGGACGGCCTGCACCCCCGCCGGGTCGGTGCGGTTGGCCTGCTCGCACTCCTGCCCGGGCTTCGCCTTATAATAGGTACCCATGCCGCCGTCAAACAGCAGCGGCTTGCTTTCGAGATGTTTCCGGATGTCGATCATGTTGGAGGCTCCTTTTTTCTGATGTCTCTCTTGATTTTATAAAGAAATTCAGGTATAATTTTTGTATGAAAGGAAGTGTTCGTATGCCCAAGATCCGTTCCAGTGCCGATCTTCGCAACAATTACAACGAGATCTCCACCTTCTGCCACTCCTACGCGGAGCCTGTCTTTATCACCAAAAACGGAAAAGGCGACCTTGCGGTGATGAGCATCGAGACCTACGAGGAAATGGTAGGCCGCTTTGAGCTGTACGGCAAAATTCAGGAAGGTCTGGACGATGTCGCCGCAGGACGTGAAGATTCGTGGGAAGATGTCAAAGCTGCTCTCACCGAACAATGGGGGCTGTAATGAAATATCACGTCAAAACGTCTCGCGTCGCGCAGAACGATTTGAATCGTTCTGCCAGCTACATCACGTTTCAGTTGAAAAATCCCGCTTCCGCGCGGCAGCTCTTGACAAAATCGTTCAAAGTCATCGACTCGCTGGGAGAATTTCCTTCCCGCATTCCCCTTGTCCGTGACTCGCTTTTGGCGAGCCTCGGCATCCGTGCCGTTGCTGTCGATCACTATCTTCTCTTTTACCAAATCGAAGAATCCAAGCAGACCGTCCATGTTCTTCGCTTTCTTTACGGCAAGAGCAACTGGTCTGCGACCCTGAAAAACGATCTGCTTCGTTCCTGAACCCATCCCCGGAGTGTTCTGGGGATTTTTTACTGCCATCTTCAGTTTAATGAAGTTTCCGTCCTTGTCAAGCATTTTCTCCTGCTGCTGGCCGTTTTTCCTTGCGTCCGGGGCAAATTTGTGCTATTCTAGGCGTACTTTACAATGTAAGGAGAGAGGAAACCATGCGCCATGCTGGAACACAGAAGATCGAAACGCCGCGGCTGCTTTTGCGCCGCCTTACCCCGGAGGATGCCCCGATGATGTACCGCAACTGGGCCAACGACCCGGATGTGACCCGCTTTCTCCGCTGGGAGCCCCACAAGAACGAGGCCGAGACCCGTGAACTTCTGGCGGCATGGGCGACCCTCTACCCGAACGGCGACTATTACGAGTGGGGCATCGTGGAAAAAGCCACCGGAGAAGTGTTCGGTTCCCTCGGTGTCTTTCGTTCCAGCTCTGCTGAGCCTGTCCGTGATCCGTGGCCGGGCTTCGACCACAGCAACGGCGTATGGGAAGTGGGCTACTGCATCGGCAAGGCATGGTGGAACAAGGGGTTCACCACCGAAGCCCTGAAAGCCGTGCTGGACTTCTGGTTCACGAATACAGACTCCGACTGGCTGGCCTGCTCCCATGCGTTCCAGAATCCCGCCAGCGGCAAAGTCATGACCAAGGCCGGCTTTGTCTACGACCACGACGCCGAATATCACAAATTTGACGGCACGCCGGTCTCCTGCAAATGTTATGCACTGACCCGCAAGCATTACAATGAACTTTATCTATAAGGCAGTTGCTCTCCTCTTTGCCAAGGGCTCCCACTTTGGGGGAGCTGTCAATGCCAAAGGCATTGACTGAGAGGGTGAGCCGCCAAACAGAAAGGATCTACTTTGAGCGAACTTTACGATATTTTAGTGGAAACTCCCCCGACGAAGGTGATCTTGCTCGCCCTCGATCAGGGACTTTGGGATTGCGAACGCAGCCTCGCCGAGCTTTCCGCCCTGTGCGAGACCAACCACATGGAGGCGGTCGCGCAGGTCACCCAGAAGCGCGGCACCCCCGAGACCGGCATCGTCCTCGGCAGCGGCAAACTGGAAGAAGCGCACCTTGCCGCCGAGACGCTGGGTGCCGAGTGCGCCGTGTTTGACGGCGAACTGACCGGCAGCCAGATCCGCAACATCTCCACCGCGCTGGGCGGCATGGAGGTCATCGACCGCACCATGCTGATCCTGGAGATCTTCCGCAGCCGCGCCGTGACCAACGAGGGCAAATTGCAGACCGAACTGGCGCTGCTGCGCTACCGTCTGCCCCGCCTGCAGGGCATGGGCGAAAGCCTGAGTCGTCAGGGCGGCGGCGGTGGCGGCGGCGGCGGTGCCCGCCGCGGTGCCGGTGAGACCAAGCTGGAGCTCGACCGCCGCCACGTCCACGCCCGGATCGACGCGCTGGCCGAAAAGCTGGCCGAGATGGAAAAACGCCGCGGCGAGAGCCGGAAGGCCCGCGCCAAGACTGGGATGCCGGTGGTCAGCTTGGTGGGCTACACCAACGTCGGCAAATCCAGCCTGATGAACGCCCTTTGCGGCCCCAGCGTCGCCGAGGCCGATATGCTGTTTGCGACCCTCGACCCCACCAGCCGCAAGCTCGTCCTGCCCAGCGGCATGGCCGTGCTGCTGGTGGACACGGTCGGCTTCGTCTCCCGCCTGCCCCACAATCTGGTGGAGGCGTTCAAATCCACGCTGGAAGAAGCCGCATGGTCGGATGTCATCGTCCGGGTGGCCGACGCCGGTGACGAACAGCGCGAAGAACAGCTTGCCGTCACGGACGAGGTTCTGGACGGCCTCGACTGTGCCGACATCCCCCGCCTGACCGTTTATAATAAGTGTGATAAGCCCGGTGCCCTGTCGTTCGACCCGGACATCCTGCTCACCAGTGCCAAGACCGGTTACGGCTTGGACAAGCTGCTGCAAAAGCTGGACGAGACCCTGAGCGACCGGGTCCACACCATCCGGGTGCTGCTCCCCTACGATAAGCTGGGTCTTGCCGCCCCCATGCGGGAGCGCGGCAGCGTGCAGATGGAAGAATACCGCGAAAACGGCCTCTACCTCGAGGGCATCGTCAAGACCGAAGACCTGCACTGCTTTGAGGGATACCTTGTCTGAGGTGCCTTCCGCCAGATCCAGATAAAAAAAAGCCCCAGCAAACACAAAAACCCGCCTGGCAGCGGGTTTTTGTGTATAGAGGGGTGGGAAAGTATATAAAGTTGGGAATCGCATTTTCAGGCATGGCCATCCGGGAAACGGTCCTCCGGATGCAGTGGAAACCACCGCACGGCCTTGCAGTATGTATTATACCCATTTTTTCTTTCTTGTCAAACCGCAATTTTCCGTTTTGCTTTAAATTAGCACTTTACATTTTGCGCAAAACTTTATATAATTAAAGCCAGCGAATCAAAAACGGCCTTTTTCGAGGTTTGTGCGATAGCGACAACAATAAAACTTTACTTTCAAAAATTTTTATGAAATTCAACAGAATTCAAAAAGGAGTACTTTTCTCATGGACGATTTGGACCGCAAGATTCTCGCCCTGCTTGCCAAAAATGCCCGGATGCCCGTCAAGGAGATCGCCGAGCAGGTGGCTCTGACCAGCCCCGCCGTCTCGAGCCGCATCCACAAACTGGAGACCGACGGCATCATCAACGGCTACACCGTCAAGCTCAACCGCCCCTCGGACCGGGTGTACGTCGATGCGCTCATCAGCCTTTCGGTCTCGCCCTCGCACCGGGATGAGCTGGTGCAGCTGATGCAGAACAGCAAAGAGGTGCTGCAGTGCTACCACGTCACCGGTGCCTACACCTTCCTGATCAAGGTCAGCTGCGGCAGTATGCCCCAGCTCGAACATCTGATCCTGCAGTTCCAGAAGCTCGGCACCACCAGCACCCAGATCATCCTTTCCACGCCGGTCAATCATGGCGACCTCGAGGCTCTGATGCTGTGACGCGCCTGTTCATAAAACTGTTACAAGCCCGCCGACCGTCCGGTGCAATGTTTTGCCGCTGTGATTCGTATCTTGTATAGCTGCCGCAAAAAACGCAGATACTAGCGGCAGGAGAAGGATTTTTGCAAGAACGAAAGGATACGATGTTATGAAACGGATCATTGCGACCCTGCTGGCAGGTCTGGCTCTGTTTGCCCTTGTGGGCTGCTCTTCCGGCAAACCCGCCGCATCTGCCACCCCCAAAGACTACACCCAGATCCTCCACGACGCCCGCAGCGACGAGGACAACGAATACAACATGATCTTCACCAAAGGCGAGGACGGCAAGTTCACCGCCCAGTACGGCTACAGCAGCGATTACGATGCCGACCAGCTGAACGATGAGATCGAGAATATGCTGCTCCCGCTGCTGGGGCTGGAAGAAGGCAGCTACACCGACTTTGCGGCCTCCGTCTCGGCCATGATGACCCAGAGCTACGGCGTCGCCATCGTCAAGCCTGCTGAGGGCAAGACGCAGGAGGTCGTGGATGCTTTTGACAACTACGTCCTGAGCCAGCAGCAGACCATGGAGCACTACCTTGAGGATCAGTACGAGATCGCCAAGGCTGCCAAGGTCGAAACCGCTCCCACCGGCGAGGTCATCCTTGTCTGCTGTGAGGACAGCGACACCGTGCTGGCCAATATCAAGGCTGCACTGGCAAAGTAAAAATCAACAAAGCCCGATCACTGCACTATGGGAAAGATCCATACGGTGATCGGGTTCTTTTTGTCTTGGCTCTCCCCCCGGGAGCGTTGTCACCTTCGGGTAGCTGCGAGGGACAGGATGCTTTCCTGCGTTGATTTTTCCCCATTCTTTTGCTACAATAAAATCAGAAAACCGGAAGGAGGAATCTTTATGCCGACCAACGAGATCGACTTGCTGAAGGAACGTTTCATCGAGCAGCTTTCGCCCATCCGCATCTACCTCTTCGGATCCTTTGCCGAGGGGCGTGAGCAGCCCGACAGCGACTTTGATTTCTACATCGTCGTCGATGATGCCCAGACCGACATTCCGGCACTGACCTCGAAAGCCTACCGTTCCATCCGCCCGGTCAAGCAGCGTCCGGTGGATATCCTTGTCGGCACCCAAAGCCGGTTTGAGACCCGCAGACAGGTTCCTTCCATCGAGAATGAAGTCTACCAGAAAGGAGTTCTCCTCTATGACACCGGAAACCAAAAGCTGGCTTGACTTCGCGCAGCAAGACTTCCTTGTTGCCCAGCATCTTTACGGTGCCCTCTATCCCAAACCGCTTGAGATCATCTGCTATCATTGCCAGCAGGCCGCCGAAAAATCCATCAAAGCGGTCATGGTCTCGCTGGGCTGTCCGGGCGGTCTCCCGAAACGGCATGACCTATCCTTCCTGCTCGACCAGCTTCATAAAACGGTTTCTGTCAGCGACGAACTTTACGATGCCGCCGACGCTCTGACGCCCTACGGCGTTGCGGCACGGTATCCCAACGAGATGTTCCTCGAAGAGCATCATGCTTCGCAGGCCCTCCGGGATGCGGAGCTTCTGCTCAACTGGGTGCAGAAAATTCTAGCGTAATGACTGCATTTTTATAGAAACAACGGCTGTTGTGTGGAACTTCCACGCAGCAGCCGTTTTCGTTTCAGCTCTTATTTTCCGTCTTCTTCACCCAGAGATACATTCCCGCCGCCAGAATCCACGCGCAAAGGATGGTGACGATTCCCGTTTCGCTGACGAAGTACATCCGGTCCACCCCTCCGACGGTGATCACGCCGAACACGGTCTGGTCGTAATTGTTGTGCGCCGCATGGAGAAAGGCCGCCGGCCAGAGGCTCCGACTCTTGACGGTCAGCAGACCAGCCATGACGCCCACCGGGAAGATGCAGAGCACGAAGGCAGGCAGTTTGTACCACGCCGGCGTGCCGGACATATAGTCACCGAACGCCAGAATTGGCAGATGCCAGCCGCACCAGAACAGGCTGGAGATCACCAGCATCCGGTTCAGGCCGACCGTCTCATACAGGGCCGGAACCATAAACCCGCGCCAGCCGATCTCTTCGCCGATGGCGGTCAGCAGCGACAGGAACACGCCGAGCACCGTGATGGGCAGGCAGTCTTTCAGGATGACCGGCAGTGCCACACCCCGATAGGCAAAGGTCTCGGGGTGGGTCGCCCAGTAGACCAAGTACGGCACCAGCAGATACACCAGCGGCAGCAGGCAGGCCAGCAGGAGATACCGCACTTTGCACTTGTGGAAATTCCCCCAGCCAACCAGCGTTTTCGGCGTGATGCGTTGCCCGGCTTCTTTCAGACGGATGATATTTGCCGCCAACGCCGCCAGAGCCGGGAGCCACATCAGGACAAGGTACAACACCTGCAGATCGCCCATGAAGATGATGCCGCCCTCCACAAGGGCAGACAGGACAACGACGACCCCGAAAAAGACCTGTACAGACTTTTTGCTGTAAGAACGCATTTGATTCGCCCTCTTCCCATTTTATCGCATATCCGTTGAAAGCCGTGTCATTCCAGATCCAGCTTCCGCTTCATCAGCCAACTTGCCGTGACAAAATAGGCTGCGCCGAACAGAACCATGATGAGCAGGTTCACCCACGGGTAGGCCGCCGGAGTCGATTCCGGCAAGACGTTGGTCGATTGGATGGTGATCCGGATCAGGTTGGAGACCCCCGCCGTACCGCCCAGTCTGCTCTGCACGCTCTGGAACAGGAAGAACGCCGCGATGCTTGCCACCGTGGTATGCTTCCGGAACAGATGGCCAACCATGCAGGCCGCATAGATGCAGAGGATGAGCACCGCCGTGCCCAGCAGACCCACAAACAGGCTCCACGCCGCCGACGCCCAGAACGATCCGCCCAGCTGCGCCAGCTGCTGCCGGAGGATGTCCCAGAGGTCGCCCCATGTATAGGTGACGACCCGTTCATACGGCACGCCGTCGATGGTTCCGCTTGCAAGGATGCGCTGCGGGTTTTGGAATGCGCAGAGCCCCAGCATCAGCAGCACGATGGACAGCAGACCGACCCCTGCACTGCACACGACCCAGACAAGGCTGGAGATCAACTTGGAGCCGACCAGCTGGTACTCGTTCACGGGCAGCGTGTGCATCAGGTAGCCTTCGCGCCCCAGCAGATTTTTGGTAAACCTCTGGAGAATGGTCGTGATGCAGACCACACCGGCCGCGATGGTGATGCCAACGTAGAGCAGCATCAGAACCGACCCGATCTGCCAGCCGTTTGGATTTTCCGCCTCAACCATGTTCCGCATCGAGACGCCCAGCAGCAGCCCCAGCAGCAGCCACACCAGATACAGGCCGCCGTAGGTGCGGCTGGTGGCTTTGAACTCATATTTCAGCAATTTTTTCAGCATTTGAATACCTCCCGGAAATACGCATCCACGCTCATCCCCTCATTTTCGCGGATATCATCCACCGCACGGTGCGCAAAGACTTTTCCCTCTTTCAGGAACACTGCCTCGTCCAGCACCGGCTCGATGTCCTCGATGAGGTGGGTGGAGATCAGAACCGTCGCATCCTTGCTGTAATTGGACAGGATGGTGTGCAGGATATAATCCCGCGCCGCCGGATCCACGCCGCCGATGGGTTCGTCCAGCAGGTAGAGCCGGGCGTTCCGGCTCATGGCAAGGATCAGCTGGACCTTCTCCTTGTTGCCCTTCGAGAGGGTCTTCAGCGCGGCCTTGGGCTGCAGATCCAGTTTTGCCAGCATCTCGTTGGCCCGCGCCGGGTCGAAGTCCTTGTAGAAGTCGGTGAACAGCTCCACCAGCTGCTCCACCCGCATCCAGTCGGGCAACCAGTCGGCGTCCGGCAGATAGGAGACGATGGCCTTCGACTCCACACCGGGCTTCATGCCTGCAATCCGGATGCTGCCGCCGGTGGGCTGCAGCAGGCCGTTTGCCAGCTTGATGAGGGTGGTCTTGCCGCTGCCGTTGGGCCCCAGCAGGCCGACGATCTTGCCGAGGCCGATGTGCAGATCCATGCTGTCCAGTGCGGTTTTCGCACCGTAGCATTTGGTCAGGCTCTCACAGGTCAGGATATCACACATGGTTCGCATCCTCCTTTGTGTACTGGGTCAGCAGCTCGGCCACCTGCGCCGGGCTGTACCCGATGCCCTGCATTTTTTCGAGAAATTCTGCCGCGATTTTTTCTGCGGTCGCGGCGCGCAATCGTTCGATCAACACGGTATCCTCCGTTACATAGCGGCCTGCCGTCCGCTCGGTGCGGACGAGGCCTTCGGTTTCCAGCTGGGCCAGTGCCCGCTGCATGGTATTGGGGTTGACGCCCACGGCCGCGGCCAGATCCCGCACCGAGTCGAGATGTCCGCCGGGCGGGTAGCTCCCCGCTAGGATCTTCGCCTTGAGCCGTTCCACCAGCTGCGCATAGATCGGGCGGCTGGCGTCAAATGATTCGCTCATCGTTGTCCTCCCTGCACTTTGTATTGTTGTGTTAAGTGCCTAATACAATAATACTCATTTTTTGCTCTGTGTCAAGGG
>ERZ869979.616-NODE-616-length-10890-cov-3.340146_pt1 | contig 10890 bp, 15 predicted proteins | sample MGYA00521269_ERZ869979 | MGnify/ENA primary metagenome ERZ869979 (study PRJEB32232, sample SAMN07284974) | human gut metagenome | biome: human-associated habitat; material: feces | host: Homo sapiens | place: Tanzania | collected 2014-04-05 ... | reverse complement strand
CTGGTCTGGAAGCTGGACCGTTTTGCCCGGAACCGCTACGACAGTGCCCGGTATAAGACCCAGCTGAAAAAGAATGGTGTCAAGCTTATGTCTGCCACCGAGATCATTTCGGATGGCCCGGAAGGTATCATTCTGGAATCGGTTCTGGAAGGTTATGCCGAGTATTACTCCGCTGATCTGTCCGAAAAGGTCATTCGCGGCATGACGGAAAACGCCCTGAAAGGCAAGTTCTCTGGCGGTGCTATCCCTTTCGGCTACACTATCAATGCAGACCGCCGCTTTGAAATTGACCCTCTCACCGCACCTTTTGTAGCAGAAACCTTCCAGCGGTACAACGACGGCCAGACCATGCGAGAAATTCGGGATTGGCTGAACGAAAAAGGTATCAAAAACAAGCGCGGTGGGCCGATGAGCTTCAATGTTATTCAGCATATGCTGAGCAACCGCCGTTATATTGGTGAATTGAAGTACCGGGACATCCTGATTCCCGATGCGATTCCGCCCATCGTGTCCGCAGAGCTTTTCAACGATGTACAGGAAAAGATGTTGAAAAACAAGAAAGCCCCTGCCCGTAGAAAGGCAGAGGACGACTATCTGCTCACCACCAAGCTGTTCTGCGGCCACTGCGGGGCGTTGATGTTTGGCGAAAGCGGCACGAGCCGGACGAGAGAGGTCCACCGCTACTATAAATGTGCCACCGCAAAGAAGCATAAAGGCTGCAAGAAAAAGACTGTCCGTAAACAGTGGCTGGAAGATCTGGTGGTCAATCAGACGATGCAGCTTGTCAAGGACGATGCCGCTATGGAATCCATCATCGCCAAGGTGATGGAACTGCAAAATAAGGAAAACACCAACATTCCCCTCTATGAGAAGCAGCTTCGGAATGCGGAATCCGGTATCCAGAATATGCTGAATGCGATTCAGGCTGGTATTCTGACTAGCTCCACCAAGGAGCGGCTGGAGCAGCTCGAAGAAACCAAGCGAGAGCTTGAAGCCCGCATTGCGGAAGAAAAGTTGGCAAAGCCCAAGGTCACGGAGGAGTTCATTCGGTTCTGGTTGCTCCGGTTTCGCAAGCTGGACATGAGCCTGAAAGACCAGCGGCAGGCGTTGGTGGATACGTTCATCAATGCAATTTACCTGTATGATGATAAGGTTTTGATAACCTTCAACTATAAAGAAGGAACACAGACCGTCACCTTTGGAGAAGCGACAGAAGTTGCATCCGAGGGAAATGGTTCGGATTTGGATTGCATTCCTGCACCAAGTAAAATCCCACGATTGACCGTTGAAAATACGGTGTAAATCGTGGGATTTCTTGTTTTATATAGGCTTCGAAAGGGCTGGAATGTGCCTTGTTTGTGCCTTACCACCCAAAAAACTATCTCTTGTGTGCCTTATGTTGGTGTTTTGGCTGGGGGAGTCGTACTGTTGGACTTCTGAATACGAGTTTATAAAAAACACTGTATTCATTTTGAAAATCGTTGAAAAATTACAGAAAATTCGTGCGGAATTGCCTTGACGGATGAATTTATTTTGGGTATTCTAATATTAGGAGGTGTTGACCGTGATTTTAAAATCATTAACAGTGAGTGGTTTCAAAAATGTAAAATCCACTTGTTTGGATTTTACGAGCAAGACGCTTGCCGTTGTTTCACCAAACAATTATGGCAAGAGTAATTTATTAGAAGCACTGACTTTTGCGACAGACTTTATTTCTGCAGGAACAAAGCAGCGAACCATGATGATGTCTTGGATTGATGGTATTCCGATTGTGAAGGGATTAGATAGTTCGCCGTTTCAATTTGATATGGAATTTGAACTCCCAAATCAAGAAGAATACCGTTTTGTTCATTACGGCTTTACCTTTTTGTGGTACCGTGATGATAAAACGGGACAGAAGATCATAGATGAGCGATTGGAGATGAGGCCAACAGAAAGTGTAAGGTACTCAGCTTATTTAAAACGTTCGTCTAATCAATACAGAAAAGGCAAGTCAACTAATGCTTTTCGAAATCTTATGCTAGATTCGAATACACTGGCGATAGATGTATTGCCTTCGATTAAAGATTTAGAGTATGGTCCTATAATACAAGCTGTTCGAGAATTTGAGTACCGTGTTTGTGACACGTTAGATGTCAAAGAACGTTTTCAACCTACTCCGATTCGACTAGCTGATGACGATGATAAACATATTCGATTTGATGATGAAGATATTCCACGCGCACTTCACCAACTTAAAGAATTGTACCCGAATCAGTATTATGAATTTGAAGATGCGGTATATTCCTTATTCCCAGATTTTTCATCTATTGATATTCAAGCCCATGAATTAAACTTAACCGAGAATAAAAACGTACGAGTGATATATTCTAATGATCCGGATGCACAAGCTGAAGATTTGCCACCAGTGCCGTTTCATTTAAAAGATAAGGTATACCGAGTTGTCATTCGGAGCGATGCACTTAATCAACCAGTAAGCTTGGCATCTATGTCAACGGGAACCAAACGGATTTTTTGGTTGTTGACAAATATTTTTATTGCGAGCTGCAATAATGTTTCATGTATTGGTATTGAGGAATTGGAGACTAGCATACATCCGAAGATGCTGAAGGATTTGTTGAATATAATTTCTGAAGCGCTAGAGGATACCTGTCTTATAATCTCTAGTCACTCGCCTTATTTAGTGCAATATCTCAAACCAGGTCAACTCTATGTTGGAGGAATGGAAGAACTTGGCGTGGCACAATTCTATAGAATCGCAGCGACCAAAGAGAAAAAACTGTTGACTGCGGCACGTGCCTATGGGCTGTCAGTGGGAGAATACTTGTTTGAACTTATGTCGGGTGAAAGCGACTCCTTTAAAACCCTACGGAATTATCTGGAGGGTATGTGATGGAAAATTCTTATGAACAGGGATTTGCTTTTATCTTGGAAGCTGCAACAGAACTCGCGTTCTATGATATTTTGCTGAATTTTTTGGCAGAAAGGCATCCAGAGTGTAAACTGGAGAAGCGGACTTCTGATGAAACATATGAGCCATTTTATGTTGTGCAAGGTCCATTTGGAACGCGGGTTATTAGAATGAATGCGGTCGGAACGATTACTCAAATCAAAAACTCTGTGCATTGGTTTCAAAACACTTGTATCCATGCTAAGGGGAAAAAGATTCCATGGACTGTATTCCTCTGTTATGATACGGATTCCTATAATGCGGATATCACTAAATTTTATGAGGATGACTGGAAGAATTTCCGCAAAGAGATAAGCAAAGGCAGTAGAACGGTGAAAATCATTGATTTGGCTGCAAGCGCCGAAATTGAGGATGTTTTCCTCTTGGATTTACATGGAATAAGTCAGTTTTTGGGGCTCGAAGAAGATTTGAAACCAGAGGATGTGCCGAATGGACACAAAGGAAGTGCACGGTTAAAGCAACTGATTCTAAAACAACGTCAGCTAAATCGAACAATGGTAGTTTACCATAAAGGAGAGCGTGCAAAGAACTTAATCAAATTTTTGGACTTACAAAAGATTATGGAAAGCGATTTGTTGCCGCTTTATCATTTGGAAAAGATCTTTGAAGCGTGACGAGTTCAACTTTTAGAGAGTCAAAAGTTGAACTCGTGGATAAAAAACGCGTTTTTTAACACGGGATTGAAAAATGAGTTGTATTTAAATATCAACTTTGTCGCTTTTGGTGTACTTGACACCAGAAAAAGAACAGAGTGCCTTGTGCTGGATGCCCGCCGGAGCGTGTTTTGTGCCTGTTTACCGCCTGTTTGATAGCAAAAAAGCCTGTCCGGTGTGTAGCCGGGCGGGCTCTTGTGCTATATGGGGTTCAGTACCCTTTCAAGATGTTCAGTGCATCTAGTGTCTTTGCTGTGTCCAGCAGTTCAGCTTGTGACTTGTCAATAGCTTCGATGATGCTCCATAGAAGTGTGTAATACATGGGCAGCTCACGCCAGATACTCGCTGCAATCAGCTTCCCGCTTGAGTTCATCCACCTTACCGCGGGTGCACATCCAGCTGTTCATGATGAAGAGAAGGTTCTTCAGGTCGGCTAAACGCCCCATCGTGGTTCCCACGTCCAACGCTTCCACCTGCTTTGCAGTCAGGATCATTGTCTTGTCCCCCCCTTCAGGCTTTGATAATGCCGCTTGCGAATATCCAAACCAGCCGCACCTTGTCCGGTGCTGCCTTCTTCAGACGTTCGTTAATAGCGTCAACCGTGTTTGTCTTCTGGTTGCCCAGGTCGCCAAAGAACAGCGCGTCCACGCTGGTGTCAAGCATGGTTGCCAGCGTTTTGGCTTCGCAAAGCCGGAATTCAACCTCTCCGTTCAGCTTTGCGCGCAGTGAGTTGGTAGAGATCTGCAGCGCCCACGCCACGCTCTCCAGCGTCATGCCGCGTTCCCGAATCATTGCACGAATATCGTTCATACCTCAACTCTCCTATCTGGGGCTGGATTGTGCTGCGCTCTACCCGGCGGGCTTCCATCTTCCCGCCGGGGATCCTCTGATTGTGTTACCGGGCTTCCAGTGGCTTCACCTGCGATGCACCGAAGAACGATGCCCGGTAGGTCTGGCCGTCTCCCCTGCTGCTGTGGATCAGCACCGCCTGAAACAAGGCCTTTGCGCCGTGCTCTACCATGTACCCGGCGGCCTTCCAGCCTGCCCAAGTGTTCACCGGCTCGGTGATCCCGGCGGTCTGCTGGGCTTCTTCGATGCGCTGGGCGTTGACCGGGGCAGCCTTTGCGCTGTTCCATGCCCGGTGCAGGGCTTCGGCAAAGCTGCCCACGCCCTTGCGGTACAGCTTCCATGCCTTGTGCATGATCTCGGAAAGATTGTACTTCATTTTAAGACCTCCGCTTTACTTTGCGGGTCAGCCTTGTTATAATGGGCTTGACCCTGTTGTGGGTTTGGCGTGGTGACTGTTTGGCGATGGGCACCGCGCCATTTTCTTTTATACAGCTTATCAGGAAGTGGGTTACTGTCTTAGCTGGCGTTCTGCTCTTGCGCTCCCGGTACATCCTTCGCCCCTTGCCTTCCGGTCGTGCTTCCCTTGCTGTGTCTATAGTATACCACTTGAAACTGGTGGTGTCCATTAGCAAAACCACCAAATATTAGTGTTTCAAACTATGAATTTTACCACTTGTTTTTAGTGTGCTATTGCGCTATACTAAGAACAATGAAAAAGGGACAGTATAATAGGCCCTTAACGAAAGTAGGTGAAATTATGGCATTCAAGTACAAAATCAATGTGCTGGCTGCTTTGAAAGAAAGAGGATATAGTTCCACCAGACTGAGAAACGAGCATCTTCTTGGTGAATCGTATATGTCGCAACTGCGGCGGGGTGAAATGGTATCGTGGGCGGCATTGGAAACGATTTGCACGTTGCTGGACTGCCAGCCGGGCGAGCTGCTGGAACATGTGCCCACAGAGGACACCGCCGGGGAAGTAGAAAAGAGTGAGGTGTAATCATGGCAAATGCCTGTCCTGTATGCGGCGGCAAGCTGGGCCTGCTGAACCGTGAGAAAAGCGCTGATGGTCTGATCTGCGCCGGATGTAGCAGTTTCTTCTTTTCAAAACTGGGATTCCGGGCAGCAAAGCAGCCGACAGCTGCCCTTGCGGACTACTGGGCTGCACTGGAACAGCGTCGGAAGGCGTTCAAAGAAACCGATTCCATCTATGATGGTGACGCGCTCTTTATGTCCATTGACAAAACCAACCGGCTGTTTTGTTTTGGGCACCGCGGCGGTGATAAAGGCCCTCGTATGATCTACAGCTTTGATGAAGTCGCCGGTTATGAATCGGACGCGCCAGACGATTTGACGGTGACAGAGACCAAAGGCGGCATTGGCCGGGCCGTAATCGGTGCAGCCGTTGCCGGTCCTGTGGGTGCGATCGTGGGCGCTGCCACCGCCAAAACAGAGACCCGCAAGGGTGGCCGCAGCAAAGAGAACGTGTCTATTCGGTTTGTGCTTTCTCTGGGCGAAAGCAGCCTGCCGACAACGGTTTATCCCGGTGGAATGACCGCTTTCCTCAAGAACTGCAAAGTCAGCCAGGAGAAGCCACAGGTCACCGCTCCAGCTGCATCCAGCGTTGCTGACGAGCTTTTGAAGTTTAAGCAGCTGCTGGATATGGGAGCCATTACGGAAGCAGAGTACAACGCCAAGAAAGCCCAGCTGCTGGGCTTGTGACACAGGGAAGGAAGTGTAAGATGATGGACTCTAATCAGGTTGTTCAGCTGAAGAATGTGTTTGACCAAATTGTACATATCACAGAGGATGGTATAGAGTTTTGGTATGCGCGCGAACTTCAGTCTGCACTGGGATATACCCGATGGGAAAACTTTGTGAATACTGACCATTGCAGCTGGCTTGCTCAATGCGACTCACAATGGGTGGAGCGATATCTTCTAACCGTTCTGGTGTCCAGCAAAGCAACTAGAAATAATTGTGATTTTGCCGCTGCTACATCGTGCATCAATAACTTCAAGCGCTCGGTCAAGATCGGCCGCGCTGGGGGTGCCCTTACTGCTTACCACGTCAAGAAAACCGTCCAGCCATAGGATGTTGCAGCCTTTGGCCGTTTCAATAAGCTGCCAATCTTTGGAGCTGCGCCAGGCAAAGGCTTTCCACGGCTGGTAGTTCAAGCCGTTGCAGTCATTCGCCATCAGATGGTAATAGATTTTGCTGCACAGGTGGCTCTTGCCGGTAGCTGTTTGACCGCCGATATAGAACGTACCTGTGGGGTGTTGGGCAAACTCTCCTGCCTTACGATGGAGCACACGTTGCCATTCGTGCAGGTCAATATAATCACCGTATCGAGGTGCATTGCCAGCTTTTCGGGCTGCATCATCCTGCACACGAGAAGAACCACACTTCGGGCAAGTGGTCAACAGGCCATGAAAATACTCATCATTTGACCACACTTCCATAACGTGGCCGCTGCCATTACAGACTGGACAGGGGCTTCCATCTGGGTGGTTATATGCTGCTTTCCGCCGGGCATTGTGCTGTTGCCATGTTTTCAAATCCATCAGTTATCACTCCTTTTCTCTGCATCCGGTGGGGCTGCATCGGCAGCAGGCCACTCCGGATGCTTTATGGCATTCAAAAATTTTTGCCGTGCCGCTTCTGTTGCTGCGTCCCTGTCGTTATGGTCTAAAGTACCATCTAGCACTGTCATGCCGTCGTTGGCGCCCTTCAGGGGCGCACAGACGGCAGACAGTGCGGTTCAATGATGCTGGTTTTCTTCTTTATCTTCTTTTTCCTTTTCCTTCTTGGTTTTCGGAGATAAAGAAACGGGGGTTTCAGTAATTTCAAAACCAGGGTTTTCATTTTCTGACAAACCGGGGTTTGGGTTTTTACGGGGTCTACCGCCTTTTGAACCATTCAGAAAATCGTCCATAGATTTTTCAAGATATGGTTTTACAAGAATCCAGCACATTGCCGCTTGTCCTTTTAGAGTGGGCTCTTTTGCAGTAAAGCTGTAATTGATGACGGCTTCATAGAACGCGGCACGATCTTTTGCGCTGAGGTGTTGAGCCGCTTCGTAATATGCCGCAAAGAACGGAAAATATTTGCGAGGCAATGTATCACCTCCTCATCGTGCTACCCGGCGGATGCCCTCGGCGGTCTGGTTGCTTTCCGCCGGGTCTCCCTGTTCAAAGTACCGTGCCAAACTGTCCAGATTGACAAGCCACATGTGCCCGGCGTTTACATACCGGATTTTACCTGTCTTGCACAGCCGCCGGATGTAGGACGTTGATAGACTGTAGATTTCAGCGGCCTTCTTGACTGTGCCCATGTTGGGATAACGGATGGTATCACCCATGTTTCAACCCCCCTTAGGTTGTTTTTTGTTCTGTCGTTTTTGATGTGTCGGCATTAAACCATAAAACGAAAATCTTTGCAATACCGCCAAATTTTGATTGAAAATTGATGCTATGAAGCATTGTTGAAATGAAGTCCCTTGCATCAAAATCTATCTGGTGTCATCTGGTGATATCTAGTGTCATGCTTTGCAATGGGTTACCTTGTTTTGCAATAGATTTACAGGGGAACGCCCGCCTGGTTTATGGAGAAATGCTGCTGATTTTGCACATCAAAAATCAGCAATGAAATTGAATCACTAACACGGTGAATTTCGTTCATTGCTCCATCAGACTTTCCATGGACACGCCGAGAGCATTTGCCACATGCTGCGCGGTAGTGCGCCAGACAGGAAGCCCCTTGCGCATTTTGTAGATAGCACTGTTGCCGGTTCCGGCCTTCTGGGCCAGTTCCTCGCCGGTCAGATTTTGACGTGCCATTTCAGCAATAACCTTCACGCGGTCTACGGTTACGGTTTTAGCCATTCTTGTATCACCTCAACTGTCAATTTTGGAACAAGCAAAATCTTGTTCAACAAGAATATACTACAAGAAAAAAACTTTTGTCAACAAGACTGCAAAAGAAAATTCTTGTGTTTTGCAAAAAAAGCTGTTATAGTAAAAGCGGAGGTGGTATTGTGACACTCGCGGAAAAAATCAAGCAGATTCGAGAAAAGAAGGGAATGACACAAAAGGAAGTGGCTTCTCTTATGGGCATAAGTCAACAGGCTTATGGTCAATATGAATCCGGGGGCCGAGTTCCAAAGCTTGAAACGGTTACAAGAATTGCGGAAGCTTTGGGGGTTTGCATCCCGGAACTATATCCCGAAGGAATGCAAGCAATGCCGATTCTTGAATGGATGGAATCAAAGGGAATACCACTTGTGTCAGGGCCACATGAAGAAGAACAGGCCGACCCATTTGATGACGACCCATACGATCATCCGGTGCAGCCTGCTGACGTTGAAAAGATGACTAAGTGGCTTGTTCATCAGAAAGAACTTCTCGACAGCATTACGAACGACTTTGCTTTTCTTAACGATGAAGGACAGGAAGAAGCGGCAAAGCGGATACAAGAACTTACCGAGATTCCGAAGTATCGGCGTAGGATTGAAGATGAACTTCAAGATAAGCCCACCGACGAGGAATAACCCCACCCGGCGGGTTGACACGCTGCCCGGTTTGTGCAGAATGCTCTTGCTGTGGGCCTGATCGTGGCCAGATGAGCGCACCGCCGATGACAAAATGCACAAAAGACCATGCCCACAAAGGAGGGGTGACAGATGGCAAAGATTGTAAAGCGGATGAAGAAGGACGGCACCTGCTCCTACTGCATCCGGGTCTCCAACGGCTATGATCGGCAGGGCCGTCAGGTGCTGGTAAACCGCACCTTCACTCCCCCGCCGGGTATGACCGGTAAGAAGCTGGAAAAGGAATTGCAGCGTCAGGCAGATGCCTTTGAACAGGAAGTGCACAGCGGCGTTTCGCTGGATGCGTCCATGAAGCTGGATGACCTGATAGAAAAGTGGTTCACCGAGTACGCAGACCGCCAGCTGAAGCCCAAGACGGCCACTGAGTACAGAAAGCTGGTGCCGCGTGTGTCCGCTGCTCTGGGTCACATGAAGGTCAATCAGATACGCCCGGCGCACCTCATGGCGTTCTATGCGAACTTGTCAGAGGGTGGAGTGCGTCAAGATTCCACCTATACGGCAACGGCTGCGCTGCTGAAGCTGCTGCCGAAAGGCCAGCGGGCAAGGATCCGGGAGGCCGCAGGGGTGGGTGAGGAAACGATGCGGGGGCTGTGCAGCGGCAAGCCTGTCAGCCGCAAGACCGCCGAGAAGGTGGCCGATGCCGCCGGGCTGCCCCTGTCCAAAGCATTCACCGAGAACGCCAGGGCGGGCGGTAAGCTGGGCGGCAACACACAGCTGCACTATCACCGCTTTTTGTCCAGCGTGTTTGAAAAGGCGGTCAAGTGGCAGCTGATTGATGAAAACCCTTGTCGGCGCACAGAAGCCCCTAAAGCGGCAGAAATCGAAGTGGAAGCATTGCAGGAAGAGGACGTTGCCAAGCTGCTGGAAGCCCTGCAGGACGCGCCAGCGCAGTACAGCGTTATCACACAGCTGGCCTTGCTCACAGGTGCCCGCCGGGGCGAGATATGCGCTCTGCGCTGGTCAGACATTGACCTTGACGCGGGTGTGATCTCCATCAACAGAACGGTGCAGAACATCGCCGGGCGCGGCACGGTGTTCACAGCACCCAAGACAAAACGCTCCCGGCGGTGCATCAAGATAGGCCCGGAGTGTGTGCAGCTGCTGCGGGAGTACCGCCAGCACCAGAAGGCCGAACGGTTCAAGGTCGGCTCCGAGTGGGTGCGCCGGGTGGAGATCGAGAATGGCAAGACGGTGGACAATGACCTGCTGTTCACTCGCTGGAACGGTCAGCCGTTCGACCCCAACGCGGTTACAAGCTGGTTTCCGGGCTTTCTAGCCGCCCATGACCTCCCGGTGGTTCACTTCCACAGCCTGCGCCACACCAACGCCAGCTTGCTGATAGCTGCCCATGTGCCGGTTACAACGGTTTCGGGCAGACTTGGCCACGCAAAGACCAGCACCACCACGGATATTTACGCCGGGTTCATCCGTTCCAGCGATGCGGCGGCAGCGGACGCGCTGACGGACGTTTTCAGCCGTATCAAGGAAAAGTCACACGCATAACAAAAGACGGCTCACAGGGGCATTTCTGCCGCCCTCGTGAGCCGTCAACTTTTTTACTTTCTTCATATTGTACGTTTTATGGGATAATATGCTCTCTGGAATGTGCCTTGTTTGTGCCTTGTTGAATCGAAAAGAAGTGAAATGACCATGCACAAACAAACACAAAAACAACGATGAATCTATATAAACTGCAATGACCGAAAACGCCGAAACTCATATAAAGGCCCTCTACGAATCAGTAGGCCGGGGGTTCGAGTCCCTTCCATCGCACCAAACAATGAAAATCCGAACCTTTTCTCGATAGG
>ERZ869979.615-NODE-615-length-10911-cov-4.994554_pt1 | contig 10911 bp, 6 predicted proteins | sample MGYA00521269_ERZ869979 | MGnify/ENA primary metagenome ERZ869979 (study PRJEB32232, sample SAMN07284974) | human gut metagenome | biome: human-associated habitat; material: feces | host: Homo sapiens | place: Tanzania | collected 2014-04-05 ... | reverse complement strand
ACGTGTGCTCTTCCGATCCCAGACCGTTGATGCGGACGACCCGCTCGGCACCGCGGTAATCCACGGTCTTCAGGGCATGATACAGGCTGAAGCGGGCGACGTCCTTCTGGTTCTCGGCGACAGCGTCCTCGAGATCCAGCATGATGGAGTCTGCCTTATAAATGTACGGGTCCTTGATCAGGCCGGGCTTCTGCGCGTTCAGGAACATCATGGTGCGGCGCAGGCGTTTCTTGTTCGGGTTCATCATTTGATCGCACCTCCCCAGGGCAGGTTCTCATACTGATCGACGGAGCGGAAAACTGCGCCCTCGATGCGTGCCTTCAGGGTGCAGTCCAGTGCGCCCTTATCCACAATGGTGATCCGGACGTCGTTGATGTCCAGATCCTTCAGCGTTTCCAGCGTCACTTTGCGGATCTGATTGCCATACTGATTGATGACAGAGCTCTCCAGCGAGAAATCGACTTTGCCCTCGCCGGGCTCGACGGTCACCATGCAGTCGCTGGATTCCAGCGTACCAGCCGTGGCTGCCTTCTTGATCTCCATGCTTTTTCCTCCTTGGGTGGATGTTACACTCATTATACCGTTTACGGCTCCCATGGCCGCCTTTGATGGTTCTATGATAGTCCGGCAACCTTACAAATGGCATAGCAGGCGTCTTAATATTCGTTAAGAAAGTCCAAAAAATCACTTGTACACATGATATATTCCATTTTGGCATGGTTTCCGAGCTATTTCCTCTTTTATCATACCCCTTTTTTTGTTTTTTGTAAAATTCTATCCCGGAATCGAATCCGGCTCTGCGCCATGACCAAAAACGGCCGGAGACGTTTTTCCAACGTCTCCGGCCGCTGCCGTTCTGGTGGGATCGCTCAGGTATGGTTGAAGCCCTTGCCGAAGACCTCGGTGGTGCTCAGCATCGAGATAAAGGCATTGAGGTGCTGCTGGTGGATGAAATCCTGCAGCTGGTCGGCCTCCCGGTGGGTCAGCGTGGTATAGATCATGTAGTGGGGCTTGTCGGTATATGCGCCGAAGCAGGGCGTATAGGTCGCGCCGCGCACCAGCTTGCGCATGACGAAGTCGCAGATGGGGTCCTTGTCGTCGCAGATGATGAGGATGGCCTTGCACATCTTGATCTTTTCCAGCACGGCGTCGATGACCAGCGATTTCACGGTCAGACCGACAAAGGAGTACAGCGCGGTGTAGAGGTCGAACACAAAGCAGGCCGCCATGACCATGAACAGATCGGTCAGGAAGAGGGCTGCCGCAATGTTGTGCAGGTGGGTGTATTTTTCGACGATCAGCGCGATGACGTCGGTGCCGCCCGAGGATGCCCCCACATGGAAGAGCAAAGCGGACGCGATGGCCGGCAGCGCGATGGCAAAGATCAGATCCAGCATGGGCTGGTCGGACAGCGGGCCGGAGAGCGGAGCCACCTTTTCCAGCACCATCAGCTCCAAGGACATCAGCAGGGTCGCGTAGCCGGTGTTGAAGGCAAACTCCCTGCCCAGAAAGAGAAACCCGATCCCCAGCAGGATCAGATTGGCGGCCGACGAGAACGCGGAGGCCGAAAGCGGCGTCAGCTTGGCCGCCAGAGCCGCCATACCGGTCACGCCGCCGAACACGAAGTTGTTCGGGAATTTAAAAAAGTAGACGCCAATGGACATGATGGTGATGCTCAGGGTGATGATGGCATATCGTATGCCGTATTTCAGGATCTTTTCTTTCATAGGGAGGCTTCCTCTGGCCGCAGTGCCGCCGTCTTTCTCACATTTTGTCCGGCGGATCTTGCTCCGCACGAAAGTAATCGTAACACGAAAAAAACAGTCGGTCAAGTCCTTCCTGCAAAAACAAAGGCGTCCGCCCATGGTTTTCCACAGACGGACGCTTTTTGGTTGAAAATCAGGCTTCGTGCTTGCCCTTTCTGCGTTTATGGATCCCCAGCAGGAGGAAGCTTCCGCCCGCAGCAGCCAGTATCCAAACCAGCCACTCGTTCTGACCGGTCTGGATCAGGCGGCGGGTCGGGGTCTTGACTTCTTCCGGCTCGTTCTCCGGCACTTCCGAAGAAGAGGACGGCTCTTCCGGCTCCGACTCCGGCACCGATGTGGGCGGCGTCTCTTCCGGCTGCTCCGGGGTCTCTTCCGGCACTTCCACCGGCGGATTCTCCGGCTGTTCCGGCGGAGCCGAAATCTCCGGTTCATCCGGGATCCACGGGATCAATGGAATCAACGGGATCAGCGGAAGGATCGGGAGGAACGGCGGGAGGATCGAGGTGCCCGGGTTCTCCGGCGGTGTCGGAGGTGTCACCGGCGTATCCGGCGGTGTCGGAGGCGTCACCGGCGTGTCCGGCGGTGTCGGAGGCGTCACCGGCGTATCCGGCGGCGTCGGAGGTGTTACCGGCTGATCCGGCGGCGTCGGAGGTGTTACCGGCTGATCCGGCGGCGTCGGGGGTGTCACCGGCGTATCCGGGTTCTCCGGCGGCGTCGGGGGTGTTACCACCGGCGTATCGGTGGGCGTCGGCTGGTAGGTATTGGTGATGACAAAGCCGGTTCCCTCGTCGCCGGTAATGGTCGTCTGGTATCCGGCTGCCTGCGTTTTCTCGGTGACAAGATAGGTATGCTCTGCCGGCAGGTTCTCAAACGTATACGTCCAGTTGTTGTCTGCACTGAGAACCGCCGTCCGCGGTGCAAACGCACCGACCCGGTCGATGGCGGCAAGCTCCACCTCGACGCTGGCCGGGCGGAACTCCAGATCATCCTCGACCCAGACCTTGCGGACGGATACCGCCTTGGTCTGGTAGGTGTTGGTGATGGTAAAGCTGCCGTCGTCGTTCTGCGCATAGCGGGCAGAATAGCCATCCACCGGCTCTTCTTCCACGGTATAATGCTCCGGGCTGTCGGGCAGATCGGTAAAGGTATGCTGCCAGGCATTGCCCGCATTCAGTTCAGCGGTATCCACCACATCGCCGGTGTACTTTTCTTTCAGATGCACGGTCACACGGTCCGGCTGGACTTCCGTATATCCTTTGTTCTCCCAGACCTTCTGAACGGTGGTCTCATAGGTCTGATAATCGGCATCCCCAATGACAATGCTGCCATTGGCACCAATTCCGCCGCCGTAGGTCGCCGTATTGTTTTCGATGATCAGCTGCGCACAACCCGCTGCGGTGCTGATGGCGTCCGCATCTGCATCGGCTTTCAGGCAGATGCCGCCCGTCTGCTTCTGGATGCTGCCGACCGGCACCGGGTTTGCCGGATCGTATCGGCTCACACTCGAAACCACGCTGGTGTGATTGGCTGCGCCGGAAAAGTCTGCAATGGCACCATCTTTGTACCACTGAACCTTTCCACCGCCCAGCATCCGGCTGGGGATCGTGGTGCTGTTCTCTCGATCACGGCTGATGGGGGCGGATGCAAAATCATCGCCTGCACCGGTTGCGGTATTCCCGTAGAGTGCCACACCGTTGGTCAGGTAGAACTGCGCATCACCGGTGGGGCAGAACCACGCGCCGCCGCCCTGGTCTGCGGTGTTGTTGCGGATGACCGCATTTTCCATATAAAGGGTCGTGTATCTGGCCGGGTGGAAATAGCGCGCCGAACCCTCACTATACACGCCGCCGCCATCCTCGGCATCATTGCCGCTGATCACGCCGGACAGCAGCTTCACGCCGTTGCTCAGCGAGTAAACGCCGCCGCCTGCATTCGCACGGTTGTTGGTAATGCGGCCGCCGTCAAGGATGAACGCCGTCGCATCTGCTGCGTTGGCAACCCGGTTGTTCGTGTCGCTTACGCAAACGCCGCCGCCCTTGTTGCCCTGATTGGAGTTGATCTCGCCGCCGCCCATCAGGAACATCGCGTTATCCTGCAAATAGACCGCACCCGCAGCATAATAAACGGAATTGTCGGAACGGCACACATTGTCATGGATGCTGCCGCCGGTCATCTCAAAATAGGCTTTTCCCGCATCTGTGCCCTGCGCCATGACGCCGCCGCCGCGCACACCGGTATTGTTGCAGATCTCGCCGCCGGTCAGTTCAAAACTGCTCTTGCCATAGAGCAGAACACCCGGAGAGGACAAAGATCCGTCCTGCGCCGCTGCTTTGACCTGATTGTTCTGGATCGTGCCGCCGCTCATTGCAAAGGAGGCACCCTCGCGCACGCGGATGGTACCGCTGTATGCACCGTTGACCTTATTGTTTTCGATGGTGCCGTCTTTCAGGACAAAGTTTGCCCCTGCGCCCCGGTTGTCGATCACACCGGAGTTGTCCGATACAACGCCGCCGGTGAGCAGGACGCCCGGGCCATCCAGCGTCAGTTCGCCCTCGTTCGAGATCATACTGCCCGTGTTGTACTGTCCGTGCAGCTCGACACTTCCCTCAAACTGCAGCGAAGCATCCTCCGCGATCACAAACAGATTGTCCGGTTTATGGCTTCTGTCGCCAAGGATGATCTGCCGGGCGTCCGACGTGATGACCACCGTTTTGCCTGCCGGAACCTTGACCGGAGCATTCAGCTGGATATTCTTTTCAATTATGACCGGTTTCCCGCTCACCGCAGCGGCGTTTACGGCAGCCTGTAAAGTAGTTGTTTCGCCCTCTTTGATCGTATCACCGACACCCGTCACAGATGGGGGGAGTGCATACGTGGGTGTCACACCCGGGAAGGTTCCGGTCACGGTCACGTTGTCCTCGCTGTTGTTGATGGTAACCGTTTTCAGGGGACAACCATCAAATGCGCTGGCCGGGATATCGGTCAGGTTGGGGCCGATTGCCACCGCTTCAATTCCCGCGCATCCGCTGAATGCACCACCGCCCAGCGTCTTCAGGCTGTCGGGCAGCTGCAGCGCACCCTTGAGTTTCGAGTAATAAAATGCATAACTGCCGATGGATTCCACCGTGTCCGGAAGTTCGATCGTCGTTGTCCCTGCCTTGATGAACGCCCACATCCCAATGGAGCGCAGCGTGTTGTTGAATTGGATGGCGGTGATGTTCTCATCGTATGCAAACGCCATACCCGGAATCGTGTCCAGACCGCTCAGGTCGATCTTACCCGACAGAGCCTTGCAGTTATAAAACGCATATGCACCAAGGCTGGTGACCTTGTGCAGATCCATCGTTTCCAGCTTCGTACATCCGTTGAATGCACTCTCCCCGATCGTGGTGACCTTGGCCGTTACGGTTTTCAGGCTCGTGCAGCCCGCAAACATACTGTCGTTGATCTTCGTGATTGAGGCAGGCAGTTCGATCTCTTGCAGATTCGTGCATCCGCTGAAGGTCGAGCCTTCTTTAATCTCGATCCCCTCCGGCAGGGTGTTCTCGATTTCCTCCGGCAGGGTGATCGTCGTCAACTTCGTTGCATCACTGAATGTCGCGGTTCCGCTCAGCTTCTTCAAGCTGCGCGGCAATTGGATGGTCGTCAGGTTGGAGCAGCCGGAAACAATCGAATCACCGCTGATCTCTTTGACCCCGTCTTCAAAGGTCAGGGTCTTGAGAGCCGTCATACCCTGAAGCGATCCACCAAAGTTCTTGACGCTCCCCGGGATCGTCAGCTCTGTTACCTGACTCAACCTCCTTGCTCCATATGCAAAGCTGATCTCTTCCACATTTTTCGGAAACTGAACCGAGGCAAATACATTATCATAGGGAATGCTGTTGAAACCACCAACCAAATGGATCTTCGTCACAGTATACGGGTCGGCTGGATCCCCGGCAGGATCCGGGATCTCGGCCGGGAAATCCAAGACGGTCGCCTCGGCTCCGGCCTCATCCACACGCGTAATGGTCGCAATCTTCTCGCCGGAAGCGTCCGTATAGAGATTCGCCAGAAAGGTATTGCCCTCATACACAAACGAATAATCGTCTGCGTCTTTCGTCGGTTCCCCTGCCGCTTGCGAAGAGGTTCCCGGCTCGCCGGTCGGCTCCGCGGTCGGTTGTTCTCCCTCTGCTGCGTCCGCCGCAAGGTATGCCTGCACCGCCTCCTGCAGGGTGGTGGTCAGCGGTTCGGAGGTCGTATTCTCCCCGCGCAGATCTTCCGTCATTTCGTCCTGTGCGGCCATCGCCGGGAGAGAGCCCATGGTGACGGTCAGCATCATGCACACCGCGAGCAAGCCCGCGATCCAACGGTTTTTCATCGCTGTTCCCCTTTCCTTTCTAGGGTTTGTTCTTATCCTCTTTTCATCGCCGCGCCCCGGAACACGCTGCACAAAACAGCTCCGGAATCCGGCAAATGGCATTAAGTATACCACCCCCCCGATTCATGCAACCCTTCGTCCTATAGGGTTATTGTGCTTTCCGGCACAGCATCGTCTGAATCCGGGGCAAAAATTTTTTTGCAATTTTCCCTGCCGCACTCTCCCGGACACAAAAAAATCGCCGTTTCGTTTTTGGCGAAGCGGCGATAATTTTATAATATTGTGTTTGTCTTCTGCGTTTTTCCGCAAACTTGCGGGGTTCGACGCTTTGCAGATTCCGGGATTCTTACAGCTTCTTGCCGGTCAGCATCTCGTAGGCTTCCTCGTACTTGGCGATGGTCTTGTCGATGATCTCCTGCGGCAGGTCGTAATTGCTGTCCGGGTTGGCCTTGAGCCAGTCGCGGACAAACTGCTTGTCGAAGGAGGGCTGGCCGTGGCCTGCCTCATAGCCTTCCAGCGGCCAGAAGCGGGAGGAATCGGGGGTCAGCATCTCGTCGCCCAGCACCACGTTGCCGTTTTCGTCCAGACCAAACTCAAACTTGGTGTCGGCAATGATGATGCCGCGGCTCAGGGCGTATTCCGCGCACTTCTGATACAGGGCGATGGTGTTGTCGCGCAGCTTGGTGGCGTACTCCTCGCCCTTGCCCGGGAAGAGCTTTTCCAGCACGTCGATGCTCTGCTCAAAGGAGATATTCTCGTCGTGGTCGCCGATCTCAGCCTTGGTGGAGGGAGTGTAGATGGGTGCGGGCAGCTTCTCGGACTCTTTCAGGCCCTCGGGCAGCTGGATGCCGCAGGCGGTGCCGTTCTTCTGGTAGCTGGCCCAGCCGCTGCCGGTGATGTAGCCGCGGACGATGCACTCGATGGGCAGCATGGTCAGCTTGCGGCACATGGTGCATTTGCCCTCGAACTGGGGCTGCTGGAAGAACTCCGGCATCTCCTTGTTGTCCACGCTGATGAGGTCGTTGGGCACCACATCCTTGGTATAGTCGAACCAGAATTTGCTCATCTGGGTCAGGACTTTGCCTTTGTTGGTCACTTTGTTTTTCAGGATCACGTCAAACGCGGAGATGCGGTCGGTCGCAACCATGATCAGGCTGTCGCCATTGTCATAGATCTCGCGGACTTTACCTTCCTTGATGGGCTTGAATTCCGTCATAGCACACACTCCATTTTCCTTTGTTTTGTTCACGGCGATGCCGTTTTGCCTTACACAATTATCTTATCATAGTTTCCGCGACTTTAAAAGAAACAGAATGAGAGGAAAACAGGTCACTTTTTGCGATTTTCTCGTGAAAATTGCAAAAAAACAGGGGTGTTTTTCGTCATTTTGACGATAAGAGTCATACTTTCGGCGGCTTTTTCCCCGTTTTGCCCCGCTTCGCGCCGGTGCCGTCTGCACCGGTTTTTGCCAAAGCCATTGACGAAACGGTCAAAAAACGGTATGCTACAGGTTACGACTGTGTTTCATCCATCTCTTTTGACCAAAGGAGTTTCCGATACCATGCCCCCACTCATTGTCGCCCACCGCGGTGCCTCCTATCTCGCACCCGAAAACACCCTTGTTGCCTTCCGCACCGCCAAAGCCCTCGGTGCCGACGGCATCGAAATGGATGTCCAGATGACCAAGGACAAAAAGCTGGTCATTGCCCACGATTTCGTCACCGACCGGGTGTCCAACGCCCACTACGACATCTTTGATACGGATTTTGAGACCCTGCGCCAACTGGATTTTGGCAGCTGGCGCAGCCCGGACTACGCCGGTGAGAAGATCCCCACGCTGGAAGAAGTGCTTGAGATCGGCCGGGATATGAAGATGATCCACATCGAGCTGAAGCCCTATTTTGACCGGGATAAGGATTTCGTCGCGCGGGTGCTGGATACCGTCCTCGAGATGGGCTGCGTGGACAACACCGTCATCACCTCGTTCCAGTACGACCTGCTCCGGCAGGTCAAGGAGCAGATGCCCCAGATCAAAACGGCCGCCCTCTTTTTAAATATGGAGTCCACCCACTTTCCGCCGCCGTCTCTGTGGGAAGATCTTGGCCTGACCAACGGCAGCACGCTGCCGGAAACCTTCCCCCAGACCTTCCGCGAGGCCTTGGAGCTGGCGCAGGATCCCGACGCGCTGGACGGCGAGAACGGCCCGGCGAACCCGTTGTTCCAGTATTACCGCGACCGGTTTCTGGCCATGTGCTCCAACTACCCGGGTCAAAACCTGCTGGAGATCCTGCAGGACTATTTCTACCAGATCGACCTGCCCCGCTATGTCTCCCAGTTTGATTTCCCCATCGACTACATCGGCCCGACCTACTACGGCTGTTTCCGGGATCCCAAGCTCGTCTCGAAGATCAAGGAAATGGGCTTTGCGGCCGCCCCATGGCCGATGTTTCTCGAAAACCGCAGGGAACTGCGCAGCCTGCTGAAAATGCAGCCGGAAGTCATCGTGACCAACCAGCCCGAGCTGCTGCGGTCGGTGATCGAAGCGCAGAAAAGCGGGCAGGAGCCTGCCGATGCAGACGATCTGCCCCTGACCAATCCGGAAGCCCTTGCCGCCGGGCAGCTGCCCGAAAATTCATAAAACTTCAACGGGCTGCCTCTTGACAGCTCGTTCTTTTGGCTTATAATAGTTTCGTATCAAACAGTCCGATTCAAAACAGTTCTGAGCATGATTCACAACAAACGAGGTATTTTCATGTGCGATAGTACCAAATCCTTGGCGAAATGCGTGGCGGAATGCAGCCACCGGGATCCGCCTTGGGATCCGCCGCAGGTCATCCCGGCCATGATGCACCGGGTGAACAACCTGATCTTCCGCAAGACCAACCAGTTCAGCCGCCTGAACCATGTCGAGGCTGTGACCCCGATGCACGGGTGGATCCTGAGCTATCTGTACCACCACACCGATGCGCCGGTGTTCCAGCGGGATATCGAGCGGGAGTTTTCCATCACCCGCTCCACCGTGACCAACATTCTCCAGCTGATGGAGAAAAAGGGCTACATCGAGCGCAGGAGCGTGCCGCGGGATGCCCGGCTGAAACAGCTGATCCTGACCGAGCAGGGCGTGCAGTTCCACGAAAAGACCCTTCTCTCCTTTCATCAGACGGAGGAATGCGTCAACGCCCTGCTGTCGCCCGAAGAACAAGCCGAACTGCTCCGTCTGCTGAACAAGCTTCGGGACGGGCTTCAGTGACCCCCAAACGAACCCAAAATCCAATACGATAGGAGGATCTCCCCATGATCAAAAAACTTGTGTCACATCTGGGCGAATACAAACGCGCCGCGATCCTGACACCGATCTTTTCCGCACTGGAAGCGGTCATGGACGTTCTGCTGCCGACCCTGATGGCCTTTATCATCGATCAGGGCATCGAGAAAAGCAACATGAACGCCGTCATCCGGTATGGTCTGCTGACCTTTCTGGTGGCCGCCATTGCCCTGCTGCTGGGTGTGCTGGCCGGCAGGTATGCCGCCAAAGCATCCACCGGCTTTGCCGGAAACCTGCGCGATGCCATGTACGAGAGCATCCAGCATTACTCGTTCTCCAACATCGACAAATTTTCCACCGCCGGTCTGGTCACCCGCATGACCACCGACGTCACCAACGTGCAGAACGCCTTCCAGATGATCGAGCGGATGTGCGTCCGCGCCCCGGTGCATCTGGTGTTCGCCCTCATCATGGCGTTTTCCATCGGCGGCCCGCTGGCTCTGATCTTCGTCATCGCCGTGGCCTTTCTGGTGGCAGTGCTGGCGTCCATCATGATCCCTACGTTCAAGATCTTTGACCGGGTGTTCAAGAACTACGACAACCTGAATGCCTCGGTGCAGGAGAACGTCTCGGCCATCCGGGTCGTCAAGAGCTTTGTCCGCGAGGGCTTTGAAAACGAGAAGTACACCAAAGCCTGCGAGGGCCTGTACGACCAGTTCGTCCACGCCGAAAGCCGCCTGAGCTTCAACAACCCGGCCATGCTGACCGCCGTTTACGGCTGCAACCTCGCCCTGAGCTGGTTCGGCGCACACTATGTGCTGGCCGGCGTCATCACCACCGGCCAGCTGAACGCCCTGTTCGGCTACATCATGAACATCCTGATGGCTTTGATGATGCTGAGCATGGCCTTCGTCATGATCTCCATGTCGGCAGCATCGGCCAAGCGTATCGTCGAAGTGCTGGACGAGACCACCGACCTGCCTGCCGCCAAGCAGCCGGTCAACACCGTGGCCGACGGCTCCATCCAGTTCGAGCACGTCACCTTCCAGTACAAGCACGGCAGCGGCCAGCCCGTCCTGAACGACATCACCTTCTCGCTCAAGCCCGGCGAGACGCTGGGCATCATCGGCGGCACCGGCAGTGCAAAATCCAGCCTCGTGCAGCTGATCCCCCGCCTGTACGATGTCGAGAGCGGTGTCGTCCGCGTCGGCGGCGTGGACGTGCGGGATTACAACCTCGACGTCCTCCGCCGGGAGGTCTCGATGGTGCTGCAGAAGAACGTCCTGTTCTCCGGCACCATCCTCGACAACCTGCGCTGGGGCGACGAGAACGCCAGCGAGGAGGAGTGCATCCGGGTGGCAAAACTGGCCTGCGCGGATGAATTCATCGAGCGATTCCCCGACAAGTACAACACTTGGATCGAGCAGGGCGGCTCCAACGTCTCCGGCGGCCAGAAGCAGCGTCTGACCATCGCCCGCGCCCTGCTGCGCAAGCCGAAGATCCTGATTCTGGACGACTCC
>ERZ869979.611-NODE-611-length-10930-cov-3.501428_pt1 | contig 10930 bp, 10 predicted proteins | sample MGYA00521269_ERZ869979 | MGnify/ENA primary metagenome ERZ869979 (study PRJEB32232, sample SAMN07284974) | human gut metagenome | biome: human-associated habitat; material: feces | host: Homo sapiens | place: Tanzania | collected 2014-04-05 ... | reverse complement strand
TATGTTTATCCGTAAAATCGGTCAATTCGTTTTATGAGAAAGTCTGGCTTTTTCATTTTGATTTTGCTCGTTATAGCCCTCAAATCCCTCTTCTATTTCTTTTAAAATCTCTGCATAACGAAGCAGTTCTCTTTGAATTTCTTCTTTATTATCACGTTCCTGTTTGTAACAGATTCGATGTTCCATGCTTGCCCAGAAGTCCATGCCAATGGTACGAATCTGCACTTCCACCGGATAATATTCTGTACTTTCCATCGAATATACCTGAATCCCCAGAATCATGTGAAAACTGCGGTATCCATTTGGTTTTGGATTTGTAATATAGTCTTTTTCTTTGACTAAAATCAAATCACTCTGTTTTCTTAACTGTTCTGCAAGGAGTTCGACATCCTTTTCAAAGTAGCAGATAACACGGATTCCGGCAATGTCCTGCAAATGCTCTTTTGCATTCATAAAACTCCCCTGCAAATCCATGCGTTTTAATTTTTCTTCGATACTTGCTTTTTGTTTAATACGAAACTGTATATTATGAATCGGATGTGATTTATTGCCATACATGGAATGATTGAGTACATCAAGTCTGGCTTTTAAAAGATTCAATGCATCCTGATACGGCACAATCAAATCGTAGTATTGTTCATTTGTCATAAAACTTTTTTTCCTCCGGTCTTAAAAAACTTACAGCAGTCCGCCCATTCTGCTGTTATAGATGTGAGCGGATTGCTCCATTGCTATGCAATTTTCGCAATCCTCGAACACCTCAAACTCCCATAAAATGGCGTACTCACACCATTTTATTGCGTTTTCGTTGTTCGGCATGTCAATTAAGTATAAATTGCTTTTTGTGCAAGCACAACCGCAATTTATACTTTTGACATTTACATCATATTATACCATATTCAATGCCGGTGGAAAATAAATCTTCCATGAAATTTCTATGAAACTCTTATTGTTTTCTTAATCTTTAGTAAAAAAACTGAACCAGACTTCCAACTACCTTTCCAACTGCAATCGACAAAATGACCAGTCCTGCGCCTTTCGTAAGACCAACTCTTCTTGCCATAATTGCAAATACATTCACGACTTCTCCAAGTGCAATCACCCAGCTTCCCAGAAAAATTCCAAATCCGATTCCAACAAGAGCTACGCACCAGATACCAAGACTCAAATGAATCCGATAAAGTAAAAACAGATTTCCCAGAAAACTGCCAAGCATCAGGCTATTCTCATAAAGCAGTAAATGATTTCCGGTGTGCGTCACGCCGGCATATCTCGGAATAATTCCAAGTCCGATAATAAATGCTGCCAGAGCTGTTGCTACAACCATACCGCCACACAATCCCACAATTCCGGCCAAAAGCTCTCTTAACATCTTATTTTCGTTCCTTTCTTTTTTCCTGCTCAATCAGTGTCTTATTGACATCATCCTCATAAACTCGCATTTCTACTTCCATTGGAGTCGGGTCTTCCGTAATCTTTCTGCCGCCAAAATGATTAAAGAAAAAGACAACACCGAGTCCGATTCCAATCGAATACGATAGTTCCAAAATTGTTTTTCCATTTGAAACTCTTCCGGTAATCTGCTCATATACTTTCGTAAATAAACCTGCCGTATCAACATCCGTATTGAAGGTCATAATCGAAAATGCCCCTCCAAAAAATGTCACAAGCGATACAAAAATTGTTTTTAACCAGGAATAGAATTGATGGGCGTGTTTCTGCGTTTCATAAGTCAGAATAAAATTTGCTTCTCCGATATGTGTCACATCTACGCTCTCTTCATTTCTTTGAATCAAATCCACGATTTCCAGCGCAGATATCACATACCGCCCCGGTTTTTCATCCGGAATTGTAAATAATTTGCGGACTTTATTCCGGTTTAATACTTTTCCATTACCACATGATAAACTTGCCACATCCTGAAGATAAACTTCGGGACTGTGTACTTCTACATTTTTTTCGGTCTGTATATATAAAATATCACTCATGTTTTCTGCTCCTTGCCTTATAAGATGCAGAATTTAGTATTTAACAAAAGCCTAAAAATTATGCCTAAATTACTCCTAATCAATCCGTTCCCTTAAAACTTTTAAAATCTTTTTCTCCATTCTGGAAACCTGAACCTGCGAAATCCCAAGTTCCCCTGCAATCTGCATCTGCGTTTTTTCCTGAAAAAAACGCAGATAAATCAATTCCCGTTCTTTTGCTTCCAGACTTCCAAGAAGCTGTTCGAGAAGCATTTTATTTAAAAGACTCTCCTGTCTGTTTTCCGGTTCTTCGATTTTATCTTCCAGTACAATTCCACTTCCATCACCCTGATAAATCATCTTTTGCAGGGATTCAATCTGTGCACCTGCCTCCATTGCCATCACAAGTTCTTCTCTCGTCACCGCAATTTTCTCTGCAATCTCCTCAAGCCTTGGCTCTCTTCCATTTTCGGCAAACAGTGCCTCATGTACCCGATAAGCCTTTGCATTAATCTCTTTTAAAGAACGGCTGACCTTTATCATTCCCTGATCCCTTAAGTAACGCTTGATTTCTCCGGTTATCATCGGAACTGCATAAGTAGAAAATTTCACGTCAAAAGAACAGTCAAATTTATCAATGGCTTTTAATAATCCAATCGTTCCGATTTGAAATAAATCCTCCATCTCCACTCCACGATTTAAAAATCGTTTTACGATACTATGCACCAGACCTGTATTCTTCTCTACCAGCGTATCTCTTGCTTCCTTATCCCCTTGGTGTGCACGCCCGATAAGGGCAAGGACCTCATCCATAGCGCCTCCTTATTCTTCAAAGCTTTCCCTGCTTATGCCAATTTTCTTTCTCATACGCACGGTTGTTCCTTTTCCCACTTCGGATTCAACCAAAAGCTCGTCCATAAATGCTTCCATAAATGCAAATCCCATACCGGAACGTTCCTGGTCCGGTCTTGTCGTAAACATCGGCTCCATTGCCTGTTTTATATCTGCAATTCCCTTTCCATAATCAATTATCGTAACAAACAACTCTCTTTTACTTGTCTTACATTCAATCCGGATTTTCTCCTGCTTTTTGTTGTCATAAGCATGAATAATGCAGTTTGTAATCGCTTCCGATACGGCGGTTTTAATATCTGCGACTTCTTCTAATGTCGGATTTAACTGCGTTGCAAATGCTGCAACGGTCACTCTTGCCAGACTCTCATTACAAGAACGGCTGACAATTTCTAATGTCATTTCATTCGTATACTCCATTTTTATGCTCCCCCTTATCTTTTTTTCTGATGCCAGACTGTTTCCTGACTGATTTCAATATATTTATAAATTCCGGAAATCCGCATAATCCGATATACACGGTCATTTACATGAATTGCCGTCACTCTTCCCCCACTGTAACGCACAATCCGATACCGTCCCATCAACATTCCAATCCCTGAACTGTCCATAAATGTCGTCTTCGAAAAATCAAATACCAACTGGGAAATCTCCCCCTTTTCCAGTTCTTCATCTACCACCTTGGTAATCTGCTGTGCAAAATGATGGTCCAGCTCTTCCGGCACATAAACCATCAGACAATTTCCCCTTCGTTTGATTACATCACTCATACTGATTACCCCTTACTCTATTCTTTCAATCTTTTGCAAGAAAGAATCTCGCTTGCGAGATTCTCCGCCTGCGGCGGGTCGCTTTTGCGACATATTTCCATACCGCCGCAGTGCGATCCTTGCGGAGCGTTTTTTAATTCATAGGACGAAACTTCCTATGAATTAAAAAAGGATGAATACTCATCGTATCCATCCTTTTTCTCAAGGTTTCTCTTTTGATTTTTCTATTCTTCTGAATCTTCTTCACTATAATCAGAATAACTGTTATCCTCTTCATCCGAATTGCTGTAATCTTCCTCATTATCCTCATTAGAGGTATCTTCCTCATCATAATTATTATAATTCGAATTATCCTCTTCTGAATTATCTTCTTCATCATAATTCGTATCGTCCGAATTATCCGAGGTATCTGCCTGACTTTGCGTCTGACTGGATTGTGAAGAACCAGAAGAAGAACTTCCCCCTGTCAATGCATCTAAATAATCCTGCGCATCGGATGCATTCTGTGTTCCAGGGAAAGTATCAATAATCTTCTGATACCAGGTCTTTGCATTGTCTGTATCCCCACTCTTCTGATAAGCCTGTGCCAGATAGAACATTGAAGTAAAGTCCGGTTCTCCGATATCAAGCGCTTTTGTATAATTTTCAATGGCAGTTGCATAATCACCGCTCTCATAAGCATCCATCGCCGTACTTTGATATTTCTGTTTGACACTGGAACCAATGTCTCCCATAATTGCATCGTACATACTCTTTGCCTCAACGGAAAGCAGGTCACTGTTGACTCCTTCTAAGGCATTCGCTGCTGTCTCATAATTTTCATCATTATATGCCTGCCATGCTTTTAAAAGATTTTCATAGCTGGTTGTTGTTTCTTTTGCCTGAGAAATCTGGTCTGTCGCTGTATTTACAGATTCCGAAGAATTGTCAATTTCTTCCTGCAGACGAGTCAGCTCTGCTGCCTGTGTTGCTACTTTATCGCTGTATTCTACCACTTTCTGATTTGCTTTTTGATTAATCCGCTGGTTCTGTGCCGGAACAACCAAAAACCACAATGCGGAAGCTCCGACCAAAAGCCCGATAATCAGATTGATTAACGTATTGGTAACGGTACGCTCCCGATATTCCATCGGCTGAATGACAACGTCATTTCCGGAGCGATAAACGACTCTTCCTTCTTTTTTCTGTTTTACTTTTTCTTTCGCCTTAAATCTTGGCTCTAAATTTGTAATTTTACCGGTCTTCTGTTCTACTTCTCTTAGAAAACGCAGAGTAGTCGTATTGGTCTTATCAATTTTCGCCGCTGATTTCAACTGCTTTCTTGCCTTCTCGTATTTTCCATCGCGAATATAAATCAGTGCCAGTAAATGATAACCCTTAATCAGTTTCGGATTGTCTGCAAGCACTTTTCTAAGCTGCATCTCTGCCATGTCGACACTGCCTCTTTTACAGTATTCCAGACATTGATTGTACTTTTTGATACTCATGTTAATCGTATCAAGGCGGTTTGCATTTTTCTGCAGACGGTTGATATAATCAGCTGCGATATTATTTTCCGGCTGCATATTTTTACTGATTACCCACTCACTTAATGCTGCAACCACTTCACCGGTCTCAAAATAAACCAGTCCGAGAAGATTTCTCGCATGAATATTGTATTTATACATTCTAAGACTTCTCTGCAGACAGGTAATTGCCCCTGACAGGTCACGAATCTGTGCTTTTTCCAAACCTCTGTTATAATACAAATTCGATAATGCGACAATCTGTTTCTGCATCGTCACATTACATCCACATCCAGGGCAATAGGAAGAGCTGTTAAGCTGGGTATTGCATATCATACATTTCATCTATTTACTCCCTATTTTCTGGTGTTTCCTTCAGTTTCTTTTAAAATTTCTTTGAGTATATCCACAACATCAGTCAAATCCTGACGATAAATTGCATTTTCTGCATCGTCCACATCCTGACATGGCTCAAATTTTTTTAATTCCTCTTCGTAATTAATCATTTGTTTCTCCTTTTTAAATAGTCCTTAATCTCTCCAACGAGATACAAAGAACCTACAACAAATAGTAACCCGTCTCCTTTTTTTGCATAAGCCAGTTCAAAGGCCTTTTCACAATCCGGTTCTGCATAGACCTGCTTACAACCGTTTTCTTTAAACAATTCTGCAAGTTCTGTTGAAGACTGTTTTCTGCTTCCCCAGATTTCTGTTACATACACATTGGAGAAATGAAGTCCATTACAGATTTTCCGAATCATATCTTCAAAATCTTTATCGGAAACCGTTGTAAAAAGCAGAGTAATTGGATAATCATCCTGAAAATACCGAACGGTTTCTACAAATCTTGCAATTCCATCTTCATTATGAGCTCCATCTACAATAACACCTGGCAATACTGTTTCCATTCTGCCCTGCCATTTTGTATGTTCCATCCCGGCTTTTAAGGTTTCTTTTTCGATTTTATGAACTTCTTTTAATACTCCCATTGTTTCCACCGCAAGAGATGCATTCATCATCTGATATTTTGCAATAAACGGGACGAACAAGTCTATTGTACCATAAATTTTAGAATCATAGGTAAATGAAATTCCATCCGGTGTATAAGACGTCATCTTCTGGCTTTCCTGTTTTACCTCATAATACGGACACCCCAGTTCTTTTGCCCGATTTTTGATGACTTTTTCGGCTTCTTCTTGATTTCCATCAAAGATAACCGGAACACCTGGCTTGATAATACCGGCTTTTTCACCTGCGATCTTTTCAATCGTATCGCCAAGATATTCCACATGATCCAGACTGATAGAAGTAATCACGCAGGCAAGCGGAGATACAATCGAATTTGTCGCATCTAAGCGTCCACCCAATCCGGTTTCCAATACCAGTAAATCGACATCTGCCTCATCAAAAATGACCATTCCCATTAAAAATAAAAATTCAAAATAGGTTGGATGGTAATCTCCTGCCTCCACAAGCTCATCTGCAAGCGCTTTAATTTTCAAGAAAGCCCGTAAAAATGCCTCATCTGAAACCATTTCTTCGTTAATCTGAAATCGTTCATTAATCTTTATCAGATGCGGTGAAGTAAACAGCCCGCACTTATAGCCGCCTTCTTCAAGCATTGTGGAAAGAAACGCACAGACACTGCCTTTTCCATTTGTTCCTGCTACATGTATGATTTTTCGTTTTTTATCCGGACTTCCCAGTAAATCCAGACACTTTCTGGTATGTTCCAATTTATTTTTCGTTGTAAATTTCGGAATTTCTTCTATGTATGCAACTGCTTCTTCGTAAGTAAACAAAAATTAATCCTTCTTTCTCTTGTCATTTCCCTAAAAAATCACCGCTCCATTCACAATGATAAGGGTCACTTACCATTATAATGAAGCGGTGACAATATGCAAGCAAATTATGTCGGTTATAAACTTTTTCTTTTACTGTGTCTCGACAGTAGTTTCTGACTTCTCGGAAGATTCTCCGTTTTCCACCGCATCTGCTTTTTCATCTGTTTGTGTTTCTGTCTGTCCTTCTGTCTGCGAACTCATATCCGTCTCTGTTGTATCTTCTGTAGATTCATCTGTTTGTGCTTTGGATGTTTCATGATAAATCTGTGTTTCTGTCCGGCTTAATACCTTTCGGGTAGAACTGTTACTGCGGATTGCGATATCCACTTCATCTCCATCCTGCAAATCAGCATCGGTCAGAAGAAGAGTTGTCGGACTGACATACGTCACTTCCACAAGTTCTCCATTTACTTCAAGATAAGCTGACTGCGTGAAATTCGTACCGGTAATATAATACCTGCCCTCCGAAATCTTCTCAATTTTATCTAAGGTTACCTCTTCCACTCCAAGATGCAGTTTTTCTTTCTGATATGGATTTTCTCCGCCATAGACATACTGCTTTCCATATAAAATATCATACTGCAGCATTTCCAAATCCGCCTGATAATTCTTTGTCTGTCTTCTTGCCTGATGATAACGGAACACATTTCCTTCATGAATTCCCACACGGTTCATGACTTCTGCTGCCATCTGATAAGCAGCAATATTGGCATCTTTCTTTTCAAGTCCCATATTATCCCAGATTACATATTCGGTCTGGAACAGATAACGGTTTTCCAAATCCTCCACAGTCAGTCCCATAGTAGGAAGATGATCCCCATACATGACAAGCACCACATCTTCATCGAACTGAGATAAGGTATCCGTCAATTCTTTTACAAACTGGTCCATCTCATAAATCTGATTGCAGTAATATTCCCATTTATTATTTAATGCCTCTGTACTCGAACCGCTTACCGTAATCTTCGGGTCTTCAATTGTCGGTTCTTCCGGATAATCACCATGTCCCTGTACAGAAATCGTATAAACATAATCCGGGTCATCTGTTTCATTTAATGCCTGCATGATATATTTGGTCAGATTGTGGTCACGCATCCAGTCATTTGGATTTGTATCATCCTGTTCGGACATATACTCTTCAGACGTAAAAGTATCAAAACCAAGATTTGCAAATACGCTTCTTCTTCCATAGAAGTTTGCTTCATTGTTATGAACCGCATGGGTACGATATCCGAGATTTTTCAGTACATAAGGTGCACTCTCACAGGTTGTTTCTTTTAAAATACTCTTATATGGATATTCTCCCGGTCCAAAATAACGCAGACTCATTCCTGTAATGCTTTCAAATTCTGTATTTGCTGTACCTGCACCGACAGACGGTACTTTATAATATCCGGAAGAATACTCCTTCATCAGTTTTCTGAAATTTGGAATCGGGTCTTCCGAAATATCTAAATAATTAACCAGTGTCGGGTCAAAAAAGGATTCCAGCTGTAAAAAGATAATATTTGGTCTTTTTTCTCCTGTTTTGGGCAGATTTGATTCGCTGTCCTCAATTTCATTGATTGCTGTTTCAGAATAATCTCTCGGACAGCTGATTCCGGTATTAAAAATCGTAGTTGCCAGACAGTATGGATATCCATAATCCTGATAAGCAAATGCAATATTTCCAAAGTAATTGGAAAGTACCCTCTTCTCCAGTGCCAGTTGTGTACTTCCTGCAAAAAGAGCAACAGCCAGCAAGATCAGAGGAATATTGTAGCGATATTTAATCTTTTTCTGATACTTCGGTCCTTTAATAAGCAGGATCAACAGTAAGATAACAAGAATCCCAAACAGGATGCAGACTGCCACAACACCTGCAGCAGGCAGGTATTTGTTGGCAATCTTCATTGCATCTGTGATCAGATGCAGATCCGGTCCTGTAAACGGTGTAACACGGTTGAGCAGGAGAACACCATTGATAATGGCCAGTATCAGCCAGAACAACGTAACCAGTACTCTCCAGAATACTCTCCTGTGAAACAGATAAACAATCAGTGACGAAGTGAAAATGAAAGCTGTATTATACGCAAAAACCAGCGGTTTCTGAGTCATATAATTCCAGGCTTCTATAAACGAGTGACGGCAGATTGCTTCCATAACAAAATATCCCGCTGCGCTGGCAAGTACATGGAGTAAAAGGGAGATTTTGTTACAAATCTTGTACAATTTCATCTAAACACTCCCTTATTTCTTAAGCTGCTCTAACTGTCCTTTAACCTTATCCATCATTTCTTTATATTTCTCAAGTTTGTCTTTCTCCGCATCCACCTTGGCAGCAGGTGCCTTGTTTACGAAGTTCGGATTATTCAGCATACCTTCGCATCTTGCAATCTCTTTTGTGAGACGTTCTGTTTCTTTTGTAAGACGCTCGATTTCTTTATCTTTGTCGATCAGGTCTTCTAACGGCATGTATACAACTGCATTGGAAACAACTACAGAAACTGCATCCTCGCTGATTCCGTTCTTGTCTGTCTGTACCAGGATCTCTTTTGCAAATGCAAGATTTACAAAGGATTTCTTGCTGTTCTCATACATTGCTGCTGTATCCGCATCCTTTGCCACAATATGCAGGCTTGTCTTGCGGTTGTTTGGAACATTCATCTCTGTTCTGGTATTACGGATACCTCTTACAACCTCTTTGAAGCCCTCGATTGCTTTCTCAGCATCCGGGAAGTTTCTCTCTTCTCTGTATACAGGCCATTCGGAGATCATGATAGACTCTTCTTCAGGAAGAAGTGTGCAGTAGATTTCCTCTGTGATAAACGGCATATACGGATGAAGAAGCTTCAGACCTTCTGTCAGCGCTGTTCTTAATGTCCACAGTGCATCATTTGCTGCCTTCGGATCTTCCTCTGCCTTCCACAGACGAACCTTAGCCATCTCAATATACCAGTCACAGAGCTCATCCCACAGGAAGTCATAAACCTTCTGTACTGCAATGCCAAGCTCATATTTTTCCATGTTCTCTGTAGCTTCGCGGATCACTGTATTTAAGTGAGACAGAATCCATTTATCCTCTGCACAGAGATCATTTAAGTTCTCCGGCTCTGTCACTGTCTTGCCTTCCAGGTTCATCATAATGAAACGGGAAGCATTCCAGATCTTGTTTGCGAAGTTACGGCTTGCTTCTACCTTTTCCCAGTAGAAACGCATATCATTTCCAGGTGCATTACCTGTCATCAGAGTAAGACGAAGGGCATCTGCACCGTATTTATCAATAACTTCCAGAGGGTCGATACCGTTTCCAAGAGACTTACTCATCTTACGTCCCTGGGAGTCACGTACCAGACCATGGATCAGTACATGGTGGAACGGAACCTGATCAGTCTGCTCCAGAGCAGAGAATACCATACGGATAACCCAGAAGAAGATAATGTCATATCCTGTAACCAGTACGTCTGTTGGATAGAAGTATTCCAGTTCCGGTGTTTTTTCCGGCCAGCCAAGTGTAGAGAATGGCCATAATGCAGAACTGAACCAGGTATCCAGTGTATCCTCATCCTGATGAAGATGTGTGCATCCACATTTCGGACATTTTTCAGGCATTTCTCTTGCTACGACTACTTCACCGCACTCATCACAGTAGTAAGCCGGGATTCTGTGTCCCCACCAGAGCTGACGGGAAATACACCAGTCACGGATATTTTCCAGCCAGTGAAGGTATGTCTTTCCGAAGCTTGCCGGAACAAATTCCAGTTCTCCTGGTTTCAGAGCATCGATTGCAGCCTTTGCCATTTTATCCATGCGTACAAACCACTGTGGTTTGATCATCGGCTCTACGGTTGTGCCGCAGCGGTCATGTGTGCCGACACTGTGGCTGTGCGGAACAACCTTAACGAGAAGTCCCTGTGCCTCAAGGTCTGCTACCATCGCCTTACGTGCCTCGTAGCGGTCCATGCCTGCATATTTACCGCCAAGAGAATTGATGGTTGCATCGTCATTCATGAT
>ERZ869979.610-NODE-610-length-10935-cov-4.713299_pt1 | contig 10935 bp, 12 predicted proteins | sample MGYA00521269_ERZ869979 | MGnify/ENA primary metagenome ERZ869979 (study PRJEB32232, sample SAMN07284974) | human gut metagenome | biome: human-associated habitat; material: feces | host: Homo sapiens | place: Tanzania | collected 2014-04-05 ... | reverse complement strand
CATGGGCAAGGTCACCGCTCTGCTGTACGAGCGCTTCAAGGCCGGCAAGCTGCCCCTGACCGTGCAGAGCATGGATAACTGCTCTCACAACGGCGATAAGGTCAAGACTGCTGTCCACACCTACGCTGCAAAGTGGGTGGAGCAGGGTCTGGTGCCCGCAGAGTTCCTGGCCTATGTGCAGGACGAGACCAAGGTCACCTTCCCGTGGAGCATGATCGATAAGATCACTCCGCGCCCGGACGCAAAGGTGCAGGAGATGCTGGCAAAGGACGGCTTTGAGGATAACTACACCATCGTTACCGAGAAGCACACCTTCACCGCTCCCTTTGTCAACGCCGAGGAGACCCAGTACCTGTGCATCGAGGATCACTACACCAATGGCCGTCCTCCGCTGGAACTGGGCGGTGTGCTGTACTGCGACCGCGAGACCGTGGACAAGATCGAGAAGATGAAGGTCTGCACCTGCCTGAACCCCCTGCACACTGCCATGTCCATCTATGGCTGCATGCTGGGCTACACCCTCATCTCTGCCGAGATGGCAGACGAGGATCTGCGCTCCTTCATCCAGAAGATCGGCTATATCGAGGCGATGCCCGTCGTCGTTGATCCCGGCGTTCTGAACCCCTACGAGTTCATCGGCGCTGTCATCAACCGCCGTCTGCCCAACCCCTTCATGCCCGATGCTCCCCAGCGTATCGCTACCGATACCTCTCAGAAGCTGGCCATCCGCTTCGGCGAGACCATCAAGGCTTACGAGGCACGCGGTCTGGACAAGTCGAACCTGATCCTGATCCCGCTGGTGCTGGCAGGCTATGCCCGTTACCTGAAGGGTGTGGACGACAACGGCAAGCCGTTTGAGATCTCTCCCGATCCGCTGCTGGCAGAGCTGCAGGCCATCGTTGCTCCGCTGGAAGTCAAGGAAGGCGAGCAGGACTTCAGTTGCCTGAAGAAGCTGTACAGCCGCGCCGATGTGTTCGGCGTCGATCTGTACGCCGTTGGTCTGGGCGAGAAGATCGAAGGCATGGTCAAGGAGCTGTACGCCGGCAACGGTGCCGTCCGCAAGACCCTGCACAAGTACACCGTCGCCCGCTGATCCGGACGCGCTGTCTTGACCCCCTGAAATAGCTATCTACGTTCCCACGCTGCGTTTTGCTTTGCCGCAGCGTGGGTTTTTGTTTGCAAAAGAGGGAGCGGCCTCCGGAAATACCGGAGGCGGCTCCCTCTTTTGGTAAGCTGATATTGATAATGTAGGCATATTGTGATACAATGAATAAAAATGGAGGTGCTTTTATGATGCAAACGTTTGTGCGCCCGTCTCGGGATTTGAGAAATCACTATGCGGAAATCTCCGGGATGCTGAAAGACCACGACCATGTAATCATCACAAATCATGGAAGAGGAGAGTCCGTTCTGATCAATATCGAGGACTATGCGAAATATGAAGAGTTCCTTCATCAGAGATATGTTGCGGAGGAACTTGCAAAAGCCAAACGGCAGGCGGCAGACCCCAATACGCAATGGGAAGAACATGAAAACGTTTGGGAGACGATAGAGAAAGAATATGGCTTATAAAATCAAGTACCTGCCGCTTGCTGTACAGGATTTACACGACATTGCAGAGTATCTTTCTCAATTTTACCCGGGAACAGCACCGAGGGTTTTGCGGACGATTCGGGATAAAATTGCAAATTTGAAAGATAGGCCGGAAATGTATGAGCGTTACGAGCAAGAACCGGATTATCGCAAACTGCCTGTGGAACAGTATCTGGTATTTTATCAAGTACAGGAAGAAAAACAAATCGTGGAAATCCATCGTGTCCTTCGGGCATCGTGGAATCTGCCGCAGTATATGAAGTAAAAAGGGTGTCGGAAGTGAAATGAATCAGGAAATTCTGATCGGAATAGTAATTTTGGAAAACGAGATAAATATGACGCAGAAGGAATACATTGAATCCTATTGAAAAGGGAGCGGCCTCCGGAAAATACCGGAGACGGCTCCCTTTTTCAGGTGTGCTTTTCGGGTCGCTCAACTGAAGATCTTGCCCAGCAGCCAGAGCAGGAAGCTGGAAGAGGCCGAGGGGCCGAGGATCTTCATGAGCAGGGAAATCAGACAAGCCATTCGGGAAATACTCCTTTGCATTCGTTCGGGCAGTTTTGGCAGGAAAACTGCTCCGTAAAGAATACGGCGGAGCGGGGAATGCGATTGCAGGGAATGATTTCCAGATACTGAAGAGTTTTAACCGGCAGCGAGAGGGTCATAGTAGGAATCACTGGATGCGGAATCCGAGAGTGCCTCGTTGTATTTCTGAACGACATAGGCTACATTGTCGGGCGTGCCGTTATAGAACAACTCGGCATTATCAAGCGTCGGCGGCAGACCGTCATTGAGGTTATTCCACTGCGCTTCGCTGCCGCCATAAATGAAAAACGGAACAAATTTGGAGTATTGCACCATAAAGGAAGCCTGATTCCCGCCCATCGAGGTCACACTGGTCGGGATGTAAACGGCTTTCAGGTTGGAACAGAGATAAAAAGCATACGATGCAATGGATTCGACGCCATCCGGAACGACGACGCCTTCCAGATTCCGGGCGGTAACTGCATCTTTTGCAATTCGTCTGGTTCCAGCCGGAATGGTGTATACCCCGCTTGCAGAGGGGTCAAGTTCCAGAAGTTCTGTTCCGTCTTTGCTGTACACGGAATTAGCAATCACAGTATATTGAGGATTCTTCGGGTCGATCGTGATTTGTGTCAGATTCGGACAGCCCAGAAAGACGGTTTCCCCATAGTTCGCCATACTCGCCGGAAGGCTTACGGCAGTCAAAGTTTCGTTATAGGAAAATGCGCTGTCCTGAATGGTCTGTACGCCTTCGGGAACAACGACGTGCGTCAGCTTGCACCATGAGAACGCTTCCTTCTCGATGGTTTGGACGGTTGCGGGGATCCCGATCCCTTCCAAACCGGTCGAGCGAAACGCATTTTCGCCGATCCGGGTCAGTCCGCCCGGAAGCGTAATGCTTTTTAAATTTTTGCACCCCGAAAAGGCCGAATTGCCAATCTGTGTGACACTGGCCGGGATCTCGACCCGTGTCAGATTTTCGCAGTCTTTGAATGCGGCGGCACCGATTTTGGTGATGCCGTTTTCAATCCGGACTGCTTTGATCTCGGCAGACCAGTTTTTTCCGCCGACACCAAAATCCCATGGGCGCATATAGGCGAGTTTTGACTTTTCGTCTTGATCCTCGGCATAGTTTTCCATCCTGCCGCTTCCGCGAAGGACAAGCAAGCCGTTGTCATACATCGTATAAGTGATGTTGTCTCCATCCACGCCGCAGTTTCCCTGATGCCGGATGGCATAATTTTCATAACCGTTTGTTTCGGAAAGCGCAAGCTGTGGTTTGGAAGATACTGCTGCAAATGCCGGAACGGTCATCGCTGCTGTCAGCCCGATGCTGATGCAAGCCGTCGTTACAAGACGGAGCAATTTCGGAAGATAAGATACTCGTTTCATCCTGCCATTTCCTTTCATTTTTTGCTGTTTTACAGCTCTTTTGCCTATCTTACCACTTTGTGACGGACTTGTAAACTACAAAATGTAACACAATCTGTAATATATAAAAAGCACAATAAAACTTATATTATAGATACAGGTAGGTGATACAAGCCCATGAGCGAAACTGCAAAATTCGTTGTGCATCCCCGCAAACCGGCGGTGGGAAAGAGCAGCGTGATCTCTGTCCGAATCCCAGACGAGACCATCAAGAATCTCGATGAGCTGGCTTCTGCCACGGGCAGAACACGCAACGACCTGATTCTGAAATGCATTGACTATGCGCTCAGCAACCTTGAGATCGCGGAGCAGTAATTTTGTCCAAAATAGTGAAAACCGCCCTGACTCCATTCCGGAATCGGGGCGGTTTTTGCGTTGGGTCGGATTAAAAGGAAAGAAAAAGGAGAACGCAAACTTCAGATGCGATCAACGCTTGACGTTGAAGGCGGCCATGCCGGGGTAGACGGCACTGGCACCCAGATCCTCCTCGATGCGGAGCAGCTGGTTGTACTTGGCCACGCGCTCGGTACGGCTGGGAGCACCGGTCTTGATCTGGCAGGTGTTCAGAGCCACGGCCAGATCTGCGATGGTGGTGTCCTCGGTCTCGCCGGAGCGGTGCGAGCTGATGGCGGTGTAGCCGGCCTTGTGTGCCATCTTGATGGCTTCCAGCGTCTCCGAAACCGAGCCGATCTGATTCAGCTTGATGAGGATGGCGTTGCCGGCACCCAGTGCGATGCCCTTGGACAGACGCTCGGTATTGGTGACGAACAGATCATCGCCCACCAGCTGGACTTTGCCGCCCAGCACGCGGGTCATCTCCTGCCAGCCCTCCCAGTCCTCTTCGTCGAGGCCGTCCTCGATGGAAATGATGGGATACTTCTCCACGAGGCTCTTCCAGTGTGCGATCAGCTCGCTGGAGGTGTACTCGGTGCCCGCCTTGGGCAGCTTGTAGAAGCCTTTTCCCTTGGGGCTCTTCCACTCGGAGGAAGCCGCGTCCATGGCCAGCATGAAGTCCTTGCCGGGAACATAACCGGCCTTCTCGATGGCGGCCAGAATGGTCTCGATGGTCTCCTCGTCGCTGGACAGGTTGGGTGCAAAGCCGCCCTCATCGCCCACAGAGGTGGCCAGCCCCTTGGCTTTCAGGATGGCGGCCAGCGCGTGGAAGACCTCGGCGCACCAGCGCAGAGCTTCCTTAAAGGAAGGAGCCCCCACGGGCATGATCATGAACTCCTGCGTGTCCACGGTGTTGGTGGCGTGTGCGCCGCCGTTCAGGATGTTCATCATGGGAACCGGCAGGCGGTTGCCGTTTACGCCGCCGAGGAAGCGGTAGAGCGGCATTTCCAGAGAAGCAGCGGCTGCGCGGCAGGCTGCGATGGAAACGGCCAGAATCGCGTTGGCACCCAGATGGGACTTGTCCTTGGTGCCGTCGGCATGGATCATGGCGGCGTCAATGGCGTAAATGTCGGAAGCATCCATGCCCACCACCGCGTCGGCGATGAGGGTGTTGATGTTCTCCACGGCCTTGGTCACGCCCTTGCCGAGGTAACGGCTCTTGTCGCCGTCGCGCAGCTCCAATGCCTCAAACTCGCCCGTGGAAGCACCGGAAGGCGCACAGCCGCGTGCGACGGTGCCGTCTGCCAGAGTGACTTCGGCTTCCACGGTGGGGTTGCCGCGGGAGTCCAGGATCTCACGGCCGATCACGGATTCGATTTCCAAGTAGTTCATAGAATTTACCCTCCTGAATTCGTTCCCTGCGAAGCGCAGGTAGTATTCGCTAACTAACCGCCTTTATCCTACCACGCATCGTTCCCATGTGCAAGAGCAAAACACAATGTTAGCGGATCAGAACTTTGCACCGGGCGTGCGGAAGCATACATTAAAGAGAGACCGGCGATCCGGCAGGAAACTATCCGATAGAATGGGCTGAACGGGAGCGGCTTATACCGATTTCCTACGGCGGTGTAACTTTTTTGCAACTTGTGAAATGCTTTCATTTTGGCGTGAAACGAAATGAACGAAATGAAAAAGTAAACAAAATACAAGGCTTGATTTTGTGTAAAATAGCAACTTTTGCCGGAAATGCCTCCGAAACTATGGACGGTTTGTGAATTGCGCACCGGGTAAGACGTGACTATAATAGGGGTAACAAAGCAGAGCCGCTTTGAGGGAAAGGGTTCTGCTTTCAATCATTTCAACACGAAACTTCCCATACAAGGAGGATATACAACATGAAAAAGATGATTTCTCGTCGTAACTTTCTGGCTGCTGCCGGTGTTGTGGCTGCTGCCGGTGTCCTGACCGCCTGCGGCGGTTCTTCTTCCGGCAGCACGGCTGCTTCTTCGGCAGCTTCTGCCTCCGGCTCTGCCGCTTCCGGTGAGACCATCAAGGTCGGTGTCCTCGGACCCCTGACCGGCGATGTCTCGGTCTACGGCAAGGCAGTCGTCAACGGTGCTACCCTGTACCTGAAGCAGGTCAACGAGGCAGGCGGCGTCAACGGCAAGCAGCTCGAGATCATCGCCATGGATGAGCAGGGCGATGAGACGCAGGCCGTCACCTGCTTCACCAAGATGGTGGATCAGGGCATCACCGCACTGGTGGGCGATGTGACCACCGCTCCGACGCTGGCCGTCGCAGCCGAGAGCGCAGAGTACAATATGCCGATGGTCACCGCTTCCGCAACGGCAGAGGCTGTCACCTACGATGCAGAGACCGACACCGTGAACGAGAATGTCTTCCGCGCCACTTTCACCGACCCGTTCCAGGGCATCAAGATGGCCGATTACGCTTACGAGAAGCTGGGCTACACCGAGGCTGCCGTCATCTTTGAAAAGGGCGCAGACTACAACGAGGGTCTGGCAGAGAACTTCGTCAACGAGTTCGAGAGCCTGGGCGGCACCATCGTCGATCAGGAGAGCTACTCCGATGGCGACGTGGACTTCAAGACCCAGCTGACCAGCATCATGGGCAAGAACCCGCAGGTCGTCTTCTGCCCCAACTACTACGAGGACGTCAGCAAGATCCTGAAGCAGGCACGCGATATCGGCATGACCTGCCCGTTCCTCGGCGGTGACGGCTGGGATGGTCTGGAAGGCTATGCAACGGCTGACCAGCTGAAGGATGCTTACTTCTGCGCCAACTACGCAAAGGGTTCCAGCACCGAGTTTGAGGATGCTTACAAGGCAGAGTACGGCGAGGAGTATCCCAACGGCTTCGCTCCGCTGGGCTACGATGCAGCCATGACCGTTGTTTACGGCCTGAAGGCTGCAGAGGAAGCTGGCCTCGAGGCTGGCTCCGATGAGTACAAGCAGGCCGTCATCGACGCCATCGCAGGCGGCACCATCGAGGGCATCACCGGCACCTTCACCTTCGACGAGCATCATGACCCGGTCAAGCAGACCGCGATCCTCTGCTTCGAGGAGGATAAGCCGGTCCTGAAGGAAATGTTCTAAGCTCCGTCTGCGGCTCCGGTGCCGCGTCACGGGGATGGAGACGTAGAATTGGATAGGGTCCATTGCGGAGACCGCCGGAACAGGTTTGCCCCGACTGTCTCCGCATTTTTTATTTTGGAAAGGAAGTATCAACCCATGACAGTGTTTTTCAGCCAGCTGATCAACGGTCTTTCCCTTGGCAGTATCTATGCACTGATCGCGTTGGGCTACAGCATGGTTTACGGCATCATTCTGCTGCTGAACTTTGCCCACGGCGATATCATTATGGTGGGCGCGTATATGTCCTGGTTCGTGATGAACCAGCTGGGTCTCGGGCCGGTCACGGCGATCTGTGCGACCATCCTCACCTGCACGGTGCTGGGCGTCGTGATCGAGAAGATCGCCTATACCCCGCTGCGGTCGGCTCCCCGCATCTCCCTGCTGATCACCGCCATCGGCGTCTCCTTCTTTCTGGAGTACACGGCGGAGCTGATTCTGGGCTCGGGCGCAAAAGTCATCCCGTCCTATTATGAGTCCAAGACCTTTATGATCGGCAAGGTGCCGCTGAGCCTGACTTCGATCATCACGCTGGCCGTCACGGTGCTGTCCATGATCGTTCTGACCTTCCTCGTCCAGAAGACCAAGCTTGGCAAGGCCATGCGCGCGGTCTCCGAGGATATGGATGCGGCGCGTCTGATGGGCATCAACGTCAACAGCACCATCTCCTTCACCTTTGCGGTCGGCTCCGCGCTGGCCGGCATCGGTGCGGTGCTGTACTGCTGCTCTTACCCGCAGGCCACGCCGACCATGGGCTCGATGCTGGGTCTGAAAGCCTTCGTCGCAGCCGTTCTGGGCGGCATTGGCTCCATCCCGGGTGCCATGATCGGCGGCATTGCCATCGGCCTGTGCGAGTGCTTTGTCTCGGCCATCGGCCTCTCCGCTTGGAAGGATGCCGTTACGTTCGCCATTCTGATCATCGTGCTGCTGGTCAAGCCCACCGGTTTCCTTGGCCGTCAGGTACAGGAAAAGGTGTAAAGGGGGATCCTGAAAATGAATGCAGTCAAACGCAAGACCCTGAAAATGCCGGTGCGCTACCTGATGAACGTGGTTCTGGTGGCTCTGCTCTTTGTGGCACTTTCGTTCGTTACCCAGAATATGCTTTCGACCTACCAGAACAAGGTTCTGCTGACCGTCGGCATCAACATCATTCTGGCCGTCTCGCTGAACGTGGCCACCGGTTATCTGGGGCAGCTGCCGCTGGGTCATGCCGGTTTCATGGCCGTGGGTGCGTACACCTGCGCCCTGTTTACCAAATACAGCAATCTGCCCTCCGGCGTCGCCTTTGCCGTCGGTCTGGCACTGGCCTGCGTGGTGGCCGGGATCTTCGGCATCCTCATTGGCATCCCGGCACTCCGCCTGACCGGTGACTACCTCGCCATCCTGACGCTGGGCTTTGGCGAGATCATCCGCATCACCCTGAACAACATCGACGATGTGCTGGGCTTCAAGCTGTTTTACGGCGCAAAGGGTCTGAAGAACATCCCGAAATACTCCAACTACTGGAACGTCTTCCTCTGCGTGGTCATCGCCTGCTTTGCCATCCACGCCATGATGAAATCCCGCCACGGCCGCGCGATCCTCGCCGTCCGCGATAACGAGATCGCCGCCGAGAGCTGCGGCATCCAGACGACCTATTACAAGGTCATGGCCTTTGCCTTTTCCGCAGCCTTTGCGGGAATGGCCGGCGGTCTGTACGCCTGCTACATCGGCGTCCTGACGCCCTCGACCTTCGGTTTCATGAAGTCCATCGAGATCCTCGTCATGGTGGTGCTGGGCGGCATGGGCTCCATGCTCGGCTCCATCCTGTCGGCCACCGTCCTGACCATCCTGCCCGAGGCGACCCGCAGCTTCGAGAGCTACCGCATGGTGGTCTACTCGCTGGTGCTGATCCTGATGATGATCTTCCGCCCGGGCGGACTGCTGGGCAGCTACGATTTCTCGATGAGCCGCATCGTGGAAAAAGTCCTGAACGGCGAGCTGTTCCGGAAGAACAAGGAGGGCGCAGACCATGAGTGAGTTTAAAACATCCCTGAACAGTGTCCCTTCGGGCGGCTTCCTGACCGACCGCGATAAAGACAAAAAACCGATCCTTGACGTCCGGGAGCTGGGCATCGACTTTGGCGGTCTGACCGCTGTGGACGGGTTCAACCTGATGATCGGCCGCAACGAGATCACCGGCCTGATCGGACCCAACGGTGCCGGTAAGACCACGGTGTTCAACCTGCTGACCAATGTGTACCAGCCCACCCGCGGGTCCATCCTGATCGACGGGATGCCGACCGCCGGCAAAAAGACCTATCAGGTCAACCGGATGGGCGTGGCGCGCACCTTCCAGAACATCCGCCTGTTCAAGGATCTGTCCGTCATCGACAACGTGAAGGTCGGCCTGCACGAGTCCATGAAGTACAATCTGGCGGCTTCCGTCTTCCGTCTGCCGAACTACTGGAAAGAGGAAAAGCAGACCACCGAGCGTGCAATGGAGCTGCTGGACATCTTCCACATGACCAGCCTTGCCAATACAACGGCGGGCAGCCTGCCCTACGGCGCACAGCGTCGTCTGGAGATCATCCGCGCACTGGCCACCAACCCGAAGCTGCTGCTTCTGGACGAGCCTGCCGCCGGTATGAACCCCTCCGAGACCGCGGAGCTGACCGATACCATCCGCCGCATCCGCGACGAGTTCAACATTGCCGTGCTGCTGATCGAGCATGACATGAGCCTTGTCATGGGCATCTGCGAGGGCATCGCCGTGCTGAACTTCGGCCGCATCATCGCCAAGGGCACGCCCGAGGAGATCCGCAACAATCCGCAGGTCATTGAAGCCTATCTGGGCAAGAAGGAGGGCTGAGCGATGGCAGATTCCATGCTGAAGGTCGATCACATCAACGTTTTTTACGGCAACATCCACGCCGTGAAGGACATTTCGTTTGAAGTCCACGAGGGGGAGATCGTCACCCTGATCGGTGCCAACGGTGCAGGCAAGTCCACCACCCTGAAAACGGTGTCGGGTCTGCTCCACCCCAAGACCGGCGACGTGCTGTACAAGGGCAAGAGTATCAAGGGGATGCGTGCCCACAAGATCGTCGAGGCCGGGCTTGCACAGGTGCCGGAAGGCCGCCATGTGTTCCTGCACATGACCGTTGAGGAAAATCTGGACATGGGCGGCTACACCCAGCCCGCGTCCACCATCGCCCCCAACAAGGAGAAGGTCTTTGAGCTGTTCCCCCGTCTGAAGGAACGCCGCCGCCAGCTGGCCGGCACCATGTCCGGCGGCGAGCAGCAGATGCTGGCCATGGGGCGCGCCCTGATGAGCAACGCCTCCATGCTGATGCTGGATGAGCCGTCGATGGGTCTGTCGCCCCTGCTGGTGCAGGAGATCTTCGACATCATCAAGAACATCCACAAAGAGGGCATGACCATCCTGCTGGTCGAGCAGAACGCACAGATGGCTCTCTCGGTGGCCGACCGCGCCTATGTCCTCGAGACCGGCCGCGTCGTCATGAACGGCACCGGTGCCGAGCTGCTGACCAACGAGCGCGTCCGCAGCGCGTATCTGGGCGGGTAGCCCTCTCCGTCATCGCTGGCGCGATGCCACCTCTCCCAAAGGGAGAGCCCTTGGCATATCGGTTCAGCCTGAGCTGACCGCACAAAGTCTTAGATAACGCAAAATACCGGGTCCTGTTGTCCAGATTCACAGTTTCGATGCCGTGGATCCAGACCACAAGGCCCGGTATTTCTTGTAAGTGCAAGTATGCTTTGATCCGCTCAGACTTTGCCGGCCTGCCAATGGCTCTCTCTTTGAGGAAAGACTCCCTCCGGCCGGAGGGAGATGTCGCGTTAGCGACAGAGGGAGGACGAGCTGGCGAGCAAAGCGAGACTGAGAGGGCTATCACATAT
>ERZ869979.605-NODE-605-length-10957-cov-7.638235_pt1 | contig 10957 bp, 10 predicted proteins | sample MGYA00521269_ERZ869979 | MGnify/ENA primary metagenome ERZ869979 (study PRJEB32232, sample SAMN07284974) | human gut metagenome | biome: human-associated habitat; material: feces | host: Homo sapiens | place: Tanzania | collected 2014-04-05 ... | reverse complement strand
CGCTTTGGGCTTTGCGTCAAGGGTTTTGCGCGCTTTTTGCTGCCCCGCCGGGCAGGCAGGCCGCGATGCTGCGTCCATTTTAAAAAAGTCGGATTTTTTTGAAAAAAATCCTTGACAAAACAGCCGGTTTCAGGTATTATAGTGGAGCGCCAAGGGCACCCGCCCAAAGGCAGAACAAAAGATGTGGAAAGATGGCTGAGCTGGTCTAAGGCGCACGACTGGAAATCGTGTAGGGCCCCTAAAGCCCTCAAGGGTTCGAATCCCTTTCTTTCCGCCATAAGCCCATGACAAAAAAGATGTCATGGGCTTTTTTCTTTGCTGTATCGTGCAAAAATGGCAAAATTGACGAGCTGTTTTTGAAGCGCATTTTATAGAGATGTCCAACCGTTTCAAGATGGTTGGACTTTTTTGTTAGGCGGTTTGGGGCGGGTTTTCTCTCCCCTGCCGTCCTGTTTTGCAATTTTTCGGAGCATTTTCCAACTTTATTCTGCTGTTTTCAGAATGTTTTCAATTTCCCCGCAGCCAATTTCCTGTTGGCTGCGGGGATTTTTTGTTTTTCCCGACAGTTTTCAGTTAGTTTTCAAGTTTTCCATTTTATACCTATTATAATAAGGAGGATTCCCACTATGAGCATCATTATCGGCATCGACCACGGCTACTATGCTATCAAAACAGCCCACTGCTCGTTCCCGGCAGGGCTGACAAGCTACGGAGAACACGAACCCTACACCCGCCAAGGACTCTTAGAGTTTGGCGGGTGCTTTTTTGTTTGTGGCACCGGGCGGCAGCCTATCCAGCGGGATAAGACCGTGAACGACAACTACTACCTGCTGACACTGGCAGCTATCGCAAAGGAGATTCAGCAACGCGGCTTGCCGCCCGAATGTTCTGTGCGCATTGCGGCGGGGCTGCCGCTGACCAGTTTCGGGCGCGACAAACCCAAGTTCAGAGATTATCTGCTGCGAAGCAATCAGCCTGTGAACTACAAGTTCGAGGGTGTAGAGTACAGCATCACCATCGAGGAAGTCGCTATCTTTCCTCAAGGCTATGCCGCCCTCATGACAGAAACCGGGCTGTTGCAGGATGAACCGTCCATGCTCCTCATGGACTTGGGCGGCTGGACAGTGGACCTTATGCGCATCGATAACGCCATTCCGGTGGCCGACACCGCCCACAGTCTGGAACTCGGCATGATCCGCTGCGTGGATGACATCCGTGAGCAGGTGCGTCGGGAAACCGGGCTGTCCCTCACGGATGCCCAAATCGAAAATATGCTGGCGGGTCAGCCCTGCACGGTCAGCGATACGGTGCGCGACATTGTGAACCGGCAGGGGCGCAAGTACACAGAGCATCTGCTTTCTGCCACGATGGAAGCCGGCTTCGACCTGCACGCCATCCCCGCCGTGCTGCTGGGCGGCGGCGCATCGGTGGTAAGCCGCCACCTAAGCCCCAAAGACGGCCTTTGTAAGACGATTTTTCTACTGGACGACAAGGTGAACGCCGTCGGGTTCGAGCGCGCGTTGACCGCCGTGTTGCGCCGTAAGAGCGAGGCATGAAACGACCGCAGTATGTTTTCCGCCCAACCCTCAACGACCTGCAACACCGCCGCGCATGGGCGTTGCTGCAGCAAATACCGCCTGCCAAACGCAAAGAGTTTCTGGTGCAGAGCATCCTTGCGGCAGAACAGACGGATAGGCTGGAGAAAAGCATCCGCAAGGTGGTGCGGGAGGAATTGCAGACGGCCAGCATAGCCACTGCTGTTCCCAGTCTGCCGTCGGACGATGCAATTCCAGATTCCGCGCTCAATTTCTTATCTACATTTTAGAGGGGGTGGTTCCCATGCACTAAGGTTTTGTTGGTTATGGCTTCTTTGACAACAAAATTCAATGAATTGTCGTTGGTTCTTGTGAATGGCTTTGCTTCTGCCGCTGTGGTATGCTTGCTTTGCAAACACAGAAAGGAGCCGCGACATGAGCAAATTAACCGTAACCATCCCGGATGACCTGCACCAGAAAATCCGTGAAGAACTGGAACGACAGGGCATCACCACATCGCAGTTCATTGAGCAGGCCGTAACCACATTTTTTGAGAAACCGAAGGGAGTCAGCAACATGGCAACACGCACGTTAGCATTTCAGGTATCCGAGGAACTTCTCCAGCGCATCAAAACCTTTCTTGCAAGGTACGAGCAAATTTATCACCGCAAACTGAGCCAGAAAGAGTTTCTGGTACATCTCATTGAAAGAGAATTGGATGAAGCGGAAAAGGACTACGAAAGAATTGCGACCGAGCAAGCTGCGGAGGAAAACGCTGATGTCGACTCCGGCGAACCAGATGGCACCGAAATGGAGGTAGATGCACAATACTGAAAATCACATACTTAACCAGCAAGGGCAGCCAGCATTGGTTGCCTCTTTTTTCGTTATCGAATCGGTGATTCGATTTATAGATATGTTCTCCGGCATCGGCGGTTTCCGCGAAGGACTGACCCGTGCCGGGGGCTTTACATGCGTAGGGCACTGCGAAATCGACAAATACGCCAACCGCAGTTACAACGCCCTGTTTGACACGAAGGGAGAGTGGTTCATTGAAGATGCCCGAAAAGCCGACCCCAGCACCATGCCAGATTTTCAACTTATCTGCGGCGGTTTTCCGTGCCAAGCTTATCCCGAAAAAAACAAGAATCCCGAAGTCTAACCGGGAACCCTTGCAGCACAAGGATTTCTGCAGAAAAACTTCGGGATAATATTTTCACTTGTATTGTTGTTTGCCTCTTAATTTAAGCATCATCTCCTCGTCATCTGTATTCCAGAGTGCGTCCGGAATCGTATCGTTTAGCTTGTTTGCTGCTTGCTGAATGGCTTTCCGTTTCATTTCTGTATCGGCATGGGCATAAATTTTTGTTGTTTCAATCTGCGCATGGCCAAGAAATTCGGATACCATAGCCAAGGGAACGCCATCTTGGTACAGATGCATTGCCCGTGTATGCCGCAGCATATGGGGATGTACCCGCGCTGGGATGGATGTACAGGCTTGCCGTGCAGATTCTCCGTACTTCTTTACAAATGCCGTAACCGTGTCAGGCGACATCGGTCTTTGAGGGCCGCCATAAGCGTAGAACACATAATCGTCTCGTTTTCTGTTGTCTGCAGGATGAAATTTCTTCAGGTAACTACGAAGATGCTCTGCTGTTTTCGGTAAAATAGGGACAACCCTCGTCTTGTTTCCCTTACCTGTGAGATAAACACAAGGCGAAGTCCTGTGCAGCACTAAATCCTGTATCCTTAAATCCAGCATTTCCTGACACCGTGCAGCTGTATCGTACATTAAAACCAGAAACACCATATTCCGGAACCCTGTGCGTTTTTGGCAGTTTGGCTGTGAGAGAAAGGCAGAGAGTCCTTCTTTCGTAAGATAACCCACCAAAGCAGGTGCTGGCTTGCGGTACCGAATTTTCTCTACGTCGGCCTGTATTGAGATTACACGCAGATCAATAATGCCGCCATATCGCACAAAAGAGCGTATCGCAGCAAGCCTTTGCAGCTGTGTTTGCCTGCTGCAGTTCCGAACTTTCTCCAGCCAGTCCATAAATTCCTGTATGTTTTGGCGGGTGAAGTGGCTCCAATTCGCTCGCTGTCTGGGAATAGCTTTTGCAGTCTCAAGAAAAGTAAAAAACAGATTCAGAGCATCCTCATAGGATTTTACCGTATTAGAACTGCAGCTTCGGTTTTTCACAAGATAAACATTCAGGAATGAACTTACAACCGCAAAGAACTGAGCATCCTTAACCTTCATCATGCACCTCCGGAAGCAATTTTTCCCATGCAGTACGGTCTACTGTTCCAACACGCTCATAAAAATCAGGAACCATGTGGACATAGTAAAGCGTATCTTCATAACGGGCGTGTCCCATGTATGCGGAGAGAAACGGCAGCATTGCATCAATATCACGGCCTTCTCGCATCCAACGACAGATACATTCCGTTGCAAAAGTATGTCTGAAATCGTAAACCCTAGGTTTAGGTCCCTCAAACGCAGTAATTCCGGCCATACTGAAGCATCTCCAAAACATTTCTTCTGTCCAACGCTTCGTATACGGCCCCTCCCCATCGTATCTCGGAAAAAAGTAATCGCTGTCCGGGTAAATTTCTGAAATCAGGGTGGAATAGCTTCTCATAATCTGAAGCAAATCATCTGCAACCGCAACGACACGGTCCTTGTGCCCTTTGGATTCCACAACGTAGACAGCACCGCGAACCAAGTCCACATTTTCCTTCTTGAGAAGTCTCGCTTCTGCGGGCCGCAATCCGCAGCAATACAGCAATCTGTAAAATACCGGGATAACAAGATGTCTGGCTGGAGCTTTCTCGTGAGGCCGAAAGCTGTCAGCACCGTGGAAGAACGCTTTTATCTCCGCTTCATTGAAGATATGTGGAACATACCTAGGGCCTTTGCTGGTCATGGATATGGGAATCATATATGCTTCTGTTCCAACAGCCCGAAGGTACTTTGCAAACTCCCGTATGACCATAATGCGATTTCGGTGGCCTGCTGTGTTTTCCGTATCTCGTTTCTCCAGCCATGCAAGTGCGAGTTCACGATCCAGACAATCTTTTTCAGGAAACCTTTCTACACAGAAATCGTCAAACCTCCCTAGAATACGGATACTCTCATCGTAAGGAAAACCAAGACTGTTCTTGTAGCCTACAAAGGCGCGAATCTGTTCTCCAAAACGGCTTTTCAAAGATGGTCTTGTCATAACAGGGCCTCCTGTGCAATGGGAATTGTAGAAATAGTACCTGCGCACACTTTTAATTTCTCTAAGGATGACGCGGTATATTGGCGCAAAGACATAGACGATGTATGCCCCAGAATATCGCAGATTAAGGGTGCGGGAATATCTGCTTCCAGTAGCTGTCTCCCCATTCCCCGTCGGAAAGCATGAGGGCCATTCATCCTTCTACTCTTTCCCAGTGCGATACGAGCATATTTTGCAATCACAGTCCACATACTTCTGAGCTTGGTATAAGGACGCTGTGTCCGTAAAAACACATACTCGGAATCGCATTTTGGCCGAGCATTGAGAATGTAATCAGCAATCGCATTCCCAGTTGTCGTATCGAGCGGTAAAGATACAGGAATATTCGTTTTTTCTTGTACAAGGCGTAATTCGCAGGCATCCCAGTCAATGCTGTTGAACTTCAAATTCACAATGTCGCACCCTCGCAGGCCCGTTGTATACGCAAGCATAATCATTGCATAATCTCGCATCCCAATTGTGCTGCTGCGATTTATTGCAGAGAAAATCTTTTGTGCTTCTTCGTGAGTGTATCCTACATAAACACTCCGACGCTTTGCTGCAGAGAACACCAGTGCTGGCGAAATATCGAGAAGCTCAGGATGCTTTTCAGCCATGAACCGCGCAAAGGATCGCATACTTCCGGTCAAATTAAATATACCGCAAGGAAAAGTTTCTGAAATCTTTGCCAGACACCTGGTGACATCCGGCAGGGTAATCTCAGCATAGCGGTATATTCCCAAAATGCCCATAGTACGGAAAAATGTCCGAACCGATGAAAGATAAAACTGGCGGGTGCCTTCTTTCAAATAGTTTTCATTGTCCATGTACAGTTGGTATTGCGAGAGCAGATTTTCAAACTCTGGCGGAGCGCAGGCAAAATTATATTTTCTTAACTTCCGCTGAGATACCCGCCCTGTCGAGAGGCATTCCTCGATCCAGCGGGCAGCTTTGCGCATCGTTTGAAAAGATGCTTTTGGGATTGTTCCGTTCGCATAATTTTCTTTTGCTTTATTTACGAAAAGAGCAAGCGTTTCTGGAGAATAGAACTCCTCACCACGAGAAGCAAAAAAATTCAAGATGGGTCCAAATCCGCAATAGATATAATTTGTTTTTGTCTTATCGGATAACTCCAACTGTATGACCGCATCTCTGGTTCTGCAGATAATGTCTATTACCTTCATAGAATTGCTTGGACTGTGTGGTGCGTTTTGAAATAATGGATTGTGTTCCGCCTCCCAAGACCGCAGGGGCTCACCCTGATTTTTTCCATGTTTCGCCATTTGGTCAAGATAAACAGCGGCACGCCGGGTTAAGACCCACTGGTAATGCGGTAATGCTCCGGATTCCATCCTCGCTCGTTCCTGCCAAACAAAATCTTGAACCGTTTCCTTGAAGTATATTGTTTGACCGTTGTCCAAACAATGCTGCACGATCCGTCGAGTCCCATACCGCTCAAATTCCCGTACTGTTTTAGCCTTGAGTCCGCGCACACTTAAGGCATCTAATACACGCGCAGAAAGGACTGTGATTTCAATTTTGTTCACATCAATACACCTCACAATGTTGATTCGGATTTTCATCCGTAGCAACATTATATCAGGTGCCATCTTCAAAATATTATCCCGAAGTTTTTATGCAGAAATCCTTGCGCTGCAAGGATTCCCGGCTGGGCTTCGGGATTCCTATTTTATTCGGGATAAGCTTGGTTATCCTGAATTTCGGGATAACCAGACGTTCAGTATCGCGGGAGCACGCCGAGGATTCGGAGATCCGCGCGGCACTCTCTTCTTTGAACTGGCCCGCCTGGCTGAAGCCCGGAAGTCTTCGTATCTGCTGTTTGAAAATGTACCCGGCCTGTTATCTCATGACGGAGGGCGGACATTTGCGACGATCCTTGACACGCTGGGCCGACTGGGGTATGGCGTGGAATGGCAATGTCTTAACAGCAAAGATTTCGGCGTCCCCCAGTCAAGAAACCGCGTGTACATTGTCGGATATCTTGATGAGCGATGTAGAGGAAAAGTATTTCCTTTCACCGAAACAACAGGAGGTTCTCTTATTCAAACCCACGGCGGCCACCAAGGAGAGCGAGTCTACTCCCCCGAAGGACTGAGTTGTACGCTGGCTGCCAATCCGGGCGGCTTCGGTGGCAAAACCGGGCTGTACGAGGTGGGCATACCAATCAAATGTGCCACCAAGACCGGCTACCAGTTGGCACAGGTCGGTGACAGCATCGACCTGAGCTACGCCACTGTCAACAGTCGGCGTGGACGGGTGGGCAAGCGAATTGCCCACACCCTCACCACCGGCTGCCGACAAGGTACGCTGAATTTTATTGACCTGAACCCAGACCCCAAAGTCACAGAAGTGGCGCGGTGCGTAAACGCCAGAGTCGGCAACGGTATCCGAACGCATCGCGGGGAATCCTCCGGCGTTCTGTGTGAGGGGCGTATCCGCCGCCTGACGCCGCGCGAATGTCTGCGCCTGCAGGGCTGGACGGATGACCGTATCGACACGGTGCTTGCCATCCAGAGCGATAACCAAGCCTACAAGCAGGCAGGCAACGGTGTAACAGTCAACGTGGTAGAGGCCATTGGGCGGCGCATTGCAGCCATGGATGCAGAACTGCGGGGTGAGGCGCTTGCCCCTTGATTTCAAGGACCAGTATTTTGGCTGTGAAATCGAACTGACCGGGATAAACCGCGCCACGGCAGCCCAAACGCTGGCAGACTTATTTGGCACCCGTGCCGAGCATTCCGGCGGTGGCTACGATGCCTACCGGGTCAAAGATTTGGACGGTAAAGAGTGGAAAATTGTCCGGGACAGCAGTATCCATCCCGAATGCCGCAGGCGGTCTGTTCTTATCGGGGAAACCTACAAGGTCGAACTGAACTCCCCGAAACTTGAATACAGCGAGATGGAAAAGCTGCAGGAGGTTGTCCGTTCCTTACGCCGCGCAGGGGGCATCGTAAACGACAGCTGCGGAATGCACGTCCATGTGGACGCAAGCAAGCACACCCCGCAGAGCCTCAAAAATGTACTGTCCATCATGTATTCCAAAGAGGACATTTTGTTTGCAGCACTCAAGGTCAACCCTGCCCGCATCGACAGCTACTGTCAGGCGGTGGATGAGCCTATTCTGGAAGAAATCCGCAAGCTGCCCAGCGGCGCGAGTATGGACCAACTGAAAGACCGCTGGTATCGCGGGCGGGACGGCAGCGATTATCACTACCACCAGAGCCGGTATCACGCTTTGAACCTGCATTCCGTGTTCTACCACGGTACAGTCGAGTGGCGATTGTTCAATTCCACGCTCCATGCGGGCGAAGTCAAAGCCAACATCATTCTGGCTATGGCGATCTCCGCGCAGGGAATCAACCAGAAGTACACGCAGTTCCGGAAAACGCCCATCGGGGATAACCCGGCGTTTACCTTCCGCACCTTTCTGCTGCGACTTGGGCTTATCGGTCCAGAGTACAAGAATGTGCGGATGCACTTGCTGAAGAATCTGCCCGGTGATAAAGCGTGGCGGCACGACAAATCGCTGTACCCCAGCAACCAACCACGGCCCCGCACGGACGAGGCCAGATAAGGAGAAACCCAATGTCTCGAAAAGAATACTTTGCCTATGGCTCAAATCTGAACTTTGAGCAGATGGCCTACCGCTGCCCCGAAGCGACAGTTATCGGAACTGCCAAACTGGACGGCTATGAACTTGCTTTTCGGCGCGGCTATCTTACCATCCTGCCCAAAGAGGGCGCAAGCGTTGAAGGACTGATCTGGTCGGTCACTGACCATGACGAATCACAGCTTGACTGCTACGAGGGCTACCCGACATTCTATGACAAGGAGAACCTGACGGTCACGGATGCAGACGGCGCACTGCACGAAATCATGGTTTACACGATGAACGCGCCGTACCGCGACCAGCTGCTTCCCGTCAGCAGCCGCTACAATGCGGTTGTCATGCAGGGGTGTCTGGATGCGGGCATCTCTCCGCAGCAGTTCTATGATGCTGACGAAAAATACCGCAAAGCCTACAAAGCCAGAGCCGCGCCGCGCCCCAAAAAACACGCTCCCGAACGCTAACCACGCCCGCTGCACCCCGCAGCGGGCTTTTTCTTTTGCAACAAAAGGAGAAACTCATATGAAAAATAAACACAGAATAAAGCAGGGCTTGTCGCTGCTGTTGGCGGGAGGGATTGCGCTCACTAATCTGGGCGCAGGGCTGCCCGCCTTTGCAGAGGATGCCGCAGCCACGCCGGAGACGGCTTCAGCGGCCACACCAGAAAGCGCTGCACCCGCAGAACAGCCTGCGGTATCGGACGGCGGGCTGTCCGTGGAAGAGATCCAATCCCGGATGTACCCCAGCTTGCCGCAGACGGCCACCGGGTACTACATCGACTCCACCGGTCTGCCGGTGCTGACCGGTGAGACAAAAATCAGCATCGAGGGTTGGGGCGATGAGGATTACCGTGACTACGATGCCGACAGCACGATTCAAGTCGCACTGGATGAGGGATTGCTCAATGCCGACAGCGCCACAGCCTCTTTTCCCCGCATGGACGGTGAGGACTACGCCATCGTCCCCATCAGTATGCAGGTGCTGTATCCTGCCAACGGCGGCAGTGCGGACATCACATTGCCCGACAATGTAGAACTGCTGGGATACAGCTTCACCAGTGGCGACCTGTGTGCCGCCACCGAAGAAGAACGCCAGCGGCAGCTCCATTATGATTTTTCCGAAGGCACGGCATCGGTGGCGGGCATCTATGTCAAAGCTACCGAGGATTTCAGCGTCACACTGACCTATACAGACTCGGAAAAGAGCCTGACAAAAGCGCTCCATGTCACGCTCGACGATTCTGCGCCGTTCCCTAGCATCCTGCAGGATCTTTTTGCACAAGAGGCACAACCTGCCACCTGCTCGGCGGACGCAGGTGTTGCAGCTTACGCAGGTTTGCAGGTCACGCAATGTGTCTACACCAGTGTCGGCTGGATGAACTACCTTGGCGGACAGCCCGCCCTGTGTGCCGATAGCGGCAAATGGGCGTGGGGACCCGGTGCAACCTATGCCAACAAGTATCCGCCGGTAGCCAATTATTCCTCGGCGGGCAGTGTTTGGGTATTGGCCTCGTTCTTTGGTAAAGGCTGGACGGCGGATCAGGCAACCATGTGGGCACAGGGCTTCAACAGCGGCGCACCGTCCGCGGTTTCTACTTGCGCGGTCGAGGATGCCACCGACAACAATGCCTACCTTGACCGCCTTGTGTGGCAGGCAGAGCAGTTTCCGGACAGCCTTGCCGGTGAAATCGTGAACGGCACAGCAGTCTATGCAGACGACGATGCCGAAACGGTTTACATCGGCACACTGTATGTTCCCAGCAACGCCGCATGGCAGCGCTTTGTTATTCTGGACTACACCCCGGTCACGCTGGGCGGAGATAACGAGATCCCCGAACTGACCCCGGAAGGCCAGCCCATAGATAAACCGTGGAATGCCAGCTATGAGCGCACCGAAACGCTGGATTTTTCGTATACCATCAACACCGACAAAATCCAGTTGGAAACGCTGGAGAAGGTGGACGGTGCAGGCATCGACATTGCCCCGATTCTGGATGGCATCCCCGCCAACATCAACGGCGGCAGCTGGACGATTACCCCGGCAGGCAATCAGTCGGTGACCACCGGCGGTCACACGCAGGACGATAGCTACCACCTCAATGGCGGCGATGCCTCCGCCACATGGACGGTACATTACAGCGTCAGCAAGTCGGCATCCCAAAGTGGCAGCGTAACCGCCAACAGTGAGCAGGATGCAGACGCACAGGCATCCGCGGCACAATCTGCTGCGCAGAGCGCCTGTGAAAGTCAGGTCAATGGTGAAATCGAAGCAGCGCTGTCGGCGGTACACGGATACTTCGATAGCCTGAAATTCAGCTATGACGAGGTCACCATCCCGCACGGCTTTGATTCTACACCCGGTGCGCTGGGCAGCCACCAAACGATTACTGTTCCTGCAAATAGCAGCAACGACTACAAAATGCAGAACGATGAATGGTCGGTAAAGGTCAGCATCGACAAAATCGACAGCGAAACCAAGCAGCGCATCAAGGGTGATGCTGAGTTTAAGATTTTCGAGTGGGATACCGTCCG
>ERZ869979.604-NODE-604-length-10967-cov-6.362443_pt1 | contig 10967 bp, 9 predicted proteins | sample MGYA00521269_ERZ869979 | MGnify/ENA primary metagenome ERZ869979 (study PRJEB32232, sample SAMN07284974) | human gut metagenome | biome: human-associated habitat; material: feces | host: Homo sapiens | place: Tanzania | collected 2014-04-05 ... | reverse complement strand
AGCAGAAGACGGCATACGAGATTCTCCGGAGTGACTGGAGTTCAGACGTGTGCTCTTCCGATCTGTCTGGTCTTTCAGTTCCTGGAAACCCTGCTTGATGGCTTCATCAGTCATGGATGAAATCCACAATCTCTTGACCGGGCATTTGGCTTGTGCCTTTTGCATCACCCATCTTTGGATGAGTTCACCTTCCTGTCCGGCGTCACCACAGTTGATGATACTGTCTGCGGCTTGCATAAGCCTTTCGATTGTATTGAATTGCTTGCGGATTCCTTCGTCGTTAATCAGTTTTATTCCAAAACGCTGGGGAATCATAGGCAATGCGGACAGGCTCCAGCGTTTCCACATTGGAGTATAATCATCCGGTTCTTTCAGCTCACAAAGGTGGCCGAAAGTCCAGGTTACTTGGTAACCATTACCTTCCATATAACCGTCTCGCGCAGTTGTTGCTCCAATAATCCTGGCAATATCTTTAGCTACGCTTGGTTTCTCTGCAATACAAACTATCATTCTTTATTATTTCCTTTTCTGTTTGCAAAGGTACAATAAAATAATGAGAAAGCCATCATTTCGGCTTCTTTTTCTCATGGCAGAGAATAAAAAAGCCCCGCAAGGCTTGGGCACAATCTGGAACTTGTGCCTTGCCTTACAGGGCGTATTTTATAAATATCTGCGTAATCTGCGTGAGAAAAAATAATCCCGTGTGAGATTACTCGTACTCCTGCCAGCTCTTAATCTGCAACTGATCCTGACTCAATGTGCAGAATGCCTCGATGAAGGCTGAAGCTAAGCGGGCATTGGTGAACAGAGGAATGTTGTGGTCGATAGCGCCACGACGGATTCTGTAACCATTGGTGAGCTCACGCTTGGTGTGATTCTTTGGGATGTTGACGATGAGGTCGAACTTGTGATTAGCAATCATCTCCATCACGTTAGGAAGATCCTTGTGGTCCTCATCTGGCCATCCTACGGCTGTAGCCTTCACGTTGTTCTCGTTCAGGAACTTCGCTGTGCCGGCTGTAGCATAGATGGTGTAACCGTTCTTCACCAGTGCCTGAGCTGCATCGAGCAGAGAAGCCTTCTCCTTCGCACCACCGCTTGAAAGCATGATGCCCTTGTCCTTAGAAGGAATCTTGTAGCCGGTGGCAATCAATGAGTTGAGCAATGCCTCCTCGAAAGTATCACCCATACAACCTACCTCACCGGTAGAACTCATATCCACACCCAAAACAGGGTCGGCGTTCTGCAAACGGGCGAATGAGAACTGTGAAGCCTTCACACCCATGCGGTCGATATCGAAAGCAGACTTGTCTGGCTTCTGATATGGAGCATCGAGCATGATGCGGGTAGCAGTCTCGATGAAGTTGCGCTTCAATACCTTGCTCACGAATGGGAATGAACGGGATGCACGGAGGTTACACTCGATAACCTTTACATCGCGACCCTTAGCCAAGTACTGGATATTGAAAGGACCAGAGATGTTGAGCTCCTTGGCAATGGCACGTGAAATCTTCTTGATCTGACGGGCTGTAGCGAAGGAAATCTGCTGAGCTGGGAAGGTCATGGTAGCGTCACCGGAGTGAACACCTGCATACTCTACGTGCTCTGAAATACCATACTCTACAATCTCACCGTTCTGAGCCACACCGTCGAACTCGATTTCATTGGTCTCTGTCATAAACTGAGAGATAACCACTGGGTACTCCTTGGAAACCTCAGAAGCTGCCTCCAGGAAGCGACGCAACTCATCATCGTCGTGGCAAACGTTCATGGCTGCACCGGAAAGAACGTAAGATGGACGAACGAGAACAGGATAGCCTACCTCGTCGATGAACTTCTGAACATCCTCCATAGAGGTGAGGGCGCTCCACTTAGGCTGGTCGATGCCCAGCTTATCGAGCATGGCAGAGAACTTACCACGGTTCTCGGCACGGTCGATGTTGACAGGAGATGTACCCAGGATTGGCACAGACTGGCGATGGAGCTTCATAGCCAGGTTGTTTGGAATCTGACCACCTACAGAAACAATCACACCACGTGGTGACTCCAGGTCGATGACATCGAGTACACGCTCGAATGAAAGCTCATCGAAGTAGAGACGGTCGCACATATCGTAGTCGGTAGATACGGTCTCCGGGTTGTAGTTGATCATGATTGACTTGTAACCCAACTTGCGGGCTGTGTTGATGGCGTTTACTGAACACCAGTCGAACTCTACGGAAGAACCGATGCGGTAAGCACCCGAACCGAGAACGATGACAGACTTCTCGTTCTTGTAGTAGTTGATGTCGTAACCCTCTACAGCGTATGTCATGTAGAGATAGTTGGTGAGGTCAGGATGCTCGCTAGCCACAGTAGGGATGCGCTTTACGGCTGGCAGAATGTTCAGCTTCTTGCGCAGGGCACGAACTGCGAGCACCTCCTTCTCCATATTGGTATCCTTGGTCTTCAATACGAAGCGGCCAATCTGGAAGTCAGAGAAGCCCAATACCTTAGCCTCGCGCAATACCTCAGCAGGAATCTCCTCCAAAGTATTATATTCAGAAAGCTTATGCTTGTAATCTACGATATTCTTCATGCGCTCGATGAACCAAGGGTCAATCTTGGTCAACTCCTCGATGCGCTCGATGGTGTAGCCTTCCTCCAAAGCCTGGGCGATGGCGAAGATACGGAGGTCGGTAGGATTAGAAAGTTCCTCATCCAGGTTGTCGAACTTGGTGTGGTCGTTGCCAACGAAACCGTGCATTCCCTGACCAATCATACGGAGACCCTTCTGGAGCATTTCCTCGAATGAGCGGCCGATAGACATGATTTCGCCTACAGACTTCATGGAAGAACCGATTTTGCGGCTTACACCGGCAAACTTGGTAAGGTCCCAACGAGGAATCTTACAGATCATATAGTCGAGTGATGGAGCCACATAAGCTGAGTTAGGAGTACCCATCTCGCCAATCTGGTCGAGTGTATAACCGAGGGCAATCTTAGCTGCAACGAAGGCGAGCGGATAACCTGTAGCCTTAGAAGCGAGGGCAGAAGAACGGCTCAAGCGAGCATTGATCTCGATGATACGATAATCGTTGGTCTCAGCGTTGAAAGCATACTGGATGTTGCACTCACCCACGATGTTGAGGTGGCGAACGCATTTCACAGCGATGTCCTGCAACATCTTCACCTGCTCGTCGGTAAGAGAACAGGTAGGAGCCACCACGATAGACTCACCTGTGTGAATACCTAATGGGTCGAAGTTTTCCATAGAGGCAACGGTGAAGCAACGGTCGTTAGCATCACGGATGCACTCAAACTCAATCTCCTTCCATCCCTTCAAGCTCTCCTCAACGAGAACCTGAGGCGCAAAAGTGAAGGCAGATTCAGCGATTTCCTTGAATTCCTCTTCTGTCTTGCAGACACCAGAACCGAGACCACCCAAAGCATAGGCAGAACGGATCATGATAGGGTAGCCGATATTGCGTGCCGCAGCCACAGCTTCTTCCATGTTCTCGCAAGCATGGCTTACAGGAACCTTGAGGTCAACCTTGTTGAGCTCCTTCACGAAGAGATCACGGTCTTCAGTATTCATGATAGCCTCTACAGAGGTACCTAACACATCTACACCGTACTCCTTGAGCACACCGTTGAGGTAAAGTTCTGTACCGACGTTCAAACCAGTCTGTCCTCCCCAAGCGAGCATGATGCCGTCTGGGCGTTCCTTCTTGATGATTTCAGTCACAAAAAAAGGTGTCACCGGCAAGAAATAAACCTTGTCAGCAATACCTTCACTGGTCTGAATTGTAGCAACGTTTGGATTAATGAGGACGGAACTAATACCCTCCTCGCGCAAAGCCTTGAGAGCCTGCGAACCGGAATAGTCAAACTCACCTGCCTGGCCGATCTTCAAAGCACCGGAACCCAGAACGAGGACTTTCTTAAGCTGTTTCTTCATCATTTATATAACTATAAGTTTGTTCTTTATATGTCTTGTTATTTATGTTTTTAGCAACTAAACTGTATTTGCGTTAGTTCACAAATGGTAGACACACTATTTCTAGATGCAAAGTTACGCTATTTATTTGATTATTCCAAATTTTCTGCAAATCTTTACAGTTAAATAACATCAATTATTATTATTTCTTCTCTAGAATGTCGTATTTTTGCAATTATTTTGTTACTTTTGCAGCGGCTTTTAGTCATGTAGAAAAAGAATAAAAATAGCAAACAAGATAAATATAACAACAATGAAAGTCGGATTATTCGTCCCTTGTTATGTGGATGCTTTATACCCTGAAGCGGGTGTGGCTACATACAAGTTACTAAAGCACTACGGACTGGATGTTGACTATCCCGAGAAGCAGACTTGCTGCGGTCAGCCGATGGCTAACGCAGGTTTTCAGGACAAGTCGGAGAAGGTCATAGAGACATTTGATGAGCTGTTCAAGGATTACGATTACATCGTAGCTCCTTCAGCTTCATGTGCCGCTTACGTAAAGGTGTATTACCCTAAGATTCTGGAGGGTAAGCACGAGTGTATTTCATCAAAGAAGATCATGGATGTTGTGGAGTTCCTTCACGATGTGCTGAAGGTGGATCATGTGCCGGGCAAATTCCCGCACGTGGTGAGTGTGCACAACAGTTGCCATGGTGTGCGAGAACTGGGCTTGTCATCGCCATCTGAACGTCACATCAAACCATTCAACAAGATTATCGACCTGTTGGATATGGTGGAAGGCATTACCATCCACGAACCGGAGCGCAAGGATGAGTGCTGCGGATTCGGCGGTATGTTCTCTATTGAGGAGCCTGCCGTTTCTACCCGTATGGGCGAGGATAAGATCAAGCGCCACATGGCTACGGGTGCCGAATATGTCACCGGACCGGATTCTTCCTGTCTGATGCATATGGCTGGTATTGCCAAGAAGGAGAAGATGCCGATCAAGTTTATCCATGTTGTTCAAATTTTAGCTGCAGGACTATGAGTACAGAACATTCCAAGAGAGCTGCGAAGTTTACGCAGAACGTAGAGAAGACCACCTGGCACGACGCTACCTTCTGGTCTGTTCGTCAGAAGAGAGATAAGATGGCTGAGCAACTTCCTGAGTGGGAAGACCTCCGCGAGCATGCATCTGAAATCAAGATGCACACCATTACCCATCTTGCCGATTATCTCGATATGTTTTCCAAGAATCTGGAGAGCCGTGGGGTAAAGGTGCACTGGGCGAAGGATGCACAGGAGTTTAATGAGATTGTGCTCGGCATTCTGAAAGACCATAACGTGAAGAAGATGGTGAAGTCGAAGTCGATGCTCACAGAGGAGTGCGAGATGAATCCGTATCTGGAGAAGCACGGAATCGATGTGGTAGAGACCGACCTGGGTGAGCGCATCATCCAGCTCTTGGGTCAGAAGCCTAGCCACATCGTAATGCCTGCCATCCACCTGAAGCGTGAGGAAGTGGGACAGATGTTCGAGGAAAAGGGAATCTCCAAGGAAATCGGAAACTACGACCCTACTTACCTGACCCGCTGCGCCCGTCATCATCTCCGCGACCAGTTTATGGAAGCAGGAGCAGGTATGACCGGCTGCAACTTCGGTGTGGCTGCCACGGGCGATTGCGTGGTCTGCACCAACGAGGGTAATGCCGATATGACCACTTCCATGCCTAAGCTCCACATCGTAGCGATGGGTATCGAGAAACTGGTTCCTGATTATAAGTCATTGGCTGTATTCCAGCGCCTGCTCTGCCGCTGCGGAACGGGTCAGCCTACCACTACCTATACTTCTCATTTCCGCCAGGCTCGTCCGGGTGCTGAGATGCATGTGGTATTGGTGGATAACGGCAGAAGCGATATTCTCGCCGACAAGGACCACTGGCAGACCTTGAAGTGCATGCGCTGCGGAGCCTGCATGAACACTTGTCCGGTTTATCGCCGTTCAGGCGGATACAGCTACACCTATTTCATTCCGGGTCCTGTAGGTGTGAACCTGGGTATGCTGAAGAATCCTCAGAAGTACAGCGACAACGTATCAGCCTGCACCTTGTGCTTGTCTTGCGACAATGTCTGTCCTTCCAAGGTAGGTCCTGGTTCGCAGATTTACGTATGGCGCCAGAGTCTGGAGAGATTGGGCAAGGCTGATCCTGTGAAGAAGGCGATGTCGAATGGTATGAAGTATCTCTTCGATCGTCCTGCGCTCTACACCACCGCCTTGAAGTTTGCGCCACTCGCCAATCTGATTCCTGAGTGCTGCACGCACTTCAGCAACTGGAACGCCTGGGGTATCGGTCACGCCATGCCTACGTTTGCAAAGAAGAGTTTCCATCAGCTTTGGAAAGAAGGAAAGGTGAAGTGATTTAAGTGAAGAGTGAAGAACGAAGAGTGAAGAATTCAACGGCTTTACTAATCATAAAGTTCAAAGTTCAAAGTTCAAATTTCAATGTTAAAAGAAGATTTCCTGAACAAGTTGCGTAAGAATACGCACGTTCAATTCGATATGCCTGCCGTAGATGTCAAGGGAATCCAGTATGAGGATACCTTGAAGCAGTTTATTGAGATGACTGAGTCTGTGGGTGGACACGTGATTGTGGCTGAGGAGGGTGAGAGCCTGGATGAGCTGGTGAAGAAGGCTTATCCGGAGGCGAAGGTCTTTGCTTCCAACCTGCTTGAGATTACCATTGCGCAGAAAAATCCAGATACCGTGGCTGAGGCCAACGACCTGAATGGTACCGATGTGGGTATTGTCCGTGGAGAAGTGGGGGTTGCTGAGAACGGCTGCGTCTGGATTCCTCAGACTATGAAGGAGAAGGCGGTGCTTTTCATCTCCGAATATCTCGTGATTTTCCTTCAGAAGGATAAGGTTGTCAACAATATGCACGAGGCTTATGCCCGTATCGAGATGGATCCGAAGTATAATTTCGGTACTTTCATCAGTGGTCCTTCCAAGACTGCCGATATTGAGCAGGCACTGGTAATGGGTGCGCAAGCTGCTCGTGGTGTGACAGTTGTGCTGTATTAAAAAATGGGCTGTTAACTGTTAACCTGTTAACTCCAATAACATAAATCCCGAAGTTCACAATCGTGTGAACTTCGGGATTTCTCTTTTTATACTGTCCATTCGTAGGTGTCGTAAACCACGCCTCTTCCTCCGTAACCTTCCTTGTGGGCGATGAGGCCCTCGTTGATCCAGGCTCCCTGCTGTTCCGTAGAACTGCCGAAATCCAGGTAGGGATAATCGGGGTAATCATGATACATAATCTGTTCGTAGATCGCCTCCATGGCTCCGAATTCCTTGCCCTCATCGTTGGTAGAACTATATTGTCCATGCACCACTTGCTGGGTAATATAAAAGGTGAGACCTCCTATGATGTGTCCGTTTCGATAAGCATTGTATTGGATGATATTCTCGGGGAATCGACTCTTCAGGAGTTCCATTTCCTGAAGCGTGTGAACCGGTTTGGCACCAAATCGCTTTTCCAGGTTCTCATTCAATACCTCCCAGAATTCCGACAGGCTTGCATCTCTCACTACGGTCACCCCATTCTGATGAGCCTTTCTCAATCGGCGCAGGTGGTCTTTTCGCCAGCGCAATTTCTGCTGCATGAAGATGGTTGTGCCGATATTGCGGAGCGAAAGCTGAGCCTTGCATTTCCAAAAAATGGCATAGAGATCTTCTTCTGAAGGATGGAGATGATAAATCCAGGGAATAGGACGATACTGTACCTTCTCGAAACCCTGAAGACGCAGATAGACATTCAGTTCCTCAAAGAGTTGGCAGACATCTGAAATCGTGACGTGGATGTTCATGATCAGTCCGCCATAGGTGAGTCCGAAATGCGAGCAGAGGGTCTTGTCCACCTGATGGGCGGGCAGGATGGAATGGAGCTTTCCCTTCTTGAAGAACAGGAGAGAATAGTCCTTGAACCTATCGGAATGGTAATCCATATAGTTGCGGTAAAAGAGAAACGTAGCGTTTCGGGCTTTTGCCACATACGCATCCCATTGCTGGCGATATTCGGGGGTGTATTTGATGATTTCAAACATGATGTCTTGCGTATTTGAGGAGTTTCTCAAATAGGATGTCTTGCGTATTTGAGAAACTCGTCGTAATCATAGATATAATCAGCTTCATCGTATAATTCCGAAGCCAGGACCAGACAGACCGAACCGGCTGAGAAGTTTTCCAAAGTTCGCCAGATGCCCGTGTTGACGAGTAATCCCTGGTCGGGGCGGTTGAGGAGATAGGACTGCTTCCGGTTTCCATCATCGAGCGTTACCGTGAAGGAACCGCTGGCTGCGATAATCACTTCCTGGCATTCCTTATGGGCGTGGCCTCCACGAGCTGCCCCCTCCGGAATATCGTAGGTCCAGTAAGTGCGCCTGATGTGGAAGGGCACGTCCTTGAAATCCTCCACCTTGGTATGGAAGCTTTCAGATTGATGCGTGTTCTGGAAACGGATGATTTTTCCTATTTCTTTCATGAATCTTACTTCTTCATATATGGGTCGGTTCCCAAAACCGTCTTGGCAAGGCGCTTTGCCTTGTCGCGGAGCGCATTCAGGTCATCGCCCTTCTCACCGTAGCAGAGAACGACACCCATGCGGCGACCTACGTGAGCCTCTGGCTTGCCGAAGATGCGGATGCGGGTATGATCCTCCTTCAGCGCATCGAGCATGTTGTAGTTCAATGGCTCTGTGCTTTCCTCCGGAGAGAGGATGACGGCAGAACAACCTACGTGCTCCAGATGGATTCCGGCGATAGGCAAGCCCATTACGGCACGGAAGTGAAGCTCAAACTCGCTCAGGTTAGTGGTGTGACCGAGAGTAACCATACCTGTATCGTGTGGACGAGGACTCAGCTCAGAGAAGATGACCTCACCCTGCTTGCTCAGGAAGAACTCTACACCCCAGAGACCAGCACCGGTCAATGCCTTGGTCACTTCGCCGGCAATGTGCTCAGCCTTCTTCAAAGCCTCCTCAGGAAGCTGGAATGGCTGCCAGCTCTCACGGTAGTCACCGCCCTTCTGTACGTGTCCGATAGGTGGGCAGAAGAGGGTAGGACCATCCTTCTGGGTTACGGTGAGGAGGGTGAACTCTGAATCGAAGTCGATGAATTCCTCGATGATCACTTCCTTCACGTCGCCACGACCTTCTTCCATCGCCTCCTTGTAAGCCTCCATCAGCTCATCGTCGTTGTGAACATAGCTCTGACCATGACCGCTGGAACTCATCAATGGCTTTACTACGCATGGGAAACCAATCTCATCGGCAGCGTTCTTGAACTCCTCGAAAGTCTTGGCGTAGAAATACTTGGCTGTGCGCAGACCCAGTTCCTTGGCAGCCAGGTCGCGGATGGCACGGCGGTTCATGGTGTAGTTCACGGCACGAGCTGAAGGCACAATCTGGATGCCCTCCTTCTCGAAGTCGAAGAGGCGCTCGGTGCGGATCGCTTCAATCTCAGGCACGATGATGTCTGGGTGATGTTTCTCTACCACAGCGGTCAATGCGTCGCCATCGAGCATTGAGAACACTTCTCGCTCGTCGGCAACCTGCATGGCTGGTGCATTGTCGTACTTGTCGCAAGCGATGACGTACTGTCCTGCGCGCTTTGCGGCGATGGTAAACTCCTTGCCCAGTTCGCCTGAGCCCAAAAGCATAATCTTCTTCATGATTATATTATAAGTTAAATTTCTTTCTGATAAATTCTGCAATAAACTTCTCTGTCTCCTCGATTCCCAGATGGCTGCTGTTGATGCAGAGGTCGTAGCTCTCGCTGTGTCCCCACTTCTTGCCGGTATAGTAATCGTAGTAGGAGGCGCGCTGTTCCTCGTGGCTTTCGATGAACTTGCGGGCGGTGGATCTGTCGATGTCCTTTCGCTTGCACACTGCCTTGATGCGGTCATCGAGATTGGCGGTGATGAAGATGTTGATCACGTTCTTGTAGTCACGCAGCACATAGTCGGCGGTTCTACCCACAAACACGCAGTTGCCCTGATCGGCAGCCTTCTTGATGGCGTCGCTCTGAAACTTGTACAAGCCTTCCTGTGAGAAATCGTTGTGATAGAAGTTGTTGTCGCTCAGGAAAGGCAGATGAGTATGGAAGAGAGACTTGAAGAATCCCTTCTGCTCATCGTTCTGCTCGAAGAATTTCTCCGAAAAACCGCTCTCCTTGGCGGCAAGGTTCAGCAGCTCGCGGTCGTAGCACTTGCAACCGAAATCCTCCGCCAGCTTCTCGGCGATGATATGGCCGCCGCTACCAATCTGGCGACCTACGTTTATGATAATCTTTTCCATTTACTTTGAACTTTGAGATTTGAACATTGAACTTTATGATTAGCTTTGAATGCCGTTGGATTGGCTTTCCCTTCGGCCGCCGAACGCAGTTTCTTCACTCTTCATTCTTCGTTCTTCACTTTCTTTATGTTGTTTCTTCAACTTGTTCATGTACCAAACCATTACGACTCCGGCAATGAGGGCTGCCGAGAAGTCGGAGATTGGCATACTGTACCATACGCCATCGATATCCCATATCATCGGCAGGAAAGCCAGGAGTGGCAGGAGAATGAGCAACTGTCTCGACAGCGAGAGGAAGATGCTGATCTTCACCTTTCCGATACACTGGAAGAAATTGGTGATAACCATCTGGAATCCGATGACCGGGAAGCAGAACATCACCACTCTGATTGCCTTGATTCCCAAGTCTATCAGCGTCTTATCCGTTGTAAAGAGTCGTGCGCAGTAGTAAGGCAGGAACATCGCTATCAGCCATCCTGTTACCATAATGGCGGTGGCAGCGATGATGCTCAGGTTCAGTACGCGCATCAATCTATCCAGCTTCTGTGCACCGTAGTTGTAACCGGCGATAGGCTGCATTCCCTGGTTTACTCCCAACACGAACATCACGAACACCATCGCAATACCGTTGGCTATTCCGAGATCGGAAGAGCACACGTCTGAACTCCAGTCACTCCGGAGAATATCGTA
>ERZ869979.603-NODE-603-length-10987-cov-4.378093_pt1 | contig 10987 bp, 7 predicted proteins | sample MGYA00521269_ERZ869979 | MGnify/ENA primary metagenome ERZ869979 (study PRJEB32232, sample SAMN07284974) | human gut metagenome | biome: human-associated habitat; material: feces | host: Homo sapiens | place: Tanzania | collected 2014-04-05 ... | reverse complement strand
GGAACTGTTCTCCGGTGCAAAGCAGGTGGCGGCGCAGCTGCGCCAGCTTGCCCGGAAAAATGGGGCAGAGGTGGCCGTTCCGCAGCTTTTGCGCAAAGATCTGCGCCACCGGAACGCCCCGGGCCTTGCCGCAGTGGCAGAGCTGCTGGAAACCGGAAGCTGCACTGCGGATGCCCCGGCGGGCGAGGTGCGGCTCTTTGCCGCGCCCAGCCGGGAGGAGGAGGCCCGTGCCGCTGCCGGTGCCATCCGGCGGCTGATGCGGCAGGGCGTGCGGTGCGGAAAGATCGCTGTGGTCTGCCGCGATATCGCCAAGTATCGTGCCGCTGTCCGGTATGAGTTCCGGATGGCGGAGATCCCCCTCTACTGCGATGAGCCGACGACGCCGGAGTTCAGCGCGCCGGCCGCCGCTGTCCGCGCCCTGCTCGCGCTGGCACGGGGAGCCGAGATGACCGAGCAGCTGACCGCCCTCGCCAAGACCGGCCTCTGTCAGCTGACAGAGGAACAGGTCTGCGCCCTCGAAAACTACGCCTTTACATGGTCGCCGACGGCCTCGGCGTGGCGCGAGGAGTTCAAGAAAAGCCCGAAGGGTTTCGGCGGACGGGAGCTGACCGAAGAAGACCTGAAAAATCAGCAGGATGCCGAGACAGCCCGGAAACTGCTGATGGATGCCGTGGATGAGATGCGCGGCAAAGTCCGGAACGCCAACGCCGAACAGATCAGCCGGGCAGTCTACTTCTGCCTGAAAAAGCTGGGTGCGGAGGAACAGCAGGCGCGGCAGGTCGAAGCCATCCGCGCGGAACGGGGTATCCCGGCGGCAGAGGAAGCTGCCCGGGAGTGGAATGTCGTCATGGGGCTGCTGGATGAGATGGCTCGGCTGCTGGGCGGCGAGACCGTGACCGTGCCGGAGTACGAGGATCTGTTCGGTCTGCTCCTCCGCTCCTCCGATCTGGGGCATATCCCCCAAACGCTGGATGCTGTCGTCCTTGCCAGCGCGGGCAAGATGCGGCTGGACGACCCGGACTACGTCTTTGTATTGGGGCTGGTCGAGGGCGAGTTCCCGACGGCACCCGGCGAGAGCGGTCTGCTGACCCACGCCGACCGGGATGCACTGATGGCCAACGCGATCGACCTGCCGGACTGCTTTGAAAACCGGATCATCCGCGAACAGGTCTGCTTCTACAAGGCTCTCACCGCCCCGGCCAAGGGGCTGTGGATGAGCTGGCCCAAGGGCGCGGGTCTGACCCTCTGCGCTGCGCTGGAGCCCATCGTGGACGCGCTGGATCCGCAGCCGCCGGAGCTGGAGCTGGCCGACCTTGCCGCCACGCCTGCCGACGGGCTGGACTGTCTGGGCGGCGGCTGGCCCCTGACCGACACCGAGCGTGCCAGCCTGACCGAGGCTCTGCGCACGCCGGACGAGGCGGAACCCGCAGGGCTTGCCCTGCTGCGCCGGATGGCAGAGGCACCGCCCCGGCAGATCCGCGACCTCGACGCGCTGGAAAGCCTGCTGGGGCGGCGGCTCCGGATCTCGCCCAGCCAGCTGGAAAAATACTACACCTGCCGGTATGGGTACTTTTTGCAGTATGTGCTGGGGCTGCGCCCCCGCCGCCGGGCAGAGCTGAGCGCGGATCAGAGCGGCACCCTGATGCACTGGGTGCTCCAGATGGCTCTTGACCCGGATCCGGGCCCGGACAACCCCTGCGCCCAGTGGATGGAACCCTTTACGGAATTGGACGACGAAGCCGTTGCAGCACTGGCGGCGATGCTGGTGGACGAATACGCCAGACGCTATCTGCCCGAGGACACGGCGCGCTTTGCCTATCTGCTCTCCCGGCTGAAAAAGAGCATGACCAGCCTGCTGTGCTACCTGCGGGATGAGCAGAGGCAGAGCAGCTTCCGCCCGGTGGCCTGCGAGCTGAAGATCGGCGGCGGCGCGGATGCCGTGCCTGCACAGGTGTACCGCCTGTCGGACGGGCGAACCGTCCAGCTGATCGGCACCGTGGACCGCGCCGACCAGTGGGTGGAAGCCGACGGCACCCGCTGGGTGCGGGTGGTGGACTACAAGACCGGCTCGAAAAAGCTGGATCTGAAAGAAGTCTACTGCGGCCTCGACTGCCAGATGCTGCTGTATCTGTTCAGCCTGACCCGGGACCCCAGCGGACGCTTTACCGGCGCAGAGCCGGCGGGCGTGCTCTACCTGCTGGCCGACCCCGCCCCGGAAACGACCACCCGGAACAAAGCCGCCCGGAGCGTGGAATACAAGATCGACGGACTGGTGGTGGACGAACCCCGGGTCTTTGACGCCATGGATGCGGACGAGACCGGCCGGTATCTGCCTTTTTCGTTCCGGAACGGCACCCCCAGCCCTTACCAGAAGGACAAGCGGGCGGACATTGCCAAACTGAACCGGATCGAGCTGCATCTGGACGACCTCGTGACCCAGATGGGCGAACAGCTTTACGGCGGGCAGATCGCTGCCGCACCGCTGGTGACGGGGCGAAGCCCCTGCCAATGGTGCGATTACGGCTTCATCTGCTGCCACGAGACCGGCATCGGCGAGCGGGCACTGGATGCCCCCGCCAAGCCCTTTGAACCCGAAAAAACAGAGGAGGAAGAGCCGTGAGCGAACCCAAATGGACCCAAGCCCAGCGTGCAGCCATCGACGACCGGGGCGGTGCGCTGCTGGTGAGTGCCGCCGCCGGAAGCGGCAAGACCGCCGTGCTGACCGAGCGTGCCGTCCGGCTCATCACCGATCCGGTGCGCCCGGCCGACGCCGACCGCCTCCTCATCGTCACGTTTACGAATGCGGCGGCGGCAGAGCTTCGCGCCCGGATCGGGCAGGCACTGCTCCGCCGGAGCCAGAAGGAGCCGGGCAATACGGCTCTCCGTCGCCAGCGGATGCTGCTGCAGCGGGCCCCCATCTGCACCATTGACGCGTTTTGTCTGAATCTCCTGCGCAAGCATTTTCAGGCATTGGACATCCCGCCCGATTTCACCCCCGCCGACCCCGGCAATGTGGAGATCCTGCGGGTATCCGCCCTCGCAGAGACTTTGGAAAACGCGTACCGGGATCCGGATTTCTGCGCCTTTGCCGATCTCTACGGCAAGGGACGCACCGACCGTGCGGCCGGGGAAACGATCTTGCAGGTCTACGATTTCCTCCGCGCCCTGCCGGATTACGACCGGAAACTGGACGAGTGGCTGGCGGTCTGGCAGCAGGAAAATGGCTTTGCCTCCACCTGCTGGCACGACCTTCTGCTGGCCGAAGCCGCTCGCTGTGCCAAGGCCGCCTGTGGACTGCTGACGGCGGCGTTGGACGACTGCAAAGTGGATTTTGTGGAGGCGCAGGCCGACGCGGAAGCCAGCAAAAAGACCGCTGCCGCCAAAGCGAAAGCGGTGGCTGGGGTGAACGAAAAGTTTGCCGAACCGCTGGAACGGCTGGAATCCGCCCTGACCCTGTTGGCCGAGGTGGAACGGCTGGCGCAGGCCGGTGCATGGACGCCGCTCTACGACAAACTGACGCCCTACGTCCTCGGGATGGCAGACCCGCCGGGGCTGAAAAATCTGAAAAAGCGGCTGATCGGTGAACACAAAGCCGCCGTCAAGACCCGCGCCGACGAAGCGGCTGCGCTGTTCGGGCAGATCTTGGAGCTGATCTCCTGCAGCGAGGAGGAAGCCGAGGCCGACCGCAAGGCGGCTCTGCCGCGCCTGCGTGCCCTGTTTGCGGCGGTGCGGGAGTTTGACGCACGGTTCTCGGCCAAAAAGCGGGAGCGCAAGCTGCTGGAATTCAGCGATTTCGAGCATTTTGCCCTGAAGCTGCTGCGCAGTGCGGACGGCACGCCCACCCCCCTCTGCGAGACCATCCGGCAGAACTACACTGCCGTCATGGTGGACGAATATCAGGACACCAACGCCCTGCAGGACGCGCTCTACCGCTGCCTTGCAACACCGGCGGGCGACGATCTCTTCCTTGTGGGCGATCTGAAACAGAGCATCTACCGCTTCCGGCAGGCCGACCCCAGCATCTTCCGGGAAAAGCTGGATCGCTGGCCGCTGCTGCCGGGGCAGGCGGCCCGCCCCTGCCCGGAGGAGGGCACGCCCGGCGAAAACGCGCTGCTGGCACTGGACGCGAACTTCCGCTCCGCACCGCAGGTGGTGGAGGGGATCAACTTTCTGTTCGAGCAGCTCATGACGCCCCAGCTGGGCGACACGGCCTACGGCGACGGCCAGCGGCTGATCTGCGGCGCACCCGGGGAATACGAGGGCAGCGTGGAAGCGCATTTTCTGCCCGACGATGCCGCCGAGACCGATGCGGCGTGGATCGCCCGGCAGATCCGTGCGATGCTGGAAGCGCAGATGCCGGTGCGGGAGGGCAGCACCACCCGGCCCGTCCGGTATGAAGATTTCTGCATTCTGCTGGCGGCGCGGGGCGATTTCCCGGCCTACACCGAGGCACTGGCGCAGGAGAAAATCCCGGTCTACGCCGACGCCCGGGAAAATCTGCTGGACGCCCCCCACATCCGGCCGCTGATCGCGCTGCTGCGGGTCATCGACAACCCGGCGCAGGACATCTATCTGGCGGCGGCGATGCTGGGCCCGCTGTTCGGGTTTACCGACGATGACCTCGTCCGCCTCCGCGCCCAGAGCGCGAAACAGGCCGAAGAGCGGCGCAGGCAGGAAGAAGCCGATGCACCGGAGAAAACGCCAAAGCCGAAACAGAAAATGAGCCTGTATGGGGCACTGCTGCTGACGGTGCAGAGCAGTGGAACGGATGCCTTTACCGAAAAGGTGAAAGCCTTTTATGCCCGGCTGACCGCGCTGCGCCGGATGGCGCGGAGCGTGCCGACCGAGCAGCTGCTGGAAGAGATCTTTGCCTCCACCGGCTACCTTGCCGCACTGGGTGCGATGGAAAACGGCACCCGCCGCCGGGAGGACGCCCGGCGGTTCGCAGCGTTCTGCGCCGGAGCCGGCAGCGGCGGGATCTCGGCCTTGGTGCGGGCGATCGACGCGGCAGCGTTGGCAGGCTCCACCGGGCAGGATACGGTGCCCGGCGGCTCCCGGCCCGGCTGTGTCAGCATCATGACCATCCATCGCTCCAAGGGTCTGCAGTTCCCGGTGGTGTTCGTGGCCGATACGGGGCGGCGGTTCAACGCCATGGACACCCGCCAGCCCGTCCTGCTCCACCGCAATTACGGCGCAGGTCTGCGGCTCCGACCCGAAGCGGGCGAGGGTGCCTACAAAACGGCGGCCTATACCGCCCTCTCGAATGTCCACGGGCAGGAAATGCGGAGCGAACAGATGCGGCTGTTGTATGTCGCACTGACCCGCGCACAGGATAAGCTGATCCTGACCGTGCCCCTTGGCATCAGCAAGACGGCCAATCCGTTTGCCCGGGCTGCGGCCTTTCTCGCGGCAGGGGCGGGGGAGACGCTGCATCAGCAGGCGGGCAGCTTTGCCGACTGGCTGCGGGCCGCGCTGCTGGTCCACCCCAACGGCGGCCCGCTCCGCCGTCTGGCGGGGGATCTCGAGCTGCCCTTTGCGGATACGAAGAGCCGCATTGCACTCCGGATCCCGGAGCCGGAGACGCTCCCGCAGGCAGAACCCGAGGCCGCACCGCCGGAAATGCCCAAAGCCGCCGCCGACCCGGAACTGGTGGAAACGCTGCGGCAGGGATTCCGCTGGAACTACCCGGCAGCATCGCTGGCTGCGGTGCCCGCCAAGGTCAGTGTGACCAGCATCGTCCATCAGGCCGAGCAGACCACGCTGGAACGCCCGGCCTTCCTCTCCAAGGACGGCCTGACCGCCGCCGAGATGGGCACAGCTCTCCACGCCTTTCTGGAGCACGCCGACTTTGCGGCTCTGGCCAAAGCAAAGCAGGACGGCGAGGATGCCCTCTGCGCGGCGATCCTGTGCGAACGCCAGCGGCAGGTGGACGCCCGGCTGACCGCGCCTGAGATCGCGGAAAAGCTGGACGTCGGCAAGATCCGCCTCTTTGTGGAGGGCGAAGCCTTTGCGAAGATCTGCGGCGCGGAACAGGTGCTGCGGGAGCTGGATTTCATCACCGCACTGCCCGCGGCGGCAGTGCTGGCGGCGCAGGGCACCGCACCGGAACCGGGTACGCTGGCGGACGATGCGCAGGTGCTGGTGCAGGGCATCGCCGACCTTGTGCTGGTCTATCCGGATCATTTGGAGCTGCTGGATTACAAGACCGACCGGCACAAAACGGAAGCCGACTTCCTCCGCGCGTACCGCGCCCAGCTCAATCTCTACGCCCTTGCCATCGACAAGCGATTTGCGCCCAAGAAGATAACGTATAAGGGCATCTACTCTTTTGCATTAAATAAGCTTATTGAGGCATAAAGATAGAGAACAGGGCCAACTTGTTTGTGATAGACGCGCAGACCTGCCCGACCTGCCAAGGGCTCGCCTTTTGGGAGAGCTGTCCCGAAGGTGACTGAGAGGGCGAGGTCGCTGAAAAAAAATCGGATTTTTCGTGGAAAAAGTGCTTGACACGGCACACGGAGTGTGGTAAAATGACTGGGTAAAGAAAGCAGCTACGGCCCGTGCCGCGCTCGCCTTGTGAGGGTCAGGATCCTCCGGGCTATACCGGAACGCCTCATTTCCTTGGGAATGAAGTGCGTGCTTGTGTGAATTTTGCGCGGCTGCCCTGAAAGATGGGCGGCCGCGTTTTCTATGCCAAAATAGCAACACTATGGATTATTGTTTGGAGGTGCATTCATTATCGCTACCGCTGGAAAGTCGAAGGAACTGGAGATCAACGGGCAGATCCGTGATCGTGAGGTTCGCCTGATCGGGGCAGACGGTGAGCAGAAAGGCGTGGTCAGCATTCAGGTGGCCATGCGCGCTGCTGAGGAGGCCGGGCTCGATCTGGTCAAGATCGCACCGCAGGCTGTGCCGCCTGTGTGCAAGGTGCTGGATTACGGCAAGTACCGTTTTGAGCAGCAGAAGAAGGAAAAGGAAGCCAAGAAGAACCAGAAGGTGGTCGAAGTGAAAGAGACCCGCCTCTCGCTCAACATTGACACCAACGACTTCAACACCAAGCTGAACCAGACGGCCAAGTTTCTGGCCGCTGGCCACAAGGTCAAGGCTTCGATCCGTTTCCGTGGCCGCGAGATGGCGCACAGCGCACTGGGTGCCGACGTGCTGAAACGCTTTGCCGAGGCTCTGCCGCAGGCAAGCATGGATAAGCCGCCGGTGCTTGAGGGCCGCACGATGTCCATTCTGCTGATCCCGAAACCCAATAAGGACTAAACTTTAGGAGGAAACTCAACATGGCTAAGATGAAACTGAAAACTCATTCCGGCGCAAAGAAGCGTTTTAAGCTGACCAAGAACGGCAAGATCAAGCGCGGCCACGCATTCCGCAGCCACATCCTGACCAAGAAGACCACCAAGCTGACCCGTGGTTACCGTCAGCCCAGCTACGTTGACAAGACCAACGCAGCTACCATCAAGAGCATGCTGCCCTACGCCTAAGAGCGAGCCGCAGGCAAACACATTCTACTGAGAGAACTAAAGGAGATATAAAAAATGGCACGTATCAAGGGCGCAACCATGACTCACAAACGTCGTAAGAAGATGCTGAAGCTGGCCAAGGGCTTCTACGGCTGCAAGAGCAAGCACTTTAAGATGGCCAAGCAGCAGGTCATGAAGAGCGGCAACTACGCTCTGGCTGGCCGCCGCATGAAGAAGCGTCAGTTCCGCAACCTGTGGATCTGCCGCATCAACAACGCAGTTCGTCCTCTGGGCATGAACTACTCCACCTTCATGGCTGGCCTGAAGAAGGCTGGCATCGAGCTGAACCGCAAGATGCTCAGCGAGATGGCTATCAACGATCCGAAGAGCTTTGCTGCTCTGGTCGAGACCGTGAAGAACGCCTGATTAGACTGATAAATGAGACGCTCGCGCATCATACGCGGGCGTCCATTTTGTATCCGGAGCTTTTCGCGGCGGGCAAATAGTACATTCAGGGCTGCGCCCTGCCGCGAAGGAAAACGATGTGGCAGACGCGGCCCTTTTTGGATTTTTTGGGGTATTTATGGAAAAGATAACCAGCCGTGAAAACGCAAAGATCAAATACGCCTGCCGCCTGTCCTCCTCGGCTGCGTTCCGCCGCAGCGAAGGCCGCTTTCTGGCCGAGGGGCGGAAGCTCTGCCCGGAGCTGGCGCGGGGAGCCGAGCTGGAGACGTTGTTCTGCACCGAAGCGGCACTGGAAAAATGCCCGGAGCTGGCCGTGCTGCCCGGCGAACATTTTGTCGTAGAGGATCACGTGGCCGACAAACTGGCCGATGTGGGCACCCATCAGGGGGTGTTCGGGGTGTTCCGCACCCCGGTACACACCCTCGAGGAAGTGTCGGCCGGAGGCCGGTATCTCGCGCTCGAACGGGTGCAGGACCCGGGCAATGTCGGCACCCTGCTGCGCTCGGCGGCGGCATTCGGCTTTGACGCCGTGCTCCTCAGCGACGGCTGTGCATCGCCCTTTGCGCCCAAGACCCTCCGCGCGTCGATGGGGGCCGCCGTCCGCATCCCGGTCATCGAGGCCGGATCCATGCCGGAGGCGGTGGCTGTGCTGCGGGCGAAAAAGATCACCTGCCTTGCGGCGGCTCTCTATCATTCGGAGCCGCTGAGCGCGGCGTCGGCCTGCTACCCGGACGGCGTCTGCGTCGTCATCGGCAGCGAGGGGCAGGGCTTGACGGAGGCCACCATCGCGGCCTGCAACGCCGCCGTCCGCATCCCCATGACCGACCGGGTCGAGAGCCTGAACGCCGGCATTGCCGGCAGCATCCTGCTCTGGCATTTCCGGGAGGAAAGCCTGTGACCGGCCCGGATCCAGCGCAGACCAGCCTGTTTGCGCCGGAACCGGCACCCGATCCGCTGCTTTGCTGGCTCTGGCTGGCCAACACGCTGGGCGCGGCAAGCTCCCACGCAGGCCGGGTGCTGGACGCCTTCGGCGGTGCGCAGGAAGCATGGGAAGCACGCAGCACCGATGCCTTTCGGCAGGCGGCGGGCGTTCCGGCGGCACAGCGTGCCGGTCTGCCCGACCATACGCCGGAATCTTACCGCGCGTTTGTCCGCCGGTGTGAGGCACGGCAGATCCGCATCCTGACCTACGACGACCCGGATTACCCGCTGGCCTTTTCCCGCATCCCGGATATGCCGCTGGTGCTCTACTGCACCGGCGATCCGCGCTGGCTCAATGAGCCGGGGGCGGTGGGGATGGTCGGAACCCGCCACCCCACTGAGTACGGCCGGCAGGCCGCCGCTGCACTGGGCGGGGATCTGGCGAAAAACGGGGCAGTCATCGTCAGCGGTCTGGCCGACGGTCTGGACAGCGCGGGGCACTCTGCCGCCGTGCGGGAAAACGCGCCGACCATCGGTGTGCTGGGGGTGCCCATCGACAAGACCTACCCCGCCTCCAACCGGGAGCTTCGCCGCAAGATCGAGCAGAAGGGCTGCGTCATCAGCGAATATCCGCCCGAAAGCGTTGCGGTGGGGCGCAGCGGCTTTTTGCAGCGCAACCGGCTGATCGCGGCACTCGCCTCGGCGTTGGTCGTGGTGGAAGCGCAGGAAAAGAGCGGCACTATGTCCACGGTGGCGCACGCCGAACGCTATGGCAAGCCGGTGTTCGCGGTGCCGGGCAGCATTTTTTCGGCAAGTTCGGCGGGGACCAACCGCCTGCTCCGGGAGGGGCGCGCCCGCGCGGTCTGCAAAGGCGAGGATCTGTTCGAGACGCTGGGGCTGCGCCGGAATGCCGCGGCCGCCCAGCCGATCCGCAGCACACCGGCACCGATGGAAGAGCGGGAGCGGAAAGTGCTGGCCTGCATCGGCACCCAGCCCCGCGGCGTGGAAGAATTGGGAGCCTTGAGCGGCCTGCCGACGGCTGTGCTGCTGGGGGCTTTGATGAAGCTGGAACTTTCAGGCCGGGTGCTTTGTCAGCCCGGCAAACGGTATATTCTGCGCTGAGATGCGCAAGATGAAGAGAGATTTCAAGGTGAACCTCTCAGTCGAGCTGCCGCTCGACAGCTCCCCTAATAGGGGAGCCTCTGGCGAAGAGACAAAGCGTTGCGGAATGCCAAGGCCTCCCCTCTGTAGGGGAGGTGGCATCGCGCAAGCGATGACGGAGAGGGTGAGGATGTTCAGTTGATGTGCTCGACCTGGATCTCAAGCGTTGTCCGATTGATGAGCGCCGTGGGGTCATCGGCATCCAGCAGATAGCTGAACTTTGCCGTGCCGCCCGCAGGCTCCGAGAGATCGCACGCGATGCCGTCGCCGGTCACGCCCAGCGTAATGGGGCCGACCTCGGTCTCGTAGTAGCAGATGTTCCGGTAATCCCGCTGGATGACCAGCTGGGTGTTGACCTTGCCAAAGCGGAGCAGGGCCACCCGGCTGCCGTCCTCGGCGATCTTGATGGTGGTGGTGCAGCCTGCAAAGCCGATGGTCTCCGTCTCCTTATAGCTAATATAATAGGAACCGGCTTTTTGCAGGAAGCTGCCATAGGTCATCAGCTCGATCTTGTCTGTCTCCTCCGCAGGGAGGGGCTCCGTGTGCTCGAACTGCTCCGAGACGCTCCGGATCAGGATGCGGTAATCTTCGTTGTGTGCAGTGCTCACAGTTTTGTGTTCCTTCACTTTAATATTTGTCAATGGCGATCTGCTCCACCTCGCCGCCTTTGTACTCGCCCAGGAACAGGTCGGCTGTCTGCACGAACCCGTCCGGCGCGTCACTGACATAGAAATGGGCCTGCCCGGCGGGGTGGTCGGCCTTGAGCCCCCGCTCGCTCAGGATGCGCTCCAGATGGTGGGCGGCGGTCTTGGCCGGGTCCACCAGCGTCACGCTCTGGCCCATGAACTCGCCGATCATGGTCTTGAGCAGCGGGTAGTGGGTGCAGCCCAGAATCAGGGTGTCCACACCGGCCTCGCGCACCTCGGTCAGGTACTGAGCGATCACCAGCTTCGTCACCTGCTGTCGGC
>ERZ869979.601-NODE-601-length-11002-cov-6.033776_pt1 | contig 11002 bp, 7 predicted proteins | sample MGYA00521269_ERZ869979 | MGnify/ENA primary metagenome ERZ869979 (study PRJEB32232, sample SAMN07284974) | human gut metagenome | biome: human-associated habitat; material: feces | host: Homo sapiens | place: Tanzania | collected 2014-04-05 ... | reverse complement strand
GTTAGCCAGCTGGCACTTCTCCCACAGGGTCGTGTAGAGGCTGCTGCCCGTGCTAAGAAGATGATTGCACGTATGGACGAGCTCGGATTCGGTAACTGTACAAACACTCGTGCTTGCGAGGCAGTTTGTCCAAAGAACGAGTCTATCGCTAACATCGCCCGCTTGAACCGTGAGTTCTTGAAGGCAAAGTTGGCTGATTAATATCTTTTGAGATATAGGTGGACTCTTATCCGATGTTTTATCGGATAGGAAGAATATATAAGATTAGACCTCACACCGTACGCTTTTGGCGTAAAGTGCTGAGGTCTAATTGTTTATAGAGTGCTATGTGGAATTGCCTCCGCACGGAGACCGCATGGATAGAGAAGAATCTGTAAACCCAAATCAGGAAATGACCAGTGCGGTATGAGTGCAGTCTAAAAGTGGTACACTGCACAGACTTAACTTGTTGTATGATAGATTGTTATGGCTATTTTGTGCGGTGTGCGGTCTTTTTGTTGGTGCAAAGATTGTTATATTAGAGGTGCCAATTTGGAACATCAAACAAAATTCTTATATAAATCCTTGGTGTTTTCGAAAGAAAGTCGTATATTTGTGGACACAACTAATAATACAAAAGAATGATGGCAGAAAATAATCCAAGTAAAGCGAAGACTACTCTTTCCTTAACTTCAGAAGTGAATGAGCCAGTCGTAAATAACGACCAGTTGAATGTGGGTTCTCTGATACGAGATATCAGAGGGCAGCAAGTGATGCTCGACCGTGATTTGGCGGAGTTGTATGGAGTGGAAACAAGAAGATTGAATGAACAGGTAAAACGCAATATAGAACGTTTTCCTGAAGATTTTATGTTTCAATTGACTAAAGAGGAGTGTTCAAAGTCGCAAATTGCGACTTTGAACGAAGGACGAGGACATAATATAAAAAAGCTTCCTTATGCTTTTACGGAGAATGGGGTTGCGATGCTAAGTAGTGTCCTTCGGTCAAAAACTGCAATTGAGGTGAATATCCGTATCATGCGAGCTTTCAATTCTATGCGCCATTTTATTGAGGATAATATGGCAATTTATAAAAGGTTAGAAATGATAGAGTATCATCAGTTGGAAATGCAAAAACAGCAAAGTCTGGCAAGTGAGCAAATTGACGAGGTGTTCAGACGCTTGGACGAGGGTGTGTACAAACCGAAGCAAGGTATCTTCTTTGATCATCAAATCTATGATGCTTATTCCTTTGTTTCTGAACTTGTGAAGAGCGCAAAGCATCACATTATCCTTATTGACAATTATGTGGATGAATCTGTATTGACCTTGTTGGATAAGCGAGGTGAGAATGTTTCAGCTTGCATCTATACCCAGCAGATAAACCGACAGCTTCGTCTTGATATAGAACGTCATAACTGCCAATATCCACCTATAGAGGTTACCTTGTTCCGTCGCTCCCACGACCGTTTCCTTTGCATTGATGATATAGTTTATCATGTAGGTGCATCCATCAAAGACCTTGGTAAGAAGTGGTTTGCTTTTTCTAAGATGGAAGATTTCAATCCAGAGGAACTTGTGGCGAGAATCAATAATGCTATTTGATGTCAAATTTTGCGACTTTAAATAATTATCAAGGCTCAATCGTGAGTAAAAGTGCAACGTGGCGTTGCACTTTTGTCTTGCTTTTTAGTGTGCCTTAACGTATGATATTTTATGCAACCATGAAAATAATCCACGAAAAACATACAACTTATCATTATTTTCACTATCTTTGCACCCGATACCACTCTCGCTCACGCCGTATCGAGGCATTTAGAGGTGTTTTAAGGCGCTTTTCTTGGCCGAGATAGGAAGAAAAAGTAAGTGGGATATAGTGGTGTCACGACATAATATAAAGGCGTTTACTTGACGCTTTGTTCTTGACGTTCTGAAACTTCGCAACTTTCTTGTATTGTCTTGAGCATTGCAACGGTAGATGCCCATTGGGATGTGTAATAGCCACATCCCTTTACTGGTATGGCTTATTGCGTCTTGCGATGAGTCTTATATCCGTATAGGGGAAAGTGTATACATATCGGCGTGGGCTTCGACGTTGCTCGTTCAACAATACAGGGCAATGCGAAGGCCTCAGAACGTGGGACGGGTAACAGGTAGAATCCTACGCTTTTTATTTTGCCGTCAGCTAAAAGTATATTAATCGCCAGTTGGGGATTCGGTGGCAAAGTATTACGAATATGCAAAAAGATTTATTAAGACAAGATGTAAATCAACAGCTGCCAGGTCGAGAGCTTGACAATTGCAGCTTTTATCGTTTGAAAGAACCCAATACATATTTATGTATTCATAAGGCGGATTGTTGGGAAAAATCATTTATTGTGTTTCAGAAAGGTAATGAAACAAGAGTTATGCGAGGTGCTACTTTCAAATGGTTGAATAACACAACGAGCAATAGAGAAGAAATAGCCTATTGGTTTACTGCGGAAGATTTGGGTTTGATTAAAGCTAATGAGGTTACTTCTTTAGAGGTAAGCGATGAGTTTAGAGAAGTTGTATCGAAGTGTTTGGAAGAGATAAGTAGCAAATAGTGCTTTCTGTTTTCCGACGATGAAATATGTCTAATGAAAAAATAATATTTATGAAAAATAGACTACATTCTTCATTGCTCATGGTGGTATTGCTGTCATGGAGCATAGTGATTGCTGCATCAGACTTTGATGATGGCATCTTGAAGTATACGATTACTTCCCCTTCAAATTTGGAGGTACAGTGTGATGGATTTACTGATGCTCATAAAAATGACGAAAGTGTTGTTATTCCTGAAACAGTGAATTATAGAAATAGATCATATTCAGTGGTATCGGTTGTTGGAGATCATTATTACGGGTTTGGAGGAACAAATATAAAGGCAATTAAGTTGCCTTCATCATTGAGAAAAATAGGGTCGGATGCATTTATTCGGTGCAAAAAACTTACGGAAATTTCAATACCAGATGGTGTCGAAGAAATAGGAAAAAGTGCGTTTAATAGCTGTGATTTTTCTTTGGTTGTAATACCTTCTTCTGTAAAAGAGATAGATGATAATGCTTTTGCTAATAATAAAATGTTGATGGAAGTTTTCTTTTTAGGAGCAAAACTACCAAAGATATATTGGACATCTTCTGATGATGCTTTTTCTGATAGTCATAAGTCTTGTGTCTTTTATGTTGTTGATAAAGAAGGAAGTGATACTTGGGGATGGAGACATGTACCTAAAATACAGTATGTTTCTTTCCCTACAAGCACCTACACCTATACTGGTATGTCTCCAAAGTTGGAGTGGCAGAACAACTTGAAAGGCTATACTGCCACATTGGAAGATGTTTCTGCTTTGAATAAGAACGTAGGCACACATTCTGCCAATGTAAAGGTGAAGTATTCTAATGGGGTTGACATTACAGTAGAGGTCCCTTACGAATATACGATAACTCCTGCTCCTTTGTCATTGACTGTGAATAATGCAACACGTGAGTATGGAAATCCTAATCCTGAGTTCTCAAGTGTAATCACTGGCTTTGTAGAGGGAGAAAATGCGGAAAACCAAAATATGACAGTGAATTATACTTGTGCTGCGGATAGGCAGAGCAATGTTGGTAATTATCGTATCTTGGCTTCTGTAAGCGCTCCAAACTATGAAGTAACTTATCATTATGGAACGTTGGCGGTAACTAAGGCACCACTTACGTTAAAGGTAAAAAATACTTCTCGCTTGTATGGTGATGAAAATCCTCAGTTTGAGTTGATATATACTGGTTTGCACAATAATGAAACATCGCCAATCTGGACACAAGCCATCAAAGTCGCAACTACTGCAACCAAGAAATCACATTGTGGAGTCTATCCTATAACTGTAAGTGGTGGAGCTTCTCAAAATTACCAGATTGTGGAATATACTAATGGTGAATTGACAGTCAGCAAGCGCCCTCTTACAGTAAAAGCTATAGATTACGAGCGCTCATATGGCGAAGCTAACCCTGCATTTAAGATTGCATACGATGGTTTTGTCAATTCGGATAACGAGAGTTGTATTTCTCCAAAGCCAACTTTGAGTTGTGAGGCAACTAAGGAATCGACTGCTGGCACTTACAATATTCTTGTAACTGGTGGTAAGGCAGATGATTATGCCATTACCTATCAATATGGTAAGTTGAAGGTTAATCCGTTGCTTTTAGGCTTCAAGGAAACTTATAATTCCGTAACCTATAATGACATGTCTAAGAGTATTTCAGACTTGGTTTTTCAGCATATTCCTGAATTGAATATGAAGTATGATATTTCAGACTTGAAAATTGATATTTGGGCATTGGATAGTGAAAATAAATATTCTCAGCATGTTTGGAATGTTTCTTCGGGTAGTTATTCTGGTAGTTATGTTAATTATATCGCAGATGGTGCTACTGATGTGGGAAAATATATCATAACTATAACAGGTATTAAAACACCTAATCCTAATATTAAATTAGACTCTAAAACGGCTCGTGCTTATCTTACAATAGAAGAAGCTAGTAATAATTTACAGTGGAATGACGATGATGTTATAGATGTGGAAATGGGCGAAGCAAAAGAGCTAAATATAGCTTATGATGCGGATTTATACAGCATGTTCAATCTCGGGTTTGATGAAAGTGTCATACAAGTACGTGCTTCAAATAAGGAAACTAATCATGCTAAATGGTATATTGTTGGTTTGCAAGAAGGAATTACAAAATTAAGTTTCAATATCAGCTCTAGGAAGAATGATTGGGGCTTTTATAATTTTGGTAATTCTCAAACGATAACAAAAACCATTAAAGTTATAACTCCTACAGGTATTGGGCAGATTTCAAATAATAATGATGTCAAAGAAGTCTCTCGATATTCTGTAAATGGCCAGCGCCTGACAGCTCCAACCAAGGGCTTGAACATCGTGAAGTATAGTGATGGAAGCGTGAGAAAAGAAATCGCGAAGTAAAGAATATTAAGGAGGCAAGTTTTATTTTTAAGAGATTTGTCTTCTTTTCGTTTCTTTCCAATTTTGCAAACATTGGAAAGAATTGCCTCGGTCCGGAATAAGGATTAGTGCCCTTGCTTTCCCTTTCTGTATAATTGCTTCAGGAAGGGCACAAATGTGCTCCTCGCAGGGCACTTTTGTGCCATAAGTAGGCATTTTGCCAGTATCTGTTTTATATAAAATGGATTACGCAAACCCCTTCACCCTTCATCTGTTCGCGCGGAATGCCGATAAACACAGGGGTTCCGAGACTGAAAGGCTAATTTTAACCCTTCATCACCCTTCATCACCCTTCATGTTTTTGCTATTTTCAGATTTCGACTGATAGACAGAGTTTGGTCCATGCTTCTATTTAAGGCCGTTATTTGCCTTCTATTGAGACCAGTCCGAGGCGTCTATTATGACCATTATTCGTCTTCTGTTAAGACATCCTGTTATGGCTTCTATGAGGCTTGCGTTGAGGCTCAAATCTCTTTAGGACGAGCCTTCTTCAACTTCTGTAACTTCTGAACTTGCTAAAGTTCTCTCCCTTTATAACAGCTTCGGATTGAATGATGCAAGAAGTAAATGCGGAGCCGATTATCCATGAGAATAAAGGGAGAATGAAGGGAGATGAAGGGTAATGAAGGGTTATTTAGCCCCCTTCAATGCCTGAAACCCCGATAAACACAAGGGATTCCAAGCGATAGATGAAGGGTGAATGGTTTTGTGCTAATTCTATTTCAAAAAAAGCAAATGTCGATAGCAGGATACTTCTCGTTTTGCGCCTCCATAATCAACATGATCCCAACTGCGATTGTATATTCAACTCAACTTTCTCGAGTTCTATTAAGTTACTTTTCTTATTAAATATTTTGGAGGAAAAGAAAATTTTTCATACTTTTGTAGCTGCAAGTATAATTTAGTAAGAAATCTTTGGTTTACAATCTTTGAATAAAGCAGGAGTTACTATGACAATCAATCAGGCAACAATCGATTTTATTCGCCAGCATCAGGATGAGGATGTCCGCCAGTTGGCTTTCCTTGGAAGTAAATATCCGGAAGTTGATATGCCTTTCGCTCTCGACCAGATTCGTGGGCGCAAGATGGCGCATGTCAAATTGCCACGTTGGGCAAGCATTGAGGGCATTATCTATCCTCCTCATATTTCGATGGAGCAATGTTCGTCAGAACAGACGGCACTTTATAAGGCTGAACTTGCTGCCCGTTTGCTCGGTTTGTCTCCTTCATCATCCGAAACCGGACAAGAAAAGGAAAAGGAGAGCGAAAAAGCCTCAAATTCTCAATTTTCCAAAATTTGCGAATTTGCGGGCGAAAGGGCGGTTGATTCAGAATTCGCCAAAAATGAAGGTACTTTCAAAAAGGAACAGATATTAACAGAATCCGATGTGAATGTTAATGAAATCAAACGAGGACCGAGCGAGGAAGATTTTTCTGAAGAAATTGAGTTTATTGACTTGACTGGTGGCTTTGGAGTAGATTTCTCGTACATTGCTTCCCGGTTGGGCGTAAAGTCGATGTATGTGGAGCGACAGGCTCATCTCTGTGAGGCTGCGAAGGAAAACTTCGAGCGATTGGGGTTGAAGAATGTCTGCGTGAAGAATGGAGACGGAATTGTGGTGCTGCATTCTTTTGCTTCAAAGAAGGATGCTGCATCAGATTCTTTAGGCATAACCGATGAGCAGTCTCAGTCATTACTTAAGACCAACCTTGGCCTTAAGCTGATCTTCATTGATCCTGCCCGTAGAGACGATGCTGGCAATAAGGTTGTATCCCTGAAAGACTGTACGCCTGATGTCACCATTTTGCAGGAAGAGATGCTTTCGAAGGCTGATTACGTGATTATCAAACTCTCTCCGATGCTCGACTGGCATCGTGCTGTGAGCGAATTAATCCATGTAAGAGAGGTTCATATTGTTTCCGTGAACAATGAGTGCAAGGAGTTGCTTTTGGTGCTTTCAGCGCGAAATATGGGTGGAAATGGGGACTGCAATTCGTTCCCTGACCAGAATAATGGTTCTGTTTTGCCTTCAGCAGAAGATTCTGGGCATGCTGGGAAGCTCCGTATCTATAGCATTAACGACTCCCAGTCCTTCGTTTGTAATGAGATGGAAATGGAGGAATCTTCGGTAAAGATAGCTCCACCAGTTCTTGATGAGATGCAGTATCTTTACGAGCCGAATGCCTCGCTGATGAAAGCCGGCTGTTTCGGTGTTTTATCCGAGCGATATGGAGCCAGAATGCTTTCCAAGAACAGTCATCTTTTCGTGAGCATGGAGCCTGTCGTGGATTTCCCAGGCAGAAGTTTCCGCATCATCGCCATCTCCTCTTTTAATAAGAAGGAGTTGAAGCGTCATCTCTCAGGCATCACCAAGGCAAACATCGCCACCCGCAACTTCCCCCTCTCCGTAGCCGAATTGCGCAAGCGCCTGAAGCTGAAAGATGGCGGTGAAACCTATATCTTCGCCACCTCGCTGAGCGATGAAAGTCATGTGCTGTTGATAACGGAGAAAGCATAGAATAGGTATAGTATTGGGGTTTTATGATGTTTCAAAAGGTTAAAAACTTAAAGAAATGCAGAAAAGATCCTTTAATTTCCTCGAAAATGTGTATATTTGCAACATTGAAAATCTCGAAAATGTGTAAAAACGCAGTTTTGAAAACCTCGAAAACGTGTAAAATGTAATGGCATGAAAAGGAAAATATATCAGCAACTGCTTGATTGGAAGCAAAATAGGCGAGGTGACGTGGCTCTATTGATAGAGGGCGCACGACGTATCGGAAAGAGTTATATTGTTGAGAAGTTTGCTCAAACCGAATATGACTCTTATCTTTTTGTGGATTTTAGTAGGGTGAATCCTAAGGTTATAGAGTTCTTTGAACTATATATGGATGATATAGATATGCTTCTATCTAGTTTGGAGTTGTATGGCAAGAAAAAGCTGACACCCCGAAAAAATGCAGATGAGGAAGCGCATTCGCTCGTGATTTTTGATGAGATACAGTTTTGCCCAAGAGCCAGAGCGGTCATAAAGCATCTTGTGGCAGATCGTCGCTATGACTACATAGAGACAGGGTCGCTTATTTCCATTAAGAAAAACGTGAAAGACATTATGTTGCCTTCCGAGGAACATGCCATCGAAATGTTTCCGATGGATTTTGAGGAATTCTTGTGGGCTATGGGCGATGAGATGATGATGCCATATATTCAAAATCAGTTTGCTAAGCAGCAACCTATGGGGGGCTTTCATCGTCGGGCACTGGATTATTTCCGGAAATATATGATTGTGGGCGGAATGCCACAGGCTGTACAAACCTATGTGGAAACAGGTGATTTCAATCAGGTAGATGAGAGAAAGCGAGACATATTGGGGCTTTATCGTAATGATATTCGGAAGTATGCCGATAATCAGGAGACAAAAGTTGCAGCTATCTTTGATGAGATTCCAGGTCAATTGCAGAAGCATGAGAAAAAGTTTAAGCTAGCAGACTTGCAGTTGGAGGCCCGAATGCGAAATTATTCTGAGGCATTCTTTTGGCTTTCGGATGCTAAAATCATCAACTGCTGCTATAATTCTACGGAGCCTAGCATTGGACTTAAACTCAATGAAGAGCGAACCACCTTGAAGTGTTATATGGGTGATACTGGGTTGTTGATAAGTCATGCGTTTGATGAGAGGGGTATTGTTACGACAGAGCTATATCAGAAATTGATGTTTGATAAGTTAGAAGTGAATGAAGGTATGTTGGTAGAGAATATTGTGGCCCAGATGTTGAGGGCTGCTGGTCATAAACTCTATTTCTTCAGTAAGCCTTCAGCTAAGGAAGCAGAAGACCGTATGGAGATAGATTTTCTGATTTCTAAGCCTACGGTTACAAGTCGTCATAATATCTCTCCGATAGAAGTAAAGTCGGGGAAGAAGTACACGCTTACCTCTCTTAACAAGTGTATCAATAAATACGGCAAACAGTTGGCTACTCCTTATGTTCTTCACGATAAGGATTTGAAGATCGAAGATGGAATCGTATACTTGCCGTTGTATATGACCCCATTGTTATAATCGTAAGATGGAACAAAATATTAACGAATAGAATAATTTTAAAATATGGCAAAGAAGAAAAAAGGAATAGGTTTGGGAGGTGGCAATCCATTGATGGCTGTGTTCTCGGAAATGCTGAGTGGCTTGTCGCCAGAGCAGCAGATGCAGCTCATGGATAGTCTCGATGTTTATGCACGGTCTGGTAAGAGCATGAAAGAGATGCAGGAGGATATGTATACCTATCAATGTCCCGATTACGCCAAGCAGGTAAAGCCTTTGGCAAAATACTTGGTTCCATTGATTAATGCAGCCAAGCCTAGTGATGTTATAGCATCGTATGAGCAGGCACATGAGGCAATGGCTTCTCTTTCCCAGCAAGAGAGAGAAGATGCTTTGCGTAATTTCATGATGTGTATTCTGGCTGACGGTCAGAAAGGGAAATATGGCAGAGTGAAGGATGCCTCAGCCCTGCCGCTGTTTGCGGCATTCCGCCTTGTTGATGATTTCCATATTACAGGTCTCTTCGATGTTGCTCTAGAGACGTTGAAGCAGAATCCCAGCTTCTATGAGTTCTACTATTGTGGATTTGAAGATGCGGCAACCTTGATGTTGGCTCATGTCGGCGTAGGACATTTGGAGGAAATGAAAGAGATGATGAAGACCGATGGCTTTGTCTCGGAGGTTTATCCCATCGTTTTCAATGCGGCAGTGCAGATGGCTGTGGAGAATCCTGCTTGCAGGCTTCAAGTGTTGGCTTGGGTTTCCGATGTATTGAAGTCGTGTGTGGAAGTAACCATTCCTTCGATGGCAATGGACTGGTGCGTGAAGTCGCTCGCACAAATCAAGGCAGTCGAGCTGTTGCCGCTCATCAAGACCATCTATAAGGAGTATCAGGTTCCGCCAGTGGAAATCAAGAATAGAATCAAGGGTGTAACCAAGTTGCTTACCAAGGGAACCGATGAGCGAATCGTGGAGATTGCCGATTTCGAGGAACTCTTCGACGAGATGTTGGTAGGAGAGAATAATGACTTTGACCTCTTGGGTGGTAATGACGAAGACTGGCTGAACCGATTACTGGAACCCGACGAGTACGAATGGGGAGATGAGGACGACGAGCGGGATGCAGATGCTTTATTCTATAAGGAATGCGGTTTTAAGCCAAGCAAGCCGAAAGCCGCAAAATCAGGCAAGTCGAAGAATAAAAAGCAGAAGTATGCTCTTACGCTCGATGTTTCCCTGAAAGGTTCTCCACGTAAGGTTTATCGCCAGCTGGTGGTACCTTCTGATTTACGTTTGGATTGTCTGGGTCAAGTCTTAGTGTATGCCGTTGGTTGGGAAGGATACCATCTCAACCAGTTTATGAGAGGAAATGACTGCTATCTTTTGCCTGATGAGGATGGTGGCTTAGAGTGGGGATTTGATTCTCGTGAGTATACCGTTGGTAACCTGTTGAATAGAGTGGGAAGCAAGATTGTATGGGAATACGACTTTGGAGATAGTTGGAACCACGAGGTAAAACTTGTGGAGAAGACAGAAGTAGATGGGAAGGAGGAAATCCCTGTGAACTTGCTCAAGGCAACAGGTGCCTGTCCTCCTGAGGACTGTGGAGGAGTCTATGGCTATCGCCATCTTTTGGAAGTGCTCAAGAATCCTCAAAATGAGGAGTATGAGGAGATGAAGGAGTGGCTGGGAGAAGGCTTCGACCCGAAGAAGTTTAGTTTAGCCAAGGCTCGTGGGCTCATCAAGGTATACATGAGTGGTGTGATTCCGTTCTAGTGGTGTGTAAAGTCTAAAAGTTGGGTAAGATATATATACTGCATCATTGAATATCAACAAAAATGGATGTTGTTTTATGCAACTTTTAGACTTTACAATCTACTAGTTTGGGGGCTGTAATTAAATTTTAACCCCTAAAAAACTGCAAAAAAAGTAGCAATATATGGTAATTTGCCAAA
>ERZ869979.600-NODE-600-length-11011-cov-5.687854_pt1 | contig 11011 bp, 9 predicted proteins | sample MGYA00521269_ERZ869979 | MGnify/ENA primary metagenome ERZ869979 (study PRJEB32232, sample SAMN07284974) | human gut metagenome | biome: human-associated habitat; material: feces | host: Homo sapiens | place: Tanzania | collected 2014-04-05 ... | reverse complement strand
AATAATAAGTTATCCCTAGAAAGCCAGGCTCTCTAGGGAATAAATTCTATTTTCTTGAGTCTAATCCCATTTTAAAGGGCAAACTCTTTCTTAATTTCCTCTACTTTATCGAGTTTTTCCCAAGTGAACAACTCTACCTGCATAGTCTTGGTATCATGATAACGGCTGGTGAAAGTCTTTTCCACTACCTCATTCTTTCGACCCATGTGACCATACGCAGCAGTCTCCAGATACATTGGCTGACGGAGCTTCAACTGACGCTCGATAGCCTTTGGACGGAGATCAAACATCTGAGAAATCTTCTGGGCAATTTCACCATCATTCATATTCACATGGCTACGTCCATAAGTATTCACATAGATGCTGACAGGCTCAGCCACACCAATAGCATAACTTACCTGCACCAACATTTCATCAGCCACACCTGCAGCTACCATGTTCTTGGCAATATAGCGAGCAGCGTAAGCAGCAGAACGGTCCACCTTACTTGAATCCTTTCCAGAGAAAGCGCCACCGCCATGTGCGCCCTTACCACCATAAGTATCCACGATGATCTTACGACCTGTCAGACCGGTATCTCCATGAGGGCCACCGATAACAAACTTACCTGTAGGATTGACGAAATACTTGATGTCATCATTGAAAAGAGCCAATACCTTGTCGCCCAACTGTGCTTTCACGCGTGGGATGAGAATGTTGATAACATCCTCACGAATCTTTGCCAGCATAGCATCGTCATCATCATTACCCATTGCATCCTTGATAAAATCATCATGCTGAGTAGAAACAACGATTGTATCAATACGCTGAGGAATATTGTCATCAGAGTATTCTACCGTTACCTGACTCTTGGAATCCGGACGGAGATAAGTCATTACCTTACCTTCCTTACGGATAGCAGCGAGTTCCTTCATGATGAGCTGTGCCAAGTCAAGAGAGACTGGCATATAATTATCTGTCTCATTGGTAGCATAGCCGAACATCATACCCTGGTCACCAGCACCCTGGTCTTCATCTTCCTCACGGCTCACACCACGGTTGATATCATCACTCTGCTCATGAATGGCAGTAAGAACACCACAAGAGTCACCATCAAACTGGTATTCTGACTTGGTATAACCGATTTTCTTAATTGTTTTGCGGGCGATAGTCTGCAAATCTACGTATTCATTAGAGCGAACCTCGCCCATGATAACCACCTGACCAGTAGTACAGAAAGATTCGATAGCACAATGAGCATGCTCATCGTAAGCCAGGAACTGGTCTAACAATGCATCGGATATCTGGTCTGCAACTTTATCAGGATGTCCTTCAGAAACTGATTCTGACGTAAACAAATATGCCATATTTATTCCTTTTCTTCTTTTAAAAATTGATATATCATTTATTTGCGGCTGCAAAGTTACGCATTTATTTTCATATTCAGTCACATTAGAATGAAAAATATTCCAGTTTTAAATGTTTATCAGTCAAGATGGTCATCAGAAGCACTTTCCGGCTTCATCTTCTCGCGATACATGATATTTCTCGGATGATGTTCCAAGATTTCCCGCCTCAAGTCGGAAGTTTCCAAATGTGTATAGATTTCTGTCGTTCCCAGATCTTCATGACCCAACAAGGCCTGGATAACACGCAAATCGGCACCACCCTTGAGCAAGGCTGTTGCAAAACTATGCCGAAGGGTATGAGGCGAGATGGTTTTCTTGATTCCTGCATCCTTTGCCGCATTCTTAATCATGATAAGAATCATCGTTCTGGTAAGATGAGCACCCCGTCGATTGAGGAAAACATAATCCTCCTCTCCCTGCTTGATTTTCATCTGATTGCGGTCCATATACCAATAATGCAACTGTTTGATGGCAGTTTCAGAAATCGGAACAAGTCTTTCCTTGCTTCCCTTTCCCAAAACACGGATGAATTTTTCCTCCTCGAAGATGTCGCTTAGTTTGAGATTTACCAATTCCGACACTCGTAACCCACAGGAAAACAGGACTTCTATGATTGTCTTGTTACGCTGTCCTTCCCATTTCGTCAGATCAATAGCCTGTTCCAACAGATCCACCTCCTCCACAGTCAGATATTCCGGCAAATGCTGTCCAATCTGCGGGAAAGGAAGCAGCTCCGTAGGATCATTTTTCAAATAATCCTCAATCATCAAGAAACGATAGAAAGAACGCACTCCACTTAAGATACGCGATTGTGAACGAGCACCCACATTCTTATCATGCAAGCCCGCAGAAAACTCCTCTAAATCCTCCAGTTTGACATCCAAGAGGGAAATCTCCTTGGATTTGACAAATTCAAGGAGATAACGCAAGTCGCGCTGGTAAGCTTCCAACGTATTGGGTGAGTAATTACGCTCCAATTTGAGGTATCTCACATAATCCTTAACAATATTCGTACTTGATTTCTTGCTTGTTTCCATTTTTATTATTACCTTTGCAGTTAGAAGTAAAAGAGACAGACTCAATCTTCCATGATGGAAGAACACTCTAACTTCTGCAAAATTACAAAAAAATATTCATAAACGGATAAAATAATAAGGGATTATGAAAATACAAATTATCAATGGTCCAAACTTGAATCTCCTCGGTGTCCGTGAACCGGGCATTTATGGCAGCAACTCCTTCGAAAGTTATTTGCCAAAATTGAAGGAAAAATTTCCTGATGTAGAAATCGAATATTACCAGAGCAATATCGAAGGTGAGCTGATCAACAAGTTGCAGGAAGTGGGTTTTTCATACGATGGTGTAGTCCTCAACGCAGGAGCCTATACCCACACGAGCATTGCCTTGCAAGATTGCATCCGCAGCTTGAAGTGCCCATGTGTAGAGGTTCATATCTCCAATGTCCATAAGCGTGAGGAGTTCCGCCACCACTCTTATATCTCTTGTGCCTGCCTCGGAGTCATCTGTGGCTTCGGTCTGGCATCCTACGACCTTGCCATAGCAGGCATCATTGCAAACAAATAGGAATATGACTGAGACAGAAAGCATCGACAAGTACATCTGCGACCACATGGAGCCAGAAGGCGATTACCTCTACCGTCTTTACCGCGCCACTAATATCCATACGATTCACGGTCGCATGGCGAGCGGTCATATCCAAGGCAGACTGCTCAAAATGCTGGTAGAAATGATTCGTCCCCAAAACATCCTGGAAGTAGGAACCTTCAGCGGTTACAGCGCCATCTGTCTGGCCGAGGGTTTGCAGGAAGGCGGCAAACTCTATACCTTTGAAATCAATGACGAGATGGAAGATTTCACCCGACCATGGATAGAGGGATCCAGTGTAGCCGACAAGATAGATTTCCGCATAGGTGATGCCAACGTGGAAGCACCCAAATTGGGAGTTATGTTCGACATGGCTTTTGTCGATGGCGACAAGCGCACCTACATCGAGACCTATGAGATGGTGATGAGCGTCTTGAATCCCGGCGGTTATATCCTTGCCGACAATACCTTGTGGGATGGGCACGTCATCGATCCTGCCTATGACCGCGATCAGCAGACCAAAGGCATTCGTGCCTTCAACGATTTGATTGCCTCCGACCCTCGTGTCGAGGTGGTTATCTTGCCATTGAGAGATGGTCTGACACTGATAAGGAAAAAATAAGAAATGGCAGTACCTTTCCGAAGGTGAACTGCCATTTCTTATTTTCATTCTACGCTTATTTCACGATGATTGCCCGTCCATCGTCAGATACTCCCTCACCAGAGATATGCAACTTCTTGCAAGTTCCATTGTTATAGAATTGTATCGTTGCTTCCCCATTCTCATCTAACTGCAAGTCAGGATTCCAATAGAGCGTGCGACGATAGTCATGCTCTGGATGTGACTTCGAGTAGTTTGGCAGGCGGTAAGGAAGAAGTGAGGAGAAACCCGAAACTTTTAGATAGCGAGTATGCGGTATTTGATTATACTTCAAATACTTTTCCCATTCATGGTCTGTATCAGGAATCATGCAAGCCACCAAAGAAGGATACATCGACATACTTGAATAATCACTACGTTTAGGTAGAGGATTCTCCAAAGCCAAACCTGAATTCATAACACTCCATTCACCTGCAGAAGCAGGACTTCCAGAGTCAAGATAAGAGTAATATCTACAAGCAGGATTGTCTGAGCGCAGTATCACCTCTTTATATTTAGTGATACTCGTAAAATTACTATTCACTATTTTGCCTGCAGGAATGTCTGTTTCATTATCACAATAGGAGTTTCCCACTTCAATCGCCCCCATCTTACCCATCTCTTTGCAAAGATATGGGTGTACCAACAGACCACAAGAGATTTTCAAGTTAGGAAATGTTGATACCACAACATTCTCATCCTCATTGGCAAGCCTATCCATCTCCTTGATTAAATCCAAACATACAGAACTGAACTGAGACTTCGATTGTTTCAAATGCTTGACACTCACATTGCGTCCGCCCATTTGAACAGTATTCTGCCATTTCAGTTCATCCTTGGTATATTTTCGTAGAACAGGGCTCATGTCTTCGTTTACCACAAACTTCGTCTGAATAGAGCTATCGGCAAGTTGGGCAAACTTCAACTGCAAGTAGGCATCGCCCATAAACTTACCAAGACAAGTAGCAAATGTACCTTGCTGGTCGGTCGTGGTCTTTGTTTGGGAATATCCATTGGACAAAAACAAGGTTGGCACCAACTCCTGTTGAGCCATCGCTTCAAAAGAACTTTCTTGTTGAGAATTTCTGATAAGCCGTCCTGCCTTTCCATAAACTGTAATGCCTTGCTCCGGCAGATACTTCTTGCCAGCATTTGGAGCAGAATAAGAAAATGCTGAAGACACAAAGTCAACCATCCCCTTGTTGCTATCTTTCATGAAGTTGTCGCCATCCAAGACTGATAGAGACACATGTTCTTCTGGTTGTCCCTTCAACTTGACTGTCACTATACCATAAGGCATCATTGTAGAAACATTATATGAAGCTGTGACGATTTGTTCTTTGTCTTGGGAATTGCTCATTATTGACGAAGTACCATCCACACACTCTATCCCCTTATGGATGGGACATTTACGACCACCCATGTTCCTTATTTCTCGCTTGCGTATGGCTAAGTCCGAATATTGTCCATTCTTCACTTGCTCATAGACAGGAATCACCTGAGAGAAATAGTTGGTTTGTCCATCATTCTGCATATAGCGAGTATAAGCACGGATTTCATACAAGCCCGACAGGAGAAACGGTCGAAGATAAACGTCACCCGCACAACGCCCGTTCACCAAAGGATAAATACGCTTTTCGACGACATATCCCTCAGGAGCAACCACATCTACATATAGCACCTTGCTCTTTTCAGTCAGTCGCTTGGAATCTGTATCCATGACATATGCCGAGAGCCTCAGCGTATCGCCCAAGAAGTAAGCAGAGTTGTCTATGTGTAAATACGCTTTTTCTCCTGCTCGCAAGCAAGTGGAACTTGCGAGCAGGAGAAATAATATTGATAATAATCCTCTTATAATCATATCAAGTTAGCATAATTCATTATTTACCATAGCAATAGTATTTATTGACATCGCAACAAACACACAAAGCAATATTAACTTTTTGGTTTTCATCGTTCATTTAATTTAGAATTTCTGTCTGCAAAATTAATAAAATCCCAAAATATTCCCAAAATATTTTTAATAAAATTTTCTACACGTTACAAAAACAAAAGATTTAATATCTATCTATACATCAGCAACTTACATAAGGATTTTCTGTATATTTTTATAAATATTGTAACACAGATAATAATCTCAAAAGAAATAAACACAAGACTACCATATTAATTATAGATTTTTCTGTATCTTTGCAAAAACATAAAAACAACTAATTATGAAAAGAAATATACTATACTTAATAAGTCTTTGCTTCCTCTTATCAACAATTTGTTGTAAGCATAAGGATCAAACTCTCCAAGAAAAGTTGGTGAATATTGATTCCCTATTAGAAAATGAGCACATAGACTCTGCCAAGTTAAGGATAAAGCAACTTAATATTAGCCATATCAAGGATTCTAGCATTCTTGCGTACTATAACCTTATAGCAACAAGATTGAGTTATATGCAATATAAGCCAGCTAATTCTCTTTCATTAATAAATCAAAGTATAGCTATCTATACAAGATTAAACGATGAAGAAAAGTTAGCTAGATGTTATTATTATAAGGCTGCAATTTTATATAACTTAGGCAAAAGAAAAGAAGCAATAGAAAATGCAAAAAGAGCAGAAGCAAAATCATTGAATCTCCCTTTATTAAAAGGAAAAATATATAACTTTCTATCTTTAATAAATTCCGAAAATGGCAATTATAATCTTGCTATGAAATATGCTCGCCAGTATTTCTATTATACAGAAGCCACTTCAAATAACTCAGATAAAATAGACAGTTATAATCGGATGGCTATATCCTATTATTATCTTTCTCAAATTGATAGTGCTATATTTTATATTAACAAATGTATTCCATTGCTCAATTATTCAACAGATAGCGCAAAAATTATATATCTCGACAATATTGGGTATCTAAATATGAATAGGAATCCAAAACTTGCACTAAAATACTTAAATGTTGCCATGAAATTAGGACCAAGTGTTGATACGTATGACAACCTTGCACAAATTTATATTAAACAAGGGGAAAAGGAAAAAGCTGATAGCCTTTGGAGAAAAGCTTTACAGACTCAAGACCTTGCAAAGAAAATAGAAATATTATCTACCATACTTAGACAAAAACAAGAAGAAAAAGATTATAAAAAAGTTGCGCATTTCGCCTCATGGTTAGTGGAATTGAAAGATAGTTTAGCCAACCAGCGAAAAAGCGAGCAAATCTTAGTACAACAGATTAAATTTGACAATGACTTGGCACAGGCTAAACAGCAAAAGACGATTTTGACTTTAACCTATGCTATTTGCATTGCCGTACTTCTACTTGTTTTGATTTGTCTCAGCATCAGATACCACCACATGAAGACTATAAATGAGAAGTTAGAAAATGAGAAGAAGATAAAAGAGTATCAAATAACCATCGATAAATTAGCATCTATTGGACAAACAGACCATAAAACTATTGAAAATTTACAAAAAAGGATTGATAAACTTCAATATTTTAAAGACAACCATACTCAACAAGGACATATATTATATGAGACTGCACTATTTGGAAAAAGCATCAAAGACTGGAACAAGCCTGAAATGATAACCTTCCTGGACTATTATGTCTCTAAAGATATTGAGTATTCCCTGTCACTGGAAGAAATTGAGCAACTTACTGCCAGAGAAAAAATCTTTCTTATCCTCCAGCATGAAGGAAAAACAGAAGCAAAAGTCGCAGAAATGATGGCTCTCAGCAACTCTGCACTACGCACAATGAAAAGCCGAATCAAAAAGAAAAAAGAATCAAAATGAAGATAAACTTGAGCCATCCATATAGAATCAACAAAGGCAGTGTTACCCTTCGTAACACTACCTTTACATCTTTTTTAACCTAATAGACGCTTACTCAAAGCCCTCACTGGATACCAGACGGCAAGCCAACCGACTGCCAGCACCGTGACAAAGATAATGGCAACATCTGAATAGTGTACACTTACCGGATAAGCATCAACGATGAAAGAGCCAGCAGAATCACCCAGTTTCACAAATCCGAATTCCTGCTGTACGAGACAGAGCAACAAACCAATACCGATACCGATGATGGCTCCAATGGCAGAAATCATTCTACCTTCAAAAAGGAACACACGGGCTATCTGCTTGTCGCTGGCTCCCAAGTTGCGCAAAGTAAGCACATCATCTTTTTTATCGATGATCAGCATGGACAACGAACCGATGATATTAAAGCAAGCCACTATCAAGATAAACGTAAGAAAGATATAAGCTATCATCTTCTCAATAGACATAATCTTGAAAGTATCTTCCTGCTGTTCAAATCTATCCAGCACCCGGTACTTATCTCCAGCAATCTGCTGCATCTCCTTCTTCACGGCACCTAAATCACTGCCATCTTTCAGTCGGAGTTCGAGCGAAGAAAGCATTCCCTGCTGCCCAAAAAGATTACGGGCAAATGTTACGGAAGTCAGAATGTAACTCTTGTCATAACGGGCTTGCTTGACAGCAAACAATACGCCCGGACAGACCAGAGAATCAACTACAAATCCCTCAGAAGGATTCGACATATCCAACTGTCCCTCCTTCATCGGTGCATAAATCTTCAGAAAACCATCCCATTGCGCACCGATACCAAGGGTCTGCGCCAAGCGGATACCCAAGGTTCCATATTCCAAGTTGGCAGCATGAAGTGAGAATGTACCATCACCATAGAGGATGTCAGTGATATGCGACTGGTCGCTGAAATTATCATCCACACCCTTGATGGTAACCATCGCCTGACGGTCCTGATAGACAGCCAGCGCCTGATCTTCCACACACTCTGTTGCAACATCTACCTGCGGCAACTGGCGAATTTTGGTCAAGATAGGGTCATCGCAAGGCGCCGTCTTACCTTTTGTAGGAACGAGTTCCAACTGTGGATCAAAGCTGGTAAACAAAGTTGCCACCAAGTCATGGAATCCATTGAACACACTCAGCACGATGACCAGCGCCATCGTAGCCACAGCTACACCAATCGCCGAGATGGCACTGATGATATTGATGGCATGAGTGCTCTTCTTGGAAAAGAGATATCTGCGAGCAATGAAAAATGGAAAATTCATTTGTCTTTTACCTTTTTACTCTTTTACTTTCTTACGTTTTTACTTTTTCAAGAGTTCATCTATGCGCTCCAAATAATCCAGACTGTCATCGAGGAAGAAGCGTAATTCTGGAATAATACGCAATTGGTTTCTTACCTTCTTGCCCAAATCATAACGAATGGTTTTCTCATTAGCGGTGATATTCTTCAGAATTTCCTCTCCTTTCTCAGAAGGGAACACACTCAGATAAGCAGTACAGATACTGAGGTCTGGACTGATTTTAACCTTGGTCACACTCACCATGATACCATGCATCATACGAGTTTGTGACTGGAAAATAAGACTCAACTCCTTCTGGAGAAGTCTGGATATACGGTTTTGTCTTGTTTCTTGCATAATCTTTTCAATTAGAATGATTAACTAAATCAGAATGAAAAACTAAAAATTAAACATTACTCAGTTTAACACTATTCAAGGTCCACATGCTTCACCTCCACACTTTCATGTAGGAAGATCTGAGCAGACTCCTTGAATTTTTCCTCACTTTCAGTAGTCAGATACTGGCAGGTACCTTTCTTGGTAATCATATTCTCCATGTCCTGATGCCGCTTCAAGTAATTTTTCAGACTCTCAGCTACATACATTCCTTGTGGCACAACCCGCACACCATCGGGAAGGTTTTTCACAATGCTGTTCATCAGCAATGGATAATGTGTACATCCCAAGATAATCGTATCTATGTCAGCATCTTTACGCATCAGTTGGTCAATGCGCTTCTTGACGAAATAATCAGCACCCGGACTATCAGCCTCATTGGCTTCTACGATAGCCGCCCATAGCGGACAAGCAACACCGCTAACCTTGACTTCAGGCCAGAGTTTGGCAATCTCCAAGTCATAGCTTTGACTTTTGATAGTACCTTCCGTAGCCAACAGACCGACATGGTTACTCTTGGTGATATTACCGATAACCTCAGCAGTAGGACGGATAATACCCAGCACACGGCGGCTTGGATCCAACTCAGGGATATCCCTTTGCTGGATAGAACGAAGCGCCTTGGCTGAAGCCGTATTACAACCCAGAATCACCAGGTGGCAACCCATGGAAAACAGTTTGAGTACTGCCTGGCGCGTAAACTTATACACCACCTCGAAAGAGCGGGAACCATACGGCGCACGTGCATTATCACCCAAGTACATATAGTCGTACTGAGGAAGAAGCTGACGAAGTCCATGCAGGATAGTCAACCCACCATATCCGGAATCAAATATTCCGATAGGGCCAGGATTAGAAGGTAACATCATTTCAAATTCTCCTTGATTAGTTCGGTAATATCCTCTCCCATCGCAGCATCAACGTATGGAAGTGAATCGTGGTCTGAATTCAGGATAAAAGCATATCCTTTCGCCTTGCCTATCTTCTGCAAAGCCTCTCTGATTTGTTTTTTCAGGGGAACATAAGCATCTTCCTCAGCCTGTTTCAGCAGACGTTCCGACTCAGCTTTGAAAGCCATATTCTTAGCCATCAGTTCACGAAGTTCCGCCTGTCGTTTTTCCAGGATGGAAGGAGCGAAATTACGCTGACCATCCAGAAACTCCTCATACTTGCTGTTAAACTCGTCCTCCGAGCGCTTGGTTTCGGCATCATACTTCAAGCGAAGATCGTCCATATGATGCTTGGCTATCGCATAACCAGGCATTGTACGAAAGACTTCTTCGAAGCTGAAATAGCCGAAACGGATTGCAGAAGTAGCCACCTGCTGGGCAGATGCCAGCACAGGCATCATTGCCAGAACCAAATAAAGGAATGTCTTTTTCATCATGAAGTGTTGGATTAGAATAGGCATATTCATACCTATTATATATAAATACTGAAAAGAGAAACAAGGGCAAGCACTTGTGCCTGCCCCCACTATCTTAGTTGGAAATAACCGAAATTACTTGATCTTAGCCTGTACTTCCTTAGTTACATCAACTACATTGGCACCTGTGTAAACAGCAGCACCTTCCTCGAAGATGTAAGTGTAGTTGCCAGCCTTACCAACAGCCTCGATAGCAGTACGCACCTTAGCCACGATAGGCTGCATCAGCTCGCTGCTCTTCTTCTGCAATTCCTGCTGACCGTCCTGATAAGCCTGCTGAATCTTCTGCTGAAGACCCTGCAACTCAGTTTCCTTCTGCTGCTTAGCAGTAGCGTTCATTGTGCTCTGACCCTTCTGATACTCGTCAGCCTTGCGCTGGAACTCATCCTGCATAGACTTCAAATCGTTCTCCTTCTGCTTCTGGAGTGCCTCAAGCTCACCATTAG
>ERZ869979.598-NODE-598-length-11030-cov-4.395508_pt1 | contig 11030 bp, 7 predicted proteins | sample MGYA00521269_ERZ869979 | MGnify/ENA primary metagenome ERZ869979 (study PRJEB32232, sample SAMN07284974) | human gut metagenome | biome: human-associated habitat; material: feces | host: Homo sapiens | place: Tanzania | collected 2014-04-05 ... | reverse complement strand
GAGGTTGGACAAAGCGACCGCTGCCCTAGACCGCAAGGCCCGGCAGTTTACGCCACAGACACCCTACGCGGGCAGCGCAGACCTGCCCGGTATGCCAAAGCCTCCCACTTTGGGGGAGGTGGCATCCCGAAGGGATGACGGAGAGGGTGAGCTGCGGCGGAGGTCGAGCAACGCACACAGTGATACGATGACGACTCTTTTAAAGCTGCATCGTATCGCTGTGCTTTTGCTTTTTGTCGGCGTCCTCACCCTCTCAGGCCGCTTCGCGTCCAGCTCCCCCAAAGGGGGAGCCAAGTGCGCGTTCCACCACAAAACTGGCACAAACAAAAACTCCCCCCAGAACGCCTTTGCGACGCTCTGAGGGGAGTTTTCGATCATAGCGGAGAGGAAAATCAGCCGAGGTATTTGATGGTGTTGTAGATGCTGATGGCGATGATGATCCCCATCAGGCAGAGGAAGAGCTTATCCACGGCCTTGTTGTCCATCTTTTTGTTGAAGATGCGGCCAACCATGCCGCCGCCGATGCCGCCGCAGACCATCAGCACCAGCGCGATGAGGCTGAACTCCGGCACGCTGCGGGTGATGAGGGTGGTGATCAGGCTGGTGATCTGGCTGAACAGGATGATGTACAGGCTGTTTTGAGCCGCCGTCTTGGTGTCCATGCTGAACACGAAGAAGAGGATGACCAGATTGATGGGGCCTCCGCCGATGCCGAGGAAGCTGGAGAAAATGCCCAGCACAAAGCCGATCAGCAGGCAGACGACCCGATTGGTGACGTGGTGGGTCTGGATCTTCTCCTTAAAGACGGTGTAGACGAAGGTCATCACGGTCAGGGCGGCGAGACAGGCGGCCTGCACCGCGCCGACGGTGTTCTGGTTCTCGAACATGGCCTTGACCATGCTGAAGGTCTGCTTGCCGACCACGCCGCCCACGGCGGCACCGATGGCCAGCGGAGTGCCGATCTTGAAATCCACCTTGTTCTCACCGGAAGAGATGTTCTTAAACACCGAATAGCAGCTCATCGAGAGCACCGTGCAGCCGGACAGGAAACTGATGGTGGACACGCTGGCAAGACCGCACATATCCAGCACAGGCTTGATGATGACACCGCCGCCGATGCCGCAGATCGCACCGGCGATGGAGGCCAGAAAACTGACCACGAAAAACAGCAGCTCACTCATGAGGGGAATACAGACTCCTTTCAATCACAACAGAAGGACTGCGGCGTGCCGCATTATTCGTGGCAGCGGCAGTTGGTTTTACTTGCCCAGTGCTTGGAACATCCATGCTTTGTAGGCTTCCACGCCGGGCTGGTCGAAGGGGTTGATGCCGAGGATTTCGCCCGAAACGTAGCAGGCGAACTGGAAGAAATAGAACAACTGGCCGAAATTGTAGGCGTCCAGATGGGGAACACGCAGGATCAGGCAGGGCAGTTTCTGGCTGTGGGCGGTCACGGTGGCACCGAAGGCAGCCTTGTGGATCTCCCAGAAATCCTTGTTGTCCAGATAATCGAAGAAGTCCTTCTTGCCGTCGCTTTCCACCACGAGGGTATCGTCGCGGGCGGTGACGTCGAGGAAGGTCTCGAACATCAGGGGGGCACCATCCTGAATGTACTGCCCCACCGAGTGCAGCTCCTCGCTGAACTCACTGGCCACGGGGAACAGCCCCTTTCCGTCCTTGCCTTCGCTCTCGGCGAAGAGCTGGATCCACCACTTGTAGAACCAGCGGAACTGCGGCTCGAAGCTGGCCAGCATCTCGAGCTTGTAGCCCTTCTGGTAGTACAGGTTGCGCAGGCAGGCATACCGCAGGGCGAGGTTGTCCTCGGGGGCACCCTCGTGCAGCTGCTTCTGCATATCGGCGGCACCCTGTACCAGTGCGCGGATGTCGATGCCGGCCACGGCCATCGGCAGCAGGCCGACATAGGTCATGGCGGTGTAGCGGCCGCCCACATTGGTGGGGAAGGGAACGAAGGTGTAGCCCTCAGCCTTGCACAGCTCCTCCAGCGAGGAGCCGTAGGTGCCGGTGCAGATGGTGCGGCGGGCGGCTTCTTCGGGACCGTACTTGGCCGTCATCGCCTTGCGCAGGATGCGGAAGGACGAACCCGGCTCCAGCGTCTCGAAGTTCTTGGCGATGCAGTCGATGGCATAGTCCTTTCCCTCGAGGCTCTTCAGCATCCGGTTCAGGGCGTTGGGGTTCAGGGTGTTGCCGGCGTAGAGGATCTCGGTGTCGCCGCTCTGCTGCGCCAGTGCCTCAATGACGCTGCGGGCAGCGTTGTTGCTGCCGCCGACGCCGATGATGACAAAGGCATCGCAGTGTGCACGGACGTCTGCCGCGATCTGCTCGATGTGGGTCAGGATGGCGTCGCTGGCCCACTCGTTCACGTCCAGCCAGCCCTGACTGTCGCTGTATTTCGCTTCCCCGGCCTGTGCGCGGCGGAGGATCTCCGCATGGCACTGCATGGCCTGCCGAAGTGCTTCTTCGGTGACCAGTTCCCGCTGGTCTTTTACCGTCAATTCAAGCATTGTTTTCTCTCCTCTAGGCTCAATCAGTATATCACGTTTGTGGAAAATCTGTCAAATTTCGCTGCGCAGATCCATCAGTTTGGGCAGAGGTTTGCCCAGCAGAGGCCGCACCCAGTCCTTATAGGCTTCGGTGACGTTGTTGCCCTCGGCGTTGATGAAGGCGTCGGGCATCTTGCGCTCGGTCATCATCACGTCCTGAATGTCGGCAAGGAAGGTCTCGGCCTTGTAGTCCGCACCGGGCAGGCGGCGGAGAGCCACCATCTTGCCGGTCTCGCCGGAGACGGCGGCCTGCACCGCAGCGCGGCCGCACTGTTCGGCTTCCTCCCGGTCGGTGTCGCTCTGCCATGCGATGGAAGCACGTCCCAGCAGGCCGGGCTTCTCGGCACGGGCTTTGTAGTGGAGCATTTTGGTGATGAGGTTGGCCAGATGCGCCGACACATCGCCGAAGTAGGTGGCGCGCCCCACGGTGAAGATCGGCTCCACGATGGGGGTGCCGTCGGCGTAGTGCAGCCCCTCGCTGGCGACGACCACGCCGTGGCCTTTCGTGTCGATCAGCTTCTGGACATCCCGCAGGAAGGCTTCTTCGTCAAACGCCCGCTCGGGCAGATAGATCAGGTCGGGGCCGTGGGCATAGCTGTCGGTGGCCAGCGATGCCGCCGCGGTGACCCAGCCCGCATTCCGACCCAGTGCCTCGATGACCACGATGTGGATCGGCAGACCTTCGACGTCGCAGCAGACCTCGGCAACACTGCCGGCCATGTACCGAGCCGCAGAACCGAAGCCGGGGGAGTGATCCGTGACCGCCAGATCGTTGTCCATGGTCTTGGGGATGCCGATCACCCGGATGTTTTTTTCCTTGCAGCGGGCATAGATCTTGCCGCAGGTATCCATGGTGCCGTTGCCGCCGTTCATCAGCACATAGCGGATGCCATATTTCTCAAACAGAGGGAGCATGGCCTCGTACTCGGGGGCTTCCAGCGCGTCGCGGCTGGTGCCGATGGCAGAAGCCGGGCTGGACAGCAGGCCGTGCAGCTGCGCGTCGGTCAGGTCGGTGACATCCCGCAGCTTTTCGTGCAGGAAGCCGCCGGTGCCGCCCAAGGCAACGTAGACCCGCCCCACTTCGGGGGCAGCCTGTGCCTGCCGGATCGCTCCGTAGAGGGAGGCGTTGATGACAGCGGTGGGGCCGCCGCCGTGCATGATAATCAGATTGTCAGCCATAGATCGACATTCCTTTCCAGCTTATGAAGGGCATCCGGCTCAGCAGCAGCCGCAGCCTCCCTCGGGGCGATGGCCGTAGGCGTCCATGCAGTCCTTGCTGGGGTCTTTCATGCACAGATGGACGGCGGCGGTCTTGAAGGTCAGGGGCAGGGCGAGGATGTTGGGGTTCTCGCCGACGTACTTCTTCTCGGCATCGGCCAGAGCTTCCTCGAAGGTGGCGCGGGTCTTGAGCCCCATGCCGCGTGCGTAGCCCGGCTCCTCGGCACCGACGATGTAGATCGCGCTGGTGTTCATCTCTGCGATGTGGCCGCAGCTCATCATGGAGAAGCCGTGGAAGGGGTGGAAGGCGTTGGTGAAGCGATAGCGGCGGACATATTCCTCGTTGGTTGCGAAGTACTCGCCCAGACGGTCCATATCGGGCAGCTGGTTCATCTCATTGTGCTGGAACCACTCGTAGCACTCGCGCAGATACGGCCAGCGGTTGTCGTTGAAGAAGCCGTTGCAGAGGCTGGAGCAGATGATGACGCAGTGGTCGCTCATGACGCGCTTGAAGCGGAGCACCTGTGCGGACAGAGCCTGCATCATCATGATGGGGTTGGTGCCCATGCCGTCGCCGTAGTGGAACTTCTGCGGCATACCGAAGACCAGCACATCGTACTTCTTTTCTGCCCAATGCACATAGGTGCGCTTGTCGGCGACCTTCCAGCTCAGGGGCATCATCTCCTTGGCATAGCCGGAGAAGATGGCGATCTGGCGGCTCTTGCTGTCCAGAACAGCGTCGCAGCAGAAGAAGGGGTGGCCCATCTTCTCCTCCATGTGCATGGAGATCTCGTTGAACTTATCCCGCATCAGGCTGCCGCCGTTGACAGGGGTGAAGTCGGGGCGGTGCATGACGGAAGGAACGTGGTGGGTGGCGATGCTCTTCCAGTTGGTGATGCCGGTCGCGCTGTGCTTGTAGCCGCCGGAGTAGCCGCCGTAGGGGTTGCCCTGTACATGGCCGATCAAGATGGGCAGGTCGGCCTCGAAGACCATCTTGTTCATCCAGACCGCGTCGCCGCGCTGGGTGAAGCCCAGATCCACCATGTTGTCCGGATCCTCAGAGTCGTGGCTGATGATCTGGCCATGGGGCCAGAACGCATCGTAGATCTCGTGGCCGAAGATGGCCAGAGCATCCTTTGCGGTGCTGCGGGGATGCAGGCCGTTGGAGATGATGAAGGTGATGTCCTTCGGCTCGACGCCGACGCTGTACAGATCCTCGAGGATGTATTTGATGGAGAGCTTACGGTGGCTGGTGGCCTGCTCGCCGCCCTTGACGCGGTCGGGCACGACAAAGACGACCTTGCTGCCCTTGTGGGCCAGCTCCTTGACGGTCGGCATTCCGATGGGGTGGTCGAGGCTCTCGCGGTAAGCGGCCTCCAGCTTGTCCTCGGGGATGTGATCCGGATCGGGAACGGTCACGCCGGGGATGAACTCGTCGGTGTTGTCGGGCAGATCTGCGCCCATGGTGCCTGCACCGTACTCAAACTCAAAATGTTTCATGATATGCCATCCTTTCCCGCTTGTGCGGTCTGCAATGTGTGGTCGTTTTATCTTACTTGCCCAGATACAGGCGGATGATGTCGAGGTATTCGCTGGGGTAGTAGCCGATCTCGCCGGAGAAGCGGGTCAGTGCGATGAGGCCGCCGTCGATCTCGGGGATGGAGGCCAGCATCTCGGCATTGTCGGTCTTGAGGCCGCCGCCGTAGACGACGTCCATGCCGCCGGTCTGCTCCTTGACGAACCGGGCGATCTTGGTGATGTAAGGCTTATCGGCCGGAGTCTTACCGGGGCCGATGGACCAGATGGGCTCATAGGCGATGCAGACACGGCTCTTGTCGGCGTCGGTGAGACCGGCGAGGCCGATGGAGAGCTGGCCGCCCAGAACCTGCTGCCAAGCGTCCTGTTCCTCGCTCTTTTCGCCGATGCAGTAGAGGACGTTCAGGCCGCGGGCCAGCGCGCACTGGATCTCCTGCTGGAGAATCTGGTTGACCACCTTGGCGGCAGCTTCGCCGGTGATGCCGGCCTCGGCCAGAATGCCCATCTTATCGTTCCGCTCTTCGCAGTGGCCGATCAGGACGGTCTCGCAGCCCAGAGCTTTGGCTGCGGAAGCGGGGCGGTTGGTGGTGAAGGCACCGAAGTTGCCGCCCACGGCGGTATCGGCGCGGTAGACCCCCTGACAGCCGATCCTGACCGGGCTGCCGGGCTTCTTGGCGGCGACGGCAGCGGGGATGTGGGCTTCGGGGAAGTACATGGCAAACTCAACTTCGGCCGGGTCATATTGGGCGAGGGCGTCCTGCGTGTTCTCCACGATGGTTTTGCCCCACGCATGGATCGGGGCCAGACGGTTGACGCCGCCGAATTCGGTGGGAACATCAAACCGCTTGAGGTTCAGAAAAATGTGTTTCATCTCAGAGAGCTCCCTTCTCTTCCTTCTTGTAGCGGTCGGCCATCCTCTCGAGGGTGACCGGCTCGATCAGCTGGCTCTTGCGGTAGCTGCCGAATTGTACCAGCAGGGGAGCGATGCTCTCGATGACGCCGTCCTTCATGCACTGGACGACCTTGCCCACATCGGCATCGGGGATGGTGCCGTACAGGATGGTGTCCATGATGCTGGCAACGTAGTTGCGGGGATCGACGTTGGCGGGCTGGGAGACCATGGCTTCGTACAGAGCACCGACGGAGGAGCTGGTCTTGAGGGCAGGCTCGCGGCGGAACATCTCCATCAGGTTGCGGGTGCAGGCCATGCGGATGTCGGTATCGACGTTGATCTTGTTGATGCCGCACTTGGCCACATCCACCAGCTGGTTGACGTCAATGCCGAAGGCATTTTCCAGCTTGCCGCCCATGGCGTTGATCTGCTGGACGTACTCCTGCGGAACGGTGGAAGAACCGTGGCTGACGAGGAAGCCGTGGATGCCCTCGTGCATCATGCACTCCTTGGTGGCAATGGCGATCTCCCGGCGGATCTTGGTATCCTTGCCCTTGTTGGGGCCGTGGCAGGTGCCGTAGCTGATGGCCAGCGCGTCGCAGCCGGTCTTTTTGAAGAAGTCGATGGCCTGCAGGGGGTTGGTGTAGGTGGAAGTGGCACTGAAAACGTGATCCTCCACACCGGCCAGCACGCCCAGCTCGCCCTCGACGGTGACGCCGAAGGGATGTGCATACTTGACGACTTCGCGGGTCAGCTCCACGTTGTCCTCGTAGGGCAGGCTGGAGCCGTCGATCATGACGGAGGTGTAGCCGCCGGCGATGCAGGCCTTGACGCTCTCAAGGCTCTTGCCGTGGTCGAGGTGCAGGGCAATGGGTACGGGGCTGTCGGCACCGTATTTTTTGACGGCGTCGCCGATGTTCTTGGCACCCTTCTGCTTGGCTTCCAGCGAGCCGTGCATGAAGTCCAGCTCGCCGCCCATGAAGGCGTTGGAAGCCTCGGCACCCTGCAGGATCGCACCGCTGCGCAGCAGCTCGTGGATGCGGACAGCGGCCTCGATCTGCCCCACGCTGTTCATGTTGAAGGCACCCTGACCGTAATGATACTTGTCGGCGGCTTCCAGAATCGGTCTCATTGGTACTAACATAATGATTTTCCCCTCTCAGAAATGTTGGATATGGTTTGTGGATGGTTATTCTACGGTCACCGCGCAGGTGTAGCTGCGGCGGCCCATCAGAGCAACGGGTTTGCCGGTCAGCTGCACCGGCAGGGTGGCGAGGATGTCGGCACTGCTGGTGCCCAGCTTCAGCTCGGCGGGGCCGGGCTCCACGACATAGGCCATATCCTCGTTGTAGTAGCCCAGCTGTGCAGCCTTGAGGTCAAAGGTCACGGTCTTGCTCTGGCCGGGTGCAAGACTGACGCGCCGGAACGCAGCCAGACTCAGGTTCGGGCGGATGACGTGAGCACCCGAGAAGTGGTAGTAGAGCTGCACGGTCTCGTCACCGGCCACGCTGCCCGTGTTGGTGACGGTGCAGCGGATCTTCATGCTGCCGTCGGTGGGCAGTTCCCTGTCGGCTTCGATGCCGTCCACCGTAAAGGTGGTGTAGCTCAGGCCGTGGCCGAAGGGATAGAGCGGACGGTCGGTGTCATCGACGTAGCCGCCGGAGAAGATCAGGCTGGCGTTCTCGTCGGCACCGCCGGACCAGCCGCTGCCGGTGCGGTGGTTGTAGACCATCGGCAGCTGGCCGATATGGTGCGGGATGGTCACAGTCAGCTTGCCGCCCGGGTTCAGGGTGCCGTCCAGCACATCGCTGACCACTTCACCGGCCTTTTCGCCGGGCATGAAGGCCTGCACGATGGCGGCGCAGTGTTCCTTCGCCCAAGGCACGGCAAAGATGCCCGGGCCGTAGAGCACCAGAACCACCGGTTTGCCGGTGGCGGCCACGGCTTCCAGCAGCTGCTGCTGAACACCCGGCAGGGTCAGGTGGCTGCGGTCCTTGCCTTCGCCGCCGGTGACGTTGACCCAACCGCAGTTGCCGCCCATGGCCATCACGACCACGTCGCTCTCTCTGGCAGCGGCGACGGCGGCATCGAACCCGGAAGTGTCCTCGCCGATGATCTTGCAGCCCTCGGCGTAGTTCACGTCGAACCGGCCGCTCAGCACAGCGCGGAGGCTCCGGCAGCCCAGAGAAGCCAGCAGGGTCGGCAGGTCGTTCAGTTTGTCCTGATCCTCCTGCGGGAACATCTTGAGCATCTCGGCAAAGATGTTGGAGTAGCCGCCCGAGGTCTCGCTCTTTCCGGCGGCGGCTTCATCGGCGATGCCGTTGAAGGTCACCGAGCCGTCGTCCTCGCTGCCGGCCTTCATCATCTCGATATACGCCGGGTAGGTGTAGCCGCTGATGGGGTAGCGCAGATTGTCGGCGTGGGGGCCGATGACAGCCAGTTTGGTGCCCTTTTTCAGGGGCAGGGTGCCATCGTTCTGGAGCAGGATGATCGACTTCTCGGCGATCTTCTGGCTCAGGGCGGCTTTCTTCGGGTTGGTCATGGCGGCGCGGACCTTGTCCACATCCACATAAGGATGCTCGAACAGACCGTACTCGAACTTGATGGTCAGGATGCGGCGGACGGATTCGTCCAGAAGGGCTTCGTCCAATTCGCCGCTCCGGACGTAATCGGGCAGCTGGCGGTAGGCATTGCCGACGGGGATCTCGGTGTCGAGGCCGCCCTTCTTGGCCAGCAGACCTGCTTCTTTATAAGTAGGAGCAATGTGGAAGTAGTTGTACATCTTCATGATGCCGGCACCGTCGCTGGTCAGCATTCCGCGGAACTTCATGGTGTCGCGCAGCAGGGTGCGGGCGATCTTTTTGTTGGCACCGACGCACTGGCCGTCGATCTCGCCGTAGTTGGCCATCATGCCCGAGACGTCGGCTTCGTTGGCAGCCGCCTCAAAGGGGGTGGCGAAGGTCTCGTACAGCTCCCGGTCGTTGATGCGGGAGACGGCACAGTTCAGACCTCCCTGACTTTCGGCGTAGCCGAGAAAATGCTTGGCGATGCAGGCGACGCCCTCTTTGTCCGTGCCCTGCATCCCCTTGATGTAATGGATGCCCATCTGACTGATGAGGTAGGGATCCTCGCCGTAGGTCTCGTAGGTGCGGCCCCAGCGGGGGTCGCGGGAGACGTCGATGACGGGGCTCATGGCACTGTTGATGCCCACGGCCCGGCTCTCCTGCCCGATGACGGCGGCCATTTCTTCGGCCAGCTCCGGCTCCCAAGTGGAGCCGACGTTGATCTGGGCGGGGAAGAGGGTGCCGCCTGCCGCGGGATAGCCGCAGAGGTTTTCGGTCTGGAGGGCCACCGGGATGCCGAGGCGGGTGTGCTCGACGAAGTAATGCTGCAGGTCGTTGGAGATCTGTGCGATCTGCACCGGATCCACGATGCCGACCATGGAGTACTGGGTGATCCGGCCGTGTCCGTTGGGGAATTTTTCGGCCAGTTTCTTCTCGTCCACCTTGCCCTCGGTCAGCACCGAGGCGGGCAGGTCGCCGCAGAGCTGAGCGGCTTTTTCTTCCAGTGTCATCCGGCTGAGCAGATCCTCGACCCGCTCGGCCACCGGACGGCTGTGATCCTTGTAAACTTCCATTGTGTTCCCCTTTCTGCTTGCTCCATTGCTGGTGTGAGAATCGGTTTGTGCGGCCGGTTTTCACATCTTCTATTTATTAAATAAAATAACAAACTATTCAGGCATTGTCAAGGGGTTTTGGGTGAAAAGTTTGGCTTTTGTTAAAATGAATAAAATAATAGGGCTGCTTTTGCTGTTTTGCAGGGGGCGTCGACCCTCGAAGGCTGAAAACAGGAGCCTTATAATGTAATACATTTTAAAGGCAAAATAGGGTGGATCTGCCGAATCTGGAAAATTGATGACAAAGTCAAACGTTTGTATGGGATATTGTATCCCAGAAAAGACGAAAACAGGGATAAGCCTTGAACTGGAAACGGAAGGTTCCAGACTGCCCAAACACAGGGAGAATCTGCTTGATTTGGCAACGATTGGCAAGAATGCAGTCTAAGAATCCTGCATTTGTTCAAAGTGGCAAAAAATACGTCTGGTTCTTGTGCAACATTCCCTCTTGAAAAAAGGCGGATTTTTGGTATATTATAATTAATTCAATAAATAAACGAACGATGCGGCAGCCCGCCGGGAGAAGCGGGCTGGATCCACCCGTGAATGGAGATGCGCGTCGGGCGTTTATGCGTGTATGAGAAAGCAAAAGAATGAGATCGCAACGATGAAGGAGGACACTATCGTGAAAAAGATCAATCGTCGCAGTTTCCTGAAGGCTATGGGCGTGGTTGCAGCAGCTGGCACTCTGGCTGCCTGCGGCGGCTCTTCCAACAACTCCGGCTCTACCGCCGCTTCCAGCGGTGCAGGTTCCGCTGCTTCGGCGGCTCCGGCCAAGGCCGGCGACGGTGTGCTACACGTCAGCCATGGCACTGCACTGGATTCCCTGACCCCGTTCCGTTCCAACGTCTCACAGGACTCTCCGGTGCTGCCCGTTCTGTATGAGAATCTGGCCGTTCTGGATGAGGACAAGGAGCTGCAGCCCTGGGTCGCCAAGAGCTGGAGCACCGAGGACGGCTTTACCTATGAAGTGGAACTCTACGACTCTGTGACGGACGCCAACGGCAACAAGATCACGGCCGATGACATCGTCTGGAACATCCTGAAAGCCAAGCAGGAAGCACTGATCCCCACCTTCGGCAAGGTCGATTCCTGCGAGAGATCGGAAGAGCACACGTCTGAACTCCAGTCACTCCGGAGAATCTCG
>ERZ869979.597-NODE-597-length-11054-cov-10.315205_pt1 | contig 11054 bp, 12 predicted proteins | sample MGYA00521269_ERZ869979 | MGnify/ENA primary metagenome ERZ869979 (study PRJEB32232, sample SAMN07284974) | human gut metagenome | biome: human-associated habitat; material: feces | host: Homo sapiens | place: Tanzania | collected 2014-04-05 ... | reverse complement strand
GCTAGAACATTAGATTGATTTTATGATCAAGAATGATTATAATTTCGCATTTACTGAATATTAAAAGATAGATGATGATTCTGAACCATGGAATATTTATGTATCTGGTCCAGATAAGGTTAATAAGCGTAAGATGTATAACTATGATTGCATAGATCAACCTTCTATAATGTATAACGCTAAAGTGTTTCGTCTTATTCAGATTAAGGATATTAAGAAGAATAGTTATTATGACATTAAACTACAGCTGTGTGATGAGTTAGGTGTGAAACATTTAAATCATAGGAGTGAATACTTTGAATTTTTTAAACATCTATACTTAATTAGAGTACCCGGTATCAGGGATAAACAGGAAGAGAAATCTTTATTAAATTGGTGAAATGAGGTGTAAAAACTGATGTATTCATTAAACAATTAACTATGATGACTGATTATAAATCTATGGATAGAGATATTAAAGATTTCCCTAATGCATATGTATATTATGAAAATCTTATTACTTTACCTTTACATACTAAGTTAAGTGATGGAGATGTAAAGTATGTGATTGAATATTATAAAGAAGTTATGAAAGAATATATGTAAATATCGTTAATTTTAAAATCAATATTTATTTATAATAAATATAAATGGAGGAGTAGATATGTATATTATTATTGGTGCTTCTAGTTTTATCGGTGTATATACTGTAGAAGAATTCTTAAAACAAGGAGCAAAAGTAGTTGTTACAGGTAGAAATAATAAGTTTAAAGAACACTATGATAAATTAGGTGTTGAATATTATAACTTAGATTTAGCAAATAAGGGAGATTTTGAGAAGCTTCCAACAGAAAATGTTGAGGGTGTTATTTTATTAGCAGGATTACTTCCAGCAAATGCACCAGTAAATCTCGATGAAGATGAAAATGCGGCTGATTATTTTATGATCAATACAGTGGGAACTATCAATGTCTTAGAATATTGTCGTAAAAATGGTATAAAACGTGTGATTTCAAATTGTTCTTATGCTGATGTTCGTGGAGCATGGGGTAAGAAAGCTATTACTGAAGACGAACCAAGAGATTTTTTCTATACAGGGGATCATGCAGTTTATGTTTTTTCTAAGAATGCTGCAAACGATACGATGGAATATTACAATCAGCAACATGGTATGAAAAATGCATGGTTCAGGTTTCCACCAGTATATGGTGTAGGTCCACATGATTCACTTTATATTAATGGAACATTGAAAAAATCTGGTTTAAAAATCTTTATTGATAACGCTTCAGAAGGAAAAGATATCTGTATTTTTGGTAATCCAAATCTTAGTCGTGATGTTGTTTATGTTAAGGATGTAGCACATGCATTTTGGCTTGCAATGAATAGCGAAAAAACTAGTGGTCTTTACAATATGACTTCTGGACAAGGTGTAACACTTGAACAACAAGCACAAGTTATTGCTAAGTTATGGGCACCTAGTGCTGATAGAATTTCAAAAATTACATATAATCCTGACGTTGTTAACAATACATCATCTTATTTATTTTCAATGGAGAAAGCTAAAAGGGATTTTGGATTTATTCCTAAATATGCTAATTTTGAAGATATGATGATGGATTATAAGAAGGATTTAGATTCAAATAAATTCCAGGAGTTATTTAATTATGTCAAATAACATGAAGCCGTCAGGTAGTTTATTATATAGATTTATAAAAAGACTTTTTGATATCGTTTGTTCAGTAATATTAATGATTCCAGTAGGAGTTATTATTATAATATCTACTATTATTATCAAGAAAGAAGATAATGGACCAATTTTTTATATGGCAAACAGAACAGGAAGATATGGAAAGACTTTTAAAATGTATAAATTAAGATCGATGAAGGTTAATGCACCTGACATAAGACTTGCAGATGGATCTACATATAACGGTGATGATGATCCACGTGTTACAAAATTTGGAAAATTTGCAAGAAAAACAAGTATTGATGAACTTCCTCAGGTTATTAATATTTTAAAAGGGGATATGACTTTCATTGGACCAAGACCAGATACACCCATTGGATCAGCTGAATATACAGAAAAAGAAAAATTAATTCTCACAGTAAGGCCAGGTGTGACAGGATATAATCAGGCGATAAATAGAAATTCTGTATTAACAAAAGAAAAATTGAAAAATGACATTTATTATGTTGAACATTTGTCTGTTTTTTTTGATATTAAAATTATTTTTATGACAATTTCAACTGTATTAGGACACAAGAATATCAATAGAAAAAATTCAGATATTAATAATGTTTATATTTTAAATGAAGATGAAAATAAGATAAAAAATACTACGGAGATAAAATAATGAGAAAATTAATGATTTTAGGAGCTAGTATTTTACAACTTCCTGCCATACAAAAAGCTGTAGAAATGGGACTCGAAGTTATTGCTGTTGATATGAACCCTGACGCAGTAGGTTTTAAAGTTCCTGGGGTATTAAGAGAAGTCATTAGCACTATTGATATTGATGGGATTGTAGAAGCTGCTAAGAAACATAAAATTGATGGCATTATGACATTGGCAACTGATATGCCAATGAGATCTGTTGCAGCAGTGGCGAAGGAAATGGGATTGATTGGAATTGATGCTGAAACAGCATTAAAAGCAACTAATAAAGCAGAAATGAGAAAAGCATTACAAGATGCTCAAGTCCCAATACCAAAATTTTTTAAAGTATCTAATGAAAATGAATATATGGAAGCTGTAAAACATTTTAATGTACCGTTCATAGTAAAGCCTGCTGATAGTTCTGGTAGTAGAGGTATATTTGAAGTCAAAGATATTACTAATGAAAGAGTTATTAAAGAAGCTTATCGTTATTGTTATCCATATTCTAGAGTTGGTGATGTGGTTGTAGAAGAGTACATGAATGGTCCGGAGGTAAGTGTTGAAACAATTTCTGTTGGTGGTACTTGTCACGTTATTCAGATTACAGATAAGTTGACTACAGGTGCTCCGCATTATGTTGAAATGGGACATTCACAACCTACTCAATTAAGTAAAGATGTAGCAAGCCAGATTGTGAATGTAGCTAAAGCTGCTAATAAAGCGATTGGAATAGTAAATGGACCATCTCATACAGAAATCATTGTGACATCAGAAGGTCCTAAAATTGTAGAAATTGGTGCAAGACTTGGTGGAGATAATATCAATACTCACCTTGTTCCTCTTTCTACAGGAATCAATATTGTTGAGTGTTGCATAAAAATTGCTCTAGGTGAAAAGCCTGATATCAAACCAAAATGGAATAAAGGTTCAGCAATTCGATATTTTAATCAACATGCTGGAATAATTAAAAGTATAAATGGTATTGAAGAAGCTAAAAATATTAAAGGTATACAACAAATAAGTATAGTCCACGGTTTAGGCGAAGAGGTAACTGAAGTTACAAGTAGTGGTGCTAGAATGGGATTTGTTATTGCACAAGACAAAGATGCAGAAAGTGCTATCAATGATTGTGAATCAGCACTTAAAACAATTGATGTAACAATTAATAAAAAAGAGGAGGGAGAATAAATGGCAGGGTATGTATTTCTATCAAACAGCACAAAGCCAACCCAGAAAGAACAAAATAGTAGGGAGGAAGTCAAATTAACAAATGTTAGTCGTCCTTGCCTACAAACAGCTCTTGACATGGGATATGAAGTATACTTTGGAACTAACAGGGCTAATCCCGAAAATTTAAAGTGTGAGTTACCTGTAAAATTATACGATTCTCACTCTTATAGAAGTATAACTGCAATTAAAGACAACTGGACTGCATATAAAAATTTATCACAAGTTGTAGAAACTGAAAATGTAGAAGTCATTCATTGCAATACGCCAGTAGGAGGAATGGTAGGACGCTTCGTTGGAAAGAAATATCATGTAAACAAAGTAATCTATACAGCACACGGCTTTCATTTTTTTAAAGGAGCTCCCTTGTTTAATAGAACAGTATTGAAATTTGCAGAACGAATTATGGCACATTGGACTGACGCAATTATTACTATGAATGAAGAAGATTATCAGTCAGCTCTAAAGTTTAAACTTCGTAAAGGTGGTAAAGTCTACAAAGTTCATGGTGTAGGAATTAATTTAGATGATTTTAGTGATATTCAAGTTGATTATAAAACTAAAAGGGCGGAATTAGGATTAAAAGATACAGACATTGTTTGTATTTCAGCAGGAGACTTAGTTTCAAGAAAAAATTATGGTATTGCAATAGAAACACTAGCAAAAATTAAAAATAGTAATGTTCATTACTTAATTTGTGGTGTTGGACCTAAAAAGGAGGAACTTGAGAAATTAGCTAATGAGAAAGGAATATCAGATAGGGTTCATTTTTTGGGTTTCAGATCGGACGTTAAAGAATTGATGAAGGTGTCAGACATTTTTCTGTTTACAACTCTACAGGAGGGGATGCCTCGATCTATGATGGAGGCCATGGCTTGTGGACTTCCTTGTATTGCTTCTAAAATAAGAGGAAATGTTGACCTCTTAGATGAAGGAAAAGGAGGATATCTTAGGGAAGCATCAAATTCTGAGGAAATGGCACATTGTCTCAGATGCTTGGTAGAAGACAGTAATTTGCGAAAAAAAATGAGCGAACACAATTTGAAAACAATAAAAAGGTTTGATGTAAAAGTTGTTAAAAAGGAAATAGAACAGATTTATAAAGAAGTTTTGGGAGAAGATTAATGTCAAAAATAAAAATTATGCATTTACTTCAAAGCAATCGATTTTCGGGAGCAGAGAATGTGGTGTGTCAAATTATTAATATGATGGGAAGTTATGATGATGTAGAAATGGCATATTGCAGTCGTGATGGACAGATTAGAGAAGCACTAAATGAGAGAAATATTAAGTTTCTTCCAATCAGTAATCTTACTGTAAAAGAAGTGAAGAGAATTATTAAAGAATATAAACCAGATCTAATTCATGCTCATGATATGAGAGCTGGTTTTATTGGTGCTCTTGCTTGTGGTAATATACCAATCATTTCACATATTCATAATAACAACTTTGATTCTAGAGGCATTTCATTAAAATCAATTGCTTATTTGTATGCAGCTTTGAAAGCTAAACACATATTTTGGGTTTCAGATAGTTCTTATGAAGGATATTATTTTCATAACTTATTTAAGAAAAAAAGTGAAGTTTTGTACAACATCATTAGTATTGATAACCTTTATTCAAAAACGGCATTAGATAACAATAATTATGATTATGATATTGTTTATTTAGGAAGAATAACTGAACAAAAGAATCCATTAAGACTTATGAAAATTTGTAAAGAGATTGTTGATCAATTACCTTCTGTCAAGATTGCTGTGATTGGGACAGGTGATTTGGAAGGCGATACACATAAGGAGGCTGAACGATTACAACTTGGATCTAATGTGACTTTCTTGGGTTTTCAAAGCAATCCTTATAAAGTATTACATGATTCAAAGCTTATGATTATGACTTCATTATGGGAAGGCACTCCTATGTGTGTATTAGAAGCAATGAGTTTAGGTGTCCCAGTTGTCAGTACTCCTACAGATGGTGTTAAGATTGTTGTAGATAATGGGAAAACGGGTTATTTAGATGAAACTGATAAAGGGCTCGTTAATAGTTGTACAACTATTCTTACTGATACGACGCTTAGAGAAAACATGTCAGATGCGTCTATAAAAAGAGCAAAAGAATTGATGGATGTAGAAAAGTACAAAAAAAGAATTAAGAACGCTTATGAAAAAGCTTATGGAGGTATGCACTATGAAATATAATGTTGTGAGGAGTACGGAAGATCCAGTTGTGGAACATTATATGGATATTTTGTTGATGGCAGGTGAGAAATCAGGTGCTGAAGCGAAGAATGTTCAATATAAGTGCAAGCATAATAAAAAAGATGTAATCGTATGTGATTCTGCATTGGTGGCGTTACATTATTTTTTGAGAGGATATAAGAATATTGTGATTTGGTATCAAGGAGTTGTACCGGAAGAATCTTATTTGAGAAATAAATCTAAGATAAGATCGAGTGTGTTGTCTATTATAGAATTAATAGGTTTAAAATCGGCAAAAGCATGTTTTTTTGTATCTGATGAGATGCTCCAACACTATGAACAAAAATATCATATGTCATTAAAATGTAAAAGTTATATTATGCCATGTTTTAATGAAATTGGATTGAATAAAGAAGCATTTCAAAATGAAAGTAAAAGTACATCATGCGATTTTTTATACGCTGGTTCATTAAATGAATGGCAGTGTTTTAGACAAACAGCTGAATTATATGCTCATATAGAACAAAAAGCAGTAACACCTACTAGATTTTGCATATATACAAGAGAAAAGGAAAAAGCAAAAAAAATAATTGATGATTTAAATATAAAATCATATTTTGTTGATTATGTTGATGCGAGTGAATTGGCAAATAGAATAAAAAGTTGTAGATATGGTTTTGTGTTAAGAGAGGATTCTATTATCAACCGTGTGGCTACACCTACAAAGTTTTCAAATTACTTGGCTAACGGAATTATACCTATTTTTAGTGATTGTTTAAAAAGTTTTTATTCGATACATAAAAAACACGAAATAGGTATAGTTTGTAATATAAATGATATAGAACCGTCAGTTGAAGATATATTAAAAAACATGGAAAGTAAGCAAGACTTAGATATTTTTAGTGAAAAATGCAAAGAAGTATTTGATACTTATTATAATACAGAAAAGTATATTGGAGAAATATCTCAATTTTTCCGTAATATTCCGTGGAAAAAATAAACGAAAAGAAAGGAAAAACTAATGAAGAAAATTCTATTTGTTATAAATCATATGAACATAGGGGGAATTCAGAAAGCATTAGTTGAACTATTAAAAAGCATAGATGGGAAATATGATATTTATTTATTATCTATAAGATCCGATGGCATTTTAATGGATGATATTCCATCTAGTGTACATATTTTAAAAGCATCCAATCCTCTTCTTGCCACGGAATTGGCAAAGGAAGAAGCAAGGCGATTAAGCTGGTCAGCATATTGGATAAGAATATTTGCAGCGTTATGGTCTAAATTAGTAAATAGAAAATTACCAGCTTATTTGATTACCAAATATCTACAAAAAAGTTTAGGAAAATTTGATGTGGCAATTTCATATACACAACCAATAGGATGCAAAAAATTATTCAATTTGAGCAATGAAGTGGTTTTGAATTCATGTCGAGCACAAAAAAAGATATCTTTTATTCATTGTGATTTTGCAAATTATGGTGGAAATGATGCAGTTAATAGAGAAATATATAAAAAAATGGATATGATTGCTGCGGTTTCAGAAAGTGTTGGCAAATGTCTAATTGAGCAGATACCGGAAGTTGAAGGTAAAGTTGTTACAGTAAGAAATTGTTGCGATAGCAATCACATTATTTCACTAGCTAATGAAGAAACGGTTTTTTATAAAGAAAAATATCCGATTGTTACCGTTGCTCGATTGAGTGAAGAAAAAGGGTTGGTACGATGTGTTTCTATGATTGCAAAGATGAAAGCAGAAGGCTTTGATGTTAAGTGGCATATTATTGGTTCAGGGCCTGAAGAACAAAAAATGAAAAATGAAATAGTTCAATGCAAAGCAGAAGGATGCGTAATATTACATGGAGAACAAAAAAATCCGTATAGATATTTAAAAAATGCAAAATTATTTCTACTTCCTTCTTATCACGAAGCAGCACCAATGGTTTTTGATGAAGCAAGATGTTTGGGAATACCAATCTTATCAACAGAAACAACGTCTGCGATAGAAATGGTTGAAAAACGAGGTGCAGGTTGGGTATGTAAAACAGATGATAACAGTCTTTTGCAGCAATTAAAAAGTGTATTACACGATTTCGATACTTTTTCAATTGCTTTACAAGATAATACACAAGATAATACACCACTATATCAATTTATATCAATGATTGAACAGTAGAAAACAGATATTAGATAGAGGAGTTCAAAGTGCAAAGAGATATTTATATAAAACAAAAAAATCATAAAAGTAAAATGGTAGCAAATATAAGTAAAGGTTTTTGTTTAGGAACAATTCTTGTTATTGCATGTTTGTTATTAGTGCGTGATGCTTGTGGAATTTCAATAAATAAATACATATTTCTTCTGATATTAACACCGGCATTGTTGATATTTAATGAAAAATATCTACTAATTTTATGGATGTTTCTTATGCCATTATTTGTTGGTTTGCCTGGAAATTACATAACAATAATTGTATTATTAAGATTTCTTATTCAAGTAATTCATGGCGGAAAATTGAAAATCTATAAATACCCTTTTATATTTACTGTTTTGCTAGCGATGTTCATATTTACGCAAAACATTGCACATAAATATATAGGTGCTTATTATATGATTTTTATCGCAGAATTGTTTGTAGTGTATTTTTTTATTACAATGGATTGTAAAAGTTATTTTCCAGAGATTATGTTGTCGTATAGTTTTGGAATTGCAATGACAGGCATTATTATGTTGGTTGCAACTTTACAGACATATAGTTTTAGTGATTTGTTAAGTGCAGCTACAAGGTTAGGTCTTGCTGGTCAAACAACAGAAATGACAGTTATTATTGATCCTAATTATTATGGATTGTTTGCAATTACTGCTCTATCGTGTAACTGGCAAATGATTACAAGGAAAAAATATTCAAAAAGTCAAAAAAATATAGCACTTATATTTTCAGGTATTTCAATGGTAGTAGCTTTGATTGGAATGTCGCGTGCGTTTATATTGTGTTTTGCAATATGGATTTTGTTAACTTTGCTTTTTGAAAAGAAATTGTCTTTAAAAATAAAGGTCATTATTACGGGGATTGTTTGTATAGGAATTGCCTACTATTTTTTGCCCAATACTGTACAAGCGATAATGAAACGTTTTACAGGCAAAGATATGCAAACAGCAAATGGACGAACTGTTGTTTTTAACAGAATAGAAATACTTTGGGGGTCTTCGATTATTACTATGTTATTCGGAATAGGACTGTTTGACTGTAATGTACATTTTATGCAAATGCAGTATTTTTTTGGGCTAGGTATTGTCGGTACTATGTTGATGCTTCTATTGGTGTTTAGTTATTGGAATTGGATGAAACGAAAGTGTAAAAGATATTCATTGGTTGATTTGGTTCCAATTTTCATTATTCAATTTTCCTCTTCAAGTGTACCAACAGCTCAGTCACTTACGTTTATGATGCCAGTTGTTATAAGTTTAATAGTTTTTGGTGTAACAACTGGCTCGGAATTATAAAACTGTGCAATGGAGGGGATTTTCAAGAAGAGTAGAATAAAATACGTATGTGGTAGAGTGTTATATGGTATAGCCAAACATCTTCCTGAATCATATGCGGCTATAAATATCGGACAAAAGAGTATTAGAGCATTTTGTGCTAGGATGATTATGGTAAATTGTGGCAGAAATATGAATATAGAAAAAGGCGCTGTGTTTGCATCGAATGTTAAGTTGGGTAACTACTCAGGAATAGGAATTGATGCAAGAATATGTGGAAAATGTAGCATTGGAAATAATGTCATGATGGGACCAGAATGTATTATATATACAAAAAATCATTCCATTAATAGGACAGATATTCCTATGAATATGTAAGGCAATGAACCAGAACAACCAGTTATTATTGAAGATGATGTTTGGATTGGAGCAAGAGTTACAATACTTCCAGGATACCGTATTTGTAAAGGCAATGTTATAGCGGCAGGAGCTGTTGTAACAAGAGATGTACCTCCATACACTATAGTTGGGGGGGTACCAGCGAAGATTATAAGAAGAAGATTATAAAAAAGAAATAGAGATTAACATTTAAATACGTTAGAGGTTTAGAAAATGAAGAAAGTTATGTTAAGCTTTGGCACAAGACCAGAAGCTATAAAAATGTGTCCATTAGTAAATGAGTTAAAAAAAAGAAAAGGAATGGAGGTAATTGTTTGTGTAACAGGTCAACATAGACAGATGTTAGATCAGGTTTTGGAAGTTTTTCAAGTGGTTCCTGATTATGATCTTTCCATTATGAAAGATCGCCAGACTCTGTTTGATGTAACTACCAGTATTTTGAACCGAATCAAATTAGTTCTTGAAGAAGTTAAACCAGATGTTGTACTAGTACACGGAGATACTTCAACAACTTTTGCAACAGCACTTGCCTGTTTTTATCTGCAAATTCCAGTAGGGCATGTTGAAGCTGGGTTACGTACTTATAACATTTATTCTCCTTATCCAGAGGAATTTAATCGCCAAGCTGTTGGGATTTTAGCAAAGTATAATTTTGCTCCTACAGAAATGTCAAAAAATAATCTTTTGAAAGAGGGGAAAAAAGAAGAAAGCATTTATATAACAGGAAATACGGCGATAGATGCGTTAAAGACAACTATACGAGAAGATTATAAGCATCCAGAATTAGAATGGGCAGAAGGATGTAGATTAATTATGATAACTGCGCATCGTCGAGAAAACCTAGGCGAACCTATGCACCATATGTTCCGTGCAATTAGGCGTATTATAGAAGAACATCCTGATGTAAAAGCAATTTATCCAATTCATATGAACCCGGTTGTTAGACAGACGGCTAAAGAGGAACTAGGTGGATGTGATAGAATTAGAATTATTGAACCTCTAGATGTTCTTGATTTTCACAATTTTCTTTCAAGAAGCTATATGATTTTAACGGATAGCGGAGGAATTCAAGAGGAAGCCCCAAGTTTGGGAAAACCAGTTCTCGTTATGCGTGATACTACAGAGAGACCAGAAGGAATTAAAGCAGGGACATTAAAATTAGTAGGAACAGATGAAGAAGTCATATATAGTAATTTTAAAGAGTTACTTGAGAACAAAGATCAATATAATGCAATGGCACACGCAAGTAATCCGTATGGTGATGGACATGCATGTGAAAGAATTGCAGATGTATTAGAAAAAAATTGATTCGAAACTGTAAATAATTAGAATACCTATAATCTACAGGTAACGATTTAAGAGAAGTGTGAAGCAGAAATATTCAG
>ERZ869979.596-NODE-596-length-11064-cov-4.429144_pt1 | contig 11064 bp, 10 predicted proteins | sample MGYA00521269_ERZ869979 | MGnify/ENA primary metagenome ERZ869979 (study PRJEB32232, sample SAMN07284974) | human gut metagenome | biome: human-associated habitat; material: feces | host: Homo sapiens | place: Tanzania | collected 2014-04-05 ... | reverse complement strand
CAGTACTTTTGTGTTTTTCATCAAAAAGTTCCTCCTTAATCCTCTTTTTGCCATGTGTTATTATGTGTTTCCCTGTCCCTTATGCAAGCTCAGATAGATATTTCTGCGCACTGTAAACTGCATTTGCGCCATCTGAAACTGCTGTCACCACCTGGCGCAGTGCCTTTGTCCGGATATCTCCTGCTGCATAAATTCCCGCAACATTGGTTCTACAATCTTCCCCCGCTGCGATATAGCCTGCTTCGTCGAGTTGAATCAAGTTCTGAAATTCTTTGGTATTCGGAACTGCTCCAACTGCAACAAACACTCCATCTACCGAAAGCTCACGTTTTTCCTGAGTCTTCTGATTCTTTATCTGAAGTGTTTCTACCTCACTGTTTCCCTTTATCGCTTCTGCTACAGTATCCCACAAAATCTCAACATTTTCAAGTTTATCAAGGACTGACTGCAGAGATTTGGATGCTTTTAACGAATCTCTCCTGTGAATCATGTACACTTTTTTACAAATGCGTGAAAGGAAAATCACATCTTCCACTGCTGAATCTCCGCCTCCGATTACTGCTGTCACCCGCTCTCTGAAAAATGCACCGTCACAGGTTGCACAATAGGAAACACCCATTCCCTGAAATTCTTCTTCTCCAGGAATTTCAAGCAGCCTCGGGCTTGATCCTCCTGCAAGAATCACAGTCTTAGCAAGATATTCTCCCTTTCTCGTGATTACTTTTTTAAGCTTTCCATCTAACTGAATTTTCTGTACTTTATCTCTTACAAACGGAACTTCAAATTTATCTACGTGTTCCCGGAATTTTTCCCCCAGTTCGTATCCGCCGATTCCCGGCAGCCCCAAATAGTTATCCACCTCATAGGTTTTTACAATCTGTCCACCGCTTGCAAAATCTCTCTCAATCACCAGCACAGAAAACTCTGCACGCTTTGCATAAACTGCCGCACTCATTCCTGCCGGACCTGCCCCGATAATTACCATATCATAGATTTTTTCTTCCATACCTAGTATCTCTTCTTTCTTAAATTTATTCCTGTTCCGGAAGCGTATCACTACCTGACATCGCTGAAGCTTCTACACTTTTTTCTTCTTCCGATAATGTTTTTTCTTCCAATCCTTCCGGACTGTTACTCAGTTCAATTTCACGCACTAATTTTAAATTTTTATCTACAAAAATCCGCACATAATCCCGTTTTTCTTCATCTGCATAAAGATAATAAGAAACGCCTTCCTCTTCCTCCTTTGTTTCATATTTTGCATCCGATAACGCTTCTTTCATGCTTTCTTCATCCATTCCAAGCGTAATCCCTCTGTAAATCTGAATCGGCACTTTTGTCACATCAAAATCTCCATGCAGATTGGTAAGAAAACTATTTTTAATCGGAACTGCACTCTTAGAGTAATTATTCACAACACCATATAACGTCTGCCCGTCTTTTTCCAATGTTACATAACCATGGCGTCCTGCTTTTACCGAAGTATCGGAACCTTCTTCATTGATTTTCCATCCGTTTTTGATAAATTCAGAAACCGGCGCCGGAAGCTGATAGAAATCTCCATCAAACTGCACGATAAAATCCAGTGGATTCTCTGAAAAAGCTTCCGGTGCCTGATAGGCACTGACTTCTTTAGGAACATCCTTGCTGGTTTCTTCCGGTTCTGAATCCCTGTAATTTTTCAGTACTGCTTTTTCAAGGACTTCATCTTCAATATCAAACACCAAATCCGCTTTCTTATAAATTCCATATTCATAGGTTACATAAACCCAGTCTTTTTCCTCATACTGGTCATCCGGGTCTCCATAAGCATCTAAAACATCATCTAACGTGGATTCTCCCACTGTGATTTTTCCAGGCAGTTGATAAATCATATTATCCTCATCCGTATTTTCCAGTGTCACTCCCCCAACACTGCATGCGCCAAGCTGCTGTTTTTCTCCATCCAGATTCACAATATCCACCGTTAGTTCGTGTTCTTCTCCCTTTAACGTCTCCCCCTCCAAAAACGAATCACCATCCAACATCTCTTCTGACTCAGCACGTTCATAAGACCATCCAGCTTCCTTCCACTCATCCAGCGTCTGCGGCAAATGAAAAACTGTATCATTTATTGCAAATTCAAAATCATATAAGTTCTTTGACAATTTTACATCATAGTTCTTTTCTTCTTCTGTTGTGTTTTCTGTTTCGTCCCGTGATGTTTCTTCTCCCTTTCCGTTCTGTGGTTTTTCCTGTGTGTTCTGGCATCCTCCAAGTATCATTCCCACTGCCAGAAATAAAACCAGCATCTTCTTTTTCACCTTGCATTTCCTCCCTTATTTTAGAGTTCACTTCTTCATTAGCTTATCACAAGTCTCTGCCTTTTTCCAGCAGAGGCTTTTTCCAATTTGTCCGTATTTGGTAAAGCGGACATTCGCAATCCGCTTCGCTACTTGCTCATGAACGCAGTCGCTTCGCGATCTGTCAGTGGGAGCTTTCAACTCCCACTGACATAAGCATCCCCCTTCACCCGCCGCTTAGCGCTCTGCGCACTTGAAGCGGGGGAATGCTTATCTGCATTCATACTCTTTCATTTTTTTCATAAACTAGTAAAGAATTCTCAAGCTTTAAGAGGACAGTTCTTTGAAAAATTTCCTACATAACAAATATCGAATCTTGATTTTCATTTTTTGTTTCTTTCTTGTTTTTTCTATCATCTTTTTGAAAAAAATCGAACCTACTCTGGAAAACAAACAGTTTGAACACTTTACCGATTCTATTTTTACTTCCGAACTTTCTTCTAATACTTTAAATCTGCATTATACGCTTGCACATCCCGAAACATTTGGAATCAAGGATTACAAAATCAGCCTTGGCTCAATGAATGAAAAAGCTCATTCTAATTCATTTTCTAAATTAAAATCCAATCAAAAACGTCTGAAAAAATTTCACTATCAAAAACTTTCCAAAGAAAACCAGCTGACTTATGATATTCTTTCTCTGGAATTTTCCACACAGCTTTCCGGCGAAAACTTTTTCTGGCTTCAAGAACCATTGAGTCCGCATCTTGGAATTTCTTCCCAGCTTCCGATTCTGCTTGCCGAATATACCTTCCGCACAGGAAATGATATCAAAGACTATTTTTCTCTGCTCTCCTGCCTCCCCGACTATTATAACGAACTGGCAGAATTTGAATCTCAAAAAGCGAAACGTGGACTCTTTATGAGCGATGCTTCTTTGGAGCGCCTGCTTGCACAGTGTCAGACCATGCTCTCCTCGGATTATCTTGCTTCTGCTTTTGAGGATAAAATCAATTCGCTTCAAAATGCGGGTACGCTTACCAAAAAACAGGCGGATTCCTATCTAAGCCTCCATGAAAAATTAATCCATACCTGCGTGATTCCTTCCTATCAATCACTTTCAGAAAAGCTTTCTGCTCTAAAAGGCAATAGAAAAAATGACAGAGGGCTTGCCGGTTTTCCAGATGGTACTGCCTATTATCACTATCTGATTCAAAGTCAGGTCGGAGATTTTCGCAGTGTCAAAGAAATCGAAGAACGACTTTTTACCCAGCTTGCCCTTGATTACCGCCAGATGCAGACTCTGCTCTCCCAAAATCCATCCCTTGCACAAAATCTTTCTGTTTTTTCACTTTCTGCCACACCAAAAGAAATGCTTTCCTATCTAAGCAAAGCCATGCGGACGGATTTTCCTGATTTAGACAGTCCAAAGTATGAGGTCAAATACGTTCCAGAATCAATGGAAGAATTTTCGAGTCCCGCTTTTTATTTGACTCCGCCTGCGGATACCTTAAGTCCAAATACCATTTATATCAATCGAAGTTCACAGGTAAATCCTGCCGAACTCTTTACCACACTTGCCCATGAGGGCTTTCCGGGACACCTCTATCAGACTTTATATTATGGAAATCAAAATCCTGCCCCTATCCGTAATCTGCTCGGATGCAGTGGCTATATTGAAGGCTGGGCAACTTACGTCGAATCCATTTCCTACGGCTATGCCGCCTCCTATTTTAAAGTCGAACCCGAACTTTTACAGCTTTTGTGGCAGAACCGCTCCATCAGTCTCTGCCTGTATTCTCTGCTCGATATCAAAATCCATGAATACGGCTGGACCTTAGCTCAGGTTACACAATCTTTGCATGGATTCGGCATTGCTTCCGATGACACCTGCAAAGAAATTTACCAGTACATCATTGAAAATCCTGCCAATTATTTAAAATACTATCTGGGATATCTAAATTTTATGGATTTAAGAGACTTGGCAAAGAAAAAAGCTGGTGATACATTTGATAAAAAAGAATTTCACCGATTTGTATTAGAAACCGGACCTGCTCCATTTCCGATTATAGAAAAGTATGTGCTGGAAAAGTATTAAATTTCATGCTATGATGTGAGTATCAAAAGTAATTTTAATTGATTTCTCTCTCCGCCCTACAAAGGAGGTCATTATGAAAAAGAAACTTGCAAGCACCATAATCATTCTATTTGTAATATTGGGAATATTTGTAGTAGTGAGAACTCTGTGTAAGCCAGCAAACGCCAGCATAGAAGGTACAGTGCTAGAAAAAAATGAAACAACATTTATGTTAGAAACAGATAATCTTAACCAAATAGTTTGTGATTGGCCGAAAAATTATGATACTTCACAGATAGAAATCAATGATAAAATTACAGTTTATTTCAACGGCGAAATTTTAGAGACTTATCCCGCACGGATAAAAGGAACAATTAAAATAAAAAAAGCTGGTATCGATTGATACCAGCTTTTCTCTCTGTCGATAAGACTTCCAATCTTTTATTTTTTGACACTCACATCATTTTTTATAAGAATCAAAAAACGTTCTCAAATTCAGTAAAGACTTCACAAGAATCTTCTGCTGCCCTTCATCCAGACCTTCCACCAGTGCTTTTACCATTCCATCATGAAACTCCCGATGATGCTGGTACGCCCGTTTTCCTTTTTCAGTCAGGGAAATCAGTACAACTCTTCTGTCTTCTTCACTTCTGACTCTGCTTACATAACCTTTTTTTACCAGATTATTAATCGCAATCGTAAGCGTTCCAACCGTGACAGACATCAGTTTTGCCACTGTTGACATATTTTTCGGTTCTCCTGTTCCAATTGCCTCAATGATATGCATATCATTCACGGATATATTTTTAAATTCAGCGGTAATCAGGGCTTTTTCTTCGATATCCATAATCTCCTGAAATAAATTCACAAGAATATCATGAAATACATCATAACGCTCCATTTTTTACCACCCCCAAATCTTTTTCTTAATTAATTCTTCCACTTAATATAATAACTGATTTGGGTTGTAAAAACAACGTAAATTTACACAACCAGAATATTTTTACATCCAGAAAAGCTTTCCGGTGGTTTTCTGTCAGTCAACACATCCGCTTCTTCTAAGTCTGCAAAGGTCACAGAACTGACATTTCCAAATTTTGAGTAATCTGCAAGCACATAAGCGATTCTCGCCTGATGCAGTGCGGTCTGTTTTACCATCGCTTCACTGTAATCCGGAGTACTGAATCCTGCCCTTAAGCTGATTCCATTTACGCCGAAAAAGGCTTTGGAAAAATGCAGTCTCTGAATATTTAAGATTGCCTGATTCCCTACCACAGCTTCGGTTGTCCCTTTTAACTCTCCGCCAATCAGATGAACCTTGAATCCCTCTGCTGCCAGACGCTGTGCATGACTGACTGCATTAGTCACAAACACTGCGCTCTTTTCTGTGATGTATTCAATCATTCGTCCGGTTGTTGTTCCGGCATCTAAATAAACAAACTCATTGGGCGAAATCAAGGATGCCGCATACTGCGCAATCCGACTTTTTTCTTCTTTATTTACACCCGCTTTCTGAGCCACAGAGGGCTCAACAGTTGTAAATCCGGAATCCACTGCAACTGCTCCCCCGAATACTTTTACCAGTTTTCCGGCTTTATCCAGTGCAGTTAAATCCCTTCTTATTGTTGATTCTGAAATTCCCAATAATTCTTTTAATTCTGTAACCGTAATACTGTTTTTCTCATTCAGACATTTCAGTATTACTTCATAACGTTTCTCCGTCAGCATAATTTCCTCTCTTATATTCTTCAACATTTGTCTCAAGAATGATTTTGCGAATCGGAAGGATGCTTCCCGGTGATACAGACAGTTCATCTACACCCATAGCCAGAAAATCTTTTGTCAAAGAGGTATCTGCTCCAAGTTCTCCACAGATTCCTGCCCAGATTCCTGCTTTGTGTGCATTTTCTACAGTCATCTTAATCATAGAAAGTACGGCTGGATGATGTGCATTATAAAACAGATCCAGTTTTGGATTCTGACGGTCAATTGCAAGTGTATACTGTGTTAAATCATTTGTTCCAATACTGAAGAAATCGACCTCTTTTGCAAGTTCCCCGCTCATCATAACGGCTGCCGGTGTCTCAATCATAATTCCCTGCTGTGGATTTCCAAATTCAATTTCTTCTGCTGTTAATTCTGCTTTTACTTCTTCTACGATTTCTTTGATTCGTTTTACTTCCCAAAGACTTGTAATCATCGGGTACATAATTGCAAGATTTCCATAAGCACTTGCACGAAACAGCGCACGAAGCTGTGTCTTGAAAATTTCGGTCTGGGTCAGGCAGATACGGATTGCACGATATCCCAGTGCCGGATTTTCTTCTTTTTCCATTTTGAAATAATCACACTGTTTATCCGCACCAATATCTAACGTACGGATAATCACACGTTTTCCTGCCATTGTCTCAACTGCAGTCTTATAAATCTTAAACTGTTCTTCTTCGGTCGGATAATCTTCTTTTTCCAGATAGATAAATTCACTTCTGAAAAGTCCGATTCCTCCTGCATCATTCTGTACGACAGTTGCTAAATCTTTTATGTTTCCAATATTAGCATACAGCATGATTTTCTTTCCATCAAGAGTAATATTTTCTTTTCCTTTTAACTGTAAGAGCAGTTCTTTCTTTTCTAATTCTTTTTTCTGACGTTCTTTTAACTTAGCAAGCGTTTCTTCATCCGGCTCTACATAGATTTTTCCATTTACTCCGTCCACTACCGCAAATTTTCCATCCACACGTTCATCCAGAGGCATCTCCGTTCCAATTAAAGCCGGAATCGCCATGGTTCTTGCAAGAATTGCGGTATGAGAATTAACCGAGCCATGCACGGTTACAAATGAAAGCACTTTATCTTTCTCTAACTGTACCGTTTCTGATGGCGCAAGGTCATCTGCCACAATAATTACCGGTTCGTCAGTCATTACTTTACCTTTTTCTCCACCTGCAAGCAGGGAAAGGATTCTCTCAGAAATATCTTTTACGTCTGCAGCACGTTCTTTCATGTAGTCGTCATCCATGGACGAAAACATGGTAGAAAAATTATCGCTTGTCGCTGCAACCGCATATTCGGCATTGACTTTCTGAGTGCGGATAATATTTTCAATGGACTCATTATAATCATCATCTTCAAGCATCATCTGATGTACTTCAAAGATAGCAGCATTTGCTTCACCGACTTCTTTTAATGCTTTTTCATATAAACCACGAAGCTGGTCTAATGCCTTCTCTTTTGCTTCGTTATAACGTGCCCACTCTTTTTCACTGTCCTCTGTACGCACACGTTTTACCTGCTGTTCACTTTTCTGATACACACAGATTTTTCCGATTGCAATTCCACTAAATACACTTTTTCCACTATAAATCTGCATCGATAACTTCCCCTTTCTCTCTTTAAAAAAACAGGGGTCAAAACTAATTTGACCCCGGCTTTATTTCATGTTCTGCTTTTTTATTACAGGTTTTCTTTTACGAATGTGCTGATTGCTTCGTAAGCTGCGTCCTCGTCCTCTCCTTCAAAAGTAAAGGTAACTTCATTTCCCTGTTTTACAGCGAGTCCCATAATTCCGAAGATTCGTTTACAGTCTCCTGCTTTTCCGTCTTTGTTTAATTTAATTGTGCTTGCAAACTCTTTTGCAGCTTTTACAAGTTCTCCTGCCGGACGAGCGTGAATTCCTTCTGGGTCTGTGATTGTGTACTTAAATTCTTTCATGGTAAATTCTCCTTTTCTTGTTTTAATTTTATTTTCTTGTTTTGTATTTGCTTAATTTTAATTGTTTTCTTATTCTTCTACTTTTTTCTTTAAAATTCCAAGCAGTACAGTGGAAACAACTGTTCCAACTACCAGTGCCGCCAGGTACATCCATGGATTTCCAACTACAGGGAATACGAAGATTCCACCGTGTGGTGCCATTAAAGTACAATTGAATAACATACTTAAAGAACCTGCGATTCCGGAACCGATAACACATGCCGGAAGTACATGAAGCGGGTCAGATGCTGCAAATGGAATTGCACCTTCTGTGATAAATGCCAGTCCCATGATAAAGTTTGTAGGACCTGCTTCTCTCTGTTCTTTTGTAAATTTGTTTTTAAATAATAAAGTTGCAAGTGCGATTGCACATGGAGGAGTCATACCTCCAATCATAACTGCTGCCATGACATCGTAGTTACCGGAAGCAATTGCGGCAGTACCAAATACATAAGAAGCTTTATTAAACGGACCACCCATATCAATTGCCATCATGCCGCCTAAGATAAACCCTAAAATAATCTTACTAGAACCGCCCATGCTTGTCAAACCGTTATTTAATGCAGTATTAATTGCCCCCATAATCGGTTCTACTGCGAAATTCATTAATAATCCCATAACCAGAATTCCGACTACCGGATAAATCAGAACCGGTGCAATTTTCTCAATCGCCTGTGGAAGTTTGTCACATAATTTTCTAAGTAATACAATGATATATCCTGCTGCAAAACCTGCTACTAAAGCGCCAAGGAAACCGGATTTTCCCTGAGAAGCAATCATACCACCGACAAAACCAACTGCAAGTGCCGGTCTGTCACCGATTGCCATTGCGATAAATCCTGCAAGTATCGGTAGCATGAATGCGAATGCTGTACCACCGATTCCTTTAAGCATTGCTGCAACCGGAGTGATTGTACCAAAGTTTGCTCTCTGGTCAACCGGAAGGGAATTCATATCTACACTTAAACCATCAATTAAGAACGCAAGTGCGATTAAGATACCACCACCGACTACGAATGGAAGCATGTGGGAAACACCGTTCATCAGCTGTGTATAAATCTGATGTCCAACTCCTCCGCTTCCCTTTGACTGGCTGGATTTTTGTACTGCACCCTTTGACTGATAAATCGGTGCATCTCCTGCCATTGCACGTTCAACGAGCTGGTCTGCTTTGCTGATTCCGTCAGATACCTGACATTCAATTAATTTTTTTCCATCGAAACGGTCCATCGGAACCTGGGCATCAGCTGCAATGATAATACAGTCTGCTTCTTCAATTTCTGCTGCTGTCAGCACGTTTTTTGCTCCGCCGGAACCTCTGGTTTCTACTTTAATGAAGCATCCTTTGGCTTTTGCTGCTTTTTCAAGTCCCTCTGCTGCCATGTAAGTATGAGCAATACCGGTCGGACAAGAAGTAACTGCAAGAATTTTTGCTTTGGAATCTTCTTTTGCTCCTGTATCTTCAAGACGTTCATCAATGTCTGGTTTTTCATCATCGGCTTTGTCAATGATTTCCAAAAATTCTTCTACGCTTTTTGCATTTCTCAGTCCGTTTGAGAAATCTTCATCCATCATAAGTACAGATAACTTACTTAATACATCCAGATGTACATTATCTTTTGTATTTGGTGCTGCAATCAGAAACAGCAGGGTAACCGGCTCTCCGTCTAATGCATCAAAATCAACACCATCTTTGATTACCATTGCTGCAAGACCAGGTTTTGTTACCGCATCACATTTTCCGTGAGGAATTGCAATTCCTTCTCCGATTCCTGTTGTACTTTCTTCTTCTCTTGCATAAACCTGACGTCTGTAAGCTTCTTCGTCATTAATTTTTCCGCTCTTTACCATGAGGGCAACTGCTGTATCCAATGCCTCTTGTTTCGTCTTTGGCGAACAGTCAAGCGAAATACTTCTTGCATCGAGTAAATCTGTAATTCTCATTTCTTTACTTCTCCCTCTCTTTCCTTATTGTTCTTTATATTCTTTTGATGTTACCTGCTCATAAACAGCCTGAATCTCTTCCCTGCTTGCCAGATAGTCGGAAAATGCACTTGCACTTCCGGCTGCGATTCCTGTATGGAATGCATGTCTGTAATCGTGTTTTTCAAGCCAGCCTGCAAGGAACCCTGCCACCATCGAATCTCCTGCACCGACACCGTTTACCAGTGTTCCCTTTGGTGCTTCGGCAAGATAAATGCTTCCGTCTTCTGCAACAAGGACTGCACCCTCTCCTGCCATAGAAATCAGAACATTTCTTGCTCCTTTTTCCTGAAGTTTCTTCGCATAAGGAATGACGGATTCTCTCGTCTTTAATTCCACTCCAAAGATTTCTCCAAGTTCGTGATTGTTTGGTTTAATCAAAAATGGATGATGTTCTAAGACATTTAAAAGTAAATCTTTTGTGGCATCCACTGCAATCAGAATATTTTTCTTTTCCAGACGCTTCATGATATTTTTGTAAATGTCATCCGGTAAGCTGGATGGGATGCTTCCTGCCAAAACCAGCACATCGCCTTCTTTTAGTTCATCTAATATCTGAAGCAGCTCTTCTCGTTTTTCTTTGCTGATTTTCGGTCCTTGACCGTTAATTTCTGTTCCCTCAATATTTTTCAGCTTCAGGTTGATTCTTGAAATTCCCTCTTCGATTGAAATGAAATCTGCTTTTACACCAATCTCTTCGACTCTGCGCTGAATCTCTTCTCCTGTAAATCCTGCCATAAATCCAAGTGCTGTATTATCGATTCCCAGATTTTTCAAAACAATCGAAACGTTGATTCCTTTTCCTCCCGGTAATAAGAGTTCGGAATCGGTACGATTCGTTTTTCCAAGTTCAAACCCATTCACAGAAACAATATAGTCAAGGGATGGATTAAATGTAACTGTGTAAATCATATTTTCCCTCCTGCTCTGTTTTTTCTTTCTTGTTCTCTCTTGCTATGACTGTATTATACA
>ERZ869979.595-NODE-595-length-11081-cov-7.519000_pt1 | contig 11081 bp, 13 predicted proteins | sample MGYA00521269_ERZ869979 | MGnify/ENA primary metagenome ERZ869979 (study PRJEB32232, sample SAMN07284974) | human gut metagenome | biome: human-associated habitat; material: feces | host: Homo sapiens | place: Tanzania | collected 2014-04-05 ... | reverse complement strand
AAAAGGCTCACTTGCGCGAGCCAATAGTAAACATTGCTTACTTTATTTGACAGCACCCAGCCACTCTACAAACGCCCCTACAGCCTCGTAAAGCGCTTGGGTGTGAAAATATAAGCGCCCGTTTTGAATTGCGTCCACGAGAGGCTTAAAAAGACTTTTAGACCTATTCACCAGCCTACGGCCTTTTGTCCATTTGGAACTATCGCCATTCGTGAATATAGGACGTGTCTTGTCCGCGCCATTCATGACGTAGTAATAACCATCCTGCCCATATAGCCTGAACAAGAAGCCATCCCATTCTATTTGAGCATACAGGAACGCGGTTGGTGGCGCTTTCTTGAGTTTGGCAACACCCATGCCTTTTGCCTGCCCATCGTACAGGTAAGCACCATAGGTAGTGCCTTCGAAAAGTTTTTCAATTCTCGATTCGTAATCGCTTCGCTTTTGTTTATTGTTGATTTGCTGAACCAGAATAGTTCCGTCTTTGTACATACGAATGCCTTCGAACGATTCAGGCAACTGAGATATATGAAAGTAACTTAAGAACGGATTATTTCTAGATTCCTTATTGCCCAGCATGAATACTTTAACTTGGTGCTCGCGCTTGATTGAAATGAAAATGTCCATGAAATCGTCAACCATGTTTCCAGCATACCGCCTTAGTTGACTTGGCGTCACTTGATATTCATCCAATACGATTGTGTCTATAGCCACGTCATCGAAACCGCGCAACCTTCGCTTCTCGCACAACGCGCCCACGATAATGGCAGGCTCGAAAGCATACTTGCCACGCTTCAAATAAATATTGTTGCCACTGATTTTGTAATTGCCCGTTTGGGCCTTCTTATCCCAGTATTTCAAGCCGCATTTCTTTGCAAGGTCTTGCGATTGAAAAAAGGTAGAAGCGCATTGCTGTGCTTCTTCCTTAAAAATGCGTAACCATAGAGTCTTTTTACGCCTTTTCATGTAACGCCTTACGGCTCGGTACTTGAATAACCACGTCTTGCCGTAGTTTCGATTGGAATTAACCATGTTGATAATGGCATCACGGGAAATGACCGCTATAGCGTCTTTTTCACCATAATGTTTGAAATCATTCATAGTAGATGCCTCTTTGCAATTCGGCACGAATGTAATCAACTGAAGCCTGCGGAACGTATTCAACTACACAATCGCCTTGAAAATAGGTTTCGCTACCAGTTCCTTGATATAAAACACCTTGCTGAACCGCTTCAAACGAAGCAGGCCATGCGTCAATGGACAATCCGTAATAGTATGCATGTTGCTTCTCGTCAACTAGGCTTTCCGTAAGCGAGAAATACAACGGGTTGCCAACTTTCGTGTTGTCGCTAGCCTGTTCAACGCCACCGAATGTGACGAAAGCGCCACCGCCAGTGAGCGCGTTGGCGTTAGGCGACGCAAGAGGCGCGGTTGCTTGCAAGGACTCATTGGCGATGCCGATGCCTTGCATCGTGGCGCCAACATAATTACCGCCTGCTATATTCATAACACCTTTCCCTAGCCTAGACGCAATACCAGTGACAAATGTAGACCATTTGGCGATTCGTTCCCATACGGACAATTGCGTTGAATTGACGCCAATGCTCAATTCATAGGCATCCGTTATTTCAGTGTAATCACCATTGACTGAAATGAGCACGTCTAGCCCATCCCACCGAATGCGGGAAAGCATTTTCACGCTTGGCGTTTCATATCGGTTGATTTCAACCATATGTCCACGAGGCCCAAATAAAATCTCGTTTTGTGGATAGACGTGTTCCCAGTTGGCCCCGTACTTTGTTTTAAGGTCAATCGTTTCAGGCGTTTCCGATGGCCTGACCTGATACATTTGAACCTGCCCGACAAGCCCGAATCCCGAATACGAATAAAACGTTGGCGACACCGCGAAGTACGTATCGGTTGAGGCCATCAACGTCACCCACGCTTTCGGCACAATCCATGCTTTAATCGTGTTGGCTTTGTAACTATAGTTGTCGGACGCCTTGAGTTTGTACTCAACAATGCCACCAAGGAAGGACGAAACCGCCAATAAAATGTTTTGTGTTTTGCCAGCCACTGCGGGAACGAAATCGGACAGGCTAGTTGCCACCATAAGTGGCGTTGTGCTGGATTTCTCAGCATCGCCAGCCGTGGTGCAGGCTATGAGCGCCACCACTGAAAATTGCCCTGCGTCAATCGTTTCAGTGCCTGCTGGCACGAACACTGGCGTGGGTTTTTTATGCCTGATTGCATCATACATTCCTGTGACGTTTCCAATTTTCCTATTGCACCGCATGGCGTGTATCTCGCTAAAACCAGCGACAGGCGCATACGTGCCCCACAAGTCCTTTTGCAAACCGAAATAGAATTTATCGGCACGTTGCTCAACGTCCGTAATCCAATAACATTCCCAAAAAGACCAATCGGCCGAATAGATGACAACATAAGCAAGCGAAGCGTAGTTATTGAGCATTTCCGTCGTCGGCAATGCAATCAATACACCATTTTCGAACCGAAACGAATTAGGTTGCAAAGACGTTCCCAATTCAAGCAAGTTATTGATTTTGGCAAGATAATTTTCGTACCCGTCCGCTAAAATGTGCGTGCAATCATCGCGGTTAGGCGCTTGCATATAGAAATTAGCAATAAGTTCCATAACTATACACCTGCATGAAAAGCGGCTCGAATTCGTCTAGGCAAGTTTGAAGGATGCTAGTACGCCTTTCCAGCAATGCCTTTTCCCACTCGATGCGCTCGGACGGCGTGAACCCGCTCGCTTCGTTCGTTTGGCTGTCGGTTGCTTCGTCCGTTGCGCTGATAGTGGACGGAACAGGCTCGGTGCTCGAAACTGCATTAATCGGCAAGTCGGCCATGGACGTCTTTCGTTTCCCGATTGTTGCCTTGCTTGTGTTCTTTTTCGTCGGTTCGTAGTCCAAATTTTCGAAAGCGGTCAGCCTAGCCGAATAAATCGGCATAACCTCGGAAGCACGCAAGTCCAGTTTCCGCTGGAACAATTCCGGCGTTTCAAACCCGATTTCCCTATCGCAATAGCGGTTCTCGAATGCCTTTTCAAAGCCGTCGATAAGGCCAAAAGAAGCGGGAATCGCCCCGCCGTCTTCCAACCATTCAAAATAAGTTTCCGTAAAGTATGCCATGGTTATTTATCCTTTCTAATTTGGTCAATTCCGTCTTGAAGAGTTCCCGCTATTTCATTGAGTTCATCAGGTTCAATCGTTCCGTCCTCTTTGGCCTCTCGGATTTTCTTCCAAACGGGCACGATGATGCAGGTAATCAAAGTGACTAGGAATCCTGCAATGCAACAAACAATGGACACGATGTTTTCCAAGTCCGCAAGCCATCCGCCAACTGCCAATGCGTTGCCGATTAGAGCACCGATTCTTTTGAAGTTTTCCATCATTCGGCCACCACTTTCACGTCGTCACTGATTGTCAAAGAACCAAACGAAGCGATGCCAATCGATGAGTCGTCCGCCTTGGTGAAGTCGGGTTGTTCTCGGTGCAGGTCAATTTCGAAAAGCATATCGCTTCCATATTGACCCGAGCCAGCCCACGTGTCCCCGTCGAAAAGAGTGGTTAGGTCTTGGACTGAGTCGATAGGCGTGTTTTGGGTGCTTGGCGCGTTGAAAGTGAAGAACCCGTTGGCCCCTTTGATTTTCACCGAATGCCAATACGTCTTTTGGGTTGCTAGCCTAACGGCTTCTTTGAGTTCCGTGCCTGAAATTGCGTTTTCGATTTCGCCAGTATTTATATTGAAAACCGAATTCCCTGTTGAATAATAGATTTCGTTTTCGCCTTTGACAAATATCCCCTGCAAGTGCTTATAAGCACCTGTATTACCTCGTAAAATTCCCATGAAAAATTGCTTTTCATCATCAGTTGTATACGATAGGCCATAGGCGTTATTACCATATCTTGAAACCATCGGCAATAAAGTGCTACGGGACGTAAGTATATCAGTCAGCGCTTTATAGTTGGTTGAATTAGTGATTTCATCAATATGTTTAAGCGTGGCTATTTCACAACTAACGTCATCCAGTTGGTCATAATCGGTAATTTCCCATTTATCATCTTCTTTTGCCAAATACAATGTACACGACGTATATACGAGTGACTGCTTATCACCATCTTCGCCATAAATATTTGACAAATAGCCGATTACTTTGATTGAGCCATAATCATTGCCGTCTTGTATATTAATAGTGTAATTTCCATAAATGCACCATAATTCGCCTAGACTTTCAATTATGACAAAATCAACGCCAGTAGTTTCGGTTTCGTGCGATTTAAGGAATTCGTCAGTCGTCATTACTTTGAATGATGGCTTTACACCTTTTTCATTCAACTCGGTAATGCTCTTGTCTAATGTTTTCAGCCACTGCAAAAGAGTAACTTTCGTGTCGGTCGTGCTCGCAATTGTATTTTCTTTGATGCTCATGATTCAGCCTCCGCTTCCTGTCCTTCTTCTATTTCGTTAACGTCGCCTTCATAAAGTTCTTCCAACGACCCATTGAATTCCATTTCAAATGGAAGCCCATAACTCTCACACTGCTTGTTGAAGTGGTCGATGAGCAAGTAAATATAATCGGATGCCATCCCGATTCCAGCGTTTACTTCGGCGCTTTGCACGCGCTCACGCTTTTGAGTGTTGGCCGACAAAGTTCCCAACTTGGTCAGCAATTTGTTTTCCTCTCGCTCCTGCGCTTCCATGATTTCATTGACGTGGAAAATGCTGGAAATGTCTTCGCCTTTCATCGCGTCGCCAAGTTCGGGCGACACGACAATCACAGGCTCACCAGCCGTTACCTGCTGGCACGCGTGTTCAATGGAAAGTCTTAAGTTATCATCTCGGCAAGTGATGATTTTCGAAAACTTCGAGGCTTCCAAGTTTTGGTTTTTGGCGCACTCGGCATTGGCGATGAACCTGCATGAACGTGAAATCAAATCGAAGTAGGTAATCCCCGGTATTTCAAGTCCCGTAATCAAGTAAGAACCATCGGCATCGGGCTCGTATTTCAATTTCGTTTGGAACGAATTCCCGTTCATCGTCATGAAAATTGCCCTGTCATAATTTCCCAAATCGTTCAAACGTCCAGCCATCGAGATTCTAAACCATTTGTCAAGCATCCTTGAATAACCAACTTGGTTCTCAAGGAAAAGGCGTTCTTTTATAAAAGTTTGGACGGGTGCGCTCAAATCCGCTTCCCCGTCCATTCTTTTGATATTTACGGCATTTGCCAAAAGGTTAAGATATTCGGCTTCGTGCTCCGACGGCTTAGGCACATTGGACGATGGGAAATCATGGATTAAGTCCTTGATTTTGGCCATCGTTCAACCCCTTTATTCCTTGGCGGTGAGCAACGCGGTTTCGGACGCGGTCATCGCTTTGGAAATGTCCAATCCAAAAGCCTTGAATAGGCTATTTTTGAAATAACAACGTTCAGTGTTTAGCGTGGAAATCATATAACGATTGGTTGGCAGGTCTTGCTGAGCGTATTCGTAGACACGAGTGCCACGGCCCAAGTGCTTTCTATCATATACAAGCACTTTGTCGCCAGTGTAGGTTGCATCTTCGGGAAGAATGACCAATTTCCCAAATAGTTCCTCTTTAGTGAGATTGAAAACGTTGGCAAGTTCGGTGACGTCCATTAAGTTAAGGGCCTTTTCCGAAACCGCAATGCGAATGTCGGACGGGTCAACGCCTTGCGCGCAGGGAACGCCACCCTTTTGGTTGGTGGCTTTGCAAACGTTGTACATTTGGCGCAAGCAGTAAATAACACCTTTCATGGTGGCGGGAACTTTCCCGCCGAACAACGCGGTGGAAGCGTCCAAGTCGGCGTTTCCAGCCTCTTCCTCGATGGCCTTTCTCATTGCTCCGTAGTCGTCGAAGCCTTCGCCTTCGGTCAAAGAAGAATCGATTTCACCAGCGACGTCGTCGGCGGTTTTCCCCTGCGCGAGGATGGCTCGGATTTCATCGTAGCGCTTGGTAGTCTTGTATTGCTTAGCGTCCCAGTTGTTCCAGTATTTGACGTATAAAGCGGCGTCTTTCGGCGCTAAATCGGGTTCGCCCCCATTGGCAATGGGGGTAAATTTAACGCCCTTGGCCATTTCGATAATCGCTTCTTCGATGACCTTTCCATTGGATACGTCATAATCGTAGAAAGCGTCTTCGATGACATTCGAGTTCTTGACGCCTTTGATGTTTTGAACCGCAAGCGATTCGACTGCGGTTAGGAATTTGTTTTTGTCGACAGGGAAGATATCGCTTCCTTTGTCGGTGGTAATGTCGATAGTAGTTACGTTAGCCATGTTTTTAAAATTTCCTTTGTCTATTTCGTCTTTCAATAATCTTTTCAAATGCGGTTGGCATTTGTTCTTTGTTGTCCCCATTGAGCAATTCAGCAATAACCGCTTCGCGCTTGGCAATCTTCGCTTCAAGCGCTTCGGCCTTTTTCTTTTCTTCTTCCAATTTGGCCTCGTATGCGTTTTTGATTTCGTCCAATGGGTCTTTTGGTGGGGTTTCGGGGTTGTTCCCCGCTTCGTCTTTCTTTTCCCCGTCTACGGGAATTTCGTGTTCTTTATTTTCGTCTTTTTGTTCCTCGTCCATAATAGTAAGCCTTTCTTACTTTCGATTATAATACGGAAAATAAAAATGGCATGATGTCCAACGGACACCATGCCTAGCAATCATTCGAAATCCATTAAACAACGGCTCGCAGTGAGTTTCAGCGCGCGGGGCTTTCGGCTTGTCCGTGGCCCGCGTTGGGGTTAATGGCTCGATAGATTCAATTAGAATGGAAGCGGGTCTTGCTCAAGTTCCGCTGGCTTTTCCTCTTTCTTCGGCGCTGGCTTCGCAACGCTCTTCAATTCAATGAGAGTTCCGTAGATATAGGGCTTGCCATCTTTCTCGTTTCCCTGAACCGGAACAATCCACTTAAGGTATTCTTTCTTTTCATCCATGAAATGGACGAACGTCACGAGGACGTATTTCCCGCTTTGGGACTCAACCGCTTTGACGAAGTTAATCGTATCGTTTTTGCTTTCCATATGATTCCTTTCTTAAGCGCACCTAGGAAAGGCACTAGATGCGCATTAGTATTTTATCACACCTTTCCAAAATGGCATTACTGCCTAAACGAAGCCTCGAATGCCTCGTAATCGAATTCAACCTTATCGGGGCTTCCCGCCACTTCACCGAATATCTCAGGTGTGGCCTCACCACTTGGCACGCCATTTTTAGAGGCAACTTTGACCTGCGCCGCATATGATTTCAGCGCTTCTTTCAGTTTCACACCATTTCCCGTATATTTATCGACGATTGCCTGCGCCTGCGGATGCTGGGATATGAATGTTCCGAAATCGCTTTTCACCTGCTTTTCAATCCGTGCATTGAACCTTTTGAAGCCTGCGCTTTCGGGACTCTTGGCAACCTTTCGGCTCTTGCTGATTGAATAGGCTGGTGTTGCTTGAATTGCCTTCAATTGAGCCGTTGGCTTGTAGTCCGTCCCGTATTTCTTCATCGCCCTAGCCTGCTTGTAAAGCAATGTCGAAGGACTTTGTGATTCCACGTTTCCGCCCTGCGCCCGCGTAAGCGATTCATAGGCACGCAATTTGTTTTTCAAAATGTCTCGTTCTTTAACGTATTGTTCGTTAGTCCACCCGCGGACTTTCATAACGTATGCTTTCACGGCTTTAGGCGAAAGCGGGGTAGCCTCGCCATTGGCGTATTTCATCGGTCTTTTATAGTTCATCGTTGTACCTCTCAATTATCTTCTTTTCATCTTTTAGTTGCTTCAAGTAATCGAGCACTTGCAATGCTCTCAGCGTGTCTTTGGAACATAGGCCAGTCATCCGCATGGCTTCCATCGCATTGGCGATAGCCTCTTCCTCGGCTCTTTCATTGTTCATCGTTTCGTACCTCTTTAAATTCGGCCACTTCATTGATATGCATTTCCCCCATGGTCTTTGTTCCATCGCCACATAGTATACTTGAAGCGCTTTGCTATTTTGGTGGATTCGGCTCGCGTAGGCGGACGTCAGTCGGACTCTAATGGTTATTTCCGAGACGTCGTTGTTGCGGGCCAGTTCATCGGCGGGCCCAACGTCAATAAGCGTTTCACCTTTGTAGAGGGCGTAGCAAGCAACCAGCGTTCGCTGGGTGATTCCGTGACGTGCGAGCGCTCGCACGTCCTGCGCACGGGTTCGTGGCAAAGTATTTATTATTTCCTTCTTTGTCATTGTTGTTTCCTTTCGGCCTTTCGGCAAATAAATTATATCACGCTTCCACCAACATTGTACCAGCCATGTTGCTAATAGTTATGTCATCGCCTAATGGCTTGGCTAGGTACTTGTAGACGGGAACAAGAGCCTTCCCGCCTTGCACATTCATTGCCATCAAAACTGGATATTTAGCCCCGTATTCCATTTTGGACGCAAGCAATTCCAACGTCGGCAATCCGTTCTTCTTTCCCTTTTGTTTCTTTTGCAAGTCATTCAAAATAGAACCGATTGAAACGCCTTTCGAGTGAATCTCGAAATCGCGCCATCCGATTGTTCCATCTTCGTTGATTCCCAAAACGTCTAAGTACGTCTTCGGGGCAATGTACTTGATAGCGGGACAACAGGCTTCACATTTGAGAGCACCAAGCGCTTTCGGGTCGGCCTTTTCGTACTGGTTGAAAGTGTGGATGCTGTCGGTGTCGATATAGATGAAATCACGCTTTGGGTTTGGGCAAATTTCACGAATTTTAGAAAGAATGTAACAACGTGCGTAGGAAGTGATGAGAGCGCCAACGGCCAAATTCATCGAGCCTTTCCCGTCTAGTTCCATTTCATCCTTAACACACCGAACCGCATTCGCTTCGGCATCAAGGACGTAATGGCAACGCTGACGTTCCTGACGTTCGGCCAACTTTCCATAACTGGAATTGAGTTCCAACTTAACGCTGGTTCGCGTGGTCTTTTCCCGCGCCTGCGCTTTCAGTTGATAGCGGGATTCCACGAAATCGCGGTAGGCTCGCGTTCCGCGTTTCCAAACGATGCAGGTATCGCATTCTATTTCCAAGTCGTACCAGTTTTGCATTTCGTCAAGTTCTCGCTCGAATATCATGTGCCGTCCGCTTTCCTCGATATCGTTCACGAATTCCTTTTGAAATGGGTCATACCAAACGCCAAGCATATTCTTTTTTAGCGTTCCCGAAACGCTAGTGAGCATATAGGCGCATTCGTATTTTTCCTTTTCCTCTTTCAGCATCGATTGCCATTTGGCTAGGCTCATTTTGATGGGCTTTCCGACGAGGTCATGTATTTGGGACATTGAATAGGGGTACTCACTATTGACATCGTACCGGTACATGGGCCTGTCGACTATCAACTTTCCTTTGTAAGCGGGGTTTAGGAAAGCGATGCCACCCCTGTATAGATGATTGTCCCTAAGCCACTTGTCTTGTTCCATGGTAAGCGGATGTTCCTTTTGGAAGGCTCTCAAACGGCTTTTGTATGTAGGCTTTTCGGGATAGAGGGATTGCAGCAAACTGCGCTTGGCGAACCCGCCAGCGGTCATTAGGTTCGTGTTTTCCCCAAATACGTGGCACTCGCCAGCCGACTGATTTTCAATTGAGTCGTTGAATTTCTTAACCGCGAAATACAAGCCAGCAACGTCATTACGGCAGTAGGCTATTTCATCGTCCGTGAGACCTTTCACGGATGGTTCAACTGCTTGATAATCCATCGTCAACTTTCTAAGCGGGGTAATCCCGTCTTCGTCCGTAATTTCGAAATCCTCAAGCAACTTTCGCAAACCGCCTGGTACGAATTTCATAAAGTCACGGAATTCCACAGGATGAACCATCTTATGACGCGTGCGGGGATTCCTATAGGGCATCCATAACTTATAGGAATAACGTGCGCCCATATCGTTGTGAATTGAACTATAGGCATAAGCCTGTCCTTTGCTGTAGGCTTTGCCAGTGCCCCGTTCCAGCAACTTCCATTTAGGATTAGAAAGCACTTGCCAGTCTATTTGTGAGAAGTCGAACGTGGCGTTGTAGCACCAGCCTATTCCATAACCACGCCTACAACATTCGGTTAGCATAAGTTCGAAATCATCGGTCATGAAAAATCCGTTGTATTCATCGTAGATTTGCCACGCCCACACTTTGACGGAAATGCGCTTGCGGACTTCGGAAATCGGAAGTCCTTCCACGGCTTCCCGCAATTCACTTTCGCTTATAACTTTCCCGTCGAACAGGGTTAGCGTTTCGGTGTCGAATGCGAACGAAAACGCCTGTGCTAACGGGCGATTTTCGGATACCGCGAAATGGTTGTTGATTTCTTTTTTATAGTACATAGTAAGCATCCTTTGTGTCTAAATATGCATAGGGGTTGTAAGTCACGTAAAGAGGTGCTGGGCGGGACGCCTTTCCGAGGCATCGGAAGCAATCGAAGAATACAATCGTTTGTGGCAGGTAGTAATTACGAATTAGGCGGCGCGCCTTGATTGGCGATTCCGCCACGACGCCCACAGGGTGGGCGCGCATGGCATCGGTGGTGATGACGGCATCGAATACGTATAGTTGTTTTTTCATGGTACTTTCCTTTCCTTTCCTTAATTATCTATTATTCCTTTTCATCAAGTACTTTTGAATAACAAGTTTGATAAATGAATCAGCCATCTTATCGAAAGTATTACGTGTTGCAGTCTTTTGTTCGTCCGTCATGTTATCCCAAAATTGTGTGACATTTTCCCATGCTTCGTTATAATCGAAACCGCGGAAGTCGAAATCCCTGCGTTCAAAGTTTTGTGAAATCCAGTAGTCTTTCGGATAGCTGGCGCAAAGGCAATAATTCGGCGTGACACTCATGTAACCATAAGCGTGTTCGACGTGGCACTTGTCGAAGCACAAAAGTGTTTCGACAATTTTGTACTGAGTTTCGTAGTCAAGTTCTTCAAATTCAATTTTCTTTTCCATTGGTAGCCCGTCCTTTCTAAGCGTTTGGCTTTCGGGCTTGCTTAAATTATAAGGGATAGGACGCACGTTGCAAGCATTATTTTTATGAATATGA
>ERZ869979.593-NODE-593-length-11093-cov-5.191630_pt1 | contig 11093 bp, 10 predicted proteins | sample MGYA00521269_ERZ869979 | MGnify/ENA primary metagenome ERZ869979 (study PRJEB32232, sample SAMN07284974) | human gut metagenome | biome: human-associated habitat; material: feces | host: Homo sapiens | place: Tanzania | collected 2014-04-05 ... | reverse complement strand
GTTTTTCTAAAATAAAGAATTGCATTATTTTAGAAGGAAATATATATGATGAATATCCTGTTTTTAATAGTGAAAAAACGGAATGTGAAGATTTCTATGACTTAAATTCATATGTATATGAATATTATAAGGAGAAAATTGTGCAAGAAGTATTAGACGTATTTGAAAAGTTAAATATAGAATATAACTTAATTAGACATCCAGCTATTTTTTGTAGAGCTGATGAGGAAAAAGTAAAAGGAATAGATTTTGGAGGAGTTGTTTGCAAAAATCTTTTTTTGAAGGATAAAAAAGCAAATAAGTTCTATTTGGTTTCATTACCTGTAGAAAAAAGAGCTAATTTAAAGAAAATCTCAGATGAACTAGAGAGTGCAAGATTATCTTTTGGCAATGATGATGAACTATGGGAAAACTTACATATAAAATCTGGTTCTGTATCAGTGCTAAATGTTATTGGAGCTCCTAATACAGAGGTAACTTTTGTTATAGATAAAGATATTTTAAATCTACCAAAAGTTTCTTTTCATCCTAATGATAATACAGCAAGCATTTGTTTTAGTCCAAATGAAATTACTAAGATAATGGATAAATATAATAAAAAATATATTTTTTTAGAAGTGGAGGAATAAAAAGTGAGAATTATAGCAGGACGAGCAAAAGCAAAAAGATTGAATAGTCCTAAAACAGAAAAAACTAGACCAACATTAGATAGAGTAAAGGAAGCACTTTTTTCTATTATATCTGGATATATAAAAGATGCTGATGTACTAGATTTATTTGGAGGTACTGGAAACCTAGCACTTGAAGCAGTTAGCAGAGGCGCAAAATTTGCTTGGATCAATGATAAGGAAAGTCTAAGCATTTCAACGATATTGTCTAATGCTAAGTTGACTAATAGTCTAGAATGTGTTAAAATAACTAAGAAAGATTATGCAAAATGTTTGAGTCAAATAGCAAAAGAAGAAATGCTATTTGATGTAATATTTTTAGATCCACCATATGATAGTAATCTAGCAATAGATACACTAGAAAAAATATCAGAATCTGAAAATCAGTTTTTAAAGAAAGATGGCATAATTATATACGAAACAGATAAAAATTTTCTTTTAAAGCTAGAAAAAAATAATAAGGCAGAAATTCTAAATAGTTTTAAAAATCTGCAATGTATTGATGAGCGAGCTTATGGAAATGTAGTTTTGAAGATGTATAAATGGAGGTAGTAAAATGGAAGTATTCACATTGTTAGAGAATTTAGAAGAGATCTTAGACTCAGGTTCTAAGGTACCTTTTTCAACTAAGGTTATGGTAGATGCAGGGGAGTTAAGAGATATAATAGAAGAAATAAGACTTAAATTACCTGATGAGTTAAAGCAAGCAAAATGGGTAAAAGAAGAAAGACAAAGAATTATATCTGATGCTGAACTTGAGGCACAAAAAGTTTTAAAAGAAACTGAAGGTAAGATAATAAATTTGGTAGATGAACATGAAATAACAAAACAAGCATTAGCACAAAAAGAAGAAATTATTGAAAATGCAAATAAGGTTTCTAAGGAAATATCTGATGGTACTAGAGAGTATGCAGATAATATCCTAGAAAAAGTAGAAAATGTTCTAAGAGAAACAATGGATATTGTACATAATAACAGAAGAGAATTAAAGTAAATTTTTTTGTAGAGGTTGTGATAAGATGGGTAAGAGTAAGAGAGGAAGACCAAGTAAAAAAGAGCAAAAAACAATAACAAATGATATGTTAGGTGGTTTTTTAGTAGTATTTGGTCTGATTTTAGCCGTGTTTATAGGCTTTAAAAATGTTGGAAGCTTTGCACAAATATGTAAAATAGTATTTTTAGGTGCTTTAGGAAATTCTGCATATACATTTCCTATATTGCTTATGATAGTTGGAACGTATTGTATAATGTCTGAAAAAAGAGTGGATTCTTTTGCTGAAATTAGAAAAGGTTTAATTATTATAGCACTTATTGCTGCAACATTAACTGTATTTACTCAAACAAATATTAATTTATACTCAAATCCAATAAAAGCAGTTATAGATAGTGTAAATGCTGGTATAGCAAAACAAAACTATGGTGGAGCAATAGGAACTATATTAGGTGGAGCTTTGGCAGGAATAGTTGGAATAGTACCAGCCAGAATAATATACCCACTAATAACCTTTATTGTTACTTTGTTTATATATAACATATCATTTAAACAATTTTTCGGAGCAATATCTTATGGATTTAATTATATTGTTGACCATTTAAATAATGTTATAAACACATTATTTAGAGATGATGAAGTAAAAAGATATGAATATACAGACAGTTTTGGAAACAAAGTTCCAAAACTATCTAGAAGAGAAAAGGCTAAACTTGAAAGAGAACAAGAAAAACTAAAAGAAAAAGGAAGCCCTAATGTAGATGATAATTTAAATTTAGACAGAGCAGAACAAGTAGAGTTTGATTTTAGCAAGCTTGGAGGACAACCTTCGGAAGCTGAAGTTAAAGGAAAACAAAAAAGGGATGAGTTCTTTAAACTTCAAAAAGAAGAAAAAGAAGATAAGAGTGTAAAAGAAGTATTAACATTAGATCACACAGCTCACGTTGAAGATGAAAATTATACATTTCCATCTATCGACTTATTACAAGAGCCTAAAGCAGAAAAAACATTTGATGGAAGAGAAATCAAAGCAGTCGCAGCAAAATTACAAAGAACACTTGCTAGTTTTGGAGTAGAAGCAAAAGTTACAAACGTTACTAAAGGACCTACTGTTACTAGATATGAATTAACTCCAAATACTGGTGTAAGAGTAAGTAAAATAGTTGGCTTATCTGATGATATTGCATTAAGCTTAGCAGCTAAAACTATTAGAATTGAAGCTCCAATTCCTGGAAAAGCTGCTGTTGGAATTGAAGTTCCAAATTCAGTTACTGAATCAGTAATGTTAAGAGAAGTAATTGAATCAGATGTATTTAAAAATCACAAATCTAAACTATGTTTTGCACTAGGAAAAAATGCTGCTGGAGAAGTATGTGTAGGAGATATAGCTAAGATGCCTCACGCACTTATTGCAGGTGCTACAGGATCTGGTAAGAGTGTATGTATAAACTCAATAATTGTATCAATATTATATAAAGCTAAACCAAGTGAAGTAAAAATGATACTTGTAGATCCAAAAATGGTTGAACTTTCAGGATATAATGGTATACCACACCTATTAATTCCAGTTGTAACAGACCCTAAAAAGGCAGCAGGTGCACTTAACTGGGCAGTACAAGAAATGGTTAACAGATATAATCTTTTTGCATCAAAAGGTGTTAAAGACATTAAAGGATATAATGCGGTGATGGAAAAAGAAGAGGGAGTAAAATTACCTCAAATTGTAATAATAATCGATGAACTTGCAGATTTAATGATGGTAGCGCCAAATGATGTTGAAGATGCAATATGTAGATTAGCACAGATGGCAAGAGCTGCAGGTATGCATTTAATTATAGCAACACAAAGACCATCAGTTGATGTTATCACTGGTATAATTAAAGCAAATGTACCATCACGTATTGCATTTACTGTTTCTTCACAAGTAGACTCTAGAACAATACTAGATATGGCCGGAGCAGAAAAACTACTTGGAAAAGGAGATATGCTATACTATCCAGTAGGAGAGGCTAAACCACTTAGAATGCAAGGAACTTTTGTTTCAGAAGAAGAAATTGAAAATATTGTAAATGAAATAAAAGAAAATACTAATGTTACATATGATAGTAACATTATAGAAAGTATAGAAAAAGCAAATAGTAAAAATGCAGGTGGAAGTCAAGATGAAGAACAAGATGATGCAGATGAACTATTAGATGATGCTATAGATCTTGTACTTGATATGGGACAGGCATCAGCATCTATGCTTCAAAGAAAATTTAAAATAGGATATTCTAGAGCAGGAAGAATAGTAGACCAAATGGAAGCACGTGGACTTATTTCTGGTTATGATGGAAGTAAGCCTAGACAAGTACTTATATCAAAAGAGGAATGGCAAGAATTAAAAATGGGTACAAATAATTCTGCTAATAATAATGATAGTGGAGATGAAACAGCATCAGCTGAAGTTATACAACCAGTACAAAATGTAGCAGAAAATGTAGAAAATACACAAAATAGATCAAAAATAGATATAGAATTGTAATGGAGGAAAAAATTAAAAATGGCAATTAGAGAAATTAGAAAAAGTGGAGACGATATTTTATCTAAAAAATGTAGAGAAGTAGAAAAAATTGATGAAAAAATAAAAGAACTTGGGCAAGATATGCTTGATACTATGTATAAAAATGATGGTATTGGACTTGCAGCATGCCAAGTTGGAATGTTAAAGAGAATAATTGTTTATGATATAAAATACATAGAAGAAGGAGCAAAAAAAGAAGGTCATATACTAATTAATCCTAAAATAACTTCAAGATCTAAAGCTATGATTGAAGTAGAAGAAGGATGTTTATCATTCCCAGATATCTATGAAAATGTATTAAGACATGAGAAAGTAACAGTTGAATATACAGATATAGATGGAAAAAAGAAAAAAATAAATGCAAAAGAGATTGAAGCTGTTGTACTTCAACATGAAATAGACCACCTAGATGGTATAGTTTTTCTAGATAGAGTTGAGGAACAAAAATAGTATAAAGGAGATATGATGAAAAGATTTTCTAAAATTATTAAAAAATGTGGTTTTATATTTTCATTTAAAAGATTAAAAAAAGCCATTCTTTTAGTAATATTATTTTCACTTATTGGTTTCGGAGTAAATTTAGTATACAAATTTAACTCTTCAGAATCTGGACTTAAATTAATATATGAAAAAGAAGTAGCATCAAAATATGATTTAGGAGAAAATTCTGTTATTAGAATTTATAAGAAAGATTTAGATAATGATAAAGTACCAGATTATGTTTTTATAATTGGAAAAGAAAAAAGAACTAGTGGAAATATATTAAATTCTACAGTAGAACTTTATCAAGATGTATCTTTTGTAATAGTAAATGGAAGTAATAATGAAGTTACAAAATATGATACAGAAAAAGAATATAAAGCAGATGTTAACTTAAAAATAGTTGAAGATGAACAAAATAGATATTATTTGATTTCAGATTATAATGGAGATGTAGATTTACTAGAAACAAAAGATGGTAGTGTTGTAAACATTACTAAAAACACAACAGACCAAGAATTACTTGGATATACTATATACACAAGTAAAGATGAAGAAAATAGTAAAATTAAAATATCACTAGACAACTATAATAAAAATTATTTAAATGAAGATAAGGATGAAAAGCAATTAGATCTTTCAGAATTATCTTTAGATTTATCAAAATACAGAGAAACTTATTTAAGAGACAGAATATCTAAGTTTGATTTTAGAGATACTAACAATGATGGAATACTAGAATTTGTTACAACACAATATGTGTTATACAGCTTAGATGAAAGTTTAACAGAAAATAAGACAGTTGGAAAAGTTGAGATTTTTTATGATATTAAAGAAGACAAATTAGTGTTTAATAGAGTAGAAATTAATATTTAAAGGTTAAGATACATAATTATCTTAATCTTTTTCTTTAGGAAGGAGCAAAAGTTTATGAGAAAAGATATTAGAGTAGTATTCATGGGAACTCCAGAGTTTGCAAGAGAATCATTTAAAAAATTGTATGAAGCTGGATTTAATATAGTAGGATGCTTTACAAATCCAGATAAACCATCTGGTAGAGGAATGAAACTTAAGGCATCTGCTGTAAAAGAATATGCGTTAGAGAAAAATATACCAGTATATCAACCTAAGAAAGTAAAAAAGAATGAAGAGGTAATAAATATATTAAAGGAATTAAACCCAGATGTTATAGCTGTAGTTGCATATGGAAAAATATTACCACCAGAAGTATTACAAATTCCTAAATATGGATGTGTTAATGTTCATGGATCATTACTTCCAAAATATAGAGGAGCTGCTCCAATGCAATGGGCACTAATTAATGGTGAAGAAAAAACAGGAATTACAACAATGCTTATGGATGTAGGAATGGATACTGGAGATATGCTTTTAAAAGAAGAACTTGAGATTAAAGATGAATATAATTTAGAATCTATTCATGATAAATTAATGGTTATGGGAGCAGAATTACTAGTTAAAACTATAGATAAATTAGTTGAAGGTACAATTACTCCTGTAGCGCAGCCAAAAGAGGGAACTTTAGCTCCTATGATTACAAGAGAGATGACAAAAATAGACTTTTCTAAAAAACCAAGAGAAATCTTTAATTTTGTTAGAGGACTTTCTCCATTTCCAGGTACATACATGGAATTAGAAGATGGAAGAAAATTTAAAGTATTTGATGTAGACTATGTAGAAGATGAGAGTATAGATAAGACTGTAGAGCCAGGAGATATATTACTTATGTCTAAAGATTCACTATATATTAGATGTACACAAGGATATGTAATGATAAATCAAATACAACCAGAAAACTCAAGAAGAATGGATATAAAAGCTTTTATGGCTGGAAACAGACTTAATATGATGGATAAATTTATATAGTATGGAGGAAGAAAAATGGATTTAACAGAAATGCAAAAAAGAGTTTACCAGAATAAAGTAAACAAAGGATTTAACATAACAGATGTACCAAAGGAATTTTGCTATTTATATGGTGAAGTTGCAGAAGCCTATGATGCGTATTTAAAAGAAAAAGATGACTTAGGTGAAGAACTTGCAGATATTGCAATATACTTACTAGGATTAAGTGAAATATTAGGCTTTGATTTAAAAGAACAAATTGAGCATAAGATGGTAAAAAATGAAAAAAGAATATATAAAAAAGTAAATGGTGCTCATATAAAAATTGAAGGAGAGTAATTTTTTAGATGTACTTTAACAAAGTACATCTTTTCTTAGTTGAAAAAATGTCTATTTTGTAGTATTATATATATGTTATAAAAAGGAGAAAAAATGGAGAAAATAAATATAAACGAATTAACTTTTGAAGAACTAGAAAATTTCATTGAAGAGTTAGGAGAGAAAAAATTTCATGCAAGACAAATCTTTAAATGGATTCACAGAGAAAAAGTTTTAGATTTTGATCAAATGACAGATATATCAAAAGCTTTAAGAGAAAAGCTTAAAGAAAGAACTTATATATTAGAACTTAAAGTAATAGAATGTCAAAAATCTAAAAAAGATGGAACAATGAAATTTTTAATAGAGCTACCAGATAGCAATGCAATAGAGTCTGTTCTTATGAAATATCATCATGGAAATACAATTTGTGTATCAAGTGAAGTTGGATGTAAAATGGGATGCAAGTTTTGTGCTTCTACAAAAGAAGGATTTGTAAGACCGCTTTTAGCATCTGAAATAGAAGGACAATTATTAACAGTAGAAAGATATACTGGAGAAAAAATTTCAAATATTGTATACATGGGAATCGGAGAACCTTTAGATAATTATGATAATGTTGTAAAGAGTATAAGACAAATAAATTATCCTTTAGGGTTAAATATAGGAGCAAGACATATAAGTTTATCTACATGTGGACTTGTACCAAATATTTATCGTTTAGCAAATGAGAATATACAATGTACGTTATCAATTTCTTTACACGCTACTACAGATGAAAAGAGAAGACAAACAATGCCAATTGCAAATAAGTACACAATAAAAGAAATATTAGATGCTTGTAAAGAATATATTAGGATAACAGGTAGAAGAATTTCTTTTGAATATGCATTAATTTACGGACAAAATGATTCAAAAGAAGATGCACTTGCACTTGCTAAGCTATTAAAAGGAATGATAGCACATGTAAATTTAATACCAGTAAATGAAATAAAAAATGGCGTATATAAAAAAGCACCAGAAAAGAATATTGAAGAATTTATGAATACTTTAAATTCTTGTGGAGTTGTTACAACAGTAAGACGTGAATTAGGATCAGATATAGATGCTGCATGTGGACAATTAAGAAAGAAGTATATAGATAAGACAGATGAGTTTGCACAAAAAAAATATACATTAAAAGAGAATAATTAAAAATGCTTGAAAAAAGTTTTGATTCTCTGTTATAATAAGAGAATAAGAGGTGAAAAGATGAGATATACAGCTAAAACAGATGTTGGATTAAAAAGAGAGAATAACGAAGATAATTTATATGCAAGAATATACGATGAAAATACAGCTCTATTTGTAGTAGCTGATGGTCTAGGTGGATACTCTAGTGGTGAAGTTGCTAGTAAGGTTGCAGTTAATAGCATAAGAGATAATTTTGAGATTAACTTAGAGACTCTAAAAAAGTCAGATGAGCATGACATAAAGCAATTTTTCAAGCAACTAATACAAATAACCAATCAAAAAATATATAGTATGCAAATGTCAAACCCAAAATACAAAGGCATGGGAACAACAATTGCATTAGTAGGAAAAGTAAATGGAAAATTATACTATGAATCTGTTGGAGATAGTAGAATATATTATATAGATGAAACAAAGCAAAACATTGAACAAGTTACAGTAGATGATACTTATGTAAATGAATTGCTAAAGAAAAATTTAATTAAAGTTAGTGAAGCAGCTACACATCCACAAAAGCATGTGTTAACAAAAGCTTTAGGTATATTTGATAAAATAGACACTAAAGTAGATATCTTTATTAAAGAAAAAGGATATTTAATTTTATGCTCTGATGGACTTACTAATATGTTGTCAAATGAAGATATTTTACAAACAGTTAAAAACGTAGATTTTATGGTATTATCAGATATTTTTATAGATAGAGCAAATTTAAATGGTGGAACAGATAATATCACTGTAGTTGTTGTAGAAATATAAAGGGGAGACATTTATGGAATTAATAGGTAAGATTCTTGCTGGTAGATATGAGATTATTGAAAAAGTAGGAGAAGGTGGAATGGCCTATGTATTTAAGGCCAGAGATAATCTTTTGAATAGATATGTAGCAGTAAAAATTTTAAAAGAAGAGTTTTCAAAAGATGAAGTATTTGTAAAAAGATTTAGAACAGAGGCACAAAGTGCAGCGTCTCTTATACATCCAAACATTGTATCTGTTTTTGATGTTGGAGAAGATAAAGGAATAAGCTATATCGTAATGGAACTTTTAGAAAGTAAGACTTTAAAGGATTATATCCAAGAAAAAGGACCTCTTTCTAGTGAAATTACTTTAAAAATAGCAGCTCAAATTGCATCTGCATTAGAGGCAGCGCACAAAGCACATATTGTTCATAGGGATATAAAACCTCAAAACATTATATTAAATCAAAATTTAGTTGCAAAAGTTACAGATTTTGGAATAGCAAAGGTAACAAATGCCACATCTGCAACAATAACAAGTTTTGGAAAAACAATGGGATCAGTACATTATTTTTCACCAGAACATGCTAAGGGTGGTTATACAGATGCTAAATCAGACTTATATTCACTAGGTGTTGTAATGTATGAGATGGCTACTGGAAAATTACCTTTTGATGCTGAATCAGCAGTATCAGTAGCATTAAAACATATTCAAGAAGTACCAGTAGAACCAATTGTGGTAAATCCATCTGTAAGCAAAGCATTAAATGATATAATAATGAAGGCAATGGAAAAATCTACTGCTACTAGATATCAGACAGCTACAGAGATGTTAACAGATATATCTATTGCACTGGCTAAGCCATCTAATAGTTTAGCAACAAGAGCAAGTAGTTCAATAGAAGCAGGAGCAACACAAGTTATACCAACACTAAATGATGTAGAAGAAGAAAATCTAGTTCCAAATATTAGAACTAGACAATCAAGTGCAAGAACAGCATATAGTGTTTCACAGCCAAGAGAAGCAAGAGAGATAAATCCTGAACAAACAGAAAATTCTCAGTCAGCTAGAAAATTAGATGCAGAAGATAAAAATAAAGGCAAGAAAAAAGCTATAATTATTACTTCTGTTGTAGCAATTAGTGTTATAGTAATAGGATTAGTATTTGGTTTCTTTATTATGAAAATACATAATAAAAATAAGGAACAAGAAGTTGAGATTCCATCAATAGTTGGAAAAGATATAGAAGATGTAAAAGCAGAATATGAGAGCAAAGGATATAAGATTTCTCAGACAAGTGCAGAATACAATGAAGACTATGAAGAAGGAAAAATAATTACTCAAAAACCAGATGCAGGAACTAAAACAACAGATAAGACAATATATGTTACTGTAAGTAAAGGAACAAAACTTGTAAAAGTAACAAATATCGAAGGAAAAGATATAAAAGTTGCAAAATATGAACTTGAAAATACACAAGGTTTTGTTGTTGAACAAGAAGAAAAAACATCAGACACAGTAGCAGCAGGAATAGTAATGTCACAAGATTATAAAGATGTTGAAAGACCATATGGTTCAGTAATTAAACTAGTAGTTAGCTCTGGAGATGGAAAAGAACAAGTTGTTGTTCCAAGTGTAGTTGGAAAAACAATGAGTGAAGCAAAAAGCACATTAGAAGGAATGAAACTAAAAGTTGAAATTGAATATGGTGAAGACCAAAACAAATTAAATGGTACAGTACTTGCACAGTCATATCCTCAAAATTCAGTTCTAAAAGAAGGAGACTTAATAAAACTTACAGTAAATAGAAGAATTGTAAATAAAACTGTAACAGTTGGTAGTATTCCTGCAGGAACAAAACAAAGTGAGATATCTGTAAAAGTAAGTGTAGATGGTGGAGCTTTAAATAATACAACATTTACATATGATGAAAGCAAAAATCAAATAACATTTACTATAAATGGTTATGAGAAAGTAAGCTACAATATTTTAGTAAATGATTCACTAATTAAAAGTGGAGAAGAGAATTTCTAGTAAAAAATATATAAAAACAAAATATAACAAAAAAAGTGCAATCGATTTGCACTTTTTTTGCTTTAACTGTTGCAAACGAGTTGCAAAAATGTTACAATACGGGCAGAAGCAAAAAGGATATAGCAAAATTTAATAATTTGTTTTTAAGGTTGAATAATTATAAGACTGATAGGGATACTTGCATTAATAAAATATAATTATTCCAAT
>ERZ869979.589-NODE-589-length-11131-cov-3.526597_pt1 | contig 11131 bp, 17 predicted proteins | sample MGYA00521269_ERZ869979 | MGnify/ENA primary metagenome ERZ869979 (study PRJEB32232, sample SAMN07284974) | human gut metagenome | biome: human-associated habitat; material: feces | host: Homo sapiens | place: Tanzania | collected 2014-04-05 ... | reverse complement strand
TGAATTCCCAGAGCGGCTGGCGGTGTCCTTCCTCGTCAATGGTGACGCATGGCAGGCTTACGACCGTCCAATCGTCTGGCTCTATCTCCTGGAGGTAGCCGCAAAGGTCGTGCTCGTGCAGCCTCTGCATGATGATGATGATTGGCGTGTTTCGGCTGTTGACTCGGTTTCGGATGGTGGTCTCGAATCGTCGGTTCACTCGCTCACGCACCACGTCGCTCAGCGCATCCTCTGGTTTGATAGGGTCATCGATGATGATGGCTCCTGCGAATCGGTAGGGGAGCGTGTTTCCGTTTTCGTCCACTCTGTCCACCTCTCCAGCTCCGAAACCTGTTATCTGTCCGAGCGTGGAGGTTGCATAAACGCCACCACCTTGCTCCGTGTCCCATTGCGCCTTGGTGTCGCTTCCGTACTTGACCCTCGTTTCAAACATCGCCTGGTATGCTTCGCTGTTTACGATGTCCTTTATGGCGATGGAGTTGTCCACTGCCAGGTCGCTGGAGTAGGAGAGGTGTATGGAATTGGAGGCTGGATTGATTGCGAGTCCCATGGCGATGAAGTTCTTAACCGCCAGCTCGGTCTTGCCGTATCGTGGTGCGATGTTGATGATGAGCTTGTTGCATTCGCCCTTCAGCACCTTATCCAGCGCATCGCATACTCTCTTGTGGTGGTGTCCGACAATAAACCGCTTGCCTCCGTTCTCCTTGAAGAAGTACCGAGTGAAGTTGAGGGGGTTCTGCAGTACCCACATCTTTTGCAGTTCGGTGTCGTGCATCATGCTAGTACTCCTCCTCCAGCTTCTTCAAATATGCGATTTGCTCCTCCCTGGTGAGCGGTGTCCCCTGCTGGATCTGTTTGCCGTTGGTGGTGATGTCCACCTTCTGTTGCGGTTTGCCGTATTGCCTGTCCATGAGTCTGTCCACGGTGGTTGTCTTGCCGTTCTTCATATCGATGATGGCAGCCATTGCCAGCGTCTTTGCGTAGGCTGGCGTTTCGTCTGCCTTCGCCAATACCTGCAAGTCCGACAGCTCCATGGCGAGGATGCTTCTCTCGATTGTGTTGATTTCGTCCTGGGTGAGTCCTTCGCTCTTCTTCAGCTTGCTCTTGGGGAGCACCTGCTTCAAGAGTGCCTTGACCCTATCCTTCGGTTTGCCCTTCGGATTACCGCTCTGTCCCTTCTGCCATTTGTGGCTCTCGATGTTGGCGAGCTGGCTTTCCGTCATTGTCTCTTTTCCTCTTGGCATTGCTTATTCCTCCTTCTTCTTCGATTTTTTGGTCTTGGTGCTGGCAGGTTCCTGGGCAGGCAGCAGGGTGCTTGCCTCTCGCTGCTTATCCTCCAGAATGTTGCCGATGCGGACAGCCTTCTGCTGGGTGAGCTCCTCCCATCGCTTGATGATGACGTCCACGTATATCGGCTCGAACTCCACCATGCGGCAACACCTGCCCAGCTGTTCTGCTGCTATGAGGGTGGTTCCGCTTCCTCCGAATATGTCGAGGACGATATCCTTTACCCTGCTGCTGTTGCTGATGAGCTTGCCAATCAGCGGTACAGGCTTCATGGTTGGATGATCAGGGTTTTTCTTTGGCTTGTCGCAGTCTATTACGCTTGTCGGTATGTCGCCTCCGAATAGCTGCTGGAGCAAGTCCTTCATTTCTGCCTTGCTCATGCTCTCGATGTCCAGCTTCTGCTCGAGCACCGTGGTGAGGTTTCGCTTGTTGGTGAAGTAGTGGGCAGCTCCTTCCTTCCATCCGTACAGGCAGGGCTCATGCTTCCATTGATAGTCCTGGCGACTGAGGACGAGGCTGTTTTTGTTCCAGATGAGGCATTGTCGTGTCTCCCATCCGATATTCTTCACGGCTGTTCGGAAGTTGAAGCCCTGGCTGTCCGCATGCCAGATGTAGAAGGCTGCCCCTGGCTTCATGCTGTCGTTGGCATTCTGCAGGGTGTCCGTGAGAAATGCCACAAAGTTCTCGTCTGCCATGTGGTCATTGGCGATTTTCATCTTTCCCTTCGCCTGGTAGTCCACGTTGTATGGTGGGTCAGTTACCAGCAGGTCTGCCTGTTCTCCGTCCATGAGGGCATCGAGGAACTCCTGCTTCGTGCTGTCACCGCAAATGAGGCGGTGCATGCCGAGCTGGTAGATGTCGCCTGTCCTGCTGGTTGCCTTCTTTGGCGTATTGCCAGCCACATCGTAGCCATCGTCCTTCGCTTCCTCTTCCTCCTCTGGGTCGGGAATGTCTGGTACGTCGATGGCAGCTGCATCTATCTCCTCTGGCTTCCAATCGTTGATGAGGTCGTCGAAGTTCGTCTCTCCAAAGCTGGAGTTATCCTTTAGGACGATGCGTCGCATCTTATCCATCGGGAAGTCGTGGGGGAGAATCTTGCAGACGGCTGTCTTGTATTTCAGCTTGCGCAGGGCTTCGTATCTCATGTTACCGCCAATGATGACGAATCCTCGCTCATCCTGGGTGTCATAAACGATAAGCTCTCGAAGCTCCAGCATCTCGGGGTCGTCCTGGATGCTCTTCACCAGCTTTTTGAACTTTGGGTCTCGTATGAATCGTGGGTTCTTAGGCAGCCCTTCCACCTGTCCTTGGTTCGGGTGAAGCTGGGCGATGTCCATGTCCCTTCTCTGAATATCTGCTGTTGTCGTGTCCATGCTTTTTTGTCTTTCGTTTGTTTAAGCAGTGAAGGCGAGCCCTTCTTCAAGGCTCGCCTCTCCTGTTTGGAATTGTAACTAAAATGGTGCGGCACCACCGCTGAATGCGGAGAATGGCAGGACGCTATTTGCTCGCCCAGATGCCTTGGTGCTGCCGTGGAGGACGCTGCCTCCGCTCTTGTGTTCTGAACCGCTACTACTCATGGCTCGTTCTCCTTTGTTTTTGAAATTTAACTTTTATCGAATGTCATGCGTGTGAACAGATCCCACGCCTTGCTGTTGCGTATCGGCTTGCGGATGGTGGCGTACTTGTCGAGGATCCTGCTGAAGTGGTCATCGTAGAAGTCGTACAGCTCTGGGTTCTCCTCCATGGTGAATTGCTCGATGTTTCCCGAGCTTCGGAGGTTCGCAGAGCCGTGCATGATTATCTTGCGTCCTCCCAGGGTCTCGAAGTGTACGGTCTTGGTGTGAACGCCTGCCACCGCTAATTGGAATCGGTCGCCAATGTCCAGCTGCTTGTAAATGTACGGAACCAGGCTTCTTCGCTCGTTGCCCCAAAAATAAACGCTAATGATGAGGTTCAATTCCTCGATGTAGCCCTTATCCATGAGGGTGTGCAGGCTGTCCACGTTATTCTGGCTAAGCGAAAGCGTGCTTATCGTCATTTTCTTGGCGCAGGCTCGCTGGGTTGTTAGGTACGCCTCGATGAAGTCCCCGAATATGAAGGAACCGCTCACGAATGCATCGAAGCGTTCCCCGAATCCAAGGCGTAGCTCCTTCGCCATCTTCTGGGCATTGTCGTACATCACGAAGTCCTCCTTCATCGGTACCACCTTTGGCAGGGTGTACCTTGTCTCCTCCGTCTCGTCCGATGGCAGGAAGTCCACAAGGTTGAGGTCGAGGTCTGGGAGGTCAAAGTTGCCGATATCACCCATGAAATCCGAGAGGTGCTCCTGCTCCTCTCGGACGTTCTTGTTATTGTCTTGCTTCTGTCTCATGCCGCAAATTTAAGAAAAAGTGGTTGTATCGTAATCACTTTAGGGCAAAAATTAACACAAATTGTGCCTATTTCCTTGAAAAAACGGGGTTTTTCGGTGAAGGCTGCCCTCGGAGGGTTGCGCTCGTGATGCGCATTGGCAGCCCAGCGTAGTCCCAGGCGAGCAGGGCGGCATCTCGCCCCTCCTGGTTGAGCCTGCCCAGCTTCTGTAAAGTTATTTCCTCCAGCTCCTCTTTGGTAATCTTGCGGTCTTTGCCGTGCCAGCACTTTGGGAGCGGTCTCTTGAACTCGTAGGGGATACCCCAATGCTCCATCATTTGCCCGATGGTTCTGCTGACCTGTTCGTTGCGCCCTTGGTCGACGCCCAGGCTGGCGATGCCCTGCTTTCCCTGCCATCTTTGAATGTGGTAGTTTCCTCGGTTCATCCATCCAGCCTCGATGATGACCTTGAAGTCCCATTTGTCAATTTCTGCGAATTGGCGGTATTTCTCCTTGATGAAGTCGAGGAGGTTCGGGAAGGTGAGCATCTGAACCTGTAGGCTGTGGGTGCTCATGTCGAGCATTGCGATGCCGTTTCTATCGACGTCTGGGTCAATTCCGATGATAATTTGTTCCTTGTGGCTCATTTTCGTGCCTCCTGCTGCGTTTTTGTTTCGTTGCTTGGTATTTCCTCGTCCGAGGTCATTTCGTGCGCTTGTGCGCCCTTATTTTGGCTCTCTTCGCTATCGTATGGGTTGGGTGTTGCTTTCTTCACCTCGTCCCACATCCATGCTGCGTACATCGCCAGGAATGCGACGCTGCCTAAAATCAACAATGCGTCCATGTTCGTCATTTGTCTTTTTCTCCTTTGTTTCTGTCTGTTTGTATTCCGTTCGTTGTGTGCTGCCTGCGTCGCCCTATGCGTGTGCGCTTGTGGGTGTGCGTGCATGTGGGTGTGCGCCTGCTTGCGTGTATGTGGGTACACGCACCCCCTCCCAAACCCTCCCCCTCATTTCGGAGGAGGTGGTGGAGGTATCGGCTAATGGTAGCCGTGCTTGGTGTTCGGGCGGCTCCTTATTCGGTTCCAGCTCCATGGCTTTGCCTTTGGTGCCATTCTTGGCAGAGGCTTCCTGCTGGCATGGAAGCGACGGAGCTTATTCTGTCGCTTCTCCTCCAGGATCTCCTGCTCGATGTCGGTTGTGCAGTAGTAGTATCCTTTATCCTCCAGCTTCTCTGGGCAGTAGTAATCTCGGATATCTTCTTGAATGCGTCCTCTGGTATCCACGTAAATACTGCGCTCTTCCGTTAGGATTCGGTAGCTCTCCAGCTTGGCTATGCAATTTTCGATTCGTTCGGTTTCGATGCCTGTTGCTATTGCAATACGGAGGATAGCCTGTTGTTGCTGTTCCTTGTCAGCTGTCACCTCGATTATGTACTCTTTGTCTCTTCTTTCTTCCATTTCAGCTCCTGTCTTTTATCCGTGAGGTCATCGCATGGGGTGTTGCCGTTGAATATCGGCTTCCCTGTCTTGCCGCAGACCCAAGTGTTTATGCTCTCGTAAGCGTGACCGCAATGTGCGCATGGCGTACTCTGCAGTCTATGTCCTGTTCCACTCATTGGCGTTGTTATGTGTCTGATGTCTGTTTGCATGCGCTCGTAGCTGTATTCGCTCTCTGGGTACATGCCTTGGAATTTCCATTTTCTTTCTCTCATTGGAGGAACGTCGTGTGACACGGCAATATCGCAGACCTTGCCTGTCTTCCTGTTCGTGACGGCTTGAAGGTGTACTACCTTCGGTCTCCATTCTTGCTTGTGCGGCTGTTCCAGCCATTTCATGAATTCGTCTATGTTGCTCATGTTACTCCTTCGGCTTCTTGCCTTTTTTCATTGGTTCAATCTTTACGTTCACCACCTCTTCTTGGTCGGCTGGCTTCTGTACTGCCTTGAATGGTGTCATGTGGCATGTCTCTTGAACCTGCATGCGCTGCTCGAAAAGGATATACATCTTGTCGGGGTTCTTCTTTGCGAGGTTCCTGGCTTTGATGGCAGCCATTCCCTTGTTGGCGATGTCCTGCTCGATGATGGTGCTTGTCTCATCCTCGTTCATCTCTGCGATGGCGTAGAAGATTCTCGCATCCTCCTTTGGTTCTGGATCCATGTCCTGCTCCTTCAGCTTCAAGACTCCCTGCTTCAAGCTGCCGATGATGTCATCCATTCTCGCTCTGCCTTCCAGCTTCTGTTCGTCTCCAGGCTTCCAGACCTTTGGGATTCCCTCCCATCGGGTGATTCTGTCGAACAATGCGTCCACGTCCTGGGTGTAGGTCTCCTTGATGCCTGTGCTCTGGTTCTTCACCAGGTCGTGCATGACGTTGAAGAATTTGTCCTCGCTGTTCAGCAGGGAATTGATGACGGGCTGCACTCCCTTGATGAGCAATCCCCAATCCTCGACGATGTTCTGCATCTCTCCGAACAGGAGGCTCTGTACGCTGTGAATGTGCAGGAATGCGGCAGTAAGATATCCGAGTCGCTGCATGACTCCTGCCTGCTGTGCCACCGCTATCGGGGTGTTGAACAATTCCTGTTCGTCTGGCGTGAGGTTGTTCGCCCAATAATCACGCACCGCTTTCGGTGCTACCATTTTCTGCTGCTGTGCCAGCGGATTCTCCTGTTTGCGAGGCTGGCTGTTCCATCTGTTGCGCTTTTTGTTCTTTCCCATAATTTCTTGCTTTGTTAAGTGTTTTAAATTTATTTTCTTCCTGGTACCTCGGACAGGGATGCCTCTCCGTATTTGTTCCAGGCGTTGATCCAGGTGCTGCCCTGGGTGTCCTGCATTCCGCTGGCGGTTTGCTGGAGCTTGTATTTTCTTTCCTCCATGGCTCTGCTATTTGATAAGTTCGAACTCGTAAACAAAAACGAGTGGGTTTCTGTCCCATGTGCCTTTTCCCGATAGCTTGTCGATGAGCTTGGCGTATGGCTCTCTTGGCGTAACGTAGCAGGTGTCTGCTTTCGTGATGCAATAAAAATGCGTACCTGGGTACGTTTTGCCCACGATGTCCTGGATGCCTTCTGCCAGGCAGTCTTCTTCGCTGATGTCCTGCAAACGTTCAACACGAATGTTCGTTATGCGGATGCGGTGCGGCATGAGGTCTGCCTTAACAAACATTTTGTTGTAGCATCCTTTTTCGCCTCCTATGCACTCCAGCGGCATTCCGTGAATTCCGCAAAGGCGGTAGAACTCATCGTTCTGTGCCAGGTCTATGTATCTCTGGGCTATCGCCACCTCTTCGCCTAGCTTGAACTTGGATTTGGCTACCACCTCGTTGCCGTCATTGATGTAGAGCTTTCCTCTATCCGCTCCTTCCAGGCAGAAACCGCAGCTGCAGAAACGCTTAAACGTTCCCTGGTAGCCGATTCTTCTTGTCTGCGTCTTGTGCCCTTCTAATACTGCCTTTGTAAGACCGTATTTGTCGTTGAACATGATTTTTTTCATACTTTAATCGTTTTGTCTCATTATGACATTCGCTCCTCGTGTAACTCTGTAAATTACGGAGGCGTAGATGTGCCGGTGGATGCTTGTCTTTCCGCTTGGGCATCCGAATTTGTTGCAAATCTTGCCGTAGAAGGCGAGGTTTTCGCCTTCTATTCTCTCTACGATGATGCTCTGGTGCTTGGTTGCCACAACATCGCCCTTGCGTATCTTCTTTGGCTCAATCATGGCACCTTCTTTCCGTTGATGTATTCAACCTCCAGGGCATCAATGCTGCAGTGTTCCTTCGGCTCATCGATGGTGGCTCCCTTGAAAATCTTCAAGCCATTCTTGGAAGTGCCAATAACTGCTACGGTTATCATCTTCGTTTTGCTCTTGATGACGTCCCCTTTCTCGATAGCGTCTGTTGCTTTGATTCGGGGATCCTGCAGGATTCTCTCTGTGACCGCATTTGCTGTTCGGACAATCATGTCTGCCAATGGCTCGTAGTCTGTGCTTGCAAACTCTGGGTTTTGGCAGTAGCCCTGGGCGATTGCATCAAGAAGTCCCCATTTGCGGTCAATCATTTTTTCTCTGTGCTCTTTTTCTTCGTTCATGCGTTGCCTCCTTCCTGATGCTGGTTGGTGTCGAGCTCTTGGTCGAGCTGAACGATGTCTGCTGTCAAGTTGACCCAGTCCTGGTGCGTGCCCTTGCAGTAGTCTATGTGGTCTTTTGCGGCTCTGCAGATGAGTGCTGCCATCTGCTTGTCGTTGCGGCAGGCTGTGAAGAGGAGGTTGAGCAAGTCTTGCTTCGTTCCCTTCCATGAAAGCCCTACCTTTTCGTCCTTTGTCTTCGTCACGCATACGAAAGCCTCCCCGTCCTTGGTTGTAACGTTGGCTGCTGTGTTGCGGAGTCTCTTGGTGCTGATAATCTCTTGCGGATTCTTCATTTTTGTTTTTGCCATGTTGTTCTTGTTTTATGGGTTATGCGTACCATTTCGGTACCGCTTCGTATTCTTCAATTACTTGCTTGTATTCTTCTCCGAGCTCGTTTCGGATGATGTCCAGAAGAACTCTGTCTGCCTCGCAGTGCCCTCCCTCTGTATCCATCTGCTGGCATTCCTTCAGCTTCTGGACGTATTGCTCTGCCTTGCTCATGTTGCACCTCCTTTCGCTTGCATGGTGGTTGGCATGCTGCTTCCTGGCTTTAGCGTCATCGCCTCCCAATCCTTGCCGTTGTATGTTACGGTTCTCTTGGTGATGTTGGCGACAATGTAGCCCTGGCGGTATTGGGTCTCCATGTCGAAGCCTTCTACCAGGCTGCTTGCGATGCTTCCGTCCACGTCCTTATACTGAACCAGGAAGATGTCTTTCTTGGCAAGGATTGCCTGCACTCTCGCTATCTCCTGGTCTATTTCTGTTTCCAATCGCTTGCTAGCTATGAGAGCGTCCCTGCTTTCCTGCGAGCTTGGTCTTGCTTCCTGGTAGGTCTTCTGTTGCTTGCGCATCTGGGAGACCTTCTCGAAAAATTGTTGATTGTTCATCTTTTTATTTTTTTTAAACGTGAATCATGATAAACAATAAAATGCTGATTAAAATGATTGCTACAATGTCGATAAAGCGTTCTTTGTTTTTATCTTTCATTCTACCTCCTTTCTATCCTGCGATTGCTCGCTTGTTGAAGTACTCCTTACGGACGCTGTCCAGCAGCAGCTCGCTCTCGACGATGTTGTCTGCTGTAATGCGCTGGACGGGGATTCCGTCAATCATCAATGCCGTGTATGTCACACCCTTGCTGTCGGTGTAGTCACCGATGCAAATCTTGCTCTTCGCCTCGTGGCGGATCTGTTCGTTCTTGTTGTGCTGGCTTGCCTTGCGGTATGCCTCCACTGGGTTCCAAATTTTCATCATAGTCCTTTCAGCTCCTCCTTCTGCTTGTTAATTTCCAAATTGAGAACATTCAAAATGTTCATTTTCACTTCCTTTGGCAGGATGATGCTCGTTCCCTGTACGGTGCGCCCTGGCTCCTCCTTCTTCGGTTTGTGTACGATGACTTCCACCTCGCTGCCAAAATCTGCTAATAACTTTCTTGCATCCTCCATCTTTGGGAGGCTCTCTGCGATCTCGTGGATGCGCTCTAAGTTCTTGTAACTTGCCATTTCTTTTTCTTTGCTAATTCTTGTTTGTATTTCTGTTCTGTGAGCATGTCCTGCTCTTTTGTGTTCATTGCGTATTCGGCTTGCATCTGGTTTATGATGATAGCCTCCTCGTGAGTCATGTTGTTGGGATTCCATCTATCGTCCCAATCCTTAACCTCCTGCAGCCAGCGGTCTCTCTTGGCGTATGCCTCGTTGCGCTCCCTGCAGAACACGTTCAGCCCTTGCATGATTGCGATGGGGTCAACGCTTCCGTAGAATTTGTCGTAGCTGCCTTTTTTGAATCTGCGGCAGAAAAGCATTATCTCTGCCATGTTCAAAAATCCGTAATCGTCGGTTATGAGCTGTATGATCTGGTCGAGCTGCCTGTCCGTGATTTTGTCCTTGGCTCCGCTGAATTCGGATAGGTCGGTTATCTGGTATGCCAGCCACTCTTGCGCTGTGCCGAATCCGTAGGCAAGGTTGACCGTCCAAAGGGTGGGGGCGTTCTGAAAGTAGCACCGCTCTGGGTCTTTCGTTAGCTCCATCTGCTTGTCGATGCAGAAAGTCTGAAGGAGGTCATCCCTCGTTTCCCATCGTTGCAGCGTCGCTGTCAGCAATCTGCCTCCATTTGCTTGCGACACCTGCGTAGCCTTGGATGCGCTCACGCTGTTCTGTCGCCCTCTGTTCGTTGCGATTAATTGTCCGACCGCTTGCGGCTGGTGTTTCTGTCCCATTGTTGTAACCTCCTATTGTTGCTGTTGCCGTTGGCACCTGTGGCTGCGGATTGTCGTAGTAGCCATCGAGCACCTTCGGGAAATTGTTTGGTCTGAATATCCACTCGAAATTGGCGAGCCATCCGTTTCTTCCTCCTCCGTTGAGGAATCCGCTCTCTGCTGCCTTAATCATCACTCGGTATGCAGACGTAATGCCGTATTCTCGAACTCGTGCCTCGAAGAATGCCTTGCGCTGTCCTGCGATTTTGCCTTTGAGCTTCGGGATTGCCTTGTCTTGCATGAGTCTGTTGAACTGCTGGCGCACCTTCTCGAAGTCTATCTTGTCTTGTTTCTTGGCTTGATGATCATATCATTATATTTCACCACGAGATAAGTATGGAGCTGCTTCCAGCGACCGAGCATCTGCTGCGCCTTCTCTACACCATAATCGTTGAGGTACTTCACTGCCAGCTGAGGATTCTGGGCATAGAGTTCGAGCGCCTTGTCCTCCACCTGCTTCTGGGCAGCAAAATAACTGTTGTCGAGACTGTCGCGAACCTCCTTCAAACTTGGGAACAGCTGGCTGTAACGTGGATAAACCATGTTGCTCACCATATTGCAAACCCAGTAAGCATTCTTGTCGCTGAAGGTCACGGCATCTGCGCCAGGCGTATTGTAGCACTCTGGACGCACGGTAGAACTACAGTAGATAGGTGTAAAGGCCACCATGTTGGCATCATCATTGCCAAACCAGAGCACACCACCGATCTCGCGTGGCAACCAGGAACGCATCTGGCTCACATATACAAAACCACTCTGCTGGGTGCTGACAGGGCGCTCGTTGAAGCACTGCTTGCCATCCACTTTGAATGTCAGAGGAGTTGGACGGTAAGGCATCTGCCAGATACCGCCACCGATATCATCGCCATCAGCCACAGAGAGCGGAGTACCCTCATAATGGTCTCTCATGCAAGCCTCTACATCCTTTACGCTCACCTTCTTGTCAGGAATCACCCAGAGTGGCATATCCTCAGCATTCGGATCCTTGCCGAGTGCCCAAGGCAGATAACGGCTCATATCCTTGAAGTGGTTGAGCAAAGCCCAAGCACGGGCATCGCAAAAGCGGCGACCCGAGAAATCCGGTTTGGCATAAGCCATCTTCCAGGAGAAGTCAGCATC
>ERZ869979.587-NODE-587-length-11154-cov-5.378261_pt1 | contig 11154 bp, 6 predicted proteins | sample MGYA00521269_ERZ869979 | MGnify/ENA primary metagenome ERZ869979 (study PRJEB32232, sample SAMN07284974) | human gut metagenome | biome: human-associated habitat; material: feces | host: Homo sapiens | place: Tanzania | collected 2014-04-05 ... | reverse complement strand
TCAATGGATGTAATAGACAAAAATCTTAATGGAGGAAAGAACTGGAACTTCTCGGAGACACCAATTGACGAAGTGGCTAAAGCTTTTATGAATGGCGTAAGAGGCAAGCATGTAGTTTGTATGATGACAAACATTTCTGATACAGCTAAGGCTTCTGTTCGTGATAACTTCAATCTGGATAGAGATGAACAAATTTTGTTCTTTAATGATACATCATTCTTTGGAAACAAAAATCAAGGCTTAGTTATTACAAACAAAAGGCTTGCTTGGATTCAAGATAATGATGAGGGAGACGTATATTCTTATGCATTTAATGATATACAGAGAGTAGAATACCGCGAGATGCAAATCTATCTGTGGGGGTATGGGAATGACGAGGATTATGCACCTTTGCCATTGAACATTTTCTTTAGTTTTAATGGAGAGACTTCTGCCGTTAAAACTGATGCTCAAAAAATAGCTGCCGTGTTAAACAAAATGGCTCATACTGCAGGACACGTTGAAGAGACAACTCCAACCGATGAATTGGCAAGTTGTATTGACGAAGGTAAACCCGATGAGGCAATTCAATTAGCAAATAGCATCCTTTCTTCAACAGATTTTTCAGATGATAACGAAGGTAAGGCTTTCGTTTATTATTGTATAGGCTTGGCTTATTCGCAAAAACTGGTCAAAAGTTTAGAGGAAAGTTGTGATAAAGGAGAGGATACAGTATCTGAGGAAACGTACAGATATGATGATGCACTGAATAGTGCATTCAGAGAAGCTTTACTTCTTACAGAAAATGAAGAGTTTCGCTATCAAATATATTATGTCAATGCTCAGTATTGTATGAATATATTTCAAGGAAGACAGATGTATATTGCGGCAATGGAGTCTCCTGATTTTGAAACCAAGCAAAAGGCAAAGGATGGTTACATCAATAGTACAAAAATGATACTTGAAGATCCATCATATTTTCCTACGATAACCTATAATACTCGAAAGTTTATATTTGTCCTTGGAACAGAGAAACAACTACCTGGTTGCTATGATAAAGAAGGGAACATACAATTTGTCTTTACATTAAATGACTTACCTTCTTGTATTCAATTCCCTGTCGGGCATCCGCAAGCCAATACTTTATACATAGGTCATCCGTTCAAACCTGCAACGTATCTTCCATTTGAGAATGCAACAGAGCAGTTGTTTATGGAAAGAGTACATGAACTTTGTTATTTGGGACAATGTCTTGGGGCTAATGAAATAAGAATTAAAAGATTACGTGGGTTAGATACTGCTTCTTCTGAAGCAAAGCAGTTGGATGTATCCGGAGAATTAGATGTTAAAGCCGTTAATGTGGGGGGAAGTTTTGGTAGAAATACTGCGGTTCAAAATAGTTATTCTTCCAAGGATGGAATGGAGTTGGTTCAGACGTATTTACCAACAAAGCAGCCATATTGCCCGGACGATTTGGTTTGGTTAGACTCTGAAGCATCTTGGCAAGCTTTGGTAAAGCAAAGATTGAATGGAAATATATTGTCATATTCTTTGCATTTGTCTTCTTCGGAGTCTGTAAGCATGACTTCAAGTAAAGTTATGTCTGTCAAGGCATCTTTTGAATACCTTGTCACAAAGGTAAGTGGAACTTATGATGCAAAAACAGATAAGACCTTTAGCAAAACTGAAGAAATAGAATGGGAGATTGATATGCAGTTCAAGCCTTTGCAGGATTTTGACAATGCTTATGTCACTAATAGTCAAGCTACCGATTCAATTGATCAAACTCAGAATTCAGAATTGTCAGAGGACGAGATGGCATATAAGGAAGAAGTAGAATTCTGTTTGGAAGATGCGTCTGAAATAGATGCTCATTCTCGTAAGTTCTTGGAACGTAAACGTCAGAAACTCGGATTGTCTGAGACGAGAGCGCAAGAGATTGAGGACATGGTAAAGGCTTCTTTGGTATCTTTTACCGATGAAGAAAAAGAGTATATGGAAGCTCTTGATGATGTCATTGAAGATGGAGCAATCCCAGATAATGTTCGTCGGTTATTGGAGCGTGAAAGAAAATCATTGGGAATCTCTGAGAAACGTGCCAAAGAATTGGAAGAAATAAAATGTAAAGCATAATTCTGATAACTCAATTAGTTGTGATAAGATTTTCACAACTAATTGGGTTTTCATATAACAAAATAGACTATGAGTAAAGTATTTCAAATAATGCCTAAGCGCATCAAGCGCTCTAACGGTACCGTCCTCACTCCCGATATGGTAGTGACAGTAACAACCATGCAGCACACCGCCACCCCTTTTTATAATGGAGCCAAGGAGGTGCAAGAAGCCTACATGCGCATCTATGCTTTCGACTATAAGAAAGCATGCTGCAATCAGAATGATTTTGAATTTATAAAGTTGGACTAAAAGCAAAAGAACAAACATTATATAACAAATAGTTTTTAATTACGTAGCCAAAGATGTTGAAAATATTTTTGTAGTATGAAAGGGTTTTTAAATAATGTGAGTAACATATTGAAAGATAGGCTTCTCAAGCAAAATGTGAATCAAGACAATGAGGATGGGACAAGCGTCGAACGTTTCATCGTCAATAGCTTTTTGATCCAAGAACACCCAATAACACGATTCTCTCTGAAATTAAAGATGCAATATCTTTCTGGTATTCAAGAAGTATTATGTTTCTTCTTTGTTTCCAATGTAAAGGTTCGTTTTTGTTTTGAGCAGTTGTATCGGTGTTTGCTTAATGATACATATAATGGTGATTGGGAAAAGCCGATATCCTTAAAGAAAGCAAGAAGTGCCATATCTTTGAAGTTTGAAAGACTGAAACTCTTCACTATGTCAAGTTCTTTTTGGAGTGATATTTTTAGAATCATTTCTATATCTGGCGAGCAGAAGATTTTGAATCAGCCTTCTTTTTTTGACAAACTTTGTAATCTTCAAAGGTTTTATGATAAAAAAACATTAGGAAAAATCCATGATTTCTTCCTGGATTCAAAGAAACTTACGGACAACGAGATAGAACGATTGTATCTTAATGACCAGTTGTTCAAGCAACAAAAAGAATATTCCATTCTTGTGGTTGGCAACATGAGTGCAGGAAAGTCCACGTTGATAAATGCCATTGTGGGCAGTAAGGTGGAGAGAGTTAAGTCCACTGTATGCACAAGCCAATTGAAGTACATATACAACAAACCGTATGAAGACGGAATAACCATGACAGATGGATTCAGCTATGCCTGGACAGATAAAGTTGATATATCTGTGTTGGATGCAATGCATATTGCTTTACACTTTAAGCAGGGAACGAGAAACAGAAGATGTGTTCTTATTGACACTCCAGGTGTGAACTATGCCAACGAGAGCACCCACTTGAATATAACAGCCAATGCCTTGAACTCAAAAAACTACGACATCATTCTATATGTGATGAATGCGCTGTATTTTGAGAGCAACGACGAGAAAAGGTTTCTAAGCACAATCGCAGGGATAAAGGGCAAGCGAATAGTCATCGCATTGAACCAATTGGACCAACTTAACATGGACGATGACTCCATTGAACAGGTTGTAAACGAAGTGAAGATATACGTTCGCAGCATGGTAAATGGCAAGAATATATCCGTCGTGCCAATATCCGCAAAAGCTGCTTATCTGGCCAGTGCGCCTCAAGAACAATTGAGTAAGCAGGAAAGCTTCACAAAGGAGCAATACATGAAGATGTTTGGTTCGATGTTTTACGACTTAGGACTTTATGGAACTGGTACAAGGTCGAAAAAAAATGACCTCAGCGCCCTTTCCGGTTTAACAAATTTATTAAACAACATAGATTTATGAAAAATATAAAGATCACCTACAATCCCTATTTAATCAAGACCAGCGTCTTGATTGAAGGGAAAACTCCAAAGCCCAATAGTCGGTTGAACTTTGGAAAAATACGTCTGCAGGAGTGGGCGAACAACATAGCCGACATATTGGTGGAAGAGAGTCGCGACAAGAATTTTCAAATTGAGTTCGTTGGTTTGGAAACCGATTTCGAGGATTTGCAGGCTGCTATTTCTGAGGCAAAAGATGTCTCAGTATCGTTCATTTTCAAGAAAAAACCTTCTGTAGAAGAGGTCGAGCATGAGGTGAACCGAATCTTTATTGATATACAGAATGGTCCTATCGAAAAGTTGCGTGACCATTCTATTGTTGAGGCGTTCAAGAAATCAAAGAACCAATTGTTTGAGGTGAATGTCGTAGCGACCATGAGCTCAGGAAAATCGACATTGATAAATGCGCTCATTGATAAAAAGCTGATGCCTGTTGCGAATATGGCAACAACGGCAACAATCGTCCGTATCATAGACACCGAGCAAGATAATTTTTCTGCTAAAGCATATGATAAAAATGGAAAAGTTATCAGAGAGGATTCTAACATCATATACAAAACAATGAAAGAATGGAATTCGGATGAATCTATTTCTTCGATAGATATATATGGTAGAATTCCTTGTGTGAAGAGCGCAGGTATGAAACTTGTGCTTGTGGATACTCCGGGACCTAACAACTCGCGTGACCCTCATCATCAGCAAATGACATACAGAATGCTGGAGAACTCGGACAAGTCGTTGGTTCTCTTTGTGATGAATGGAACACAGCTTAATGTGAACGATGAGAAGAACTTCATGGATTATGTTTGTGATTGTATGGCTAAAGGTGGCAAGCAATCTCGCGAACGCTACATCTTTGCGATAAATAAAATGGACAGCTTTAATCCTGAAGATGAGTCTCCTGAAGATGCGCTCAAACAGGCAAAGAATGTGCTGGAGGACAACAGAATATTATATCCAAACATATTCCCAGTCTCGGCACAGGCCGCATTGGAAGCAAGAACACAACCTTTGATTCATAACGTAAAGGATTCGTACGCTAATGTCTTGAGAAACTTCAAAGAGTTTGCGTTTGATGACTATTACGAGTACAACCATTTGCCGATATCAGTCCAAAAGAGAATGGAATCTTTATTGGTCAATGCGGACGAGGATTTGAACATGGAAATCCATAGTGGTATTGTGTCAATTGAGCAGGCTATTAGTCTGTACGTGAACAAGTATGCGAGAACCCAAAAAGTGAGAGATTTGGTTGACACTTTCAATAATAGACTCAACGAACTTAAAGCCATTGCGTCTTTGAAAGCTGATATTCGCGATAATGTGAAGAAAAAGGAAGAACTGGATGAGGCGATAAAAGTTATTCAAGACAAGATTGAATCTGGCAGATCAGCCAAAACTTTGTCTACATTGATAGAGAGAAAGGAACTTGCAAAGAATGTGACAGAGGACATTGATGATTTTGTCAATGGTACAAAGAAAAGAATTAATAGTGTCATTTATCGTTATGGTAACTCTACAAGAGTCAAAAAGTCTGATGCGATAAGACAAGTAGCTGAGGTTGAAAGAGAGAGTCAGTCTATACTCAACCAATTGGATTCACGTACAAATGCTATTCTTGAAAGAGGCTATAGAGATCTCTACGAGGACATTATAGCACAATATGTAAGTTACATAAAGGATCTTGGGCTGGCTGTGACTGACTCTAAACTGACGCTTAAACCTTTGGATTTTGTAGCAGAAGACATTGCTGATGTGGACAAATTGCTCCGAAACCAAACACAAACGGTGGATGAAGGCAAAAATGTGACCCGTACAAAGCGTGTTTCATATAAGGAGAAAAAAACTAATTGGTTCTGGGAACCTTGGAATTGGGGTACAGATAGATATGAGACTAAGTGGTATGATAAGAAGGTCACTGAGTGGGAGGCAAATTTTGTAGACTATGTTAATATGTCAGCAGTCGTTACAGAGTATTTTCATCCTATACAGCATCAATTGGAACATGCTAAAAAAGCTGTAGCTGAACATGCAAAGAAAGAAAGTGTCCGAATCAAAGAACAGATGAAGGCCTTTCTTGTAAAAATTGATCAAAATCTGCAGAATAAGCTGAATGAATTGAAACAAAGCATGGAGAAATCCCAGCAAACCAAGGCTGAGATCGAAAAACAAGAGAGCGACCTCGAATGGATGAAGGGAATAATAGAAAGAGTAAACGGATTGATAAACTTCTAAATCAAGAAAACAATGAAACAGACATTTATAGAATCAGTAAAAAGTGGAGATGTTGAAGAGGTACGTTTGGCGCTTTCAAACGAATTGCTTTTGGATCCACGAGGCAAGACTTTCGCAGAGATGCTGAATTATGCGAAGGCCAACTTTAGTAATCTGTTTGAGGAAAACAAAGAGGCTGGTTATGAGGTCTTGCCTAAAGAGCAATGGGACGAGGATTTCCTGTTCACAGTAAAGAATGACTTGGATTCCAACTTCTCTGTGGAAAAGCTAGCCTTTTATCAGGTTGTCATAGAAATTGTCGGAAAAGACAAGATGGCTTCGTTGGATGAGGAAGATAAGAAGACTAAGATGCAGACATCGAGTCATCATCAGCCAAAGGGAAAAGCAAAACGTAGCAAAAAGACCGTTTCTATGTCTGTCGCTACTGGTGGTGCAGTTTTGACCATTGTTGGACTTTGTGTCGGTAAGACACTCTTGACTTTGGTTGGTGGCGCAGTGCTTATAGGTGGAGTATTGATTACTATTAATGATTCGAGAAAATGAGTACAATTTACGATAACATGGGCAACGGCTCCGAGGATAAGTCTGCTTTGGATGAAGTTTTCGGACGTTCTGCAAATAAGTATGAGGAACCTGTGGTAATAAAAAACGCAGGTCCCGAAATGCCTGTGCAGAAGGTTATAGAAACCTCTCCCTCGGATCTGCGTGAATATCGTCAGCAGATTGACATGGCAAAAAATGCTCTCAATTTGGTAGATGATGTAGTTCTCAAAAGCTATCTGAAGCGTTTGGACAGCATGGATATAGCGTCCATGCCAGAGGCGGAGGGTGTGGACTATAGTATTGTTCTGTTCAAAATAAACAGAATGGTGTATGAGGAGGATGAATTTGCAACGGACAAGTTTATAAGTGCCATAAGTTCTATGTCATTTGCAGATTGTTCTGTGTTCCTTGTCATTGACGGCTATCGTGATAAGACCGATTTCTATTTAGGAGTAAAGAATAATGATCCTAAGCGTACGACAGCTTCTGTCGCCGACACATTCAAGTCTTCTTTAGTGGGGCAATTTCCAGGCATTGACATAGATGACTGTTCTATTGTCGAAAAGGGTAAAAAATCATCTTTGCAGGAACAGGTATTAAGGCGAATATCAAATGCGTCTTCATTGAGTTCGTATGTTGGTATTCCGGCATTTAAGGATGAAGACGGCAAGTATGACAACAAAAACTATGTGCAGGGTACAGAGAAACTGGCTCAAGCGATGCAGGGTAAGCGGTATACTGCCATTATTCTTGCTTCTAATCTTACGACGGATGTTGTGACGGAGATAAGAAATGGCTATGAAACGATTTATAGCCAGTTGTCGCCAATGTCCACGCAACAGTTAGCATATTCTACCAACGAGTCTTTGGCGAATGCCATTAATAGGAGCAAGGGTGTGACACAAGGAAAGACTAAGACACATACCATTGGTGAAAGTCATACAAACGGAACAAGCAGTTCGCACAGCAAAAGCGATAGTGAGACGAAGAAAAGTAAAACCGCAGTTTGCTGTAGTGTATTGGGAGGGGTTTTGTCAGCTGTTGGTTTTGGATTGATGTCTACTGATGCTGGAGCTGCAATCGGTATGCCTCTCATGGCTGCAGGTGGTGCAATGTCTGCGGTAGGTGCAGCAGGAAAAAGCAAAACAACTGGTACAACAGACACATACGGAACTTCGCAAAGCGATACGGAGAACAGAAGCATGTCTGACGCAGAGTCGCATTCTGAGACTTTCACGGACTCGTTGGGCAAAACCGCAACTATTGGCTCTAGCAAAAACTATACGCTGACTATTCACAACAAACACATAGAGGAGTTGATGAAACGTATCGACCAGGAACTGGAAAGAATTTCCATGTCCGAAAGCACTGGTCTATGGTCCGTCGCTTCATATTTCTTCTCGTATGATAATGATTTTGCTTCAGCCGAATCTGCCGCCACGATTTTCAAGTCTATCATGCAAGGTGAGGAGTCGGGAGTAGAGACTTCAGCCATAAACTCATGGATTGATAATTCTCAGAAAATGAAAATGCTGACCAATTCAGTTTGTCATTTATCGCATCCGGTATTCAGGAACAACTTGACAGTGAATGGTGAAAACATAAAGGTAGAAAATTCGTCATTGTTGAGCAGTAAGGAATTGGCTATGTTGTTGAGTCTGCCTCATAAGTCGGTACCTGGCTTCCCTGTCGTAGAGCATGTCTCTTTGGCAAAGGAAGTGATACGCAATAATGAAAGTGTGATTAAGCGTGAAGTGTCTTTAGGCTGCATTTTTGATTTGGGAAAAGCGTATACCGAGAATCATGTCAAACTTGACGTGAAAAGTCTGACACAACATGTATTTGTTACGGGTTCCACAGGTTGTGGAAAGAGTGAGACTATTTATAAATTGATAAATGAAACCAAGCAAGTTGGGGCTAAATTTTTGGTCATAGAACCAGCCAAAGGTGAATACAAGAACGTGTTTGGCGATGTGAACGTATTTGGCACCAATCCATTGATAATGCCATTGCTCCGCATCAATCCATTCAGTTTTCCCACTGGTGTTCATGTACTGGAGCACATAGACCGTCTTACCGAGATTTTCAATGTTTGCTGGCCGATGTATTCAGCAATGCCTGCTGTTCTGAAAAAAGCGATGCTTGATGCTTACGAAAGCTGTGGTTGGGATTTGCGTTTGTCCATTAACAGACTGTCACGAGGTGAGGATGTATACCCTTCTTTCCTTGATTTGTTCCTGTCTTTGGAAAAGGTAATTACCGAATCAGCATACTCTGAAGAAGTGAAGAGTAATTATTCAGGTGCGCTGTTGACACGTGTGGAGTCGCTGACGAATGGTTTGAATGGTGAAATTTTCTCTGTAAATGAACTATCTAATATGGTCTTATTCGACGAGAACTGTATCATCGACCTGAGTCGTGTGGGCTCGCAAGAAACAAAATCATTGATAATGGGTATCCTGATAATGCGGTTAAGTGAGTACAGAATGACAGGGGCAAATACTCCAAATTCAGCCTTAAAGCATTTGACTGTGCTTGAAGAAGCTCACAACATATTGAAAAGAGTGTCTACTGAGCAATCACAAGAAGGCAGTAACATGGCTGGCAAGTCTGTGGAGATGATAACGAATGCTATTGCTGAAATGCGTACTTATGGTGAAGGTTTTGTTATTGTAGACCAGTCACCGACATCTGTAGATAAGGCTGCAATAAAAAACACTAACACCAAAATCGTGATGCGACTGCCGGACGAGGATGACCGCAAAGTGTCAGGAAAGGCAGCCGGAATGAATGATAAGCAAATAGACGAAATAGCCAAACTGCCAACAGGAGTCGCTGTTGTCTATCAGAATGATTGGGTCAGTCCTGTATTGTGTAAGATAGACAGAATGGAGAATTCACGAGTGATTTTCAATGAACAAAAAGACTCCATACTTGAATTGAATTCAGAAAATGACATTAATTATATAATAGAGTTTTTGTTGGCAGGTCAAACTGAAAATACCCAAAAAGCCTTTGATATCATTCAAATAGAAAAGTCTGTAAGGGCTTTTAATATGCCTTCGAAGGTGCGAATGGCTTTGTTGGATACGATAGAGGAATATAAGAAGAACAACCACATTTCTTTGTGGAATAGTGTTAGCATTTACGACCTATCGTCATTGTTGACAGACCTCTTGGGTATTCGTAAAGAATTTGAAAAATGTGTAAGACAATATTGTCAATGTAAGGAACTAAACAAGAAGTTGACTGATTTGGTTAAGACAAGAGTCCCTCTTGATTATGTGTCTTGTCGATATTGCTTGAAATGTCTGTTTGCCGACTTCTCATTGCATTCTTCTGCTAATAAAAAAATGGCTGAAGAATGGCTTATAAACAATTCTAAATAGTTAATTTTAATATTTGATAAATATGAGTATGGAATTTAAACCAGATGCACTCAAAGACTTTTCTGATTGGAAGACATCTAATAATCAGGAGGGATTGCAGGGGCGATTGGAAGGTCGTATATTCGATGAACCAGTCTCGAAAAGTAATAAACGCGAAGGTGATCTTTTTATAGATACTGACTTGAAATTTGAGGATTCTTCTATGGATGATTCTTCTATGACGTCAGACTTGTTTACAGAAAAGATGGAACTTAATGTCACGGAGCACTTTGAAGGACAAGAAGCGTTGGATTGGTTAAAAGAGAATCATCCAGAAATATACGACAATATTAGTGGTACTTTTGAAGATGGACGCTGTTTCCAAAATGACGACTACTGGAGAGATAAACTTGTTTGTGAGAAGAAAAAAGATGGAAGTTTGGAAATCTACATGGATGATCCTTCCGCAGAAAACTCTCGAATTACAATAAAGGGGGATTTTGTATATGGAAATTCTGGATGCTCAGAAGGAAAAATTAATCAGGCTCCTAATATGTTCTTGGATGAACCAATGCCAAATAAAACATACGTAATTGATGGGACTTCGACATTTAAAACAGATGAATTAGGGCGAACTGTGTCAGCGGAACAGAATAGAACCATAACTACTGATGATGTAAAGACAAAATTGGATGATGATAGAAGAAAACTTGTCGATAAGTTTAAAGATGGGTTGGATTCAAACAAAGAAGATGCCGGTCATATACTTCAGAAAAATCAAGGCGGAATAAACGAAGTCATAAATCTTGTTCCGATGGACAAAGAATGGCAAAGAAATGGTGGAGAATGGAGAAGTTTGGAAAGTCGTGAAGAAGCCATCATTAAGGAAGCGCAAGACAATGGTGCCAATGAGATAACATCGCGACGGGAACTTATATATGATGGTGATTCCAAACGACCTTCAAAAATCAGGTTTGAGACAATAGTAGATGGAGAAGTGAAGATTTCGGAAGTAGTTGATTATCCAAAAAAATAGTGACTTTTTTACTTTGTAAAACTGTTTTTTCTTGATGTTCTGTCACCATTTGACATATCTATATAGTTATTTCGCAGCCGAAATCAAATGTATAACTATATAA
>ERZ869979.585-NODE-585-length-11163-cov-4.439744_pt1 | contig 11163 bp, 9 predicted proteins | sample MGYA00521269_ERZ869979 | MGnify/ENA primary metagenome ERZ869979 (study PRJEB32232, sample SAMN07284974) | human gut metagenome | biome: human-associated habitat; material: feces | host: Homo sapiens | place: Tanzania | collected 2014-04-05 ... | reverse complement strand
CGGCATACGAGATTCTCCGGAGTGACTGGAGTTCAGACGTGTGCTCTTCCGATCTGGTGCGCTGCCGGTGCGGTTCTGGTTCCCGGCATTGCCGCGCTCATTGCGGGCAGGACGGGCGTTATTATTCTGGGCAGCGGGGCGAGCAGTGCGCTGCTCGCTGCGGTCAGTCCGGTCATTGCGGCGGCTGCCGCTGCGGCTTGCGTTCTGGTTATTTTGGGGCTCCTGTGCGCTGCGGATGGCAGGTGCTGCCGGGGCAGCAGGGATCTTGCGTGCCGGGCGCAGCGGAGTGGCCTCCGGGGCGCTGACAAAATGGGGGTCGAACTTGGGCTGGGCGTTGCTGCCCCGGGCGGGGGCGGCATTCTCGCGGCGGGCACGGGGCGCTGCCGCCTCCTTGGGGGCGTTTGCGCCCCGGTTGTTGGCGCGGCGGTCGTTGCGGGCCCCGCGCTTTGCGTTGCTGTCTTGCATCAGTGTTTCCTCTTTTTTCGGTTTTGCAGGCACCGCGTTCTTTGCGGCCTTCGGCTCCTGCTTCGGCGCGGGCGCAGCTGCCTTTACAGCTTTTGCGGGCGCAGTTTCGGCCTGTTTTTTCGGCGCTTCTGCCGTTTTTTCTGCTTCGGGGCGGGGCTTTTTGCCGCGCACGGGCAGCACCGGGCGCACCGGGGCGGGCACGCCGTCCCACGGATGGCCGGACACCACCGGGATCTTGCGGCGGTTCAGCTTTTCGATGCCAGCCAGATACTCCTGCTCCTCCGGGGCGCAGAAGCTGACGGCGGTGCCGTCCGCACCGGCGCGGGCGGTGCGCCCGATGCGGTGCACATAGGTCTCCGGCACCTCGGGCAGGTCGTAGTTGAACACATGGGACAGCTCGCTGATATCGATGCCGCGGGCGGCGATATCGGTGGCTACCAGCACCTTGGTCTTGCCGGCCTTGAAGTTTTCCAGTGCGGTGACGCGGGCGGTCTGGCTCTTGTTGCCGTGGATGGCCGCCGCCGGGATGCCCTGCTTGGTGAGGTCTTTTGCAATTTTATCCGCGCCGTGCTTGGTGCGGCTGAACACCAGCGCGTTGACCACCGGGGGCTGCAGGTTCTTGATGAGCCAGGGCAGCAGGAATTTCTTGTTGCCCTTTTCCACATGGTACAAACTCTGCTGGATGCGGTCCACCGTGCTGGATACCGGGTCCACCTTGACAAAGGCGGGCTTGCGCAGGATACCGGCAGCCAGCTGCTCGATCTCGGTGGGCATGGTGGCGCTGAACATCAGGTTCTGGCGCTCTTTGGGCAGCTTGGCGATCACCTTTTTCACGTCATGCACAAAGCCCATGTCCAGCATCCGGTCGGCTTCGTCCAATACAAAGATCTCAAGGTTCGACAGGTCGATAAAGCCCTGGCCGATCAGGTCGTTCAGACGGCCCGGGCAGGCCACCAGAATGTCCACGCCCTTCTGCAGGGCGGCCACCTGCGGGGCCTGGCCCACGCCGCCAAAGATGACGGTGCTGCGCAGCTTGAGGTACTTGCCGTAGGCATCAAAGCTCTCGCCGATCTGCAGGGCAAGCTCACGGGTGGGGGTCAGGATCAGGGCGCGGATGGCCCCCTTTCTGCGGGGCGCATTGGCCGTGAGCCGGTCCAGCATGGGCAGCGCAAATGCCGCCGTCTTGCCGGTGCCCGTCTGGGCGCAGCCCATCAGATCCCGCCCTTCCAGCACGGGCGGAATGGCCGATGCCTGAATGGGCGAGGGGGTTTCATAGCCCGCCTCCGCAACAGCACGCAAAAGGGGGGCGGACAGATTCAATTCGTTAAAAGTCATGGTTCTCCTATTATTCTTTGATCTTGCGGCACTCCACATAGTACCGCTTTTCCTCCGCATGACCCATACTGAAGGTCTTGCGCGGGAGCACGCCGCCCAGCACGACGCCCTTAAAGAGGTCGCGCTTCTCAAACGGCGGCAGCAGGAACGCCACGCCGCCCTGTTTGGTCAGGGCGCGGACGGCCGGCTCGTCGTGGACATAGTCCACCCGGGCCTCCTTGTGACGCTCGAGGAAATGTTCGATGAATTCGTCGATGGTGCCCACGGTCAGCGGGGCAACCGGGTCTTCAAAGCTCAGCACGTTCGAGACGTGCGGGCCGGCCAGCGTAAAGGGCTGCTGCTTGGCGTCGCCGAAGCAGATCCCGGCCATGTTCGCGTCGCTCCATGTAATGAGAGCCAGCAGCACCGCGCCGCAGTCCACATTGAAGAGGACGCGGTGGATCGGCTCGATCTCAATGGCCGGGGAGTGGACGTTGCAGACCTCTGCGAGGCACCAGCGCGCCGGATGGGTCTGCTGCTGCTCCGGAGTCAGGGTCTTTTTCAGCTCTTCCCAGCAGGCTTTGGCCGAAGCCAGCGAGTGGTTGCCGTCGCCGACCGCCAGCGTCAGGGGCTGCGCCCCCTTTGCCTCGGGGTATTTGGTGTCAAAGGCTTCCTGACTGCCGAGGGCGTTCAGGGCACGGTCGATCTGTTCCAGCAGTGCCGGATCCTCCACGGCCCAGCCCGCAATGTGGCCGCCGCCCAGCATCAGATCGCCCTCGTAGACCTTCCGCAGTGCGTCCTTCTTTGCCCCGATGGGCTCGATGAGGGTGCAGTCCGGGTCGTCGGCCAGCATCATCACATGGGGCGTCTCCAGCGTTGCGCCCCGCCGCACAGCCATCCGGGGCGGGATGCGGGATTCGACGGTACGCTCGCTGGGCCGGACGGCCGGGCGGGTGCCTTTGGCATAACTATATGCTTCCAGATCGATCTTTCCCACAAGACCCTGCCGGATGCGGCCGCTCTGCTCGGTGCGCTCCACATAGACAAAGCCGTCCACCGCACGGGTCAGCACATCGCGGGCGTAGGCGTCCATGGTGTCATGGATCTTCTCCACCCGAGCCTTCCCATCTCCGTCCTCGAGATAGACCTCGGGCAGGACGAGATGCAGGGTGCTGGGGCAGTCGGCCGCCGTCTGCGCCGCCTTTTCCCAATAGGCGCGGTCGCTGGTAAACTGATCGCAGGCCACGCATCCCCATTGCTCCAGCGGGATGTTTTCTGCCGGCAGAAGGATGTGAGCAGGTGAAAAGCAGGATGCGTGATTCATAATTGATTCCTCACTTTCAGGATTCCGAAAAAGCCTTATTCAAAGTAATGCGCCGCATCATCCCGGATGACAACGTGCTCCACCCCCGAAGCCGCAAGGCTCTGGAGCAGCCCGGCACGGGCAGCCTCGTCCAGCGTGGACTTGGCGGGCACAGTCACCAGCAGGTTCTTCATCCCCAGCTGCGCCGCCGGTGTACCCAGCGTGGACGCCGTGTCCGTCACCTGCCCCAGTGCGTAGCCGTACCACAGGGTCACGCCGTCGCCGAAGCGTGCCTGCCATGCGGCGATGTCCGCCGCCAGCTGCCCGGCACGATCCACGCCGTTGGTATTGCCGAAGTCCTGCTTGCCGTTCTGCGCCGCAGGGAACTGCACATTTTCCAGCAGGATCTGATCGAAGCCCGCCGTGTGCAGCTCGTCGATGAGATCGCCGATGTACTGCACTGCCTCCTGCGCGTAGGGGTTCAGCCACGGGTTGCCGCCGGCCGAAGCCTTGTTGTCCAGCCAGAGATACGCCTGATTGGTGTAGCCGATGGCCATGGTGCGGACGGCGCGGGCACCGGCCGGGTCACGGAACGCGGCGAGCTTTGCCACCGGGATCAGGCCCTCTTCCTTGAAGATCGCGGCGATCCGGGCCGGATCCACGGTCGCGGCGGCTGCGTTGGCCGCGCCTGCCGCCGTCTGAGACGGGAAGTAGACGGTACCGGCGGTGTCTTTCAGGGGCACCACCGCATAGGCTGCGCCCTGCGCCGCCAGCTGCTGCGCCGCCGCACGGATGCCCTCGTCACTGGTCAGCGCAGAAACATCTGCCTCCGCCCAGCTGCCCGCAACGATGGCGGTGCCCGAAGCGGGTTCCGGCTCTGCCGCCGAGGAAGCCGCCTGTGCGCCGGATGCCGCCTCCGAGGAAGCCGCGCGTGAATCCGCCGCTTCGCTGGACGCCGCACTGGACGCAATGCTGGATGCACTGGACGCCGAGAGATCCCGATTGCGCACCACGGTGTACCAGGTGTGGGTCGCCCAGTCCAGAACATGGGGTGCGGCCACCCACGCAGCCGCCAGCACCGCGATCACCAGCACCGCGATGCCGATCCCCTTTTTGACCCGCATTTCGCGGCTGTAAAAACTCCGCCGGTAGCGTTTCACCTTGGGGCGTTTTTTGTAGTATGCCATAAGTGTTCCACCCTCCCTGATCCGATCACAGGATCACAGAATGTCCGGTAAAGCCATAGATCGCCAGTGCCAGCACGCCGATGTACACCAGCGTGATGGGCAGGCCGCGGAACGCCGCCGGGATCGCCCGGCTGCGCAGGCGGTTCTTGGCCTCGGTGACCAGCATGACGGCCAGCAGATAGCCCAGCCCGCTGCCGAGGCCGAAGCCCAGCGACTGCCCCAGCGTAAAGCTCTGGGTGCGCTCCACCAGCACGGTGCCCAGCACACAGCTGTTCAGCGCAGCCAGCGGCAGGATGCGGATGAGCAGGCCGCTGCGGGGGCCTTTGACCAGCCGCAGCACCAGATACTCAAACAGGCAGACCAGCGCGATGCAGGCCAGATAGACCAGCGGCCGCAGCTGGGCACGGTTTTCCAGCGGGGCGATCCCGCCGCCCGCAAAGAACGCCAGCGGTGCCACCAATACCTGCGTGACGCAGAGCATCAGCGCGAACCACCCGCTGCTGGTGCGGTCATCGCCGACCAGCTGCACCAGACGAGAAACGCCCAGACCGCGGGTGAAGATCGCGTTCTGCGCAAAGACCGCCAGCACTGCATAGCTGAAAAAGAGGCCGACGGCATTCAGAACTTCTCTCATTGTTCGCGCTCTCCCTCCTTCTGCAGGGCGATCAGGTTGACCGCCTCGGTCTTCAGATCCTTCTTATGCCAGTTGGCCATGGCGCGCCAGACGGCGCACAGCACCCCCAGCACGATAAAGCCGCCGGCCGGCATGGAGGCCATCGGCAGGGGCGGGCGGGTGCTCAATGCCACCCCAAAGAGGGAGCCCTGTGCCAGAAACTCCCGCACGCAGCCCACCAGCAGCAGGATCAGCGCGTAGCCCACGGTGATCCGCAGACCCTTGGAGATCGCTTTCCGGGGCCGCTCCTGTACCCGGCCGAAACGGTAGATCAGCAGCGGCTCGATGGTCAGCAGGGGCAGATAAACGCCCAGACCCAGCAGATCCACCCCAAAAAGGCGGTTCAGCAGCGGATACATCCCCAAATAGACCACCGCGGCACTGCCGCAGTAGATCAGGCCGCGGGGCAGCAGCTTCTTTTCCAGCTCTTCTGCCGCGGGCTGCTCATCCCGCAGGGGAACGGTGCGGCTCAGCAGGCAGGCCAGCAGCCGGGATGGGGTCAGCAGCAGCAAGACCGCCACCGCCAGCATCACGGCATTTTTTCCGCTCGTGGCCAACACCACCAGCGGAGCCAGACCCATGCCCTGCATGACGACCGGGTTGTTCAGGAACACACGGTCATGGTGGGCGTACTTGTCCGGGTTGCGGACGATCTGTTCTGCAATGCTGCGTTTCATTCCGCCGCCTCCTTTCCGTCCTCCGGCGTCCGCCGGAGCAGCTGGTACAACCGCAGCTCGGTGCGGTCGATCCAGCCGGAAATGCTGTTGACCACCAGCAGCGCAAAGCACACGCCGGTGTCGTACACGCCGAAATACCGGAAGCCCATGGTCATCACACCCAGCAGCACGCCGTAGAGGATGCGGCCGATCCGGTGGTGGGCGCAGGTGTACGGCTCATTGAAGAGGAACACGGCACTGAACAGCATCGCCCCGGTCAGCAGCTCGTTCCGCACGCTGCCCAGACGGGCTGCAAACGTCGCAAAGATGGAGCTGTCCATCAGTCCGGCCTCCCGCGGGAAGAGGAACACGATGAGTGCGCTGGTGATCAGAAAGCTGACCGCCGTGCTCAGGCGGATGTCCTTCTGCCTCCACAGGAAGAAGCCGCAGGCCACGATGATGAGGGCCGCACCGGTGCCCATGGGAGCCGCATACTCGCCCAGCACAAGGCTCATTGCGCTCATATTCAGCATTCCGCCGCTGCGCAGGGTGTCCGAAACGGAGCTGGACAACGGCACGTCCGATGCATCCCAGAGCGGGATGCGGACGTAGGGCTGGGGATACCGGAACACCTGCTCCGGCCAGGAGACTGCCGCAACGGTATAGCCCACGGCGGCAGGGTTGAAGGGGTAGCTGCCGTATCCGCCAAACACCTCTTTGCCGATCAGCACGCCCACCAGCACCGCCGCGATCAGGACATACCAGTCCACCGTGGCGGGCAGCAGCAGCGCGATGACCAGCGCAAAGCTCTCGCTGGAAAAATCCGCCGCCCGATACACTCTCCGGCGCAGCAGGCTGACCAGACGGTCGCACAGGTTGCCGGTGAGCACGGCTGCCGCGCACAGCAGCAGCGGCCGCGCCCCATACAGATAGCAGGACATACAAAGCAGCGGGATGGCCATGCAGCTCAGATGCCGATAGTAGCCGCCGGTCCGCCCCAGCTCCTTTTCCTGCAGTTCGATGATCGTTTTTTCCATGGCCGCACCCCTCTTACAGAGCGGCCAGACGGCGCACCATCTCCGCCGGTTCGGCTGCGCCAAAGACGGCACTGCCCGCCACCAGAACATCCGCACCGGCCTCGACGCAGCGCGGTGCCGTGTCCGCGTCCACACCGCCGTCCACTTCCAGCAGGTAATGCAGACCCCGTTTTTCCCGCTCTGCCTTGAGCCAGCGGAGCTTGTCGAGAGCCGACGGCATAAACTTCTGGCCGCCGAACCCCGGCTCCACACTCATGACCAGCACCAGATCCAGCTGATCCAGATAGGGTGCCAGTGCCTCGGGCGGGGTATTGGGCTTGATGGTCAGGCCGGCCTTGCAGCCCAGAGCCTTGACCCGATCCAGCGTCTGCTGGATGTCATCCTCGCACTCGAGGTGGAAATTGTACAGGGTCGCGCCTGCCTTGATGAACGGCTCGGCATATTCCAGCGGATGCGAGATCATCAGGTGGACGTCGTAGAACGCCTCCGGCAGACCCTTGTGCAGGCTCTTGAGCACCGGCACGCCAAAGCTGATGTTCGGCACAAAGTGGCCGTCCATCACGTCATAATGCAGCATCTTGGCTCCGGCATCCAGCACCATCCGGCAGTCGTCGCCCAGATGGGTAAAGTCGGCGGAAAGAATGGAAGGACTCACAATCGTCATTTTTGTATACTCTCCGTAATTTCAGAAAGATTTTTTCACTTATTGTCCCCTTTTTCTCCCCGTTCCGGCACGGTTTTTCCGCCCCGGAGGGAGATGGACATAGCTATTTCTTAGTTTACATGAAAATGCGCAAAAAATCAAACCTGCGGCAGCGTTTTTCACGAAAAACACAGAAAACCAGACCACCGACCCTTACGGGCGGCAGTCTGGCTGTGGATTCACTGGACAGGTCTCATGCTTGCGGGATCCTCAACGGCACCGGGGCGGCCGCTCTCGTCGGGCAGACGTTTCATCCCGCCGGGATTGGGAGCCTGTGCCGGCAGCGTAAACACGAACCTGCACCACTCTCCCTGCTGGCTCTCCACCCGGATCTGCCCTCCGGCCAGATTGACCAGCACCTTGCAGATGTTCAGGCCGAGGCCTGCGCCCCGGGCGTGCAGCCCGCGGGAGCGATCCTCCTTGTAGAACCGCTCAAAGACGTAGGGCAGGGCTTCCGGGCTGATGCCCTGCCCCGAATTCCAGATGGACACTTCCACATCCGGACCGAGCTTTTCGACGCCGAAGCGGATGGTGCCCCCTGCGGGCGTGAACTTGATGGCGTTGTCCAGCAGGTTGTAGGCCACCTGATGGATCAGGTCGGGGTCGGCGTAGACCAGAACCTTTTCGTCCATGGTCAGCCCCTCGATCTCGATCATCCCGTCGTTGATCCGCTGCTCGGCCGACAGTGCCACGCCGGTCAGGGTCTCCCAGATGTTGAACATCCGGGCGTTGACCTGATACTCGCCGCTTTCCAGCTTGGACAGATCCAACATATTCTGGATCAGCCGCGCCAGACGGCCGGTCTCCTCCGAGACCAGCTGCAGATAATGGTTCTGCATCTCGGGCGGGATGGTACCGTCCAGAATGCCGTCGATGAAGCCCTTGATGGTGGTCATCGGGGTGCGCAGCTCGTGGGCGATGTTCCCCATGAACTGCCCCCGGGAGTTGTCGTTCATCTGGATGTTCCCGGCCATGGTGTTGAAGGTGCGGGCCAGATCTGCCACTTCTCCTTCGCCCTCGACGCCCTCGACCCGTACCGACAGGTCGCCGCCGCCGAACCGCTGCGCCGCGTCGGTGATCTTCTGGAGCGGATCGGTCAGCCGCCCCATCAGCCGTTTGGTGAACAGGCTCGCCACCAGCAGCATCAGGCAGGCCGACAGGAAGAAGTTGGAGAGGAACTGATACCGGAATTCGCGCAGCCGCTCGCCGGACGAGCAGAGGAAGAGATATCCGCTGCAGCTTCCATCTCCTTGGATGTTCTCGATGGGGTGGATGGAAACATAGGTCTTTTCCTCCAGCACCCCGTCCAGCGTGCCGAACACATGGTAATTTTCCGGTGCCGCGTCCGCCTTTGCCAGCAGCGCGGAGGGCACGGCATCCCCCTGCATCTTCTTGGCGTCCGAAGCCAGCAGGATGTTGCCGTCCGTATCGGTGAAGAAGAGGTAGGCCTCCGCACTCTCACCGATGATCTCCAGCTTGGTGTTCAGGGCGTCCAGCTCGTCGCCTTCGGGCAGAGCGGCCTCCTCGACAAAGTAGGACGCCGCCCTCTGGGTGACGTTGACCACCTCATCCAGTGCATCGTACCGCTCCCGGGCGAAATACTGGTTGAACAGCACCCACTCCGATGCGCCCATCACCACGATGCCCAGCAGCATCAGGGTGGACACCATCGAGAAGAAGGTCACGGAGATACTTTTGCGCATTACGACCGCACCTCGAACTTATATCCCACGCCCCAGACGGTCTTCAGCTCCCACTTGTCGGAAGCACCGGCCAGCTTCTCACGCAGCCGCTTCACATGGACGTCGATGGTGCGGGAATCGCCGTAATACTCAAAGCCCCACACCTCGTCCAGCAGCTGGTCGCGGGTGTAGACCCGGTTGGGATGGGAGGCCAGACAGTTGAGCAGCTCCAGCTCCTTCGGGGGAGCTTCCACCACTTTGCCCTTGACCCGCAGCTCGTAGCTGTTCATGTCGAGCCGCAGGTTGTCGAACTCGATGACGCCCTCGGTGCTCTCGGTCTTGGTGGAGGTCGTGCAGCGGCGGAGCACCGCCTTGATGCGGGCCACCACCTCTTTCGCGTCGAAGGGCTTGACCATGTAGTCGTCCGCCCCCAGCTCAAGGCCCAAGACCTTATCAAATGTCTCGCCCTTGGCCGTCAGCATCATCACCGGGGTGTTGCCCAGCTTGCGGATGCGGCGGCAGACCTCGAGGCCGTCCATTTTGGGCATCATCACATCCAGCAGCACCATGTCCGGCTTGACCTGATTGAACTTTTCAAGGCCCTCTTCGCCATCGTTGGCCACCGTGACCTGATACCCTTCCTTGGTCAGGTAGAGCCGCAGCAGTTCGCAGATGTTGGTATCATCGTCCACGACGAGGATCTTTTCGTTTGCCATAAGTGTGTTCCTCCTGTGTATCCCGTATGCCCTGCCGCCCGGCAAAGCATCCAATTCTAAACCTTACCTTCTATTATACGGAACAGTTATGACAAAATAAAGAAGGTTTTGTATGATTTTTTCACATTTGGCGGGGCAGAACGGTGTGAAACGCTTGCGCTCTTCTCCCCCTTTGCGTATAATGATAGATGTATTATTATGTTCACCCCAACGTGTAAGGAGCGTATTTTATATGAAATTAGGTATCGTCGGCCTGCCGAACGTCGGCAAGTCCACTCTGTTCAACGCCATCACCTCCACCAAGAACGCGGAGGCGGCCAACTATCCCTTCTGCACCATCGAGCCGAACTCCGGCATCGTGGCGGTGCCCGACAAGCGGCTGGACAAGCTGGCCGAGATCTGGCAGACCAGCAAAAAGACGCCTGCCATCGTGGAGTTTGTAGACATCGCCGGTCTGGTCAAGGGTGCCAGCCAGGGTGCAGGCCTCGGCAACAAGTTCCTTGGCCACATCCGCGAGTGCGACGCCATCGTACACGTCGTCCGCTGCTTCGACGACGACAACATCATCCATGTCGTTGAGGACGTGACCAAGGCCGAGGCCGTGGATCCCATCGCCGACATCGACGCCATCGACTATGAGCTGATCCTCTCCGACCTCGAAGTGGTTCAGAACCGCGCCGGCCGGATGGCAAAGGCCGCCAAGAGCGGCAACAACAAGGGTGCCGCAGCCGAGGCCGCGTGGCTGCAGCAGCTGGCCGACCACCTGAGTGCCGGCAAGCCCGCCCGCAGCTTTGCCTTCGATGAGAACGACGCCGAGCAGCAGAACGTCCTGCGTGAGATGGGTCTGCTCAGCTCCAAGCCCGTCCTGTACGCCTGCAATGTGGGCGAGGACGACCTGATGGACGGCATCGAGAACAACAAGTATGTTCCGCTGGTGGCCGCCCGCGCCGCCGAGGAGGGTGCCCGCTACATCCCCATCTGCGCAAAGACCGAAGAGGACATCGCCGACTACTCTCCCGAAGAGAAGAAAGCCTTCCTCGCCGAGATGGGCATCGAGGCCAGCGGTCTGGACAATCTGATCACCGCCAGCTACGATCTGCTGGGTCTGATTTCCTTCCTGACCGACGGCAAAAAGGAGTGCCGCGCATGGACCATCCGCAAGGGCACCAAGGCTCCGCAGGCAGCTGGCAAGATCCACAGCGACTTTGAGCGCGGCTTCATCCGCGCCAGCGTCATTGGCTACAAGGATCTCGAGGCCAACAGCTTCGATTACGCCGCCGTCAAAGCCAAGGGTCTGCAGCGCACCGAGGGCAAGGAATATGTGGTGCAGGACGGCGATGTGATCGAGTTCCTGTTCAACGTGTGATATCCGAATAGCAGCCCTGTAAAACTCTGCCGGGCTCGCCCTCTCCGTCACGGCTTACGCC
>ERZ869979.583-NODE-583-length-11177-cov-4.557297_pt1 | contig 11177 bp, 7 predicted proteins | sample MGYA00521269_ERZ869979 | MGnify/ENA primary metagenome ERZ869979 (study PRJEB32232, sample SAMN07284974) | human gut metagenome | biome: human-associated habitat; material: feces | host: Homo sapiens | place: Tanzania | collected 2014-04-05 ... | reverse complement strand
TGACTGAGAGGGCAAACCCGGCAAAGGGAGAGCCAAGAAGCACAAAACCCCGCCGCTCCGGGATCACTCCCAGTGCGGCGGGGTCTTTGTGTTAAAATACAGTCAAGCAGCAGCTTGCTTTTTTACAGCTGGCTCTGGTACTCCTTGCGGTAGCCCTCCAGCTCTTTCTGGTTGCCATAGACAAAGTGGCCGTTGGCGATCTCTTCCCAGACCGGCTTATCCACGCTGTAATCGTGGATGGACGGATCGTAAACGAGAAGCTTTTTCTGCTTCTCAAGACCCGGGTCAGGGATAGGAACAGCACTCAGCAAAGCCTTGGTGTAGGGGTGCAGCGGGTGAAGGAACAGCTCTTCAGCCTCTGCCAGCTCTACGATACGACCCTTGCTGATGACGGCGATGCGGTCAGAGATGAACCGGACGACCGACAGGTCGTGGGCGATGAACAGGTAGGTCAGACCGCGGGACTTCTTCATGTTGTTGAGCAGGTTCAGCACCTGCGCACGGATGGAGACATCCAGTGCGGAGATGGGCTCGTCAGCCACGATGAACTCCGGCTCCATGATGAGGGCGCGGGCAATGCCGATGCGCTGCCGCTGGCCACCCGAGAACTCGTGCGGGAAGCGGGAAGCGAACTCGGGCAGCAGACCGACCTCGTGCAGGGCATTCATGACCTTTTCGTGCAGGTCGTTCTGGTCCTTGTACAGGTGATGGTTCAGCAGACCCTCGGCCACGATATACTCGACCTTGGCGCGCTCATTCAGAGATGCCATCGGATCCTGGAAGATCATCTGGCACTTCCGGATGACCTCTTTGTCGAGATCCTTGGAGATCCTGCCGTTGATCTTCTGCCCCTTGAAGAAGATGTCGCCGCCGGAGGTCGGGTTGATGCGGCAGATGGCACGGCCAATGGTGGTCTTGCCGGAGCCGGACTCGCCGACCAGCGAGAAGGTCTCGCCCTTGTAGATGTCGAAGTTGACATGATCCACTGCGACGAATTTCTTTTTGCCTGAGCCAAAGGTGATCTGAAGGTCTTTCAGCTCAATCAGCTTTTCACGTTCAGCCATTTAAGTTGGAACCTCCCATCTTTCCCATTTTCTCACGCAGGTTCTGGATCGAGTGCGGACGCTCGATCTTGGGCGCACGCGGATCCAGATACCAGGTCTTTGCGGCATGGGTCTCGGACACCTGAAAATACGGCGGCTCTGCCACAAAGTCAATGGCCAGCGCACGCTTGTTGCGGGGTGCGAAGGCATCGCCCTTGATCTCGTTGAACAGGTTCGGCGGCGTACCGTCGATGGTGGGCAGAGCCTCACCCTTCGTACCCAGCTGCGGCAGAGCCTGCAGCAGAGCCCATGTGTAAGGATGCCATGCATCGTAGAAGATCTCTTCCACGGTGCCGTACTCAACGATCTGGCCGGCATACATGACCGCCACACGGTCGGCGACGTTGGCAACGACGCCGAGGTCGTGGGTGATGTAGATGACCGACATTCCCAGTTCCTTCTGCAGGTCGCGGATCAGCTGCAGGATCTGTGCCTGAATGGTCACGTCCAGAGCGGTGGTGGGCTCGTCGCAGATCAGGATCTGCGGGCGGCAGGCGGCAGCGATGGCGATGACGACACGCTGGCGCATACCGCCGGAGAACTCGTGCGGGTACTGCTCGTACCGACGCTCCGGGTCGGGGATGCCGACCTTGGCCAGCATCTCAATGGCTGCCTTCTTTGCAGCCTCGCCCTTCAAGCCCTGATGGTGCTCGATGCTCTCCTGAATCTGTTTGCCGATCTTTTTCAGCGGGTTCAGGCTGGTCATCGGGTCCTGCATGACCATGGCGATCTTTTTGCCGCGAACGCCCAGCCAGTCCTTTTCGGTAAACTTGGCCATATCGCGGCCTTCGTACATAATGGAGCCGCCGGTGATCTTGCCGTTGACATCCAGCATACCCACAAACGTCTTGGTGAAAACGCTCTTGCCGGAGCCGGACTCGCCGACGATGGCCAGCGTCTCGCCCTCGTACAGATCGAGGGAGCACTTGCGGATGGCATTCAGCTTCTTACCGCGCAGGCTAAAGGTGATCTCCACGTCTTTGGCAGAGATAATCGGTTGTCTATCCATTTACTTTTCTCTCTCCAATCTATCAAACGTGGTTGCGCGGGTCTGCCGCGTCCGAGAAAGCGTTGCCCATGATGTAGAAGGAGATGGAGATGATGGACACGATGGACGCAGGGAAGATCAGCAGGTAGGGATAATCGAGGAAGAAGCCGCGCACCTTGCTCAGGATCAGACCCAGAGACGGCGTCTCAATGCCCAGACCGATGCCCAGATAGGACAGGGTGGACTCGAGGTTGATGGTGGCGGGGATGGACAGTGCCATACGCAGGATGATGACCGACACCAGATACGGCAGGATGTTCTTGGTCAGCACGCGCCACAGCGGAGTGCCGAGGCACCGGGATGCGAGGTTGTACTCGCGGTCACGGTACATGAACACCATGTTGCGGACGCGACGTGCCATGACCAGCCAGCCGATGGCGATCATCGAGATCGCCATGATGGTGAAGCTCTGACCGACGATCAGGGCGATCAGGGTCATATAGATGATATACGGCACGTTGTCGATCAGGTTGTACAGCTCGGTGAAGAAGCGGTCCAGACTGCGGACGTAGCCCCAGATCAGGCCGACGATGACGCCGACGATGCTCTCGCCGACGGCAACGATCAGAGCCAGACGGATGGAGACCTGCGTGGCGTACCACACCTGACACCAGTAGTCACGGCCGAGGTTGTCGGTACCGAACCAGTATTCGCTGCTCGGGGTGCGGAATGCCAGCGAGGAATCGCTGACGAGGGTCGCGTAGTCGTACTTGCCGATGGCCAGTGCGATGAACGAGAAGATGACCAGCGCAAGGAACAGGAACAGGCAGACGACCGCCACCTTGTGCTTGAGGAAGTTCTGGACGACAGAACCCCAGTAGGAATAGTTGGAGTAGCCGATGCGCTCAGCCTCCTCGGGAGAGTATTCGACGAAGTAGAACAGATCGTCTTGCTTCTTGCCCTCAAAATCAGATGCCTTAGCCATCAGCGAGCCTCCTCCTTTCCAGTCAAAGTAATACGCGGGTCAACGACCATCATCAGGATATCGCCCAGGAACACGCCTGCGATGCCCAGTGCGGCATACAGGATGACCAGCGTCTGCACCACATTCAGGTCATAACGCTGGATCGCATCGGTCAGCAGCGGGCCCATGCCGGGAACGGAGAAGAACCGCTCCACCAGCAGAGAGCCGCCGACGGTCAGCAGGATGGACTGGGGGATATACTGCACCATGGGCACCATGGCGTTGCGAAGGACGTGCTTGAACATGATCTCGCGGGAGCTCAGACCCTTGACGCGTGCCAGCTTGATATAATCGCGGGTCAGCTCATCGACCATGTAGCGGCGGGTCCACAGGGCATAGCCTGCAATGGATGCCAGCGACAGGCAGGTGATGGGCAGCACGCTGGACGGGCCGACGTTGCGGGTGGAGTACAGGGTCGGGAAACCCAGATACTTCGAGCCGAAGACCAGCACCAGCGAGTAGGAGACCAGCGACGGAACGGCGTTGACGAAAACGGTGTAGGCCGTGCCGATCCAGTCAAAGACCTTGTCCTTGAAGGCGGTCTGCAGGATGCCCAGCAGCACGCCGACGACCAGCGAGATGGCCGAAGCGACCAAGCCCAGACGCATCGAAACGCCGAACTTTTTGCCGATGACCTTGACAACGGGCGCACCGTTCTGGATCCGGCGGGAAGTGCCGAAATCCAGATGGAGCAGGTCGCCATAGAACTTGATCAGCTGGGTGCCGATGGGGTCGGTCAGACCGGCGGCATCCAGTGCTGCTTCTTTCTGCGCATCGGTAAACTTCATCAGCTGTTCTTCGGTGAAGTAATAGTCCGTGGGCAGGCAGCGCATCAGCAGGAACACGAGGGTCGCTACCAACAGGATGGTGACAAGCGACTGCGCCAGCCGCTTAACTGTGTATTTTAACATTATAATCGAACCTTTTTAATTTAATTAAGCCTTGGTCGCTGCATCAAAGGCAGCTGCGAAAGCTTCGTACTGCTCGGTGGTGTAAGCCTCTTCGCTGGTCTCCCAGTTGACAGCCTTGTAGTTGCAGGGGCCATACATGGCGTTGATCTTGCTGTACTCGTTGGCGTGGGTCAGGCTCCAAGAAACCTCGAAGTTGCTGGGGCAGTCCAGAACGTTGTTCAGCATGCAGGCCTCAGCCTTTGCGAATGCAGCGTAGCGGGCGTCGATGTCATCGACGATGGCCTTTGCGGTGTTGACCAGATCGGTGAACTCCTCATAAGCGGCGACCAGATCCTTCTGCCAGTCGGCAGCACCGGCCTCAACGACCTTGGCGATGTTGGAGTAGTACCAGCTGTAGTAAGCGTTGTCGTCGTGCAGGATCTCCTGACCGAGGAAGTTGACGGGATCGCCGAAGTCTGCGCCCCAGCCATTGATGACAAAGCTCTGCAGCTGCGGGTTGCGGACTTCCTGCGTGATGGAGGAGACGTAGGTCTTGATGTCCAGCACGATGAAGTCATCGCCGAAGCTGTCGGTGAAGCACTGCTTCAGGACGGTTGCGGTGTCCAGAGCGGTGGTGGAACCAGCCATGATGTAGTAAGCAGCCTTGACGGGGAAGGTGACGCCGATGGCGGACAGCTCGTCCATGGCCTGCTTCTTCAGGTCAGCGATGTCGCCGTTGTTGGCACGCAGGCGGATCATGGTCTCGCCATCGTAGGATTCCTTATCGAAGCCCATCTCGGCAGCGACCAGCGTGGTGTACTCCTGACCCTGCGTGTTGTAGCAGACACCCGGCATGGTGTAGTAGTCGTTCTCGCACTTCAGGGGGTTGATCTTGTTGGTGCGTGCATAGTAGCTGACCAGATTGAGGCCCTTGTACCAGCACTGACGGAACGCGGTGTTGGCAATGGCCTTGTTCCAGTTGTCATCCGGGGTGCCGTCCTCGTTGTTCTTCTGGTAGTTGAAGTGCATCTGATAGCTGTACTTCTTGGGACGCTTCTCGCACAGCTGGCTGTTGTACTCGTTGCTGGGATCGGAGGTGATGGTGGTCAGGGTGCTCTCGCCGCAGTCCATCTCGTCCAGCTCACGGTTCTGATACAGCTGGAAGGTGACGGTGCCGTCGGAGATCATGGTGACGGTGAAGCGGTCGAAGCGTGCCACATCGTCTGCGCCCCAGTAGTTGGGGTTGGGGATGTAGCTCTTGGTGTTCTGCTGGATGAACTCCTCGATGAGGTACGGACCATTGTACCACATATTGGTGTAGTCGCAGGCACGGAAGCCCTCAACGCCCAGCTCATTGATCAGATCCTCCGAAGCGGGATAGAAGCTGGTGTAAGCAGCGACGGTATCGAAGTACGGGCAGGGATCCTTGCAGGTGAAGACGAGGGTGTAATCATCCGGAGCCTCGACGCCGACACCGGCAGCCAGCATATCCTCATAGGTCATGTCAGCCGCTGCATCGCCCTTTGCCTCGGTCATTGCGTAGTAATCGGCTGCGCCTGCCAGAGTCTCGTTGGGCATGGAGGTGTTGTTTGCCTGATTCTTGGCTGCGTTCAGCACCCACTCCAGACCAACGAGGAAGTCCTTGCTGGTCAGGTGTGCCTTGACCTCGCCGTTGACATCAACCCAATCGACGTCGTCGCGCAGCTTGAAGGTCCAGACAGAAGAGTCCTCGTTGTGGCTCCACTCTTTTGCCACAGAAGGCACAGCCTTGCCGTAGCAGTCAAAGCTGATCAGGCCTTCCCACAGGTTGGTGGTGACATTCATGTCGGAAGCCATCTGGCTGTACAGCATATTCCAGCTCTCCAGCTCACGGTTTGCGCTCTCCCAGCTGATGAACTCCTTCAGCGGAGTAGCACCGGTGGTGTTGGGTGCGGAGGTCGCGCCAGAAGAAGCGGCGGTGCTGCCAGTGGAGCTGGAGCTGCCACCGCAGGCTGCCAGAATGCCTGCTGCACCGACGACGCCGGAAGCCTTCAGGAAGCTGCGGCGGCTGATCGCATGAGACTCATAGTTGATGTTCATTGTGTTATCCTCCCAAATATTTTCTGTGCCTCGGCACATGGTGCAGAGCCCTTTGCCCTGCAAGGTTCCCACTTTTTGCGGAAGGTTCCCCTTACTGTATTGCCAGAGAATACAAAAGAGCGCAGAAACAGACCCCTCTGTCTGTGCCTGTGCTCCTCCCGCAAAATCCTTAACACGGCCTATATTGTACCATTGAAATAGAAAGATGTCAATGGAAGCAGAATCCCTTTTTCTTCAAAAGTGAAGAACTGCGGTCAAAAACGATGAAAAAGATTTGCTTTACTCTGCTGAAGAATGACGATATTTAAAGGAAAGCACAAAAAACAGAAACGCAAATTTTGTGCGCGTGCTGCGCACAGACCGTTTTTGCACACTTCGCCTGCCCCCGGAATAGACTGACACGAAACCCATTCTTGACAAAGGAGATCTTGCCATGGCAACCGGAATCCTCCGCATTCAGGCGTTCGCCGCCCGCCAGTCCGCCCCGATGGAAGGGGTGGCCATCACCCTGACGGGCGACGGCTTCACCGTCCACCGCATCACCGACACCGCAGGCAACGCCGGCGACTATCCCATCCCCACCCCTGCCTGCGCCCTCTCGCTCGACGAAAACAATACCGCCCAGCCCTACGCCGTCTGTTCCCTGACCGCCTCCAAGTCCGGCTACCGGACCGTACGCATTCAGGGCATCCAGATCTTTCCGGGGCAGGTCACGCTGGCGCAGCCCGAGATGATCCCTGCAACCGAGGACGACCGGGATCCCCCCAACGAGCCGGTGGTCATCCCGCCTCATTCCCTCTTCTCCGGCAAAGGCGGCAGCGGCCCCGCACCGACCGAGCCCTGCCCCCGCATCCTCGACCGGGTCATCATCCCCAAAACCATCACCGTCCACCTCGGCCGCCCCGCCGCCTCCGCCCAGAACGTCACCGTCTCGTTCCGGAACTACATCGCCAACGTCGCGTCCAGCGAAGTCTATCCGACTTGGCCCGAACAGGCTCTCCGCGCCAACATCCACTGCCAGATCTCGCTGGCTCTGAACCGCATCTACACCGAGTGGTACCCCAGCAAGGGATACCGGTTCAACATCACCAACTCCACCAGCTACGACCAGTATTACGTCCACGGGCGGACGGTGTTCGAGGTCATGACCCGGCTGACCGACGACATCTTCAACACCTACATCCGAAAGACCGGCACCGTCAACCCCTACTATGCCGAGTACTGCGACGGCAAATCGGTCACCTGCCCGGGGCTGAAGCAGTGGGGCACCGTCACGCTGGCCAAACAGGGCAAAAACGCATTGCAGATCCTGAAGCACTACTACGGCAGCAACATCGAGATCGTCCGCACCCACAACATCCAGTCCATCCCCCAGAGCTATCCCGGCTCTCCGCTCCGGCAGGGCTCCACCGGCAGTGCCGTGTTCACGCTCCAGCGGCAGCTCAACCGGATCGCCAAGGATTACCCCTTCCTCGGCCAGCTGAAGGCCGACGGCGTGTTCGGCCCCAAAATGACCGCCACGGTCAAGGCCTTCCAGAAACAGTTCAACCTGACCGCCGATGGCGTCGTCGGGCGGAGCACATGGTACAAGATCAGCTACATCTATGTCTCGGTCAAGGATCTTGCCGAGCTGACCAGCGAGGGCGAGACCGCCATCGGCACCCTTTCGGACGGCACATGGAACGGCACGACCCTGCGGCAGGGTTCCACCGGAGCGGCGGTCGAGCAGCTGCAATTCTGGCTGAACACCCTCGCCCAGTACGAATCCGCCCTCCCATCGGTGGCCGTGGATGGGATCTTCGGTTCCGGCACCGCCGCGGCAGTCCGGGCGTTCCAGCGCAGATACGGCCTGACCGTGGACGGCGTGGTGGGGCACACCACGTGGGAGCAGCTGTACGACGAGTTCCGGAGCATCCAGTCGGACAACGGCACGCCCAACGCCTACCCGGGCACCCCGCTGCGGAAGGGAGCCAGCGGGCAGAACGTCCGGCTGGTACAGTTCTGGCTCAAGATCGCCCGCACGGTCTATGCGTCGCTGCACAGCCTGACCGTAGACGGCAGGTTCGGCGCGTCCACCGAGGCCGCCGTCCAGAAATTCCAGAGCTATTTCGGTCTGACCAGCGACGGCGTCGTGGGGCGCACCACATGGAACAAGCTGTACGAGGTCTACAACGACATCGCCAACAAGCTGCTGTCCGCCAGCCTGCGCCCCGGCGAATACCCGGGCGTGCTGCGGAACGGCTCCAGCGGCACCGCCGTCCGGGAGCTGCAGTTCTATTTGTATCTTCTGAGTGCCTACGAGAGCAGCATCCCCTCGGTCTCCATCGACGGGCGGTTCGGTGCGTCCACGGAGGCGGCTGTCCGCGCCTATCAGCGGTTCGCCGGGCTGACCGTGGATGGGGTGGTGGGGCGCACCACTTGGGATTCTCTCTACGGCAAAGCGTCTGTTCTCCGCACCTCCGGGCCGGTGGTCACACTGAAACGCCTGCCCTATCCCGGCACGCCCCTGACCATCGGCAGCCAGGGCAGTGCGGTGCTCTATTATAATGTGCTGCTCCAGCGGATCGCCTATTACTTCGAGCCAGTCGAAAGCCCGCCCCTCTCCGACCGGTACGCCGCGGAGACCGCCGCCGCGACCCAAAGTGCGCAGGAACTTTTCGGCCTGCCTGCCACCGGCGTGGCCGATGCCGAGACATGGGCGGCTGTGGAAGCCCTCAGCCTGCATCTGGCCGCTTACACCCCCAGCCCCGACCGAGACGGCAGGTCGGCCGAGGTCTACCCGGGTTACGCCCTGCGCGCAGGCAGCGTCGGCCCGGATGTGACCCGCATCGAGCAGTGGCTCAACGGCCGGTCCAGCCTCTCCTGCGGCGCGGATTATGTTCCCGAAAATGCCGTTTTTGGCGAAGCGGAGACGCTGGGCGTCCGGGCGGTGCAGCAGTGCGCCGGGCTGGACGTGACCGGCACGGTCAACCGGGAGACATGGGCGGCACTGCAGGCGCAAAGCTGCGGCTGCGATGCCGCAGCCCCAAAGGAGGAGTGAACGATGGCACGGCTGCTTGTCTATGACGCCTACGAAAACAAGGTGTTCACCTACTCGAACATCAACGAAAACGACCCCATGCCCTACAGCACCGGCACTACCCTGACCCTGCGGGAGTTCCGGGGCAGATCCGGCAGCCCCGTGCTCTGGACCACCATCGCCGCGATGGAAGCTTGGAACCTGACCCGTCGCAAGTACGGCAGGGGCATCCCGGTGGGGTACGCCTTCCGCCGGATCTGGGAGGGCGGCCACGGCACCCGCAGCCAGCACTATGCAGGCGTGGCCTTCGACGTCGGCCAGAGCCTTTCCAGCACCCAGCGGAAGGCCATTTACAACGCCGCCCGCGCCACCGGCGCATGGGGCTATGTGGAACCCCTGAGCCAGACCCCGACATGGGTACACTTTGACCGCCGGTACGGAACGCCCGCCTGCAGAGGAACCACCGCCGGATACCCGACCCTCCGGCGCGGGAGCCGTGGGTGCTATGTCATGATCCTGCAGGACGCGCTGTCCACCCTCGGCTACCAGACCGGCACCCGGATCGACGGGCTGTTCGGCGTCCGCACCGAGGAAGCCCTGCGGGGCTACCAGCGGCGCACCAGCCTGCGGGTAGATGGCGTCTGCGGCTGCAACACATGGAAAAAGATCACCACCGCCGTCATCGGGGTGGGGCGGACGAAAACGACGATCGATTGAAATAAACCTCTCCGGAGGCAAGACTTGGCTCTCCCTTCGGGAGAGCTGTCGAGCGTCAGCGAGACTGAGAGGGCTTCCCCCCGCGAAACAGTTTTCTTTCTTCTAAAAATATGCTATACTGATGTCCAGAAACCAAGTATGTGAAAGGGGTGCATCTTTATGGTACCGGCACTGGAAAAGATCATCGCAGAGAGCGACAACATCGTGTTTTTCGGTGGGGCAGGGGTCTCCACCGAGAGCGGCATCCCGGATTTCCGGAGCGTGGACGGCTTATACCACCAGAAATACGCCTATCCCCCGGAGACGATCCTGAGCCACAGCTTCTGGGAAACGCATCCCGAGGAATTTTACAAATTCTACCGGGATAAGCTGATCGTCAAGGGGGCAAAGCCCAACGCCGCCCACCTGCGGCTGGCCAAGCTGGAACGGGAAGGCAAGCTGAAGGCCATCGTCACCCAGAACATCGACGGCCTGCATCAGGCGGCAGGCTCCAAAACGGTCTACGAGCTGCACGGCAGCACCCTGCGCAACTACTGCGAGGACTGCGGTGCGTTCTACGATGTGGACTTCATCGCCAACTCCACCGGCGTGCCCCGCTGCCCCAAGTGCGGCGGCATCGTCAAGCCGGACGTCGTGCTCTACGAAGAAGGTCTGGATGAGGGCGTGCTGTCCGGTGCCGTCTCTGCCATCCGCCGGGCCGATACCCTCATCATCGGCGGCACCAGCCTTGTGGTCTACCCGGCTGCCGGGCTGATCCGCTACTTCCGGGGGCGGCATCTCGTGGTCATCAATATGCAGCCCACCAACGCCGACGAACAGGCCGACCTCTGCATCGCCAAACCCATCGGGCAGGTGCTCAGCGAGGACGTTGTACTCACAGACGACTGAAATTTTGGAGGAATCCCCATGATCTACGATACCCTGAACAATCTGCCCAACTACCTTGGCCTGACCGACAACCTTGACACCGTCATCGAGTATGTCATGGCGCGGGACATCAACACCCTGCCCACCGGCAAGACCCGGATCGACGGCGACAACGCCGTGGTCACCGTCAGCACCGTCACCCCGCAGGCCAGCGAGAAAGCCCCCTTTGTCCGGCACGACGCCCACCTGACCCTCGAGACCGATCTGGAAGGCAGCGAGCTGTTCGAGGTGTCGCTGGGCGAATTCTCCCCCACCAGACCCGCCGACGAAGCCGCCGATACCACGGTCGGCAATGCTGGCACCAGCATCGCCGGGATGCTCTGTGAGGGGCGTTTTGCCCTCTACCTTGCCGGGGAGCCGTACAAATCCGGCCTGAAGGCGCAGGGCTGCGGCAAACTGAAAAAGGCCGTGTTCTCCATCGCCCTTGACC
>ERZ869979.581-NODE-581-length-11188-cov-4.871569_pt1 | contig 11188 bp, 6 predicted proteins | sample MGYA00521269_ERZ869979 | MGnify/ENA primary metagenome ERZ869979 (study PRJEB32232, sample SAMN07284974) | human gut metagenome | biome: human-associated habitat; material: feces | host: Homo sapiens | place: Tanzania | collected 2014-04-05 ... | reverse complement strand
ATCACTCATTCTTACTGACTTTTTGCTATCTATAGCCCTCACGGCTCTTGACTAAAAACTGCGGTTCATTATAGGAAAAATAATCATTCGAATCAGTCTGAACAAAAAAATGTAGAAAAAGTGATGACGTTTCAATATTTTTATTTATCTTTGCGGTTGTAAATCATTTATTACTTATCAGATTAAGAAAAAACCTTTTCGCAAGAAGAACTTATATAGATAGAGATTTCACAATATTATAACTTTAATAAAAAGAAAAAGCATGATGAAAAAATTTACTTTTAAACGACAACTGTTGTTTGTCATGTTGATGCTGCTGGGTTGCTTGTCAATACAGGCGGCAGATGATGGTTTGATAACAAACCAGGTAGTAATTAATTTGGATGAGCCTGGTACTTTGCCTCAGAAAATCAGTGCTTCTGATAAATACCGGATTACCAATCTGAAGGTTAAAGGAGATATCAATGGTACAGACTTGGGATTACTCCGTGAAATGGCGGGCCAGTCTATAAATGGAGAAGATGAGACAGATGGCAAACTATCTACCTTAGATTTATCTGATGCTAAGATTGTGGGAGGTGGAGAGCCTTATTTTAACTTTAATGGAGGTCAAGAGGTTTATTACTCAGAGTATGACAAAATTGGCAAGAATGCTTTTAGTTGTTGCAATAGTTTGAAGAACCTGACTCTTCCTAAAGATATTACCTCAATTGAGCAATCTGCTTTTTTTGGTTGTACAGGTTTGACGAGCATAACGATTCCTTCCTATGTTACCTCAATAAGTAAGTACGCATTTTGGGGATGTAGTAGTTTGACAAGCATAGAACTTCCTAACAGTCTTACCACAATTGATGAAACTGCCTTTCGGGAGTGTACCAGTTTGACCAGCGTGACTCTTACTTCAAATCTCACCTCGATAGAAAGTCATGCTTTTATAGGTTGCAGCCAGTTGAAAGGTGTCCGTTATAACGTTCTTGATGATTTGGCGACATATATACAAACTGATCATCCAGAAATTGTCATAGGCAACAATTGTAACTGTGATTTTAAATACTATCAGAATAATCAAGAAATTACCTCTTTGAAAATTCCTGCTGGTATCACCTCGATTGGAAAAAATGTTTTTCAAAAATACAATGGTATTCAGAGTTTGACTTTTTCTCCAGCTCTTACCTCAATAAGTGACTTGCAATTTAGCTGCGATTTCTCTAACTTAAAGTCTGTATCTGTCGGCTGGCAGGACCCAATTGCGGCAGGCAATTTTTTCAAGGGTGCAGACATGAGCAATTGTACATTGTATGTACCTCATGGCACAAAAAACGCTTATGCTAATTCTGATATTTGGTGTGGCTTCGGAAAAATCATTGAGTACAATAATCAGGCAACCATCACTTTGGAACAACCAGGTACTTTGCCTCAGAAAATCAACGATTCAGATAAAAACCTGATTACCCACCTGAAAATTAAGGGAAATATCAATGGTACAGATTTGAGATTTATCCGTGAAATGGCAGGAGTGTCTGTCACAGGAGAAATAACTGATGGTGAACTCGCTAACTTGGATTTATCAGAAGCCAAGATTGTGAGCGGTGGAGACTATTACTATCAGGACTCTAATGATACTAAATATTACACAAAAGATGACGAACTTGGTGTTTGCGCCTTTTCAAAGTGCTGGGGTTTGAAGGATATTTCTCTTCCTGGCGATCTTAAGTCAGTAGGTGATTTTGCATTTTCTGATTGTAGCAGTTTGGAGACAATAAATCTGCCTTCTGGTATTACCACAATTGGTAATTATGCCTTTTGGTATTGTGAAAATTTAACAAGCTTGACTCTTCCATCAGGGCTGATTTCAATAGGCGACAGAGCCTTTGAAAATTGTTATAGTTTGACAAGTCTTGAATTTCCTTCCAGTCTAACTACATTAGGAGAATTGGTTTTTGCAGGTTGCTATGAGTTGTCGAATCTGACACTTCATTCCAATCTTACTGATGTTAAAAGTAATTACCTTTTTGGAGGGGCATCCAATTATAATAATCTAAAAGATGTGCGATATATTATAGATAGTGATTTAGAGACGTATTTACAAAGCAACCACCCTGTCTTCTATGAGATTAACTGTGGAATTAAATACTATTTGAATGACCAGGAAATAACAACTTTGGAAATTCCTACTGGTGTTACCTCTATAGGAGATGGTGTCTTTTTCAAAAGCAATAGCTTGACTAATCTGGCACTTTCTTCCAGAGTTACCTCTATAGGTATAAGTGCCTTTAGTTATTGTGGCAATTTGCAAGATGTCCGTTATTACATTTATGATGATTTTGCGACATATATTCAAAATGGACATCCTGCTTTTTACGTAGGCTGCGGCATTAAGTATTATTGGAATAATCAAGAAATATCAACATTGGAGATTCCTTCAAGCGTTACTAAGATAGGTGATTATGCATTTCATAGATGCAGCGGTTTGACAACTCTGAATCTTCCATCAAATGTCACGTCAATAGGCTATAGAGCATTTTCTGAATGTAGTGATTTGACAAGCGTCGATCTTCCTTCAAGTATTACAAATATAGGAGATTATGTATTTTATTATTGTGAGAACTTGAGCAAAGTAAATCTTCCTTCTGAGATTACAGCAATAAGTAATGGTGCTTTCGGGGGGTGCAGCAGTTTGAAGAATATAGAGCTACCTGCGGGTATCACCTCAATAGGTGAAGACGCTTTTGTAAATTGCAGCAATTTGCAAAACATGAATCTACCATCTGGTATCACCACCATTGGTGATTACGCTTTTGTAGGTTGCAGCAATTTGACAAATGTGATTCTTCCATCAGCTCTCACTTCAATTGGCAATATAGCTTTCGCAAATTGCAGTAATTTGGCGAACGTGACTCTCTCTTCCAATATTACCTCAATAGGAAGTTCTGCTTTTCAAGATTGCAGCAGTTTGAAGAATCTGACAATATCTAAGGAAGTCACCTCTATTAAAGATATAGCTTTAAATAACTCTTACAACTGGTTAGAATTAGAATCTGTCTATGTAGCTTGGGAGAATCCAATTGAAGCAGGCTCGTTTTTCGACCGAATCAATATCAGCAACTGTACTTTGTATGTTCCTCAGGGAACCAAAGAGGCTTATGCAAATGCTGACGTCTGGAAAGACTTTGGAAACATCATTGAGTATGACGCGACAGGTATTGACAAGGTGACAAATCGCAGCGATGTGAAGGAAATCTCCCGCTATTCTCTCAACGGACAGCGAGTAACCTCTCCTACCAAGGGCGTGAATATCGTGGTATATAGCGATGGCAGCATCAAGAAAGTTGCCGTTCAATAAGCAAAATAGAAAATCAGTGTTACTCTTAGTAGTAGCACTGATTTTTTCATTTATAAGTTATAAAAATCAAAAAAAAAGGCTGGTTTTATCACGTATAAGTGAAACTTTTCGTATATTTGCAGTAAAATAAGTTGGAGGATAAGAATATGGCAAAAATCAAACGTAGGAAACTGCCGGTAGGCGTTCAGTCTTTCAGAAAAATCAGAGAAGAAGGATACCTCTATGTTGACAAGACGGATATTGTTTGGGAATTGGCGAACAACGGCGATCAGTATAATTATCTCAGTCGTCCTCGTCGATTCGGCAAGTCTGTGCTCGTTGATACCCTTGAATCCTATTTCTTAGGCCGAAAGGATCTCTTCGAAGGTCTCAAAATCATGGAGATGGAAGAGGAATGGAATCAGTATCCTGTTATCAGACTTGACATGAGCCGTGGCGGTGCCAGTGCCCAAGGAATCCAGTCGTATCTCAATATCTGCTTTAAATCGTATGAGCAGAAATACAATATCACTCCGGATCCTACAGCCCAACTTGCAGACCGTTTTTAATGCCATTATCACCACTGCCTATCAGCAGACAGGCATGAAGGTGGTAGTCCTCATTGATGAGTATGACTCCCCACTCCAGCACTCCTGGAAAACTCCTGAGCACGAAGCATGCACAGATATATATCGCAATGTGTTTGCCATACTGAAAGCTGATGATGAGTTCGAACGATTCGTATTCATTACAGGAATCACCAAGTTTACGCAGATTTCACTCTTCTCTGCGCTCAACAATCTGACCAATATCAGTTTCCTTCCACAATATGCACCACTCTGCGGTATCACTGAAGAAGAAATCAGCGAGAATTTCCAGCCAGAGTTGGAGAAAATGGCAGAAATGAACAATTGGACTTTGCAGCAAACTCACGACAAACTGAAGGAATATTATGATGGTTATCACTTCAGCCGGAAAAACATGATAGATATCTATAATCCTTTCAGTCTTGTCAATGCATTGAATACTCAAGAGTTAGCTAATTTCTGGGCTGCTTCAGGTGCCACTTCCAGATTACCAAAGTTTATAACCAATGCTGAATTACACTTGGGTGATTTTGAAAATTGCCGCATTCTCCGCAATGTTTTGGAGACATCTGATGTTACAGGAGGTGGAGTTTCCTTATTCCTCTATCAGTCGGGGTATCTCACAATCAAGGACAGCGACGAATTCGGATATATTTTGGGATTCCCTAACAAGGAAGTGAGACAGGCACTATACGAGACGGTACTACCTGCTTTGACCATGAGGGAAGAGAGTGAAATATGTGATAGAATTGAAATTAAGAAACAATGGCGGAAAGGAAGCTGCAGTCCGACAGATCATCGAACATCAATACTTGGAGCCTTTCAAGGCTGATTCACGAGAGGTGATTGGTTTGGGAATAGAACTGGACGATGAAGGAAAGGGCTTGATCGACTGGAAAATCGCAAAGGAGTAAGTATTTCTTAAATCATACATAAACAAAATAAAGAGGATGTGCCATGGACTTATGACACATCCTCTTTATTTTATAGGATCCCGCCTTTTACGGAATATTAGAAGTGGAAGCGAAGATCAACGCCACACTGGAAAGGATTGCCACGCTGGGCAAAGTATTCCTTGTTGCCTGTGGCGGCATTATCTACCGCGAAGGTATTGTAATGGGTATTCGTCAGATTACGAGCCCAGAAACTGATGAGGACCTTGCCTAAATCGGCATCCAGATGAGCGCCTAAGACTGCATACAAATTCTGACTGTAACTGTTGGCCTGATCCCAATAGGTCTTGCCCTGTGCATTGACATTGGCTCCTAAAGTAAGCGAACGGAGCAAACGGCAATCTGTATCAATGCGATAATCGGCTGCAGCAGAAAGCGTATGCTGCGGAACATAAGGTACAAACTTGTCCTTGAAATCCTCAGCATCAGCTCCTTCCCCACTCCGGTACTCATCAAATACGGCACGGGTATAACCATAGTTCACCATCCAGTCGAAATGACCATTGAAGAGCTGACCTCTGAGCGCAGCCTCAATACCGCAACTGTGACTCTTGCCTGCATTGACCATCATTCGGCCAAAACCGTAATTACCTGCCATCACGGACAACTGTTGGTTCTTTACCTGCATATAGAAAGCACTGAAATCCAGATGAACCGCATTCTCAAAGAGATTGAGATGGGTTCCCAACTCGTAGTTCCAACTCACTTCCGGTTCATAGGAAATCGTCTTATTCACCTTCTCATAATCCTCAGCAGAATGAGGAACATCATAATCACCACGCATCGCAGCCTGACGGTTGGCATTCAATTCTGTCTGAAGAATATCGCTGAACATCTGGATGTTATAACCACCGGCACGATAACCCTTGCTGACTACCGCATACACATTACTGCCATGGGAATCCAATCGCCAGGTGAGTCCCAACTTAGGCAACAGCTCTTCGAAATGATCGTGCGTGCGACCATCGAGCATACTGCGCAAAGTATAAGTTGCCTCCCTGCCCATCACGTTTGCCTTCATAGCCATATAGGCAGAACTTTCGTAATGAATGGAGGTAAGCATATAATCATAACGCAAACCCAAGGTAAGGGAAAGCGAAGAAGATAAATCGAAAAGGCTCTCGTGATAGAAACCGAGATTGGACTGAGGCGTATGATACAATCCTGGTGCACCCATGGAAACCTCCATGCCTACTCCACCAGCTTGTTCTATAGCTCGCTTAGCTGCAGCCTGGGCTGCAGCTGCAGGCATTCCCTGGGCTATCATCCTGCCTGCGATCGCCTGCACCATCGCATTATACATCTGGCTCTGGATGGCATTGCCGATAGGCGCCGTCATCGCTTCATCAAAGAACACCGGTCCGTTGGTCTTCAACCACTGTTGGGAGAAGAAAGCACCTAATGTCCAATGCCAGAATCCGCCCACAGCCTGCTTGCCCTTGAAGGTAAACTCCTGGGTAAAGGAATTCTGCAACTGCTGCTGAAGGATGCGCATATAGTCAGCCGGAAGATAATCCTGATCCATCAGCATATGGTCTTTCACATACTGATAACTCGAAACGGAAGTGAAATCGAAAAGATTTCCCTGACGGGTGAGTCGCAAACCGGAAATCAGATTGTTGCGGCGATAGATGCCTGCAAAGGTAGAGGCTGGACGGTCGGTATTACCTGTTGCAAGATCCAGACGACCATAAGGAAATCCATTCTGATCTACATACTGATAATTGGCGAGAACATCAACATCCCAACCGGCATTCAGACGGGTTTTTACAAGCAGTTTTCCGCCCGCCTCATTCATCTTGTCAGCCCTTTCCCCAGTAAAGGAATTGCGGAAGAAACCGTTCTGTCCATCATAAAAACCAGCCAAAGAGAAGGCTGTCTTCTCATTCACCTTATTATAATGCGCTACCTCAAAATTGCGATAGCTGCGACTGCCATAGCCCAATTTCACATCCGTACCCTGATAGTTAAAAGGATTGCGGGAATACATTCTGACGAGTCCGCCCTCTGTATTCTGTCCATAAAGAGTGCCCTGCGGACCACGGAGCACATCCACACGACTCAGTTGGTAATTGTGGAGATTGAAGGCAGACTTGCTCATCACCGGGATATCATCCATATAGATGCCCACAGAAGGACTGTTGACACGACTGCCGATGCCACGCACATAGACGGAAGACGACAAGCGACTGCCGTAATTAGGCATCACAAAATTAGGGATATACTGAGAGAGTTCACGCAAATCATGAACACCGAGTTTATGCATCTGAAAACTGCTGAGAGAACTGCTGCTCAAAGCCTGCTGACGGAGGCGACGGGTTTCCTTGGGTTGGGAAACAACTACAATCTCATCAATATCAAATACCTTGCTGCTATCCGCAAAAACGCTCTCTCTACTGACCGAATTACCATTAACGGCACTGGCTGGATGCATACTTTCCGCTTTAGCCAAATATTCATTTTCTGCATTTACTGGCAGAAAATTTGCAGCTAAAGATGCGGCTATCAAAATTTTAAAATACATAATTCAACTGATTTTTTTTCGGCTGCAAAGGTACAAAGATTATCCCGAAAGGATTATCCTTATAAATTAGGAAATCAGACTGAACCTGAAAAATCAGAAAAGGGGAACATATCAGGAATTTCGCTTGAGATAAGCCCGGATAGCATACCAGAAATATGCTACTAAAATAATGTAGCCGACAGTATATAACGTACTGATACTGAATATGATATAATCTAATGCACACATACCCATCAGGCCTCCCAAATAGAGTATTCCTTCACCCAAAGTAAGACGGTTTTTTACTTCATCCACACAGGCAATGGCAAGTATGAGTATCGCCCATACGGATGCTAAGAAGAAGCCCAACACCTTTGGCACTGCAAAAGGATTGAGCGTAGGATGGAAATAGAAATGACGCCATACCTCTGGCATGTAGGTCTGAATCGTGGCATAGAATGCAGCAGACAGCGATACCATCAGCACAAGGGCTGTTGGATAAGGTGAGTCGATATCATTGAAATGCACGATAGGCGCATTTCGCGTAAAGATCTTCTTCACCAGATAACTCACTCCTATCAGCACAAAGACTATCAGGAAGATGAGCAGGTGGGTATTGCTGAACACCATGATAAACTTGGAAATGGGATCATCAGGCACTACCTTAGAAAGCATATTAGACTCGTGTATCCAACCGAATACATTATCCTCTGTTGCCAACTGGATCCAAACTGAATCCTCACGATCCTGCGGAATTATCCTGATATCAGAAACAACCAGAAGACAGTGCTTCATGACTGCGAAAGAATCGATGGGAAGATGGCTGACGAATTCCTCCGGCTGCTGCTTGATAAGCATCAGAGAATCTGCTGCCACCTCGAAATTGTAGCGATAGGTATAATGATGCGTAGAAGAAAAAGAAATCGAATCGCGCTGGCGATCACTGTATTCCACCAGTGCTGCATGCTGTCCCTTCGTAATGTGACGGTGATAACAACTGGTTACAAAGAAAAGCACAAAGACCATCAGTATGCCCGTAAGGACATACTGACAGCCTTTTCTCATATCGGATAACTTTAACTTCATCTGTATTTTATTATATGATTCTTCTGAATAGAACCTGCTCACGATGATCAGTTTGACTCAGCATAGACATTCATCTGACATTCCTTGCAGACAAACTCCAGCCGGAATCTTCTGCCATCGCCTAATACCAGCGAAAGCGGTTCTTTCCATGTAGGTTTCTTTCCCCCACGCTTCACGCAATATCCTAAGGAATAGCGGATGCAATGGCGGCACTGCATGATGAGCGATTCATCCTTGCGTTTGTTAGCACCCAGTTCGAATGCAGGTTGGATATTCTCAAGTCCATGCATCTTGTAGAAATCAACCGCAGCATCATTGGCAATATTATAAGTATATCGCCATTTTTCATATTCCGGTTGCCAGGTTAATTCCTTCTGACTCTTAGCTACACGTTCTCCCGGCTGATCCAATCTGTAAGGATTGGCAAAGAAATTTCTGTCCATACCAGAAATCAGCGAACGGTCGAGTTCATCTGCTATTCTCTGATCGAGTTTTTGAATCAATTCCCGACGAACATTTGAAAGCACACTGTTAGGGATGAACGCAGCATCAATATCATTCTTGAGTACCACATGCTTACATTCATATTTAGATTCACCGAACTTGCTCATCTGCGCAATCATATTATCATGCTGAGAGCGTTTGGCGCACTGCAGTTGCATAGGTGTGAAGACCTCTGCAGCCTTGTAGTACAAGCCCTGTTCTACACTCTTGAAGATATTGGCAGTGGCAAGGAATCCATCTACTACACCATTATCCTCGTCCTTTTCCAACACAGGCTGGAGTTCGATAAAGAGCGGAATACGGCGTTCTGCTGTCTTGCGAGCAAGAATCTGTTCGAAAGCCTGGTCGTTGTTGCGGTACAAAGCCATACCCGGTCTGAGGTTTTCCGGCATGCGGAAAGGGAAAAGGCGGTTGCCCTCTACCTTGTTGACACGGAACCCCTCCAACTCTCGCTCATCATTGATGAAACAGAGTCCGTCGCCATTGGCAAAACTGGCTACTGTAGCCACATTGAATGATACATTTCCACGGATTTCCTTCACCTTACCTACGTATTCACCGATAGCCTTCGGTGTGTCGAAGGAGGAAATATCGGGCTGTCTGCCATGCAGGAAATAGTTGGTAAAACCGCGGTTGAAGGTTTTCTTCAGATTCGGAACAAAATTATATTCCACATGTCCTCGCGAAGCACGTCGGTATTCGCGTGGATATTTGGCTACGATTTCATCCAATTTCTTGTTATAGGCAGCCACCACGTTTTTCACATAAGTGATATCCTTGAGTCTGCCCTCTATCTTGAAAGAAGAAGCTCCGGCATCAGCCAGGTCCTTCAGATAATCTAACTGACAGAGATCCTTGAGCGACAGGAGATAGCGCTGGCGCTCTATCATCTGGTTGTCGGCATCAACCAGGTCAAACTTCATACGGCAGAACTGGGCACATTCACCACGGTTGGCAGAACGGGAGAAGCATTTTTCGGATGCATAGCAGACTCCGGAATAACTGACGCAGAGAGCACCATGCACGAAGACTTCAATCTCTCTGTCTGGAATAGCATTGTGGATGGCTTTGATTTCATCCAGTGACAGTTCACGTGCAAGAACCACTCGCTTGAAACCGATCTGAGTCAACCACAAAGCTTTCTCAGGAGTTCGAGTATCGCATTGGGTACTGCTATGTAACTCCCTCTTCCACAAGCCTTTAGCTCTTACCTCCCAGAGGAGTCCCATATCCTGCAGCAAGAGTGCATCAACACCAATCTCATCCAACTGGGAAATCATCTTAAGCGTATCTTCCAATTCTGAATCATAGATGATGGTATTGACGGTAACGTGAACCTTGGCACCAAACTGATGGGCGTAATCACAGAGTTGTTTGATATCCTCGATAGAGTTGCCGGCAGCAGCTCGTGCACCGAAGCGTGGAGCACCGATATAGACGGCGTCTGCTCCATGATCGATGGCAGCTATACCGCATTCTAAATTTTTGGCAGGAGCCAATAATTCCAATGTTCTCATATCTTACTGAATATCGTCAATATTATAAGGAGTCTCCTGGTAAACATAATAGTTGATCCAGTTGCTATAGAAGAGATTGGCATGTGCACGCCATGTAACCAATGGAGCCTCGTTAGGATCGTCGTGATAATAATAATTCTTTGGCAATTCCACATCATCGCGCTTGCCCATATCGCGCTTATACTCTTTATCAAGTGTATTTGGCGCATATTCAAGATGACCGGTTACAAAGAACTCACGGCCCCCTCTTGCCATCACGATGCTCACACCGCTTTCAGGAGATTCTGCAATAATGTCAAGTCCTGGTACCTTCTCAATATCCTCTCGTCTCACTTCTGTATGACGGCTGTGAGGCATGGCAAAGACATCATCAAAGCCTCTGAAGATAGGCTGTGACATATCCAGCGGTTTCTGCTGGAAGATACCGAACATCTTCTTCTCCAACGGATATTTCGGCACGCCATAGAAATGATAAAGTCCTGCCTGTGCGCCCCAGCAGATATAGAGCGTAGAAGTGACATGAGTACGTGCCCAATCGAAAATCTGCATGATTTCCGGCCAATACTCAACATCCTCGTATGCCATCGTCTCGATCGGAGCACCCGTAACAATCATACCATCAAACTTCTGCTTGGAGAGTTCGGAAAAATCCTTATAGAACATCATCATGTGCTCGATAGGAGTATTCTTAGGGGTATGACTCTTGAGTTTCATGA
>ERZ869979.580-NODE-580-length-11196-cov-4.630452_pt1 | contig 11196 bp, 11 predicted proteins | sample MGYA00521269_ERZ869979 | MGnify/ENA primary metagenome ERZ869979 (study PRJEB32232, sample SAMN07284974) | human gut metagenome | biome: human-associated habitat; material: feces | host: Homo sapiens | place: Tanzania | collected 2014-04-05 ... | reverse complement strand
CTTTTACGTACTATTCACTTAACATTAGTAAAAGGTTCTTATTTTACAAAAAAGAAATTTTTATTACTCCTTCACTATCTTAAAAACCAATTTTTTATTGAGCATTATATCTGTCAATAAACGGGTCAATGATTTTATCAGATATTTCACCATTGCTTGGTATTTCTATAGTTTCAGATTTTCTGTTTTCAAAATTAAATTCTGTTCCTTTTTTAAAAGGACCACCATTCCTCCAATATATCGCTTTAGTTTTATATGCAAATTCTTTTTCTATACTTTTTCTTTTTTCTTTGCCTTTTTCTTCACAAATAAAAGCAAAGTGAAAATCTTTAAATTGTTCTTTTATAAATCCACTATACAAATATTCTCTGGAAGATGGATATACATTATATAAGAACAGTTGTTCTCCAAATTGATTTACATAAGGTGTTTCTGTTCCATTATTGTTCAATTTTTCATTTAAAAGCTTCATATCTTTTTGAATTTCATTTTTTATACAAGTGGTTTGTCCAACTTGTAAACAATACCATTTATCATCTTTTACATTATCGCTTCTTTTTCCAAATAAAGCCCAAACACCAGGCATATTAAAATCATTTATATTTCGATTGTTTATATGTTTTAACCCTTCAAAAAAATCTTTCATTTTAATCCCCCCTAATTATAATTTATTATTCAAATTACCTCACTAAACCAAACGGATTACTGCAAGTTTTGATGACTTTTTTAATATCTTAATAAAATCCACGCATTTTAAGCCTGATTTCTACCAAACTCTAATCCAGAATATTCTAAACGCTCTTTAATCTCTGCTAATGAATAATTTCGTATGATGTACCGCTTATATGGTTCTACCAATACTTCATCATAGCTTAGATCAACATCTACATTTAATAAAACCTTACCTATAAACCATGTAAAAGCCATAGCATCCAATTCTACCTCCTGGCAAGATTCATCATTACAACCTGGATTATATCGACTAAATTCTCTTTTCCATTTATAAATCGTTTCCGGCAATGCAATATCAGCCAACCCAATCCCTTCTGTAGCCTGGTATTGTGCACAATGTCGTATTTCATGAGCCAATATACAATAAATATCATTCTCTCCATGCATTTCATTAAGATTAATATATATCCTATTTTCATCTGGTATCAAATGAGATTTACAGTGTGATTCCATTTCAAATGGTTCAACACCAAATCCATTCACATCGTAATACTGTTCTTTAAAACAATAACAAATGTCCGGAATATCAATAGCCATTAGGCTACATAAAAAATTAACATAAGAACTATAAGTTTTCATATCTCAACAATAGCATTTAAAAAGCAAAAAAGCTATTCCATATTATATATAGAATAGCCAACTATTCATATTTGTTAGGAAGATGAATAGCAATACTAATTATAGCTTTCGACTGTTTTGCTGTCTACTTTTATTGACCTGGACAACATCATTCGCTTCCTTTTCTGTATGATACACCTTTGATTCACGTACTCTTATACCGGAAGGTCCATCATTACCATTATTTGTATCAAATTTAATAGTAACAAAGCCAGCTGCAGCACGTATTACCGTAGCCTTTCTAACAAAAATAGATGAACTGATAAAATACACTGTATCCCCAACATTAAACTGTTTCAATTACTATCACCTTCTTCAACTATAAACAGTATCAATAGTTTTCTCCAGTGACTTTTGCAAAACATACCTCTTTTATATTTTTACAAATAACATCAATACTGTCATTAAATAAAGTTGCTTCACTTACACCAAATAATGTAAGTTGATTGATTAAATCTTTTTTTAAAGACTTTGGAATGATTATTCTTTCAAAAATTGAAGAATTGTGTTTATCGATAGGTTCAATAATTTTTGAAAAATATACATCACCCTCGTGTTTTTCAATTTTATTATGGAACAAAATATATCTGCCTTGTTGTGCAGACTGTCTTTGCGTGTAAATTGGAGCATGTATGAAAATAGGTTCTCTGCAACACTCACAAATCCAATCCTCTTTTCTTTCTTTAGAAAAATCTTTTACAGATCCCCGCTGTTCTAGAAAATACGGTTGTTCTATAACATCATCAAAGAAAAGACTTAGAGAATGGCAGGTGCCAACGGAAAATCGATAACTATCTGCAATGGCATTGATTATAGGATAATTCGCAATATCTTTGTCATTACATTTAAAAATAATGATTTCCGCATCCGTATCACTTAAGGATTTACATGCAAAATACAGGGCAACTAATGCATTTTCTGTAACATCTAATAAACGAGTTGGAATACCATAATGTTGTAGTAATGCTAATAATTCAATTGGTTCCATATCTTTCTTAAAGATATCAGGACGTGTATGTTTAGCTAATTCAATTAAATTACGCTCTTCATTCAAAATAGAGGTATCAACGGAGAATTTTCTATTTCTTGCTATGCTAGGCAAAATTTCAAAATTTTTATTTTCTTGGCCTCGAAATAACAAAATTTCATTTTCTATGGGATCTCTTTTGCAATTCACATCTAATTCAGTTATTTTCTTGACGTAATCATCTAATGAATTAATTGTAAGACACATGTAATTCAACTCCTGTCTTTTAACGATTTTAATTCCTTAACAACTTCATATTTGATTCCAGTATCAATCACTTCAAAGTGTTTTCTACCACAAAGAATCTTTTTCTTCTCAGACCCCTTAAGATCATTGATATTTTCTGTACCCTTAGTTTCAGCTACAAAATACAATTTTTCTCCTTCAAACGTATTTAATACAACCGCCCAATCCGGATTATAGTTTCCGATTGGTGTATCAATCTTAAATCGACTTGGTAATTTCGCATATAGAAGTACATCATCATCATTTTCTGCATCAATCGCAAATTCTCGTTCAATTTCTGAATCATAAATTACATGATCATAGATGTTTTTATCAGAAGATACGTCTAATACATTTCGATCCTTATATCCGTACAATTCTTCATCATTGAATATGAAATCTTGTTCGTAATAGTCATCCACTTTTTCGTATTTGATTCCTTCAGTTAAGTTTTCTTTCTTAACAGACAACAGTATTTTAGATACTTGTTTAATCCATTCTTCTGGATTCTCATAGAATTCTTTTAATCTACCCGACTTAGATACAATTTCAATAATTGTCTTTCTTAATAAGTCTGTTGAATCCTGTAATCTACGAATAAAATCCGGATATGTCATTGTATCAAATTCATATACTGCACCTAGTTCTCTTACTTGATGACCAACATCCTTTACACCTTGTTTTGTAATGTCTAGATTTGTGATTTGTGCATCAATCTTGTCTGGACGAATACGAGGCATATTTTGAATTTGTTCAACAGCTTCCTTTTTAAATTTATCCATATCCATATTGATAGTATAAACAGTCTTCTGTTTAATTTTATTCCATAAAGATACAAATTCTGGAGATAATTGAACCTCTTTATTTAATTTAACAGGTATTTTAGTAGAAGCATCCTTAATTTCAATTTCTCTAGAAAGATTATCAATACGCTTCATTACTTTTGAAGTAAACGATTCATATTGTTCCGGTAACATAAACTTATCATTATGCTTATCTTGATGATATTTATTTGTTATTTTACCCTTAGAAGTCATATACTCGTTCTTTACTAAGTAATTATAAATTTCCTCAGACTGTTTCTGAGACAATTCTACTAATGTACCATCATATTGTTTTACGGCAATACCGGTAAAACTAATTGGCTCAATAATACCAAACTTGAAGTTGTCATTTTCAAGTTCTTTTTGAAGCGTACTCGCAAAATCTTTGTAAGATTCATTCGCAATAACACTTAAAGTATTAAACTTAGAATCTAATACACGCTCTCCATTTTGATTCACACAAATACGTAAACCACGACCAATCTTTTGACGTTTTGTCATAGTGTCTTTAGTTTCTACTAATGTACAAACCTGGAATACATTTGGATTATCCCAACCTTCTTTTAACGCTGAGTGAGAGAAAATAAAACGAATAGGTTCATCAAAAGATAATAAACGTTCTTTATCTTTCATAATCAATTGATAAGTTGTCTCATCATCATTTGTTGTTCCACTTGAGTTTTTAACTCTTCCCTTACCATCTTGCGCAAAATAGCCATCATGTACTTCTGCAGCATCTAAAGAAATATAATCACCATACTCTTCACGTAACTTTTTGTATTTAGGCAATTGAATCAACTTAGTATACTCTTCTTCAAACCAACGTTGATAATCCCCTTTTTCATCTTCTCGTGAATAATCACGATACTTACTAACTTCATCAATAAAAAATAAACTTAGTACTTTAATACCTTGTTTTGTATAGTGAATCTCTTTATTTAAATGCATCTCAATCGTTTGACGAATCTGTGCTCGTTTTAAAGCAGTTTCATCAACATTACCAATCACATCTCCAATATTTAAGAATTCACCATTACTAAAACTTACAGATTCTTCTCCTGGAAAACAATCAATATTGTCTACGATAAAATTATGATCCTTGTAGTAATCTACCTCATTAGATAATTCCCACAAATCATCTCTTGTTTTAGCAGTTACAGTCTTCTTATCTATAACACCTGTTTTCTTGTTATTTACATATATTTCTAAGCGACAAGAAAATCCATTCTTCTCAGAGACACTCAATAACTTAACATAAGGCTTAGTACTCGCTTCATTACTTGTAATAGAGGCCACTTCAATATGCTTAACTAGATTTTCCTGGTATGCATCCACTGGAGTTAAACGATACATTAAATCATACATTTCCTTATGTGTAGCTGAATAACGTAATGTACATAAAGGATTCAATGAAGCTATGGCTTCTTTAGATTTTTTAGTACCATCTACAGACTGTGGTTCATCAATAATCACAATTGGATTTGTTCCAGCAATCAAATCAATAGGTTTATTTCCATTCAATTTATCACTCGTTCTATGAATCAAGTTTGCCTTTGTTTCTTTAGAAGGATCCGTGAAACTCTTTCTAAACGCATCAATATTAATAATCATGATTTCAATATTGGTGCTCGTCGCAAACTCTCTAATTCTTTCCAAATGATTTGAATCATAGACAAAATAGTTATAAACAACATTGTCATACTTTTCCATAAAATGCTCTTTAGTCGCATTTAAAGAACTGTTTACACCTTCCTTAATCGCAATACTAGGAACAACAATAATAAACTTAGTAAATCCATAACGTTTATTAAGCTCTAAAATTGTTTTCGTATAAACATACGTTTTACCAGTACCCGTTTCCATTTCAATCGTAAAGTTTCTCTTCTGAAGATCCTTTGCCATTTGAATATCATTGCGCTCCTGGATATTTTGTACATTATCAAGCATAGTAAAATCATCAATAGACAACTTGTTTGAATGTCCAATAAAATAGTCTACACCTTCTGTATCAAAATTTAATTTATTGTGATTATCTACTTCAATAGTAAATAATGAATCTTTAACTTCACAACCATCAAAAATATCACATATCGCATTTACCGCATCTGTTTGATATGGTTGATCAACAAACTTTAATTTCATGATTATTTACCTCCCACATTATTTGTAGTTTTCTTAGGAGCAGGAGGAGGAGCAGGTCTAGCCGTTTTATTTGGATTAAGATTATTAGTTATTAATTTATTGTTATGATTCTGTTTTTCTGCCATAAGATTCTCCAATTTCTATCTCAACATATGATGTGTTTGTTAAATTTAAATATACCTGATTTATAGAATACAACTCTTGTGTTCTTTCTTCAGCATCATAAACCGTTACATTATTCAACAACAATTCTATTTTTCCTGATTTAGACATACTATAATTTTCAACTGTACCAGCATATAATTTATTTGATTTTTCGTTTAGAACATAAACATAATTTGTAATTCCCTGGTTTTGATTATCAAAAACTTCATCCCAAACCGTGTCATGACCACTTCTTGTTGTTAATCTAATTTTACGAGCAATACAATATAACATTCCATAATTTATTAGATACACTTCACATATACCTAAGATTATACTCGCAATAATTGATTTAAAAACACATTCGAGATCTGGTTGTAACGAGGTATCTAATAAAAATCTGAAAAGGAAATCTTGTTTTGTAAAAATTCCTAAAGGCAAATACGAAAAAAAACCATTTACTATCGTTAAAACGAAGAAACTCCTATTATCCAAATTATTACGATTTCCAAACAATTGATATATTGAAGTAGCAATAATTCCAGGTAAAAATAGAATAATTAATTTTACAGTTAATTCACTTAATTCCATACTATATACACTTAATATCTTCCACTCCTGACTTTTCAAGATTGTACACAGCATTTATTTTTGAATTATCATCCATGAATCCCGCTTCATTAAAGATAACAGTTCTAGGCGATAATTCTGCAATTGCTTTAACATCCTCAGAAGTAATACAATCTTCTAAGCAAACAATCATATAGCGCTTTCCAACACGATACATTGTTTTACCATTCACATCTATTTCTTCAACCTGTTTATCAAACACACCATACTTAAGCATGATTTCATAAAGAATATCTTCCTTACGTCTACCTTCCTTAAATACTTCACCCAAACGAATTGCAAGCTCTTTTTCATCAAGCTTCATGTTAGGGTCCCATTCATTTACATTTGTTGAATCCAATTTAAACACCTTAAATCCAATGTCTGTTGTAAACTCTTCATCAGTTCCAAGCAATCCATCAGATGAATGTTCCTTTTCCCATTCAACCTTAATTTGTTCACCAGCACGGCGAATACGTTCTTCTCCTATTTCACAAATATTTTTATATCCTGCCTTATGAGCTTCTGATTTTTCATTACATAATTCTGGTAATTGAACCATTATAAATTTACGGTTTCCACCATCTTCAGCATTTAACTTCATTACCGCATGGGCTGTAGTTGCAGATCCGGAAAAGAAATCTAATATAAGATCATTTAATTTAAGGTTAGCTATATTTAATAACAATTTAATCAATCGAACTGGTTTTGGACCATCAAACATACCTATACCATTAAATAGTGCTTTAGTTTCTTGTTTAGCTTCCTGATTATGTCCAGCCAACTCATGAAACAAAATAGTATTAGGTCTTAATCCATTTTGAACCTCAGACAAGAATGTCTTTTTTCTAGGCATTCCATCACCATTTTTGCCAAACCAAATACGATTATCGGCTTTCCATTTTTCAAAAGTATCTTTATTACAACTCCAAAATCTACCACTAGGTGGAAAAACTTTTCTTCCGCTAGGTGTTGTAATCTCATAAGCCAAAGACTCTGAGCCCGATTTTGCAGATAATACAACAGATGTCCAAACTCCTCTTTCATCGTTATCGGGATTACTATAACCATCCGGTATCTCATCACCTCTTGGTAATAATCCTATTTTCCAACCATTTGAACTTGATAAAATATTTTCCTTACAATAGCATAATATATGGTCATGCATTGTAGAAAAATATGTTGCATCATTTGCTCTCGAAAATTTTTTTTGCCATATCAAATCATTAATAAAATTATTTTCTCCAAATATTTCATCACATATTTTTCTTAAATTCCCAACTTCTTTATCGTCAATACTTATAAAGATAACGCCATCATCTGTTAACAATTTTCTTGCTAGTAATAATCTTGGATACATCATATTTAACCAATCTGTATGAAATCTACCATTACTCTCTGGATTAGAAGATGCAGATTGATTAGTTTGTTCTTTATAGTTTTCTAAACTATTAGAAAAACTATCGTTATATACAAAATCATTACCTGTATTATAAGGAGGATCAATATAAATCATTTTGATCTTTCCGTAATAAGTTTTTTGAAGTTGCTTTAACACTTCTAAATTGTCACCTTCAATATAAAGATTTTCTGTTGTATCCCAATTCTTTGATTTATCTTCACAGGGTCTTAAAGTAGCAGTTGAAGGGGTTTGAGCAATTTTAATCGATTTAGCTTTTCCCTTCCATGAAAATTGATATTTCTCTTTTGATTCATCTATTTCATCTCCAAGTATTGCTCTTAACATATTAAAATTAATTTTGCCATTTTCTACAGCTTCAGGAAATGTCTTTTTTATTATATTTATATTCTCTTTTTCTAAATTGAGACCATCTTTGTTGACTCTTTGCATGGCTACACCTCACTTAAATACACTTAACATCTTCAACGCCAGCTTTTTCAAGATTATACACAGCATTGATTTTATCATTATCGTTATTAAATCCTGCTTCATTAAAAATCACCGTTTTCGGAGATAATTCACCAATAGCTTTTACATCTTCTGAAGTAATACTATCTTCTAAACATACAATCATGTAACGCTTACCAACACGATACATTGTTTTTCCATTCACATTGATTTCTTTAACCTGCTTGTCAAACATGCCATATTTAAGCATAATTTCATAAAGAATATCTTCTTTACTTCTACCTTCTTTAAATACTTCTCCTAAGCGCAAAGCAAGCTCTTTTTCATCAAGCTTCATGTCAGGATCCCACTCATTTACATTTGTTGAATCCAATTTAAACACCTTAAATCCAATATCTGTTGTAAACTTTTCATCAGAACCAAATAAACCATCAGACGGATGTTCTTTTTCCCAATCAGTCTTAATTTGTTCGCCTGCACGACGAATTCGTTCTTCCCCAATTTCACAGATATTTTTATATCCCGCTTTATACGCTTCTGATTTTTCATTACATAATTCCGGTAACTGTACCATTATAAATTTACGATTTCCACCATCTTCATAATTCAATTTCATTACAGTATGAGCTGTCGTAGCGGAACCAGAAAAAAAATCTAAAACTATCGAATCGTTATCAGTTGTTAATCGTATAATACGCTCTAATAATCTAACAGGCTTTGTATATTCAAAAATATTTTTCTTCCCAAATAATTCAGTGATTTTTTGTGTTGCTTCTTGAGTATGTCCCACTTCATCATTCATCCATAAAGACCATGTGTTTTTTCCTGCTCGTTCGTTTAAGTATAATTTTTTTCTAGGAACACCACATCCATCTGAACCAAACCACATTCTACCTTCGTTTAGTAGAGTCTTATATCCTTCTTCTGTATTTTTCCAACATCTCCCATCAGAAGGATAATATTCTTTACCTCCTGGAGTAACTATTTTATACATTTGATTTGGCCTATATCCTTGAGCTCCAAAGTCAGTAGAAACCCATGGTCCTCTTGGATCATTATCTGGATTTTTATATTTATCCATATCCGAAACATCTAAAGGTAATAGTTTAATATTGTTTTCTGCCATAGTTTTATTTTTAGAATAAATCAAAATATACTCATGAGCTGTACTAAGTTTTTTTCTTGCATCAGGAGACGTTCTTTTTTGCCAAATTACATTTGCAATATGATTTTCGGGGCCAAAAACCTCATCACAAATTTTTAGAAGATTAGTTAATTCATTGTCATCAATAGAAATATAAATCAACCCATCACTAGTTAATAAATTTTTGGCTAAAATTAATCTTGGGTACATCATATTTAACCAGTCTGTGTGATACCTACCATTACTCTCCGGATTTGAAGAAATCTGATTTGTTTGATCTTTATAATTTTTTATACTATTTGAAAAACTATCGTTATATACAAAGTCATTTCCCGTATTATAAGGTGGATCTATATAAATTAATTTGACTTTTCCGAAATAAGATTTTTGAAGTTGCTTTAATACTTCTAAGTTATCACCCTCAATATAAAGATTTTCTGTTGCATCCCAATTTTTTGATTTTTCTTTGCATGGTCTTAAAGTTGCAGACGATGGTGTTTGTGCCAATTTAATTGATTTAGCTTTACCATTCCAAGTAAACTGATACTTTTCTTTTGAATCATCTACATCATCCCCAAGCATGGCCCTTAACATCTCAAAATTAATTTTTCCTTCTACTACTGCTTCAGGAAATAATTGTTTGATTTTATCTATATTATTCTTTTCTAGGTTTAAACTTAGACTGTCTATTCTATCCATTACTGTTCTCCTTCATCTTATTAAATTTTACTTTTAGGTAGTTTACAAATGCAGAACATGTTATCAACATAAATTTGGCATCTTCTTCCGTTACTTCTTTATTTTCGATTCCACCATGTCTTATTCCACTTTCATCACTTGTGTAACCATATAATGATTGAAAGCCATTTTTCATTGCACCATGAATATATATTCCATTCTTTTCGAGTCTTCCTAACGCTTTACCTAACTCTACTTTTTCTCCACAAATGATACAACACATAGATTCAACTGCAGTAATTGATTCTTTTATGGAATTTTTGTAATCTGGATTTTTTCTATCTGAATATAATTCCAAAGATTTTTGAATATGATTATTGACTATATTAAAATTCGAATCAACAGCTTCTTCTATCTCGTCAATTTCTTCTTTATTTGTAATATCTACGATTTGGTTATCGATAATTCGATATCCCATTTTCTCATTTTCCAAATCTCCATTTAAATTATCTTTCAATCTTATTAACGATTCTTCATCTGTGTTCATATAGTCAAATTGGAGTAATATTTCAATAAAGTCAAAACATTGATACCATTTAAAATCATCCCAGTGATTATTGATATCGTTTATAATCAATGAAAATCTGCCACTTGGATCATAAGACATAACTTGATTTACAAGCTTTTCACCGAGAAAATCAATCATGTAGATATAAAATCCTTTTGCATCTTCATCATCTAAATCATCATTAAAAAAAATATTTAATGAGTTAAACATTTTGTTTTTGCATGTCTCTCTTAAATCATTTATTAATATTGCTTTACTAGGGACAATATTGTATCTCTCTGAAAAAAACATCTAAACACCTTCTTTCAATCTTTTAACTATATTCTTTTGTTTCTGTTCTTCATCATATATCTGATCATCAATATCCATCTTCTCTAACACTTTCCTAAGCTCTTCAAAAGCATAAATAGTAAAGATAGGTGATGAAATAGTTATTACAGAACCCTCTTTTGTATTTTCTTTAACATACTCTCCTACAGCACTAATTTTATTATTATCTAAAACAACCGACATATAACCACCCTAGTATAAAATATAGAATAAATAACAACTTAATTTTATCACAAAAAGACAGATTCTAATGAAAACCTGCCTTATATAATCTGATACATATAA
>ERZ869979.579-NODE-579-length-11211-cov-4.252021_pt1 | contig 11211 bp, 9 predicted proteins | sample MGYA00521269_ERZ869979 | MGnify/ENA primary metagenome ERZ869979 (study PRJEB32232, sample SAMN07284974) | human gut metagenome | biome: human-associated habitat; material: feces | host: Homo sapiens | place: Tanzania | collected 2014-04-05 ... | reverse complement strand
CGCATTGGTCTCGCAGTCCTTTCAGGCCTTGTTCGATACGGCGCAGCCGTTGGAATCTCGCTATCAGGCATTTCAATCTGCCTTCCGTCAGTACACCAAGGCGCACAATCTAAAAAATGATTATCAGGATATCCATGCAGTCTCCGTTTATCTGACCTTCCGTTATTCGGAGGAGTATTTTATCTTCAAGTCCAGTGTGTATGAAGATTTCAAATTGCTGGTCGCCTTTTCCGACCCGAAGCCCTCGCCTCTGCCCAAGGTCTGGAAGATGGAGAGCAACGCACGGATGTGTCAGGAAATTTTATCCGTCGTGCAAAAGGACGCTGAATTGATGGCGTGGGATAACGAACGCATCCGGAAGGCTGGCTGCGCCGACCCGAACCATCATCTGCTGGTATCGGATATCATCTATTGCTGCACCTCTTATCCACAGCTGAAAGCCGACCTTGCAAGCGCAATTTCTGCATTGCCGTCTGTTTCTGCCGCCCCTCCTCTCACACTTTCCACCGATGTTCCCCTGAACACGATTCTCTATGGCCCGCCGGGAACGGGCAAGACTTACCACACCGTGATCTATGCGGTGTCGATCATCGAAGATGTGCCGCTGGGTGTGGTCGAGATCGAAGCCGAAGTAAACTACTCAGAGGTGCTGCGCCGCTACCGGAACTACAAAGCCGCCGGGCAAGTGGAGTTTGTGACCTTTCACCAATCCTACGGCTATGAGGACTTCATTGAGGGCATCCGACCTGTGACCGAAAGTGATGAGGACGATAGCGGTTCTGATTTGCGGTATCGGGTGGAGCCGGGAGTCTTTAAACGGTTTTGCGAAAAAGCGGAACTCCGTTCCACTGCCGCCCCCGACATCCGGCAGTTTGGCATCCGGGAGGATCCTGCCATCTGGAAAGTCTCACTGGAAGGCTCTGGCGACAACCAGACCCGCACAGAATGCCTTGCAAACGGTCATATCCGGATCGGATGGGATGAGTACGGCGGAATGATTACCGAAGAGACCCAATACACCTGCGGCGGCAAAATTGTTCTCAACTCTTTTCTCAACCGGATGCAGGCGGGCGACCTGATACTCTCCTGCTACAACGCTTCCACCATCGACGCCATCGGCATAGTCACCGGAGAATACGAGTGGCACGACGAGTATGTCCATTACAAGCGTCTGCGGAAGGTTCGCTGGCTGGTACAGAAAAAGATACCCGTTTCGGGGCTGACCGGCGGCGGGACCTTCACCACCAGCACGATCTATCAGATGCGGAACATCGCCCTGCCCGACCTCTATCGGTTGATCGAAGAAAACACTGTGCGGACGGCCGCCGTTCCCATCGCCACCCCCGACAATTATGTGTTCATCATCGACGAGATCAACCGAGGCAACATCTCCAAAATTTTTGGTGAACTCATTACCCTGCTGGAACCGGCCAAGCGGCTGGGCGCAGCCGAGGAAATGCGGGTCACGCTGCCCGGATCCGGCAAGCCCTTCGGCATCCCGAAAAATGTTTATCTGCTGGGTACTATGAACACAGCAGACCGCTCCATTGCTCTGCTGGACACTGCCCTCCGGCGGCGGTTCCGCTTCCGGGAGATGATGCCCCAGCCGGAGCTATTACAGGACATTTCCGTGGAGAATCTGAAGCTGGAGGCTCTTCTGGACCGGATGAACCGGAAGATCACCTTCCTCTACGACCGGGAGCACACCATCGGTCACGCCTATTTTCTGCCGCTGGCCGACGACCCGACGCTGGATACCTTGGCTGCAATTTTCCGGGACAGCATCCTGCCTCTGCTGCAGGAATATTTCTACGACGACTATGAAAAGATCCGGCTGGTGCTGGGCGACAACACAAAACAAGACCCTGCACTGCAGTTCATTCAGGCGATTCCAATGGATGCTTCACTCTTCGGCGGGGCTGAAATCGGATTGGACGACGGTGTACAGTATCGGATCAACTCGGCGGCATTCGGGCAGTTGGATGCTTACCGCTCCATTTGAGCGAACCGAAACAGGAGATTTGTCATGAACAAGGTTTACTCCATTCGGGAATACGGTTCCTTTCTGCCAGAAAAAATGGTTCCGGGTTTCGTGACACTGCCGAAGAAAACCTTTGACCATCTGGAATCGTTTCTTCTGAATGCCCCTGAAAATCAGGCTGCTGATATTTTGTCCTTGTCGATTCGGCGAGGGTTGGGCAAAGTCATCTCGGCAAAGAACTACGTTGGCGTGCTGGTTCTTGGGGATGGAACAGCAATCGAGATTCTTCCCAAAATCGTCTCTGCGGTGGAAGACGCAAACGCTGCCCGCGCCAAGCGGCTGCTGCTCGAAATGCTGCGCATTCTGCCGGATGCCCCTTTCCGGCAGTTTCAGACCACCTCCCTTGGCTTTGAAAAAACAAACTTGCTGGAAATTTTCATCCGGATGTTTCTGGAAGAAGTCTTTGCCCTCGTCAAGCGGGGACTACGATGCGGTTACACTCCGGTGGAGGAAAATGCTCGTTTCTTCCACGGAAAACTGCTGGTCTCCCAGCAATTGCGGCAGAATTTCATCCACAAAGAGCGCAGCTGCATCGTCTACGATGCTTTTACCACTGACCGCCCGGAGAATCGGCTGCTAAAAGCAGCTCTGCTCCGCCTCTCAGCCCTATCTGGCTCCTTCCGGAATCGAAACGATCTCCAGCAGCTGCTCCGCGCCTTTGCCGATTTCCCTGCTTCGACGAACTACTCATCGGACTTCGCCCGCTGCACCGCTGACCGGAACACCCGGGATTACGACAATGTCCTCCGCTGGTGTCGGATCTTTTTGTCCGGGAAAAGCTTCACTGCCTTTTCCGGCTCCGAAGATGCACTTGCCTTGCTTTTCCCGATGGAGGTGCTCTTCGAGCGGTATGTTGCCGCTCTTTTGCGCAAAGTCCTTCCCGACGAAGAATTTTTGCTCTCTGTGCAGGATTGTCGTCTTCATTTGTTCGATCAGCCCGCTGCCTTTCCACTCCGGCCCGATCTGGTGCTGACACGGCGTTCAGACGGTGCCGTGTTTGTTCTGGACACCAAGTGGAAACTGCTGGATCCACACAAACCAAACTTCGGGATCTCGCAGGCCGATCTGTACCAGATGTTCGCCTATCAGAAAAAATACGCTGCCCAAAGCGTTACCCTGCTCTATCCGCAGTGCGCAGATTCGCCTGCACCGGAGCAATGTGATTTTTGTGCCTCCGATGGGACCTTCGTACAGGTACGGTTCATAGATCTGTTTCAGCCTGCGGAAAGCTTGCAAAAAATATTGATTGCCTTGACATAAAAAGCGAGACCCTCTGCCACAAACAAAGGGTCTCGCTTTTTTGCATTCTTTTATGCTTTGAAATATGCTTCCGCCCGCTGTGCCGCATGGTGGATGCAGGCTTTCAGCTCATCCAGCGAGTCAAACTTCTTGCTGGGGCTGAGGTAGGCGTAAAACTCCACCACCGGGTCGGTGCCGTAAAGGTCGCCCGCAAAGCCGGGGATGAAGGTCTCGCAGGTCACCTTGGAGGCGTCGTCGTTGACGGTGGGGCGGGTGCCAAGGCCGGTGGCCGAAGGATACCACTTTCCGCCGATCTTCGTCCGGGTGATATAGATGCCGTACCGGGGCAGCTGGAACCCTTCGGGGTAGAGCTGATTGATGGTCGGCACACCCAGCGTGCGCCCCAAGCCCTGCCCGTGCTGCACCGCAAACCGGATGGCGTAGGGCATCCCGAGCATGGCGTTGGCCGCCGGGATGTCGCCGCCTTCCAACGCGGTGCGGATGCGGGTGGAGGAGACCGGCTTTTCCTCAAACTGGGTCATCGGCACGATGACCACCTCCACGCCCAGCGGCGCACAGAGCTTCCGGAGCAGGTCGGGGTTGCCCGCGGCCTTGGCTCCAAAGGTGAAGTTTTCGCCGCAGAACAACGCCTTTGCCTTGCAGTCGCGGACGATGCCCTGCACGAACTGCTCGGGCGTCATGGCTTTGATCTCCTCGAAATCCGGGCAGAGGTAGTGTTCCACGCCCAGACTGGCGATCAGGGCGTGCTTGTCCTCGGTGGAGAGGAGCCGCTTGCCCTTCATTTTGTTGTCGGTCGGCAGCCGGAAGGTGAAGACCGCCGGAGCCGCACCGTGGGCTTTCGCCCATGCGACAGCTCCCTCGATGACCGCCCGGTGGCCGATGTGGATGCCGTCGAAGAACCCCATCGCAACGGCAGAGCCGTCTGCACTGCCCAGCGCAAGCGGGGCAAGCTGTGAATAGATCTGCATTGGCATGATTTCCTTTTTTTACTTTCGTTCGACGAACAGTTTTTCGACCTTGAGCACGCCCTGCACCACATTGGCAAGGCCAAGGAACGCGCCGTCGGCATTCCGCACCCGGTAACGGCCGTCCGCTGCCGGATAGCGGCTGGTGGGGCAGCCGTTGTACAGGTGCTGCTCCACCCGGCGGTCCACCGTCAGCAGCGGCAGGGAGGCAAAGACGCTCTCCACCGGCAGCAGCAGCTGCTCCAGCGTACCGGCGTCCTTCGCCGCTTGGATCTCTTCCAGTGTGTGGGCGTCGGCCTCGGTGTAAACGCCCGCCGCCACCCGGCGCAGCGCGCTCATGGTTCCCTTCTGCCCCAGTGCTGCGGCGATGTCCTCCAGCAGGACCCGGATATAGGTTCCCTTGGAGCAGCGGACGGTCAGGGTGTACTCGTTTTCCGCCGGGCTGCCGCTGTACGCAATGCTCAAGATCTCGATGGGGCGGGCTTTCCGCTCCACCTCGATGCCCTGCCGCGCCATTTTGTAGAGGGGCTGGCCGTTGATCTTGACTGCCGAGTACATGGGCGGCGTCTGCATCTGCGCACCGACGAAGCGGGGCAGAATGGCTTTCACCTCTGCCTCCCCCACCGTGACCGGGGCGGTCTCCAGCACCGTACCGGTGATGTCGCCGGTGTCGGTCCTTGCGCCCAGCCGCAGGGTCGCGCGGTAGGCTTTGGTGTGGTCGAGCTGCAGATCCACCGCCTTGCTCGCGCCGCCGCAGAACACCGGCAGCACGCCGGTCGCCATGGGGTCCAGCGTTCCGCTGTGCCCCAGCTTCCGGGTGCCGAGGATGCCCCGCAGCTTGGCGATGACGTCAAAGCTGGTCCAGTCGGTGGGTTTGTCCACGATCAAGATTCCCTGCATCCGCCGTCCTCCTGCTGTTCGTTCTGGTTCAGTTCCGCCTCGACCTCGGCCAGGATCGCGCTCTTGGCATTGTCGAGATTTCCCAGCAGCTCACAGCCGGCTGCGCGGGTGTGTCCGCCGCCGCCCAGCCGCCGGGCAATGGCGCAGGCGTCCACGCCCTTGGCCGTCCGGACGCTGATCCGGTAGCTGCCGCCGGGCTGCTGGCGGAGGGTCAGCCCCACCTGCACGCCCTCGATGCTGATGGGCAGGCCGGTCAGCTCCTCGAGGTCGGCGGGATCCACATGGCTCATCTCGATCTCGTCTCGGGTCAGGTAGATGAGGGCGCACCGGCCATCCAGATGGTATTCCAGATGGTTGCGGGCGATCCGCTCGGCCTCCATCCGCTCCCGGGGCTTGGTGTCGAAGAGCCGGGTGTTCAGCTCTTCCAGATGGGCACCGGCCGCAATGAGCTTGGCCGCAACGAGGTGGGTGTTGGCCGTGGTGGAAGAAAACTTGAAGCAGCCGGTGTCGGTGGACAGGCCGGTGTAGAGGCAGTCGGCGATCTGGGGCGTGATCGAAACGCCCATGGCCAAGATCACCTCATACAGCAGCTCCGCCGCCGCTGCCGCACCGCCGTCCAGCAGGGTAAAATCGGCATAGCCGCTGTTGCCTGCGTGGTGGTCGATGCAGAGATCGACGTGGCGGGTGTACTGGGGCATCCCGTTGTTCTCGCCGAACAGCTGGATGCTGGCCACGTCCACAGCAACGACGGTCCGCGGCTCAAAATCGCCCTTGAACAGCCGGGCTGCGGTGTACGCATACCGCACGGGGATGGGGTCGGAGCAGAGCACCGCCGCGTTCTTGTCCATCGCTTCGAGGGCGTGGCAGAGCGCGCTGGCGCAGCCGATGGTATCCCCATCCGGATTTTTGTGGCACAGAATCAGGATATCCTCTGCCGCACACAGCCGCTCGGCCATCTGCTGCACATTCCATTGTTCTGTCATTCCATGGATCCATCCTTTCCGCAGCGACGATCAATCCTCGGTTTCCGGCGTCTCGTCGTCCGGGCTGCCGTTCACGTTCAGCTCCCGGAGCAGCTGGTTGATGTGCGCTGCATACGCTGCGCCGTCATCCTCCACAAAAATGAAGCGGGGAGCCTTGCGGATGTGCATTTTTTTGCTGACTTCGGTGCGCACATGGCCGGCAGCGCGGTTCAGAGCCTCGATCGCGGGCTTGGGGCCGTCCTCGCGGCCCATCACGCTGACATAGACCTTGGCAACATCCAGATCGGGCGTCACGTCCAGCCGGGTCACGGTCAGCAGGCCGCCCTCCAGACGCGGGTCCTTCAGCCGTCCGATGATGGCGATCAGCTCACGCTTCATGTCCTGCGCCAGACGACCCATATTTTTCTGAGACATAGCTTCTCCTTAAATCTCAATCACGATACTCTTCCATCTTGAAGGCCTCGTAGACGTCGCCTTCCTTGACGTCGGCAAACTTGGCCAGCGTCACGCCGCACTCGTAGCCCTCGGCCACTTCCTTGGCGTCGTCCTTGAAACGCTTCAGAGAGGCGATCTCGTCCTCCGCCAGAACGATGCCGTCACGGACGACACGCACCTTGCTGTCGCGGGTGATCTTGCCGCTGGTGACACGGCAGCCTGCAACGGTGCCGACGTTGGAGATCTTGTAGACCTGACGCACCTGCAGCTCGCCCAGAGATACCTCGCGGAACTTGGGAGCCAGCATACCCTTCATAGCGTCGGTGACGTCGTTGATGGCATCGTAGATGACGCGGTACATCCGCATTTCCACCTTGGTGGCAGCCGCCTCTTCCTTGGCGACGTTGTCCGGGCGGACGTTGAAGCCGATGATGATGGCGTTGGACGCGTCGGCCAGATCGACGTCGGACTTGCTGATGGCACCGACACCGGCGTGGATGACACGGACGCGGACCTCGTCGTTGGAGATCTTTTCGAGGCTCTGCTTGACGGCCTCTGCGGAGCCCTGCACATCGGCCTTGACGACGATGGCCAGCTCCTTCATGTCGTTCTGTGCCATCTGGCTGAACAGGTTATCCAGCGTGACCTTCTGGAAGGCAGAGAACTGCTTCTCCTTGGCGGCTGCGGTGCGCTGCTCGGCCAGCTCACGCGCCAGACGCTCGTCGGCAACGGCCTCGAACAGGTCGCCTGCCTCGGGCACGGCGGTCAGGCCGGTGATCTCCACAGGGGTGGAGGGGCCGGCGTCGGTCAGCAGCATACCCTTATCGCTGCGCATGGTGCGCACACGGCCCACAGCGGTACCGGCGATGATGACGTCGCCGGAGTGCAGGGTGCCGTTCTGCACCAGAATGGTGGCGATGGGGCCCTGCCCCTTATCCAGACGCGCTTCGACGACCGCACCCTTGGCACGGCGGTTGGGGTTGGCCTTCAGCTCCATGACTTCGGCTTCCAGCGCGATGCGCTCCAGCAGGTCGTTGATGCCCATGCCGGTCAGAGCCGAAACGGGGATGCAGGCCACGTCGCCGCCCCAGTCCTCGGTGATCAGGCCGTACTTGGTCAGGCCTTCCATGACCTTTTCGGGGTTGGCGGTGGGCTTATCCATCTTGTTCATGGCCACGATGACCTTGACGTTGGCGGCCTTGGCGTGGTTGATGGACTCGACGGTCTGGGGCATGATGCCGTCGTCGGCAGCCACGACCAGAACCGCGATATCGGTCATGTTGGCACCGCGGGCACGCATGGAGGTAAACGCCTCATGACCCGGGGTATCGAGGAAGGTGATCAGGCTGTCGTTGATCCGGACCTGATAGGCACCGATGGCCTGCGTGATGCCGCCGGCCTCGCCTGCGGTGACGTTGGTCTTACGGATGGCGTCCAGAATGCTGGTCTTGCCGTGGTCAACGTGACCCATGACACAGACGACCGGGGGACGCTCCACCAGATTCTCCTCGGTGTCCTCCTCCTGATCGAACAGACGCTCCTCGATGGTCACATGGACCTCGTGCTCGACCTTGGCGTGGAACTCCTCGGCCAGCAGGGAGGCGGTATCGAAGTCGATGACGTCGTTGATGGCGTGCATCTCGCCCATCTGCATGAACTTGGCAATGACCTTGCCGGCCTGCTGCTTCAGGCGGGCTGCCAGCTCGCCGACGGTGATCTCGTCGGGGATCAGCACCTTCAGCTGTGCGTTGCGAGCCTTCTCCAGCTGGATGCGCTGCAGACGCTCGAACTCCGTCTCCCGCTTGCCCTTCTGGAACTGCTGACGCTGACGCTGGCCGCGCTGGGTAAACTTCTGCTTGTTGCCCTGCGGGGTGGGCTTGCGGCGGTTCTCGGTGTTCTTGGTGGAAGCCAGATCATCGTAGCGGGCATCGAAACGATCCACGTTCATATCCACGGTGCGGGTATCCACAGTCACCTGGTGGTCCTCGCGGCGCACAGACACAGCCTGTGCGGGAGCAGCCGCTGCCTTGGCACCGGTCTCGCGGGCCAGCTCGCTGAGGGAAACGGTCTTTTCCTCACGCTTCTTATGCTGCTCGTTCTTCTTATCGCTGTGCTTATTATTGCCGTTCTTGTTCAGCTGGTTCTGCTGTGCAGGCTCAGCCTTCTTCTCCGCAGGCTTTTCGGTCTTGGGGGCTTCGGGCTTCTTGTCCGCCTTCGGCTCTGCCTTGGCAGGCTTCTTTTCTGCGGGCTTCGGCTCTTCCTTGGGGGCCTTGGCGCTGTTCAGGAACTCGTTCAGGTCGGTCACGCTGCTGTCCTTGCTGAACTTCTCCAGCAGGTAGTTCAGCTCGTTCTCTTCCAGATTGGAGCTGTTCTTCTTGCCGGTGCTGCCCATAGCGGTCAGTTCATCCAGCACCTTCTTTGTAGAAAGGTTCAGATCCTTTGCAAAGTCACTCACTTTATATTTTACGATCATTCGCTCATATCCTCCTCATTTTTGATTGCTCCGCAGTCCGACAGGCGGTCAAAGCAGAGCTTTGCGAGGTTGCGGTCGGTCACCGCGTAAACAGCCACAGGCTTGCGGCTGATATCGGCCAGCTTATCCTGCGTCAGCGGCATGGTGAACACGTCCACCAAATCGCCCACGGCGTAATTCAGGCGCTGCAAAGTCTTGGGGCTGATGTCCGATGCGGTCATCACCAGCCATGCCTTGCTTTTGACGCAGGCTTCCTCCACGGCGTCAAAGCCCATGGTCAGCGCACCGGCCTTGCGGCACAGGCTCACGGCCTGATACAGTGCCTCCTCCGGGGGCAGCTTGGGTTTTGCGGGGGCGTTATTCTTTTTTGCCATCGGCTGCTGCCTCCTTTGCGGCTGCGGCCAGCTGTACAGCCAGCGCGTCGTATACCTCGGCGGGGACCGGCTGCTCAAAGCAGCGCTCCAGCGCCTTTTTCTTCTTTGCCTTGGTCAGGCAGTCCGGGTCTGGGCAGAGATATGCGCCGCGCCCCGGCTTTTTGCCTACCAGATCAATGCTGATCTCCCCGCTGGGTGCGCGCACCACACGCACCAGCTCCTTTTTGGGGCGGCTGGTCATGCAGCCGATGCACTGGCGGGCAGGGATCTTTTTTTGTGCCATCCGATTTCCCTCCTTCGGCGATGGGTCGGGCAGACGTTATTCTGCTGCGTTCTCTTCGGCCTTGGGCTCTTCCTTCTTGGAGTCGTCCTCGCCGTAGTAGCCGCTCTCGGGGCGGATGTCGATGTTGTAGCCGGTCAGACGGGCGCACAGGCGGGCGTTCTGACCCTTGTTGCCAATGGCAAGGCTCAGCTGCTGATCGGGCACGGTGACGCGGCAGGAGCGGGTCTCGCCGGGCAGCAGCTCGACCTTGACCACCTTTGCCGGGCTGAGTGCGGCAGAGATGAACTCCGAGACGTCCTCGCTCCACTTCACGATGTCGATCTTCTCACCGCCCAGCTTCTCGACCACAGCGGCCACACGGTCACCGTGGGGTCCGATGCAGGCGGAGACCGGGTTGACGTTGGGATCCTTGGACCAGACGGCCATCTTGGTGCGGGCACCGGCCTCGCGGCTGATGGCCTTGACCTCCACGGTGCCGTCGTAGATCTCGGGAACTTCCAGCTCAAACAGACGCTTGACCAGACCCGGATGGGTGCGGCTGATCATGACGCGGGGGCCGCGGTCGCCGCTGACGACGTCCACGACATAGACCTGCAGCATCTGCCCCTCGGTGTAGACCTCGCCGGGCACCTGCTCGTTGCGGGGCAGGATGGCCTCGCCGCCCTTGCCCAGATCCAGCGCAACGATGCCCTTCTCGGTATCCACGCGGGTAACGGTGGCCTGCACGATGTCATGTGCGCGGGACTGGATCTCGCTGAGCTGCTGGTTGCGCTCGGCCTCGCGGATGCCCTGACGGATGACGTGCTTTGCGGTCTGGGCGGCAATGCGGCCAAAGTCCTTGGTCTTGAGCGGGGTAACAATGCGGTCGCCCACTTCGTAGCTCTTGCGAATCTTCTGGGCTTCGGTGATGCCGATTTCGGCGTGCTCATCGTACCAGTCCTCATCGGCCACAACGTCCTGGATCAGGGCCACATCAAAGCGGCCTGCGGCGGGGTCGATATCCACCTTCACGTGGTCTTCCTCCACCTCATAGTTCTTCTTGACGGCAATGATGATCGCAGCCTTGATCTTTTCGATCAGGTACTCTGCGGTGATGCCGCGCTCATGCTCCAGCATGGAGAGCGCTTCAAAAAAGTCCTTATTCGCTGCTGTCATTTTTCGGGTTCCTCCTATATATTTTGTTCTCTTTTCTCTATCAGAGACGGTACTTCTCAGTTGAACAGATCCTCGTCGTCGCACAGCTGCACGCCGGAGGCTGCATTCACCTCAAAGGTCACAGGGCCGTTTTCGGTCTCCAGCGTCACGGTGCTGCCCTCGCGGCCGGTCAGGATGCCGGACAGTTCCCGCACGCCGTCGGCGTTGGGACGGATGAGCTTTGCCCGCACCTTCTGGCCTCTGAGTGCCTCGTAGTGCTCCGGGCGGGTCAGCTTGCGGCCAAGGCCGGGGCTGCCTACTTCCAGATAATAGCTCTGGTCGATGGGGTCTGCCTCATCCAGA
>ERZ869979.578-NODE-578-length-11222-cov-3.618484_pt1 | contig 11222 bp, 9 predicted proteins | sample MGYA00521269_ERZ869979 | MGnify/ENA primary metagenome ERZ869979 (study PRJEB32232, sample SAMN07284974) | human gut metagenome | biome: human-associated habitat; material: feces | host: Homo sapiens | place: Tanzania | collected 2014-04-05 ... | reverse complement strand
CCGATATCGTCATCGTCGGCGCAGGCAACGGCGGTATGTTTGCTGCTGCTTATGCTGCTGCCAACGGCTTGAACTTCCGCATCATTGAGCAGAACGCTGCCGTGCAGGACACCCGCCACTGGTACGGTGCCATCGACTCCGCTGCTGCCAAGGAAGCCGGTGAGAAGCCTTTTGACCGTGCCAAGCTGCTGAGCGAGATCTCCCGCTACGCTTCCGGCAAGTGCGACCAGCGCGTGGTCCGCACTTGGATCAACGAGTCTGCTGCAATGCACGACTTCATGCGCAGCATCCTTGAGGATAAATACGGCTGGGTCTGTGAGTTCACTTCCGGTTCTGAGGCTGCATGGCCCGCGGAGAACGCCGAGCACAACACCGACTACCTCTTCCCGGTGGAAGAGCACAACTACATGGCCAGTGAGAGTGCTTCCGGCAAGCCCCGCAACGTTCTGCTGCAGGAGTACATCGAGGAGCTGGGCTACGGCATCGACTTCAAGACCAGCCTCGCAAAGCTGGAAAAGGATTCCACCGGCCGCGTCACCGGCATCCTTGCACAGAGCACCGAGGACGACCACTTCATCCGCTACAACGCAGCCAAGGGCGTTCTGCTGGCTTGCGGCGGCTACTGCGGCAACCCTTACATGATGGAGCAGCTCGACCCGCTGGGCACCTCCGTCACCACCGCCTGCTCCTACTCTCCGGCCGACAAGGGCTACGGCATCCGTGCCGCGGTCTGGGCGGGTGCAAACCTCGACAAGGAAGCTGCCCCGATGCTGTTCGACCGCGGCATCGTGGCACCCGGCGTGGACGCGGGTTATGTGGACAGCTCCAGCTCCTTCGGCGGCAAGGCGTTCCCCGGTACGGTCGGCCAGTACAACACCGGCACCCAGCCGTTCCTGAAGGTCAACCGCAACGGCGAGCGTTTCGCCAACGAGAGCTGCCCCTACAACGACATCGTCTACGCCGCATCGCACCAGCCGGGTCGCGTCTATGCACAGATTCATGACGCCAACTTCCACGAGGATATCTCCCGCTTCCACACCATCGGCTGCTCGGCCATGTCCCGCAATCTGCCCCAGATGGTCGATAGCCAGATGGAAAAGCACATCGAGGCCGGCCTGATGTTCAAGTGCGACACCCTCGACGAGCTGGCCGACAAGCTGGGCTTCACCGGTGAGGCAAAGGAGACCTTCCTCGCCACCGTCGATCGCTACAACGAGCTGTACGACAAGCAGAACGATGAGGACTTCGGCAAGCCTGCTTACCGTCTGAGCGCGATCCGTCAGGCTCCGTTCTATGGCTGCTGGCTGGGCGCTTCTCTGCTGACCACCGAGCAGGGCATTGCCATCAACGAGAAGGGTCAGGCTCTGGACACCAACAACAACCCCATGGAGGGTCTGTACATCACCGGCGATATGTCCGGCAGCTTCTTTGCCAACAACTATCCCTGCCTGATGGCGGGTGTGGCCATGGGCCGTACCCTGACCTTCGCAATGAAGGCCGTCAAGCAGATGGCTGGGCTGGAATAAGTTCTTCCTTCTTCTTCAGAAGTTCATAGAAAACAGCAACACCGCGGAAGATCTCGCAAACGGGATCTTCCGCGGTGTTGTTTTCCCTCTATACACAAATCTGAAACGCAGGCTGCTCATGCAGACAGAGCAGCGATCAAAACCGTCAGCACACGGCGCGGTGGAGCTCCATCGGCTGGGGAACCGGCGGGTGCATCCCCTCGCGGTAATCCAGATCCCCCTGATCCATGCCGCGCAGCAGCACCTCAGCGGTGGCAATGTTGGTGGCGATGGGCACACTGTGCATATCGCACAGGCGGAGCAGATTCTGCTCGTTGGAGTTGCCGGTATCCGCTTTGAGCGGATCACGGAAGAAAAGCACCAGATCGATCTCGTCGCAGGCAACACGGGCTGCGATCTGCTGGATGCCGCCCAAACGTCCGGAGAGGTAACAGTGGACCGGCAGGCCGGTGGCCTGTGCCAGCATTCGTCCGGTGGTGCCGGTGGCAATGACGGTGTTGCGCGACAGAATCGCGCTGTAGGCGGTACAGAATTGGAGCGCAAGCTCCTTGCGGGAATCATGTGCAAGAATGGCAATCGTCATATCGCTCTCTCCTTTGTTCTCAGTATAGTGTTGTGGATGGCGGACTATGCAAATTGACTTTAGATGAAAGACAGTTTTCAGAAAAGATTGCTTTTTTATGAAATCGTTATCAATCTTCTCTATTTTAGTTTTACCGCACACTAAGGGGCTCTGTCAAGAGATTTCTTGTGATTTTTGCAAGAAAAAGTTGCAAAAGTAGGACTTTGTTCTTGTGAATAACAGGGAAAATTTGGATACAACATTTTTTCACAAAGAAAAGCTTGACAAAAAATAAGAACAATTTGTAGTTGAGGAAAAAACAATCCATGCGCGTAAAACAAAAATACAGGCTGGTGCTGCACCAGCCTGTATCGGATGAAAAAACCAGAAAGCTCAGCGGATCTGCCCGGAGCCGTGGATGATGTATTTGTAGCTGCACAGCTCCCCCAGCCCCATGGGGCCGCGGGCGTGGAGCTTCTGGGTCGAGATGCCCATCTCGCAGCCCAGCCCAAACTCGCCGCCGTCGGTGAAGCGGGTGGAGCAGTTGACATAGACCGCCGCGCTGTCTACGGCGGCGGTAAAGAGCGCGGCGTGGGCGGGCGTCTCGGTGAGGATGGCCTCGCTGTGGCCGGTGGAGTGCTCGGCGATGTGGCCGATGGCCTCTTCCACGCTGTCCACGACCTTGACGGCGAGAATGTAATCGAGGAACTCGGTGTCGAAATCACGTTCCCCGGCGGGGGTGCCGTCGATGATCGCAGCGGCCCGCTTGTCCAGCCGCAGCTCCACCGGGTGTAGCCCCTTGGCGACGCGGTCGGGGCCCAGACGCTGCGCCAGCTTGGGCAGGAAGGAGGCGGCAATGGCCGAATGCACCAGACAGACCTCTTCGGCGTTGCAGACGCTGGGGCGGCTGGCCTTGGCGTTCTCGATGATGTTGAGGGCTTTCTCCGGGTCGGCGGTATCGTCCACAAAGATGTGGCAGATGCCGGTGCCGGTCTGGATGCAGGGCACCTTGGCGTTTTCGACGCAGGCACGGATCAGCCCGGCACCGCCGCGGGGGATCAGCAGATCCACATATCCCACAGCCGTCATCAGCGCATTGGCTGAGGCGTGGGTGGTGTCCTCGATGAGGCAGACGGCCGTCTCGGGCAGGCCGACGGCGCGGATGCCCTGCCGCAGAGCCTCGACGATGGCATGGCTGGACCGCCACGCCTCTTTGCCGCAGCGAAGGATGCAGGCATTGCCGCTTTTGAGGGCGAGGGCGGCGGCGTCACTGGTGACGTTGGGGCGGCTCTCGTAAATGATGGCGACCACGCCCATGGGAACGGCCGTTTTTTCGATCACAAGCCCGTTGGGGCGTTCGATCCGGCGGAGCACCTGCCCCACCGGGTCGGGCAGGGCGGCGACATCCCGGATGCCCTTGGCCATCGCGTGGATCCGGTCGGCGGTCAGGGCAAGCCGATCCAGCATGACCTCGGAGATGTGCCCCCGCGCGGCGTCCAGATCGGCGACGTTGGCTGCGAGGATGGCACGCTGGGCGTCCGGCGCGGTGAGGGCATCGGCCATGGCCAGAAGTGCGTTTTCCCGGGTGGAAGAGTCGGCCAGAGCCAGTGCTTTTTTCGCGCTGCGGGCGGCTTCGAGAATTTCCTGTGTGGTCATCTTAAACCTCCTTGTGGCTGGCAAAGCGGGTACCGGCGGGTTTGCCGACGGCGATGTCATAGAGCAGTTCCGGGTGGGAGCCATTGGCGATTACCATGTCTGCCCCCTGTGCGGTGACCATCCGGGCAGCGCGGAGCTTGGTGGACATTCCGCCGGTGCCGAGGGCAGAGCCTGCGCCGTCGGCCAGAGCCATGACTTCGGGGGTGATCTCTTCCACCAGCGGGATCAGGGTGGCATCCGGATGGGTGTGGGGGTTGGCGGTGTACAGGCCGTCGATGTCGCTCAGCAGCACCAGAAGGTCGGCGCGGACGCAGCAGGTGACGATGGCGGCCAGCGTGTCGTTGTCGCCGATGGAGGCGATCTCATCGGTGGCGACGGTGTCGTTTTCGTTGATGATCGGCAGGGCACCCAGCTCCAACAGGCGGGAGAGGGTATTCTGGATGTTCTCCCGGCGGCTGGCGTGCTCGATGTCCACGCCGGTCAGCAGAACCTGCGCCACGGTGTGGTTGTAGGCCGTAAAGAGCCGGTCGTAGGTGTACATCAGTTCACACTGCCCCACGGCGGCGCAAGCCTGCTTGGTGGACATATCCTTCGGCCGCGCCGGGAGCGAAAGCTTGCCCACGCCCATGCCGATGGCACCCGAGGAGACCAGAATGATTTCGTGCCCGGCGTTTTTCAGGTCACTGAGGACTTTGACCAGTTCTTCGGTGTGGCGGATGTTCAGCCGCCCGGTGGAGTGTGCCAGCGTAGAGGTGCCGACTTTGATGACGATGCGCATACCTTAACCCTTTCCCATTTCCTTGGTTTTTGCGTAAGCAGCGAGAACGGCGTCCATCACCGCGCCCCGGAAGCCGTTCTCCTCGAGGACGCGCACGCCCTGAATGGTGCTTCCGGCGGGGCTGCACACGGCGTCTTTCAGCGCACCGGGATGCTGGCCGCTCTCAAGCACCAGCCGGGCACTGCCCAGAACCATCTGCGCTGCATACTCCTGCGCCTTGGCGCGGGGCAGGCCGCAGGCCACGCCGCCGTCGGCCAAAGCTTCGATGAACTGATACACCCACGCGGGGCCGCAGCCGGAAACGCAGCTGGCGGCGTCGATCATGGACTCGGCCACGGCATCCAGCCGACCGGCCGGAGCCATCAGCTTGAGAAATTCCGCTTCCTCTTCGGCGGTGACATTGCTGGAACAATACTGGATCATGCCGGCTCCCACCGAGGCGGGGGTGTTCGGCATGATGCGGATGACGGGGTAATCTTCACCCGCCAGCTCCTGAATGCGGGCGATCGACAGACCGGCCGCCATACTGCAGAGGATGAAGCGGTTCGGACGCTCTGCCAGCGTGAATTTGAGCGGTGCAAGCATTGCCTCCATCATCTGAGGCTTGACCGCAAGGAAGATGAGGTCGCAGCGACCCGCCACTTCGTCGTTGACGGCGGTGTTGCAGCCCAGCGCAGCGGCCAGAGCTTCCGCTTTGGCGGCGGTACGGTTGGCGAGATAAACGTTCTGCGGGTCGGTGGCTTTGCAGACGGCCCGGGCGATGGCACCGCCCATATTGCCGCAGCCCAAAAATCCGATGGTCTTTATCATAGAAATACCTTCTTTCTGGTTGGAAGATCAAAACAGGAAAAACGCGGTCTGCGTTTCTTTCATTTAACCACAGCGAAACAGAAAATCAAGTGCCCGCTGGAAAATTTGAAAACTTTATTAAAATAAAGTTTCTATTGACAAGGGTCGGCATAATTTTTATAATGGGAACAGAAAAGGCAACGGAGCCCCGGCGGGGGTTTCGCGGCCTTTTTTGTTTTTTTCGGGCTCCGGCAAGGAAGGCCAGCAGGGGAAAGGCTGGCAGACGGAGCAATCCGGAAGCAATGCAATTCAGAATAAAAGAGGGGAGATCTATGGATCAATTGGTAAGGCATCAGCAAACGATCAACGATCAGCTGGCGCGGTACGGCGTCAAATTCGGCCTGTACAAGAACGGCGTCTTTCAGGAGCGGCTGTTTCCGTTCGACCCGCTGCCCCGTGTGATCACGGCGCAGGAGTTTGAAACACTGAACCGGGGTCTGATCCAGCGTGTCAATGCGCTGAATCTGTTTTTGAAGGACGTCTACGGTGGCAAGAAGATCATCCGGGATGGCATCGTGCCGGAGGACTTTGTTTTTGCAGGCAGCGGCTATCTGCCGCAGTGCGAGGGCTTTGTGCCGCCCAAGGGCGTTTACAGCCACATCTCCGGCATCGACCTTGTGCAGGCAAAGGACGGCAGCTGGTTTATTCTGGAGGACAATCTCCGTATCCCCAGCGGCGCGTCCTATCCGCTCATTGCACGGGAGTTGTGCCGCCGGTGCAGCCCGGAGACCTTCAGCGGCAACGCCATTGTGGACAACCGCAACTATGCGCAGCTGCTGCGGCAGACCATGGATGCGGTCAACACCGGCGGCATCAACGTGGTGTTTACCCCGGGGCGGTACAATGCCGCCTATTTCGAGCACAGTTATCTGGCGGAAAAGACCGGCGCCGTGCTGGCAGAATGCGGCGACCTATATGTGGAAAACAACAAGGTCTATCTCAAGACTGTCCACGGCGGCGAGCGAGTGGGTGCCATTTATCGCCGTATCAGCGATGAATATCTTGACCCGCTGACCTTTAAGCCGGAAAGCCTGATCGGCATTCCCGGCGTCATGGATGCCTACCGCGCCGGCAATGTGGCGCTGCTGAACGCGCCGGGCAACGGTGTGGCAGACGACAAGGGCATTTATTACTTCGTGCCCAAAATGGTAAAGTACTATCTGGGTGAAGAACCCATCCTGCACAACGCCCCCACCTATCTGCCTTTCTATGAAGAAGATCGAAAATATGTGCTCGATCATCTGGAAACGCTGGTGGTCAAGGATGTGGCCGAGGCGGGCGGCTACGGCGTGGTGTTTGGACGCGATTTGACCAAGCAGCAGCTGGAAGATTTTCGCACGACCATCCGCAACGAGCCGCGCCGGTTCATTGCACAGGAGGTCATTGATTTCCTCGACCTGCCCATCATGGAGGGCGGCGAAAAAGTGCCCCGCAAGGCCGATTTGCGGGCGTTTGTGCTGAGCGGCGGCGATGATACAAAGGTCTGGGCAAGCGGGCTGACCCGATTTTCCCGCAACCCGGACAGCTTTGTGGTCAACAGCTCGCAAGGAGGAGGTTTTAAGGACACATGGGTATTATCTCGCTGAACAAAGCCAGCCGCCTGTACTGGCTGGGACGCTACACCGAGCGTGTATATACAGGCTTAAAAAAGGCAAAACCCATTTACGATGCCGGGGTGGACGGCAGGGAAGGCGATTATGCGGACTATTGCTTCCGGCTGGGCATCCCCGGCGGCTATGCCAATACGGTGGATTTCTGCAAGCGGTATTTCTTTGACAGGAACAACCCGAATTCGCTGGCGTCCAGTCTGGTCTACGCCTACGACAACGCCGTGGTGCTGCGGGATACCCTGACCACCGACACCCTTTCGTACATCCAGCTGGCCATGAATGCCATGGAAAAGGCGGCGCAGTGCGATACGCCTGCCGTCGCGCTCCAGTGGGTGCTGGACGATATCCGGGCCTTCCGCGGTGCGTGCGAGGAGACTATTTTTGACGAAGAGACCCGCAGCATGATCAAACTGGGCACCAGCGTGGAGCGGGTGGACCTGTACCTGCGGCTGGGCGACGAGCCGGAGCGCACCCGCAAGGAGTTTGAGCGGCTGTTCAACCGCCTGTACAAGACCCAGCTTTCGCCGAACAAAGAGCGGCTGGATTTTCTGGTGGATGCGCTGCTGGATTCCTCCAAGCCGGATGCTTCGGCACCGGAGCTGGTCGCGGCGGTGGAAAGCTTGTTTCTCGACCTGTAACGGCAGAAAAAACGCAGGACAGGAAACACAGAGGAACGAGCAATGACAGAACTGGAATTTCATTTTCACACCGGGGTGGAGTTCTCGGCTCCGGTCAGCGGGCACACCTTTGCACTGCACTGCCTGCCGGTGGAAGATGACGCGCAAAAGCTGCAAAGCTATACCGTCCGCATAGAACCGGCGGCAGAATATGGCCTGCACCGGGACGGTTTTGGCGGCTGGCTGGTATGCGGCAGCTGCCGGGAACCGCACACAGTCTTTTGCTACGATTCCCACGGCATCGTGCGGGTGGACGGCCGCGCACAGGCAGAGCCGGTGAACCCGGTGCTGAAGCAGTTCACGGAGCTTACCGCCATGACGGCAGAGCTGGAAACGCTGTGGCAGAGCCTGCCGCTGGACGGCAAGCCCCCGCAGGAACAGGCGGCGCTGCTGAACAAAGCCGCCGCCGGTGCGCTGCACTATGTACCGGGGCTTACGGGCATCTCCACGACTGCCGGGCAGGCGTTTGCGCTGGGCAGCGGGGTCTGTCAGGACTATGCGCACATCCTGCTGGCGCTGGCGCGGCGGTCCGGGTTTGCGGCGCGCTATTGCATGGGGCTTGTACCCGGCGAGGGTGCCACCCATGCGTGGGTAGAAATTGCCCTGCCGGATGGCTGGCATGGCTATGATCCCACCTTTGCCTGTGAAGCGGGAGAAGATCATGTGCGATTTGCCGTGGGCCGGGATGCTGCTGATTGCCGTGCAGAACGAGGTGTTTTTCGAGGCATGGCAGACCAGACCCTGCATACTGAGATGCGGCTGGACGTCCGCAAGGGCTGAGCGATACAAGACAAGGCAATGGCACCGGGCTTCTGCACAAAACCGGCAGAAGCCCTTTTATTTTTCAGAAGCTGTTTTTGTAAGCGGGGTGCGCCGAGCGACGAGTATTTTTGCCCGCAGACAAGGCGATTTTCCGCAGCAATCCTTGGTGGATTGCAAGGGAAAGCAACGCAGTATGCGAGCAAAAAGGCCGTTCGAGCGGTGCGCAATGCTTATGAAAACGGCTTCTTAGATAGGAGCGTGTAAGAAAGATGGAAGAAACCGTCGCAAGCCTTTCGCTTGCAGTACACGAAAAGCTGGAACTGAAAAAGAACCGGCTCACCCCGCTGCCCGGCAACGACAGCGGAAAACGCATCTGCGTTGTCACCGGTGTGCACGGCGATGAGCTGGAGGGGCAATATGTGGTCTACCTGCTCAACCGCCGCATTCAGGAGCACCCGGAGCTGCTGACGGGTACGGTGGATATCTATCCGGCAATCAACCCGCTGGGCATCAACACCATTCAACGGGGCATCCCGCTGTTTGATCTGGATATGAACCGCATTTTCCCCGGCGATACCGATGGCCCTATGGCGGAATATTACGCCCATGCGGTGGTGGAGGATCTGCGCGGGGCGGATATCGCCATCGACATCCACGCCTCCAACATCTACCTGCGGGAACTGCCGCAGGTGCGCATCTCGGAGGAGACCGCCCCGGCACTGGTGCCGCTGGCAGAGCAGCTCAATGTGGATTTTGTCTGGGTCCATGCGGCGGCAACGGTGCTGGAAAGCACGCTGGCGCACAGCCTGAATGTCATCGGCACCCGCTGCCTTGTGGTGGAGATGGGCGTGGGAATGCGCCTGACCAAGAGCTACGGCGAGCAGCTGGTGGACGGCATCCTGAACCTGATGCACACGCAGGGTATGTGGGCAGGGGAGACCAAACCGCCCCGCAAGCCCATCGTGAGCAAGGACGAGGTGGCGTTTATCAATGCAGACAAGGCGGGCATTTTCATCCCCAGTGTGGAGCATAACGGCATCGTGAAAAAGGGGCAGGAACTGGCGGTCATTGCGGACCCGCTGACGGGCGAGGTGCGGCAGACCCTGATGGCTCCGGCGGATGGTCTGCTGTTCACCCTGCGGGAATACCCCGTGGTCTATCCGGGCAGCCTGCTGGCCCGCATCCTGACAGGAGGATTCCAGAAATGAGAGAAGAAACGCTTTACGAGTTGGAAACGCCCTACCGCCAGAAATTCAGGATCAAAGGCTTCCGCTTTGGCGAGGGGGAAAAAGCCTGTGCTATGGTGGCTGCCGTGCGCGGCAACGAGGTGCAGCAGATGTACGTCTGCGCACTGCTGGTAAAAAAGCTGCGCAAACTGGAAGAGCAGGGTGCCATTGCCCCCGGCAACGAGCTGCTGGTGGTGCCCTGCGTCAACCATTTTTCCATGAACGTGGGCAGCCGGTTCTGGGCCATGGATAAAACGGACATCAACCGGATGTTCCCCGGCTATGACCAGGGCGAAACCACCCAGCGCATTGCGGCGGCACTGTTTGAGGCGGTGCAGGGCTATAAATACGGCATCCATTTTGCGTCCTTCTACCTGCCCGGCGATTTTGTGCCCCATGTGCGCATCATGAATACCGGCTACCAGACGGCCAGTCTGGGCAACCTGTTCGGTCTGCCCTATGTGGTCATGCGCAAACCGGAGCCCATCGACACGACCACCCTGAACTACAACTGGCAGGTCTGGGAAACGAACGCCTTCAGCGTCTACACCAAGGAGACGGATGAAATCGACGAGCGCAGCGCACAGGAAGCCGTGGCGGCGGTGCTGCGGTATCTCAGCCGGGTGGGTCTGCTGCGCTATAACTGCCACAGCGGGTATCTTTCCTCTGTTGTGCAGGAAAACGAGATGGCCAATGTGCTCACCCCGGCGGGCGGAATCTTCCGCCGCTTCGTAGAGCCGGGGCAGGAAGTGGAGTATGGTCAGGAATTGGGCGTGATCCTTGACCCCTTTACTGCGGAGGTGGAGGCAGAAATCACCTGCCCAACCAGCGGCGTTGTTTTCTTCGCTTTGAAAAAACCGCTGACAACAGAACATGAGGTTGCCTTTAAGGTGATCCGGCGGCTGCATGGGGGGTGTTTGTAAACAGGATCTTTGTACGGAGCTTTGCGGCCAACATCGTCTGCGGCGTGTTGGGCGGCCCCTGTGTTGCCATTTTTCACAGAATGCGTTATACTGATTCTGTGAATTTTTTGCATCGAGGAGAGACCATCATGCTGCGCTGCGCCATTGTAGAGGATACTGCCCGGGAGCTGGAACACCTGCAAAACTGCCTGAAACGGTATTCTGCCGAGCGGGCTCTGCCGCTGACCGTTACGGCGTTCGGGAACGCAGCGGATTTTCTGGAACACTATTGTGCGGACTACGACATCGTGTTCATGGACATTGAGCTGCCGGGGCTGAACGGCATGGAGGCGGCCCACCGCCTGCGGGAGATGGATCAGCAGGTCATCCTGATCTTTGTCACCAACATGGCGCAGTTTGCGGTCAAGGGCTACGAGGTGGATGCCCTGGACTACATCATCAAGCCTGCGCAGTACGGGCCGCTGAGCATCAAGCTGGACCGCGCCACGGCGCGCTGGCGCACCGCAGCCGAGAGCATCATGGTGGCGCTGCCCACCGGCACCCAGCGGCTGCTGCTGCGGGAAATTTACTACATTGAGGTGCAGGGACACAAGCTCACCTATCACACCGAGAAGGGCCAGGTGGCGGGCAGCGGCACGCTGCAGGACACCGAG
>ERZ869979.575-NODE-575-length-11224-cov-8.119404_pt1 | contig 11224 bp, 17 predicted proteins | sample MGYA00521269_ERZ869979 | MGnify/ENA primary metagenome ERZ869979 (study PRJEB32232, sample SAMN07284974) | human gut metagenome | biome: human-associated habitat; material: feces | host: Homo sapiens | place: Tanzania | collected 2014-04-05 ... | reverse complement strand
TTTCACTAAAATAAAAAATTTTTATGATTTATAAAGAATTTTTCAAAAACATAAAAATATTTGTTGACAACGAACTCTCACGGCTGTATAGTGTAGTCATGGAGTTCGTGGTAGACGAACTTACAGAAAGGAGGCGACATGGTGTTGACCGTCAAACAATTGAGAATCGGAGCAAATCTCACACTAGAAGATGCCAGTGTGTTATGCAACTGCTCTGTTCCCACTTTTCAGAAGTGGGAAAAAGATCCAGGGATTATGGAACTTAGAGCATTTCATACGTTGATTAAGTTCTACAATGAAAAGAACCCTACTCGTCCTGTTTACTACGACGATGTGGAGTTCTAAAAATTTTATTCAAAAGTTCGTGTGCAACGAACAGGAGGTGCTATCGTGAGAAGAAAGAACTCAAACGATAAATCAATATTCATTGAAGAAGTTATGGCAGACATGGGAGTGTCTCGTAACTTCATCTTAAATGCAATCGAACAAGGCAAGTTTCCAGGCATAGTCGTCACCAATGAAAACGGTAGACGATCAGTTCACATTCCTCGTAAGGCATATGAGGAATACATGAATCACTTTACAACTAAATAGCGTTGTAGATATTCGTAAGCATCTACAGCCGTGGAAGGTATGACTGTTGCACAGCTAATATTCATATACATTCTCCTACCAATACTACATTTTCCAAAATCCTTTCTTTCCACGGCTCTAGGTGCTTACGAGTAAAAGAAAAGAAAAGACACGTGCTACGAACACGTGCCCGAAACTAAAAAGTTTACGTGGTTATTATACCACATCTAAGGAGGTAGTCACATGACCAATTACGAAAAAGTGTTAGTCATCATGTTTGACATTCTCGTGATTGCTACATTGATCAATGGAGTGTTGACGGGTAACAATTGGAACGATCCTGGGATACGCATTTTATGCGCTGTCTCAATGGGGTTGAATGTACTGTTTGCAGAGTGCTTACTAGTTGGTAAACGATGAGTAATCGTTCTGACGGTAACAAGTTCGAGAAGAAGTTTTGCGAAATTCTTTTCGGAAAAGGCTTTTGGGTGCACAACCTGTCTCAGAACAGTGCTGGTCAACCGGCAGATGTTATCGCCGTGCGAAATAACTATGCATACCTTATTGACTGTAAGGTGTGCAAAAACAATAAGTTTCCTCTATCTCGTATAGAGGACAATCAGCATTTCGCAATGAATGCATGGTGTGACAGTGGGAATGGGTACGGGTGGTTCGCCGTGCTCATGAATGACAAAATCTATATGATAAGTCATTTCGCTCTACTCCTCATTAGACAAGAGAAGAGAACAGCCACTGAGGAAGATATCAAGACATTCGGTGTCACTCTAGAGGAGTGGTTGAGAAGATGCTCATAGAAGTATCTAATGTCTTGATTGTTCACGAACCAACAAAAGAGATGATCAACTGGTGTAAGAAGAACCTGGTTCTTTCCAACCCCGAATATACCTCTAAGGCAAGAATGCATTTGTGGTTGGGGAATACACCTAAGACATTGTCCTTGTATGAAAAACACGGAGACGACCTGGTTCTTCCGTTCGGTGTTCTAAGAGAACTACCGAATAAGGAGGCGACGGTCTTCAAAAGCAAATTTAAACCGTATGAGAGTGTTGATTATAAATGCGACATTCCTCTATACGATTATCAGAAAGAAGCCGTAGAAGCGATGATGCTTGCTAGATACGGTATATTACAAAGTGCTGCTGGAAGTGGTAAAACGCAGATGGGTATTGCGTTAGCTGCTAGACTCGGCAGAAAAACATTATGGCTCTGCCACACGCTTGACCTAGTCAAGCAGAGCATGGACAGAGCGAAAATGTACATGGACTCTTCCTTACTGGGAACAATCTCAGAAGGAAAAGTGAATATCGGAAAAGGCATCACCTTTGCGACAGTTCAGACCATGTGTAAGTTAGACCTTTCACAATTAAAGAATGAATGGGACGTCATCATAACTGATGAAGTACATCGTGTGAGTGGTACACCGACATCTGTTACTCAGTATCAGAAGGTACTGAACTCGTTAGCCGCTAGACATAAGTATGGATTGTCTGCGACAGTTCATCGCTCAGATGGAATGATCGAAGCAACCTATGCTCTAGTAGGAAACGTCTCGTATGTAGTACCCGACGAAGCAGTGGCTGACAAAATCATGAAGGTCGGAATACTTCCTGTAGGAACAGGAGTTCAGATGAGTAGAGGTGCTCTGAACACTGACGGTACTATCAACTACACCAAGTTGATTACATACCTGGTCGAGAATGAAGAACGCAATCAGTTGATTGCTAATTCAATTGAACCAGGAAGACCATCACTGATTCTATCAGCGAGACTCGGTCATCTCGAAAATATCATGAATCTGCTACCCGAAGATATGCGAAAGGATGCTGTCATGGTAAGTGGGAAGATGACCTCTAAGAAAGGCAAGAAGGAGCGAGAGGAGGCTCTCGAAGACATGAGAGTCGGTAGAAAGAAATATCTGTTTGCCACGTATTCTCTCGCAAAAGAAGGACTCGATATTCCGTGCCTGGAACGTCTGTACATGACTACACCACAGAAGGATTACGCAGTGGTGACTCAGAGTATAGGACGTATCGCTAGAACGTGCGAGGGCAAGGATAATCCAGTCACATATGACTTTGTCGATGATATCGGCTATCTTGTGAAGTCATACAAGAAACGCTGTAGCGTCTACAGACGCAACGGTTGTTACTTCCTAGACGGATGAGGCTCGTTACATATGACTGTGAAGTCTTCGCACATGACTGGTTAGTCGTATTCAAGGACAAGCAGTCAGGCAAGTACACCTGTATATGGAATGATAATGAAGCCTTAGCAGACTTCTTAAGCGATGACTGTATATATGTAGGGTTTAACTCTAAACACTATGATCAGTACATCATCAAGGCGATTGTCGGAGGATACTCTCCACAGGAAGTAAAGAAAGTCAACGATTACATCATCGGTGGTGGTCAAGGGTGGCAGTGTCCAATGCTTGATTACTTCTTCCGATTCAACAACGTTGACATTCGAGACGATACTCAACAAGGATTATCTCTAAAAGCAATCGAAGGACATCTCGGAATGCCAATCAAGGAAAGTTCAGTTCCTTTTGACATTGAAAGACCTCTAACTGATGAGGAACGAGAAGAGACGGTTTTCTATTGTAAGCATGATGTTGATTCCACAGAAAAACTGATTGACTTGAGAAAGGATTATCTAGAAAACAAGATAAACCTCGGAAGGCTTGCTGGGTTAAATGAAGTCAAGGCGATGGGAATGACCAACGCTAAACTTACTGCAGCAATGCTAGAAGCCAAAAAGAAACCTCATAACGATGAGCGTTGTTATGAGTACCCATCTAATCTGAGACGAGAATATATTCCACAAGAAGTATTCGATTTCTTTAACAGAATGTATGATGACTCGCTATCAGACGATGAAGTCTTTCATGGCAAATTAAACATCATGATAGGTGAGTGTCCTGTGACACTGGGGTTCGGTGGAATACACGGTGCTATCCCTAATTTCATTTGGGTAGAATCACCTAATCGAGGCATATGGAATGAGGATGTAGGCAGCTATTACCCTCACTTATGTACGATTAATGGATATACAAGTCGTAATATTCCGTCTCCTAAATTATATGAAGACGTACTGGACAATCGTATGAAGGCGAAAGCCGAAGGAAACATGAAAGTTGCCAACCCACTCAAGTTGGTATGTAACACTACATATGGATGTCTGCTCAACAAGTATAACGATTTATACGATCCGTTGATGGGTCGTTCAGTATGCATTTCGGGTCAGTTGTATTTGCTTGAGTTGGCAGAACACTGCTACCAGGAAATAGAAGGACTTCGAATCGTGCAGCTAAACACCGACGGTATCATGGTTGAGTGTGACAAGAAGGATTATAAGAAATTAAAAGACATCTGCGATGAATGGCAACAAAGAACTGGCTTTGAGTTAGAAGAAGATACCGTTGTCAAAATCGTACAGAAAGATGTCAACAATTATATAGAAGTACAGCAAGGTGGGAAACCTAAGGCAAAAGGTGGATACCTTGTTAAGGGAGTGTCTACAAAAGGGGCATTCAATGTCAATAACAACTGCGTTATCGTGGCAACGGCATTGAAGGAATACTTCTTATACGGCATTCCTGTGAAAGAAACAGTCAACAATTGTGATGATATCTTCCAATTTCAGATGATAGCCAAGGCTGGGGCAAAATACAAAGAAGCATATCATCTAGTTGAAGGACTGAAAGTTCCTGTTCAAAAGGTAAATCGTGTATATGCAACTTCCGACAATAGATATGGAAAATTATATAAGGTCAAGACAGAGGATTCTTCTGAAGCAAAAATTGATTCACTGCCCGAACATTGCTTCATTGATAACAACAATGAATTGAGTATCGAGCAGATTGATCGTGATTTCTATATCGAAATGGCTAAGAAAAGAATCAATGATTTCAAGGGCATTAAGCCCGAAAAGAAAGGAAAGAAGAAAATGGCAACAACAGCTAAGAAAACTACAACAGTAAAAGCTGGTAATGTTTATCAGAAACTAATCCAGGCACGACTCGCTTTCATGGAAGGTGGAGTCGAAAAGACAGGAAAGAATATGTTCATGTCGTTTAAATACTTTGAACTTGAGGACATCGTCCCTAGAACAACCAAGATTTTCAATGACATCGGATTGCTTCCTGTAGTTAAATTCGAAGACGGACAAGCAAAAATGGACGTTATCAACACTGACAATCCGAATGAAGTAGTTACATTCACTGCTCCATTCGATAAGATTGAACCTATTATTTCCAACAATAAGGGTACTAAGGCAACAAACAGTATGCAGGCTTTAGGAGCATCAATCACTTATATGAGACGTTATCTATATATGATTGCTCTCGATATCTGCGAAGCAGATGAAATCGACGGTAATCTTGGTAAGGAGTCTGCACCTAAGACAGTAGCAGCTAAGCCTGTACAAAAGAAAATCCCTGTGACACCTCAGCAGAGAGAACAGGTTAAGGAGCATCTAACTGATCCAGCAGAAAAGGCAAGTGCTTTACAGATTAAAGGCTTGAAGAGTGTTCTCAAGAAGTTGAGAGAAGCTGACCCCACTAAGGAAGAGTTCATTCTTAAGTTGGGAGCACAGACAAAAGGTTTTACCGACATCAGTAAGTCAGATTGCGAAGCAGTTATCAAAAGAGTTAACGAGATGTTAGGAGCATAGTATGTATAAGGAATTATTAGAATTATTGTCCGTTCCAGCTGCTAAATACGAGGATATTCAAAATATTGTATGGGCACAAGAGGATGATAGCGATTTGATAATCCCTATCGAAGAACTAGCAGAACTCATTCAGTCACTCACAAAGTACAAGCGTTACGGCTGGAGTACGAAAACTGTCGAGAACATCAATGAGGAAGTTGCTGACGTTCTTATCTGTCTAACAGAACTACACGTTAGTGGCTTAATCAATCTTGACGTAGTGAAAGCAATACAGACATATAAGATTGATCGTGAATTAAGCAGAATCAAGGAGGCACAGTAATGTCAAATTTAAGATGGCTAGAGGGTAATCGCGTTCAGATTGACCCTCCTAAAAGAACAAAGAAAATTACAGGTACTCGTTTTGCAACAATCCTGGGATTAAATCCCTGGTCAACACCATTTGAAATGTGGTGTGCAATTACCAAGACTTATGAGAAGCCTTTCGAGGATACAATCTACACCATTGCTGGTAAAACGATTGAACCTAAACAGGCTAATTATATGGAAGAAGCATATGCAATGGATTTAATCAGACCTCGTGATATTTGGGGTGATGATTACTTCCACAAGACATGGGGTGATTTCTTCCCCGAATCCAAGCATCTAGGAGGTATGTGGGATTATCTCATGAAAGGTGAAGACGGAAATGTTGAAGCTGTTCTAGAAATGAAGACTTCTAAGAGAGTGGAAGACTGGGCAGAGGACATTCCCGAGTACTATGCTCTACAGGCAGCGTTGTACGCATATCTGTACGGTGTAGACGATGTAATCATGGTTGCTTCATTCCTAGGAGAAAACGATTATCAGGACCCTGGTAAGTTCGAACCTAATGCATCTAATACTATCACTCGTGAGTTCAAGGTGTCTGAAAGATATCCTAATTTCCAGGCACTTGTCGATTCTGTTGAGCAGTGGTGGGATGAGTATGTCGCTACAGGCATCTCTCCCGAATATGACGAAAAGAAGGACGAAGAAATCCTCAAGGCTCTAAGAACAAATACAGTATCAGACAACAATCTAGACAGTATGCTTGCAGAAGCAGAACAGTTAAAGATTGAGATTGATAAGGTTACTGCTACTATCGCAGACAAGACAAAGCGATTAAGTGACATCAACAAAGCCGTCAAGGATTATGCATTAAAGCAGTTCCGTGATGGTGATAAGAAGGTTGAGGTCAAAGGAAAGACCTTGACATGGACAGTATCTAAATCAGTCAGAACCGACATTGATAAGAAGAAGTTGGAAAAAGACGGATTATTAGATAAATACAAAAAGCAGTCTGAATCATACAGACTGACATTATCAGAAGCAAAAGGAGATAAATAAACAATGAGAATTCCAATGAGAGATGGATTTAGTATCATTCCCAAAGGGGAATATGTATTCAGAATCTATGAAGTGAATCATAATGAAAATTTCGGGAAAATCGAAATCAAATTAATCAACGCTAAAGGTCAGACAATGACTGAAAGATTCACTTTGATGCAGCAAGACGGCAAATATAACGAAGGAGCGTTAAGTGCATTTTCATATTTTGCTAAAACTGCTATGAATGACTTTGATATGGAAGACGTCGAACCTAAAGATTTGGTTAATCACTACATCAGAGCACAAGTTGTACACAGTGAAGTGCCTAGTAGAAAGAATCCCGATAAACCTATGATCTTTGCCAACTTGGGTGACAAATACCCAGCGGACGGATTCGATACAGAACCCGTTGAAAGAGCCTTAACTCTGGGCAATGAGAATACAATCCAGGAGCCAGTTGCACAGGAAGAACCTCAACCTCAGACAACAGGCTTGAATATAGATGAACTGCTAGGCTAATCAGTTGGGAGAGATTTCTCTCCCGACATTATTCAAGGAAAATCTATATGGATTACGTAAATCATCCTTCTCATTATGAGACAGGAAAATATGAATGTATAGAAGTGATGCAAGAAACACAAGGTGTGGAAGCCGTGAAAAACTTCTGCATCTGCAATGCTTTCAAATATCTATACAGACATTCAAACAAGAACGGGTTGGAAGATATCAAGAAGGCTCAGTGGTATCTAAATAAATATATCGAACTTTCAGAAAGAGGTGTAAACAATGGATGATGTGAATGACTTCAACATGGATGATGTCAAAGGCTTAAACCATCAAATCGAGATTCTGAGAAGCAGACTTGCTGCTACAACGAAAAATCGTTCAGAGATTCAAGAAAACTTCAAAGATCTCCAAGTTAAATACACGACGCTTGTCAAAACTTATAACGATGTGCTGAATAGAGATTTTAAAGATATTACAGAACTGAAACGAAAGGTTAAGTACTACGAGCACGAGATTGACAGTTACAAAGATGAAGTCAATGATCTCAACGAGCGTTTAGCCAACTGTGCTTCTGACAAAGAAAAAGCCGTGGCTAAACAGAAAGAATGTACGAAGCTGTACAAAGAAGCATTACATGACTCAAGAAACAAATTAGATCGTCAACATAACGTGATTCGTGGATATCGAAGCGCAGTTGGGATTCTAGTCGCTATCATTGCTTACTGGGTAGCATTGGCATTCATTGCGTAGGAGGAAATATGGATTATAAATTAAAAACAGTAAACGGGAGAGTAGAGGCTCTTCTAGAATCGGGTAAAGATTTAGTAAAAACCGAAATGTCAGCATCGGCTGCTCAGCACATCATTGACAACGGACATCTAGTTGATTCGGCTTTGGAAGGTTATCCGATTCATACGAAAGACGGATGGTACTTTGCTGGTGAAGAAATCAAGAGGGGGAAGAAAGCAAATGGCGAAAACTTATTATAGTGAATACGTAGGACACTGCATGAGATTCTACGCAAGACATACCTTATTAGAAAAGAAGAGTGAAGCCGACGAACTCAACTGGAAAGCGTGTCATGACGCTTTACAGATGTTCTCTGACGAGGATCAGCAGATGCTTGTCGAACTCTATGAAAATCACTCTCCTATGAAGGACACAGTCAATGAACTAGCAGTTAAGTACTGCATTCGAGAAAAGACCCTATGGAAGATGGTCAAGGACTTAGAAAGACGAATCGCCAAGAAGCGAGGGTTAATCTAGCCATGATTGATTATGACAATATCCCACAGGAACTAAAAGACCTCAAGCAGTGGGTATGTACCAATGACGGTATGAAAGTTCCAATGAAAGCATGGGAGAATGAAGCAGCTTCATCTGTCGATCCTAGCACGTGGTCAGATTTCGATACTGCTCTAGTATCGTACAATCTAGGATTATATGACTACTGTGGTTTCGTGTTCGCAGACAACGGATATGTAGGCATAGACATTGACTGTGGATACGACGAAGACGGATTCATGACTGAACTCGGTGCAGATATTGTCAGCAAGTGTGGAAGTTACACAGAAAAGTCTCGAAGTGGTAGAGGATTTCACATACTGCTTCGAGGTGAACTTCCTTTCAAAGGCAAGAACAATCTCAAAGGAGTAGAGATTTACAAGGCATCGAGATACTTCATCATGACAGGAGATGTAGTACTGTTCAATGAGATTATTGAAAACCAGGAAGCGATTGACTACGTAGTAAAGAAATACTTCGCAGAAACGCTTAAATCGGCTCGTACAGAGTCGTATGACAGGATGAGGATATACTCTCCTATTTGGGAAGAAGTCGTCTCAGAAGGGCGAATTAGAGTCCGTCCGACCTATCCTAGAATCCCCGACGGATGTCGCAATCTGTCGCTGACCTCACTTGCTGGGTCGCTGCACTCACAGGGGTATAACAAATTGCAAATTTATAAGGAGATTGAATACGCAAACAACGTAGCGTGTGACCCTCCTTTAGGAAGGAATGAGTTGCAGACAATCTGCAACAGCGTAACTAAATATGACAGATGACGGACTACATAGACTGACTTGTGCGATTATTGCACGAGCAGTATATGATTACCGTTCAGCGTTGAAAGGTCACTGTATCCAAGGCTATCGCAACTGTGAGGACATCAAGGATGATTGTGAAAGATTCTTCCGTTCATCATGGTTTCACAGACTCGCTCCCGACATTGACGGAGAATGGATTATCGAGTGTACTAAGAAAAACGTTAAAGACTGGAAAAGAGAATACAATTCCAAGCGTAAGAAAAACTCTCCGAGAACGGTAAAGAAAACAACACCATCGGGTAAAGTGGTTGCGTCCACGCTGTTCGCTCTATACTACGACGGGAAAAGAACTGTCGTTGGGACAGCCGACGAACTTGGTGAGAAAATCGGTATAAGCCGTGATTCCGTTTATCGACGAGCAAGAAAAGCGTTGAATGGAATTAAGATCAGTTCTGATCCGATTGTTGTGCCAGCAAATACTGAATACGACAACGAGGAATACACCAAGAGTGTCATAAAACCTAGAAAAACGAAGGTGTGCACCTCACCCGACGCTCAGTATCGCTTGATTGACAACCGTACACTTGAAGTAATCATGGTAGGTACAGCTAAGGAACTCGCAGAATACGAACACGTTCATGTTAATTCAATACATCAACGAGCAAGACATTTCGATGATTACATTAAATTTAGACCGAGCGTCAACTTAGTGGAGAAGATTAAATAAAAGGAGAATCATACATGGAAGTAAAAGACAAAGTCCTGGAAGTTCTGTGTGAGTTTATTGCAGAAGGCTACGAATGCTACAGCAGTCGTGGTGAATATTACTGCACGGGAGTCAACGAAAGATTACGTGAGAAAGAAATACCTATCGCTGAATGCAAGGGATACTTTGGTGAATGCGATAAATGCCCACTGTATAGCACAGCTAACATGATGAGATGGCTTAAAGGGTTATCAGAAGAAAATACAAGAAAGGTGAATTAATCTAATCCTAGTGAAACTAGGTTGGTGTCTAGTGAATAGGAATGTGACACCATAAAATTCAACATTGTGGCTACTATAGCAAACTAATGAATTAACCACATCTAGAGATAGATTTGTGGTTGATTAATGGACAATGAGTTTTTATTAATGGACAGAATTGATTCTGTTCAGAAGGTTATAAAGAAATACGGAGAAGAGAACTTCGTGATAAGTTTCAGTGGGGGCAAAGATTCAACAGTCTTATCCACACTGATTGATTTAGCAATTCCTGGGAATACTATTCCTAGAGTTTTCATTAACACAGGAATCGAATATAAAGCGATTGTGAAATTCGTACACAGTCAAATGCAGATGGATGACAGATTTATAGAAATTAAGCCTTCTATGCCGTTGAGTATGATATTCAGAAAGTATGGATACCCGTTCAAATCTAAGGAACACAGTCAGCTTGTGCATTTATATCAGCAGAACGGTCACAGTAAAAGTACTCTTAGATACTACGACCCACCTTTGCATAGAGTCAGATTTGGATGTCCGAAGGTACTCAAATATCAATTCGAGGAAGGAACGGACTTCAAGATTAGTGACAAATGCTGCACCAAACTCAAGAAAGAGCCATTTGTTGAATGGCAGAACGAGAATGATAAGCCTTATAAGATGACTGGTGAGCGTCTAGGTGAAGGTGGGTTAAGAACCTCTCATAAAGGCTGCCTGGTCATAGACAAGAACAGTAAATTGAAGAAGTTCAAGCCGTTGAATCCAATGACTGATGAATGGATGGAATGGTTCATAAAGGAGTACGACGTTAAGTTATGTGAACTTTATTACGATCCGTACAACTTCACTAGAACAGGATGTCTAGGTTGTCCATTTAACATCAAGATACAAGACACACTCGATGTTCTAGAAGAGGAATTACCCATCGAAAAGAAAAAGGCTGAGGCAATATGGAAACCTGTTTATCAGGAATATAGAAGATTGAAATATAGATTGAAGAAATAGGGAGGAAGTGTGAAACAAAAATCAATCAAAACGTATAAAAAAAGACAAACTTAAAAACAAGTTTG
>ERZ869979.572-NODE-572-length-11266-cov-4.732595_pt1 | contig 11266 bp, 10 predicted proteins | sample MGYA00521269_ERZ869979 | MGnify/ENA primary metagenome ERZ869979 (study PRJEB32232, sample SAMN07284974) | human gut metagenome | biome: human-associated habitat; material: feces | host: Homo sapiens | place: Tanzania | collected 2014-04-05 ... | reverse complement strand
AAAACTCAAGAATGGGAAATGGACAACCCAGGAAATGATTTTATGACTGGAAGTAAAGACACTTATACTTTCAAATTAAAAGATGAAAATCTAAAAATTGATGATATACAAAATATGTGGATTAGAAAAAGAAAATATAAAATATAATGAGCCAATGAAAAATCATACTACTACTAAAGTTGGAGGACCTTGTGATTGTTTAGTTGAACCAAGTAGTATAGATGAAATAAAATCAGTAATAAAATATGCAAAAGAAAACAACATAAACTATTATGTTATTGGTAATGGAAGTAATTTGTTAGTTAAAGATGAAGGAATACATGCTTTAATTATAAAAATCACAGATAAGTTTTCAGATTATGAAGTAAATGATAATTATATAAAAGTATGTGCAGGATGTTCTGTTCCTAAGCTAGCACAAGTTGCTAAAAACAATTCATTATCAGGACTAGAATTTGCCTGTGGAATACCAGGAAGTGTTGGTGGAGCAATAAGAATGAATGCGGGTGCATATGGCTCAGAAATGGTAAATGTGGTAAGTAAAGTGGGATATTTAGATGAAGACTGCAATGTTGTTGAGATATCTAATGAGGAGGCACAGTTTACATATAGACATAGTATGTTTGTTGAAAATCCAAAATATGTGATACTTTATGCAATATACAAGTTAGAAAAAGGTAATAAAGAAGAAATCACAGAAAAAATGACAACAAATATGAACTCAAGAAGAGAAAAGCAGCCTCTTGAATATCCTAATTTTGGAAGTGTATTTAAAAGGCCAGAAGGATATTTTGTTGGAAAACTAGTAGATGATTGTGGACTTAAAGGTTATACAATAGGTGGTGCGCAAGTTTCTACTAAACATTCAGGTTTTATTGTTAATATATCTAATGCTACATGTAAAGATATATTAGATTTAATAGAATATGTTAAAAAAATGGTATATGAAAAATTTAATGTTATGTTACAAGAAGAGGTTGTAATATTAGGGGGAAAATAAAATGAGAGATTTAATAGAATGGTTAAAACCAGGTTCTAGAGTAAAAAGATATATATTTACATTATTAGTATCAGTATTGTTATTAATATTTTGTGGTATAAATTTAGGAAAAACAAGTGATTTAACACCAACAATGTTAGTTGCTTATGTATTACTAATATCTTTGTCTATATTTGGAATAATATTTTCATTCATACTAGCACAAAGAAATATACTACTAGTATCTTTGAAAAATATATCAAAAAGAAACAAAAATGTACGTATAAGACAATTATTATATGGTGATCCAAGACTAAAAAAAGGACCAAGAGTTGTAGTTATAGGTGGGGGGTCAGGACTACCAAATTTATTAAAAGGATTAAAAGAGTATACATCAAATATTACAGCAGTAGTAAATGTTTCTGCAGATGATTATACTCTAACATCTGCAATGAGTAAGGAAGAAAGAGTTACACCAGGAGATATAAGAAAATGTGTATCAGCATTATCAAGATCAGAATCAGATTTTTCTAAGCTATTAACATATAAAACAGATGATGGAAAAGGTACATCAATAGGTAACTTAATAATAAATGCATTAACAGATATAACTGGAAGCTTTCCAAAATCTATAGACAAGCTATCAGATATATTCCAAGTACAAGGAGATATATATCCAGTTACAACAGATGATTTAATACTTTGTGCAGGACTAGAAAATGGTGAAGTAGTAGTAGGAAAAGAGAACATAAGTGAAAGAGTAAGAGAAACTAAATCACCAATAAAGCAAATATTCTTAAAAGATGGAAGTTTAAAAGTAGTTCCAGAAGTAATTGATGCAATAAAGAAAGCAAATATAATTGTATTAGGACCTGGTTCTTTATATACATCTATTTGTTCAAATTTACTTTTTGAAGAAGTAAGTAAAGCAATAGTAAAATCAAAAGCTAAGAAAGTATATGTAGCAAATATCATGAACCAACCTGGTCAAACTGAAGGATATACTTTAGCTAGATATATAAATGAAATTGAAAGATATTTAGGAAAACATGTATTAGATTATGCAATAGTAAATAATGGAGAAATAACTCCTGAAATGATTAAAGATTTTAACCAAGAAGATTCAACTGCAGTTAAAGTTGATCTTGAAAACATACAAAATAGAGCAATTTGTGTAATTCAAGAGGACTTTGTAGTAACTGCTAAAAACGCATTAATACATGACTCAGATAGATTAGCCGAAATAATTATGACATTATCATTAACTAAATCTATAGGAGATTTAAATATTGTGTCTATGAAGAGAAAACATATGAAAAAAGAAAGAATTCTTTCAAATAAACGTATTATAAAAAATAAAATAAAAGAATTCAAAAGAAAAAGAGCACAGAAAAAAGCAGAAAAATTAAAAAATGAGACTCCTAAGAAAAAAGAAAAGAAACAAAAAGAAGTAAAAACTAGTGAAAAAGCACAAGAGACAATAAATAAACTTAAAGATGAAATTTCAAAGGAGTAAAAATAAATGTTCAAGTACAAAAGAGAAATAAACAATTACGAGCAAGCAAAGCAGATTGAATATGATTTTACAGATAATTCAAAGGTATGTTTTTGCACAGCTGGAAATTTACAAACAAAGAAACCATATCATGGAATGTATATTAAAGATTCAAAGGTTTTGCTAGAAAATTTAGTAGAAACATTTGAAACAGATACAACAACATATAAAATAGTAGAACTAGAAACAAAAAACAAAGAGCTAACTGCTAGAGAATATGTAACTAATATAGACTTAGACAATAATTTGTTTGAGTATAGTTTTGCAGATCTAAGTTATTCTAAAAGATTTGCTTTTGAAGAACAAAATGGAACATTATGCATTGAATATATAATAAAAAATAATTCTAGAAGTGATGTAAAATTTAAAGTTATCCCATTAATTACATATAGAGATTACTACAACATGAAAAACAAGAGCATGCTAAAATTTAATCAAAGAGATACAGATGATGGCACTTTTGTAGCTCTTAGTGTATTAAATCAAGAAAATATAGTATTAAAATCAGATAAAATGCGTTGGGATAATGATAATAATGTATTAAAAGATGTAAAGCATGAGCTAATAACAAAGGACTATAAAAAAGAGATATATTTTGAGGATTTAGTAATTTGCGGCAATTTTTGTGCAGATATTAAAGGCCTTTCTGAAACAAAATTATATGTTTTTGTTTCATATAAGGATATTGATATAGAAAAACTTGATGTTTTAAGTATATTTAATAATATTCAAGCAAGAAATAAAAATATAACTTTTGATGTAGATGAAAATTTTGTTGAACTTATAGATTTATCTAAATCAATACTAAATACTCATTTTAAAGATCTTATGATAAGTACTATTCCATATAGAAAGCAATATAATGATGAGTATTTAAAATTGTTGCCAGAGATTTCAGAAAAGCAATTAAATGAAGATATAGAAGAACTAATAAATATAACACGTTCTATTGAGGGGCAATATTTATATTATAAAAAAGTTAAAGAGGCTAAAGTAACAGTTTTAAATGTATATAAAATAATAAAAGAAATGTCAAAACTTGAATTAACAGAACATCAAAAAGAGAGATTAAATGTATTAAAGTTATGGTACATTGAATCTGTAAATAGAGTTCTTCAAAAAGAAGGAAGAATAGAGCTTTATATGGATTCAATAAAAGATATCTTGTATTATTTTATTGAACCAGAAAATAGAGCGACATGTTTTAAGACTATTGAAATAACAGCGCTTATGTTAAATGCTGTAAAAATATACTTAAATATTTTAACTTGGATTGGAGACTCAGACAAACAGATGGAAATTCAAGAAGAATATTTTAGTGATTTAATTAAACGAGAATTCTGGGTAAAAGAAAAAAACATAATGAAAAGAGATTTAAGAGAAGAAGAACAATATGCTAATGTAGAAATGCTATATACATTAAGTTTATCTTTTCCTTGTGTAAGTGATGACATTCCAAATAAGATTTTAGATACAGTATTTAAGGAATTATATACTCCTTATGGATTAAGAATGACTTCAAAGACTTCAACTAAATATGATGGTCTTATATATCCAAAATATATGGCACATTTTATTAAGGCAAACTTAAGACTTACAGGAATTACTAGAGCTTCACAAAAAATAGCGTTTAATTTAGTTAAAGAATTACTACAAGATGTAGGAAAATATGTAAATGGTGGTACTAAGAAAATATATAGTGACAGAGGGATTGCAATAGATAGTATGAGTTATGATATTCTTACTAATGCTGAAATGGTAAGATTATATCACATGTTTATGTAGTGGAGGAAAATATGATTGAATATATAATATCTGCAATACTTTTTGCAATAGCAGTAGGAGTAATTATCCTATTTTTAAAAAGTTATAATAACAATTTAAAAAAGAACAAGGAAAATTTTTCAGATGATGAAAAAGAAAAATTAGAAGCAATTGAAAAAAAGCTAAAACTGGGAAAAATAATATGTATAGTGTTAGTTTTAATCATTTATTCAGTAATTCTTATTATTCCTAATATATTTAGTATAATTAGATTATTAGACAATGAAATAAGTTTCTCGATTACTGGAAATGTTATGAGCCATTATACAGGTAATTGGTTGCAAATTTTTAGAGAAATTTCAGAAATATGTTATCTTTTACTAGCAAATATAGTCTTAGGAATGATTATTTATAGAATATATATAAGAATTACAGGAAAATTGAATAAAGAAGAAAAAGAACTTGCTTTAAAATACTACAGTGGAAAAATTATATTAGGTATAGTATTATCAATAGTTACTTATATGTTATTTTCAATATCTTATACTGTAGCTAAGTCTGTAGTTTATCCACCTATGTAGAAAAAAGTAAGAGGTGATAATGTGATTATACTTGGAATAGACCCTGGATTTGGAAGAATAGGGTATGGACTTATCTCTTTTAATAAAAATCAGTATAAAGTTATAGAGTATGGTTGTATCACGACACCAGAAAATAGCTATTTTCCAAAAAGATTAAACAAAATAGAACAAGATTTAGAAACTATAATTTCTAGATATGATAATATAGATGCTGCATCTATAGAGGATCTATATTTTAATACAAATATTACTACTGCAATAAAAGTTGCTCAAGCAAGAGGAGTTATTTTAAATACTTTATCTAAACATAATATAGATATATACGAATATACTCCTATTCAAGCCAAACAAGCTATTGCAGGATATGGAAGAGCAAATAAACATCAAGTAATGGAGATGCTTCAAAAGTTCTTAAAAATGGAAAATATGCCTAAATTAGATGATACAGCAGATGCTTTAGCATTAGCTATTTGTCATACTCAATATAATAGATATACAGAATTTACAGGAACAGATAAAAGTAAAAAAGGTACTATGACAAAGCTTCAAGAAGTTTATCTAGAGGAAGCAAAAAAAGACAAAGATTTAAAGAAAAAAAGAGATTTAATGATAAAAAAAGCAATGGAAAAAGAAAAAAATAGTAGAATAAGTAGAAAAATATAAATAGTAAAAAGAGGTTTTTAACCTCTTTTTTTATGAAATTTTCATATTATTTTTTAATTGACGACTGCAAACTTATATGATATAATTTTGTTGGTGATTTTATGAAGAAAAAAATAATATTTACCATTATAGTAATTTTAATGATTGCAATTATAGCTTATTTATTAATTTTTAACTCAAATAAAAAAGTTCTTTTGGATAATAAAAACCAGGTTGAACTTTTGTCTGAAATGTATAAAGATTTTGTTTTGGATATTAATATAAATGATTATAATATTTCATTAGATGACTCTGCTATAAAAAATTTAATAACTAAAGAATACTTTGATGAGTCTTCTATAGATATTTTAAAGCAGGTAGAAACAAGCTATTCTGATTCAAAATCAGATTACATTTTGTCATTAAAATATGATTATAATAAAAAAATTATAGAACTAACTCTTAAAAATGATTCTGGTAATATGATAAGACAAAAATATATATTAAAAATAAAAAATGGTAAAATCAATTATGAAAAATATGACAATGGATTTATTATAATGTCATAATGAAAAAAATCTAGCTATTAAAAAAATAGCTGGATTTTTTTTGAAATTAACTAAATTCAAATAAATAGCATAAAATACACTAACTAAGATAGGAGGTGTTTTATGCAAATCGGTTTAGTTCTAAGTGGTGGAGGAGCAAAAGGGGCAGCTCACATAGGAGCACTAAAAGCATTAGAAGAGGAAAATATACAAATTAGTTGTATTTCAGGTACAAGTAGTGGAAGCATAGTTGCATCACTATATGCTTGTGGATATACCCCTACACAGATATATTATATTTTTAAAAGATACTGCAAGTGTATAACAGATTATGATAAGCTAATTCCATTTAAAGTGTTAAATACTCTGTTTACCGGAAAGATAAGGCTAAAATCACTTGCAAAAGGAAATAATCTTGAATGGATAATAAATAATCAATGCTCAAAAAAAGGTATATATGATATTTCACAATTGAAAATCCCATGTGTTATTCCAGCAGTAGATGTAGTTCATGGTACAATAGTATATTTTTGTAGTAGAAAAATAGAAAATATAAGAAATACTACTGTTTATGAGGATATGCCTGAATATGTTTTTTATGGAAAAGTATCAGATATTGTAAGAGCAAGTACTGCAGTTCCAGGAGTATTTTCTCCAAAAACAATAGGAAAATATCTTTTAGTTGATGGTGGAATAAGAGTAAATAGTCCAGTAACTGTATTAAAAAATTATAAATCAAATGATGAAAAAGTTTTAGTAATATATTTTGAAAAAGAAAATAATAATGTTGCACCTAAAAATATAATAGACACTGCTGTGAAGTCTTTTGATATAATGGGACACGAGATTAATGAATGGGAAATTAGCCAGGCGGATTATAAGTTAGACATTGAAAGTAGAGATGTTGGACTGTTAGATGTTTCTAAAATAGATTATATGGTTAATTTAGGATATACAGAAACTAAACAATATATAAATAAAAATTTTAAATAATAAAAGCAAATAATTTGCGTAATTTAGATAAATCTCTTGCAAATATCCTCTAAACAATATATAATAACAACACATATTTTATATAAGGAGGATAGAAATGAGTAAAATATTAACAGACATTTCAAGAACATTTAGTGAATTTCTTTTGTTACCAAATTTGACAACAGAAAAATGTATTCCTGAAAATGTATCATTAAAAACACCAATAGTAAAATTTAAGAAAAATGAAGAGCCAAAGATTTGTGCAAACATTCCTATGGTATCTGCAATCATGCAATCAGTTTCTGGAGAGGAAATGGGCATTGCGCTTGCTAGAGAAGGAGGAATTGCGTTTATCTTTGGCTCTCAATCTATTGAATCACAAGCTAAAATGGTAGAAAATGTAAAAAAGAGCAAAGCAGGATTTGTAGTAAGTGATTCAAATGTTAAACCAGATGCAACACTTGGTGAAGTAGTAGAATTAGTAGAAAGAACAGGTCATTCAACTGTTATGATAACAGATGATGGAACAGAAAATGGAAAATTTTTAGGACTTGTTACAGATAAAGATTATAGACTATCTAGAGACAATCTAAATGAAAAAATCGAAAAGTTTATGAATAAAAAAGAAAACCTAGTGTATGCTGAAGAAGGAATAACACTTAAAGAGGCAAACGATAAAATATGGGATGAAAAAATTAGTTGTTTACCAATATTAGATAAGGATGGAAGACTAAAACATCTAGTATTTAGAAAAGATTATGAAGATAGAAAAAACAATTCAAATTCTTTATTAGATGAAGAAAAAAGATATGTAGTTGGAGCAGGAATAAATACTAGAGATTATGAAGAAAGAATACCAGCACTTGTAAAAGCTGGAGTAGATATTATTTGTATGGATTCATCAGATGGATACTCAGTATGGCAAAAGAAGACAATAGACTTCGTAAGAGAAAAATATGGTGATACCGTAAAAATTGGAGCAGGTAATGTTGTAGATGCTGAAGGATTTAGATATTTAGCAGAAGCTGGCGCTGATTTTATAAAAGTCGGAGTAGGCGGAGGCTCTATATGTATTACTCGTGAAACTAAAGGAATAGGAAGAGGACAAGCTAGTGCTCTTATTGATGTAGTTGCAGAAAGAGATAAATATTATGAAGAAACAGGAATATATATACCAGTATGTTCTGATGGTGGTATAGTTCATGATTATCACATTACATTAGCACTTGCTTTAGGAGCAGACTTTGTAATGATGGGTAGATATTTTGCAAGATTTGATGAGAGTCCAACAAGAACAGTTAAGAAAAATGGAAGTTTCTATAAAGAGTATTGGGGAGAAGGTTCAAATAGAGCAAGAAACTGGCAAAGATATGATATGGGTGGAAGCAAAACAAAATTAGCCTTTGAAGAAGGTGTTGACTCATATATTCCTTATGCTGGAAAATTAAAAGATAACTTAGATATTACTTTAAGTAAAGTTAGATCTACTATGTGTAACTGTGGTTCTACAACAATTGAAGAATTACACAAAAATGCTAGACTTACTATTGTTTCTGCAGTTAGTATTCGTGAGGGTGGAGCTCATGATGTAATAACTAAAGACGTTGAATAAGGAGATGTACAATGGAAAAAGAAGAAATATTAATAATAGATTTTGGTGGACAATATAACCAATTAATAGCAAGAAGAGTTCGTGAAAAAAATGTATTTTGTGAAGTGGTTCCATGTACTATATCTATAGACAAAATAAAAGAGAAAAATCCTAAAGGAATAATATTTACAGGAGGACCATCAAGCATATATGCAGACGATGCACCAAAATGTGATGAAAGAGTTTTTGATTTAGGAATACCAGTATTAGGTATATGCTATGGAATGCAGTTTATGGCATATACTCTTGGTGGAAAAGTAAAAAGAGCTACTAAAAGAGAATATGGACAAATAGAAGTTGAAATAAATAATACATCTAAGCTTTTTGATGGATTAAATAATCCTAATGTATGTCTAATGAGTCATACAGATTTTGTAGATGAATTACCAGAAGGATTTGAAAATATAGCATCAACTAATACTTGCAAAAATGCAGCAATGGAAAATAAAGAGAAGAATTTCTATGGAGTACAATTTCATCCAGAAGTTAATCATACAGAAAATGGAGATAAAATTATAGAAAACTTTGTAATAAATATTTGTAAATGCAGTGGTTCATGGAAAATGGATTTATTTGCTAAAACAACAATAGAATCTTTAAAAGATAAAATAGGAGATAAAAAAGCTTTATGTGCATTATCAGGAGGAGTTGATTCTTCTGTAGCAGCTGTTTTATTATCTAAGGCTATTGGTAAAAATTTAACATGTATTTTTGTAGATCATGGATTACTAAGAAAAAATGAAGCAGAAGAAGTAGAAGAAATATTTACAAAGAAATTTGATGTTAATTTTATTAAAGTAGATGCTAAAGATAGATTTTTAAATAAGCTAAAAGGCATAACTTCACCAGAGCAAAAAAGAAAAATAATAGGTGAAGAATTTATAAGAGTATTCGAAGAAGAAGCAAAGAAAATAGGAACTGTAGACTATTTAGTTCAAGGAACTATTTATCCTGACGTAATTGAAAGTGGTCTTGGTAAAAGCTCAGTAATTAAAAGTCATCATAATGTTGGTGGATTACCAGATTATGTAGATTTTAAAGAAATAGTTGAACCATTAAGAGATCTATTTAAAGACGAAGTAAGAAAAGTAGGAAAAGAAATAGGCTTACCAGATTACCTAGTAAATAGACAACCATTCCCAGGTCCTGGACTTGCAATTAGAATAATAGGAGATATAACTGAAGAAAAACTAGATATCTTAAAAGATGCAGATTATATTTTCAGAGAAGAAATTGCAAAAAATAACATGGAAAAAGAGCTTAGCCAATACTTTGCTGTATTAACAGATACTAAATCAGTTGGAGTAATGGGGGATGAAAGAACTTATGATTATTTAATAGCATTAAGAGCAGTTGTAACAGATGATTTTATGACAGCTAAATTTGCTAAAATACCATATGATATTTTAGAGATAGTTTCAAAGAGAATTGTAAATGAAGTTGAGCATGTAAATAGAATTGTATATGATATAACTTCTAAGCCACCAGCAACAATAGAGTGGGAATAAAAATAATAATCGAGTGATGTTTTATCACTCGATTAAATTTTGCCTATTTTCCAATAAACATTAGTACTATTATATATCCATATGTATTACTTTTTTCTAATCCTATTCCAATATAGTTATATGAGTTTGAAAGTATATTTTTACTGTGTTCTTCAGAAGATAAGAAAGAATTTATTGCATCATCTATATCACTATTTCCTGCAATGTTTTCACCAGCAGATATATAAGTTATACCAGCATTTTGCATCATTTCAAAAGGAGTACCGTAAGTTGGTGAATTGTGTGAAAAATAATTGTTTCTAGACATATCTTCTGCCTTTGTTTGAGCAGTCGCAGTTAAAAGTGAATCTAGAGTAAGAGCAGGTAAACCATTTTCTATTCTTTTTTGATTAATTTTTTCTAGAATATATGAGATATTAGCCTTAGATTCGTTAGAATTTTGTTCTACTTTTGTTTCTTCTTTTTGAGTATAGTCTGTATTTTCTTGAGTCTGTGAATTAGAATCAATCAAATCACTTCTTATCATTCCCACTAGATTATCTTTAGTTACAACTAACAAAAAGTTTTGAATTTGACCTATTACATATACTCTGTCTCCGGCATTTAATTTGCCGTAGACTCTAAACGAAGTTGATGGACCTCCACGTACAATTGTATTATCTCCTTTTATAGTACCATAAAATGGAGAATAATCTGTATATACTAAATTATCTGTTTTATTTCCGGTAATTTTTGCGTAATCTTTAGATATAATTCCCACTTCATTTGTTTCTAATTGAACTATATAGTAATTATCTATTGAACCAACAAGTTTAATTTTAGTATTTGGAGATAATGTCCTAATAAAAGAGGAATAATCTGTTGTTGGTTTGTTTCTTAAGTTAACGTTTGCTGTTGTTACACCATATTCTGGAGCAAAATGTGTAATGGTAGAAACAGCAAATATACTAGAGAAAACTAAAATGAATAAAACTGTTACAATTACTATTATTAATGTTTTTTTTCTAGACATAAGTCTTCACCTCACAAATATTATTACCAAAACTTTCCTGAATATTATTAA
>ERZ869979.570-NODE-570-length-11289-cov-7.523992_pt1 | contig 11289 bp, 9 predicted proteins | sample MGYA00521269_ERZ869979 | MGnify/ENA primary metagenome ERZ869979 (study PRJEB32232, sample SAMN07284974) | human gut metagenome | biome: human-associated habitat; material: feces | host: Homo sapiens | place: Tanzania | collected 2014-04-05 ... | reverse complement strand
TGGAAGAAGGCGAAACCACCTGCAAGGCATTCCTTACCTCTGCCGGCGGTATCGTTCCTACCATCGCACGACTCGCCAAGAAGGTGCTTATCGAGAAGAATACTTTCCACAGTCCTGCTTCCCGCTATCTTCACGATGTGTATGAGATAGCAGAATGCCCGTTCCGCACCCCTATCCCAATCTTGAATGTGGGCGACAGAATCGGTAAGGAATATGTGGAGATTGATGCGCATAAGATTATCGGTGTGGTGGAATGCTGTATTCCGGAAGAGGCGCGTGCCTTCAAGCCACTCGACCCTGTAACCGAGCAGATGGGACACAATGTGGCTGATTTCCTGGTCAGCGACCTGAAGAAGGGACATATTCCTCCTCAGTTCCTGCCTTTGCAGAGCGGTGTGGGCGTAACTTCCAACGCCGTATTAGAGGCTTTGGGACAGAATCCTAACGTGCCTGTGTTCAGCGTCTATACCGAGGTGGTTCAGGATGCCGTAGTGAAATACATGCGCGAGGGAAGAATCAAGGATGCATCCTGCTCTTCGCTCACCGTAACCAACGATACATTGAAAGAGGTGTATGATGATATTGATTACTTCAAGAAGCATCTCACCATCCGCCAGAGCGAGATTTCGAACTCTCCGGAGGTGATTCGCCGATTGGGTGTCATTGCCATGAATACCGCCATCGAGTGCGATATCTATGGCAACGAGAACTCCAGCCACATCTGCGGCAGCAAGCTGATGAACGGTATCGGAGGTTCCTGCGACTACGAGCGTAATGGTTTCATCTCTATCTTCACCACCCAGAGTACCACCAAGAACGGTTGCATTTCTGCCATTGTTCCGATGTGCAGTCATGTAGATAGTACCGAACACGATGTGGATGTTATCGTTACAGAGCAGGGAGTTGCCGACCTTCGTGGCAAGGGTCCTTTGCGTCGTGCCAAGGAAATTATCGAGAACTGTGCGCATCCGGATTATCGCCCTATGCTCCGCGAATACTTGAAGTTTGCAGAAAAGGGTCACGAGCCACAGAGCATGCGTGCCGCCCTCGCCATGCACGATACCTTCCTGAAGAAGGGTGATATGAGATTGACAGATTTTGGAGAATATCTGAAATAAGAAAATCCCCGATAGAGCCTGGCTGCTTTATCGGGGATTATTGTATTGATAACCTGATTTTTGTTTATAACTTCAGAAGTTTAGCGAATTCCCAGACCACGATGCCGGCTGTTACGCTGACATTCAGGGAATGCTTGGTGCCAAACTGAGGAATCTCCAGGCAGCCATCGCTCATATCCACGATGTTCTGCTTCACACCCTTTACCTCGTTGCCGAAGATAACGGCGTAACCTTTAGGGAGGGAAGAATTCTCTTGCTTTTCGGATTCCTTCTCCTGGTTGAAAAGCTCCTCATGCGCCTCCGGCAGGTTCTGAAGTTTGGTGGAACCCTCTACCTGCTCGATGCTATACACAAAGTAGCCTTTCTGCTTCAGCTTTTCTACAGCTTCTTCGGTAGTCTTGAAGTACTCCCAATCCACGCTGTCCTCGCCTCCCAATGCCGTCTTGTGGATTTCTGCATTAGGAGGAGTGGCGGTGATACCACAGAGATACACCGCCTCTACTCGGAAGGCATCGCAGGAGCGGAACACGCTTCCCACATTATATAATGATCGCACATCATCCAGGACTACTATCAATGGAAGCTTCTCTGCCTCCTTGAATTCCTCCAGCGTGAGGCGATTCATCTCTATCGTTCTTAATTTACGCATAGTTATTCTGAAATGAGGGGGCTATCCCCCTACTCTTTTGTATATTTATGCTTCCGCCTCCTTGGTCTTGTAAGCCAGGGCGTACATGCGAATCTGCTTGATCATCGCCAAGAGACCGTTGCTGCGGGTTGGGCTGAGGTGGTCCTTCAAGCCAATCTTCTCTACGAAATAGAGGTCGGCATCCATAATCTCTGTTGGAGTATGACCGCTCAACACGCGAATCAGGAGGGCGATGATTCCCTTTACGATGAGGGCATCGCTATCGGCTGTAAACACGAGCTTGCCATCCTCGTAGTCGCACTGCAACCATACACGGCTCTGGCAGCCGTCAATGAGGTTCTGCTCGTTCTTGTATTTCTCGTCGAGAGGAGCCAACTCGTTGCCCAAGTCGATGAGCATCTGATACTTATCCATCCAGTCGGAGAAGTCCTGGAACTCCTCTACCACTTCATCCTGCAATTCATTAATTGTTGCCATTATTTTATTTCTTTAATTTCGTTTACTGTAATCAACTTATAGAGCTTATCGTTAGGGCGCACCTTATCCGGTACAGGAATAGACACTCTCCAACCCTGCTGCGCTGTTTCCACAGGCTTCAGATCGTAGCGGATTTCATCGGCTTTGAGATACATCACGCCGGTGGTGTTACCCGTAATCAGAAGTTTCTCGCCTTTGTCGAAGGTAGAAGCCTCTACGGCAACCTCTGCCACGCCCAGCTTGGAGAAGTATTTCATCACCTTGCCCACGAGCACCTTCTTCTCGGTAGCCACAGAACCATAGTGCTTGTTCCACTCGCCGAGGGTCTGTCCCTGGTAGTAACCATCCCAGAAATCACGGTTGAATACGGTGGCGAGTCTCTCATCCCAGGCATCCTTCTTCTCTTCGGTGAAGGTACCATCCAATACGGAAGCTATCGCCTCCTTGTAGCACTTCACTACGGTATATACGTATTCTGGTCCACGGGCACGACCCTCAATCTTGAAGACGCGAACGCCGGCATCCATCATACGGTCGATGAAGCGGATGGTCTTCAAGTCCTTCGGACTCATTACATACTTGTTGTCGATTTCCAGCTGGTTGCCGGTTTCGTTATCCGTAACGGTATAGCTGCGGCGGCAAATCTGAACGCATTCGCCACGGTTGGCAGAGCGGTTGGCATTGGCGAGGCTCATGTAGCACTTGCCCGATACCGCCATGCACAGGGCGCCATGGCAGAACATCTCGATGCGTATCTGCTTGCCCATAGGGCCGCAAATGTTCTGCTTTTCTATCTGCTCGTGGATGTGCTTCACCTGGTCCATGTTTAATTCACGTGCCAGTACGGAAACATCCGCAAAGCGTGCATAAAACTTCAAAGCCTCTGTGTTTGAGATATTTAACTGTGTGGATAAGTGAACTTCTTCACCCACTTCGTTGCAATAGCTCATCACAGCCACATCGCTGGCGATGACGGCAGAGATGCCTGCCTCCTTGGCAGCATCAATGATTTCCTTCATCGTAGGGATGTCGTTGTCGTAAATCACTGTGTTGACGGTGAGGTAAGTCTTGATGCCATGCTCGTTGCAGGTGGCAGCAATCTCACGCAGGTCGTCGATAGTAAAATGATTGGCAGAATGTGAACGCATGTTCAACTTGCCGATTCCGAAATACACGGAGTCGGCACCAGCCTGAATAGCGGCAGCCAAAGACTCGCGCGAGCCCACAGGTGCCATCACCTCAAATTCGTTTATCTTTGTATTCATGAATGCAAATTTCTATTTTGGGTGCAAAGTTACTGCAAATCGAAGACAATACAAAATAAAAAAATGATTTTTTTATTTTTATTGTTGAGATGCAGCGTAACTTATCTAAAGTTACTGCTTTTCTTTGAAAAATCATACTAAAAGGCGCATAAAGATATATAATAAGGTATAAAAACAAAAATAGTAGCCACTAAAACCTGATATTTTAGCTAGCTACTATCTATTTCTAGAATGCCTTGGCATGAACGCATTTCATGTTCTTTTCCAGCTGGGCAGTAGAACTGGCACCTACCAGCACGCTGGTTACGCCTTTCTGGTGCAGAATCCACGCCAGTGCCATCTCGGCGAGGGTTTCGCCTCGTTCGCCGGCTTCTGCATTCCATTGCTTCAACTGCTCCAGGAGTTCCGGAGTCAGGGCGCTGTGCTTCAGGAAGTGCTCCTTTGCCATGCGGCTATCGGCTGGGATGCCGTTGAGATAGCGGTCGGTGAGGAGACCTTGGGCGAGGGGAGAGAAGGAGATGAATCCGATGCCGTTTTCGTGGCAATAGTCGAGGGTTCCGTTCTCCTGAGGCGCACGATCGAGCATGTTGAGTCTGTCCTGGAAGATGAGTAGCGGACAGTCGCGCTCCTTCAGATATTGATCTGCGAACTTCAGCGCCTCCAAAGGCCATCGGCTGATGCCGAGATAGAGTGCCTTGCCCTGCTTCACGATATCTACCATAGCCTGGAGGGTTTCCACGAGCGGCGTATTCGGGTCGTAGCGATGACTGTAGAAGAGATCTACATAGTCGAGATTCATGCGCTTGAGACTCTGGGCGAGGCTCGCCATCAGATACTTGCGAGAGCCCCAGTTGCCGTAAGGACCTTCCCACATATCATATCCTGCTTTGGTAGAGATGAAGAGTTCGTCGCGATAAGGCTGGAAATCATCCTTCATCAGTCTGCCCATCGTTTCCTCTGCGCTTCCGTATGGAGGACCATAGTTGTTGGCGAGGTCGAAGTGGGTGATTCCGTGGTCGAAGGCATAGTGGGTGATGGCACGGCTTCGCTCGTAAGGATCCACTCCTCCGAAGTTGTGCCAGAAACCCAGACTAATCTTAGGCAGCAAGACTCCGCTCTTGCCGCATCTCTTGTAAAGCGCCTCTGCATCGCCATAGCGGTTGGCATCGGCTGTGTAGATTCCTTTTAAGTCCATAATTCCTATTTATTTTATGTTTGAATATTGTCTGAACTGAATGTAGGGGCATCAGGCTCTCCCTATTCAGCAGCAAAGGTATTGCTTTTTTTTAGAAATGGGTGGATAGTGGCTCTTAAAAATGTGTAAAACGGCAAAAAATGCTCTTGGTTTTACCTGTGCATGGAAAGCACGGTAAATATGGGTAATCAGGCTATTCAATAGCCAAATCGAGCAAAATTTCATCGATTTGGCTTGCGAATAGCCTATATTATAGCCAAATCGCGTTAAAATTCATCGATTTGGCTATGATATAGGTGGTAGTTTCAAAAAAAAGGCTTATCTTTGTGGCCAAGAACCAACATCATTTTAGCGTATGAATCAGATTATAGGAAGAAAAAAGGAAATCAAACAGCTTACCGAGTATTATCACTCTGGTAAGGCTGAGTTTGTGGCCGTATATGGCAGGCGCCGTATCGGCAAGACCTATCTTGTTCACAATTTGTTTCTCGATAGCTTTGCTTTCGAGATGTCTGGCTCTATTGATGCGCCTTTAGAAGCACAGTTGTCTAATTTTGGCTTCGCTCTTCGTGAAATTGGTGATTCTCATCAACCTATTCCTACCAATTGGATTGAAGCTTTTGAAGCTCTCAAGCAGTTGTTGAAGGCTAAATTATCAGGCAACCGACTCGTAGTCTTTATAGATGAATTGCCTTGCCTGGACACACGAAAGTCTGGTTTTCAACAAGCTTTTGAACATTTCTGGAACGGTTGGGCTTCCAAGCAGAATGAGATTATGCTCATCGTGTGTGGTAGTGCAACATCCTGGATGATCACCAATCTGATAGACAGTCATGGCGGGTTGCATAATCGTATCACCCATGAGATGTATCTTGCTCCTTTTACATTGGGCGAAACAGAGGAGATGCTTTCTGCCAATGGCTTTACCTGGTCTAGGCTTTCCATTTTACAGATGTATAGCATAATAGGCGGTGTTCCTTATTATCTGAGTCTTCTTGATAAAGTTCAAGGGGTAGAGGGGAATGTGGATCGGCTTTTCTTCTCTGAGCATGCTGAACTGAAGAGGGAGTATGGCAGATTGTATGCCTCTCTCTTTAAGAATTCAGAAATCTATATGAAGGTAATAGAGGCTCTTGCATCCTGCAAGCAGGGATTGACCCGCAAGGAAATAGTAGAGCGTCTCAAGTTGCCGTCGGGTGGAACTCTGACCAAGGTGCTTCGAGAGCTGATAGATTGTGATTTTGTGCGTGGTTATAATACCAGGGAAAGGAAAATTAAACAGAAAGATCAGATATACCAGCTCATCGATCTCTATACCTTGTTTTATATGCAGTTTTGCCATCCTGCCTCTACTGATACTGCCTTCTGGACGCATCAGATGGGAAAGCCCCGTCAAAACACTTGGTATGGATTGGCTTTCGAGCGTATATGCATGCTTCATATTCCGCAAATCAAGCAACAGCTGGGCATTGCCCAAATCTATACTGAATATTATTCCTGGCGCAGCAAGCTTTCTACACCTGCATCCCAGATAGATCTGTTGATAGAGCGTGCGGATAATCTTGTAAATCTTTGCGAAATCAAGTATTCGCAAGCACCTTATTGCATTACAAAAGAAGAAGATATGCGTATTCGTACTCGTATCGCCGACTTCATAGGTGAAACGAAGATTCGCCATGGTGTTCTCACTACGCTTATCACTACGTTCGGGCTTCGCCCGAATCCGTATTCTTCTATTGCGCAGGTACAGTTGACGATGGACGATTTGTTTGTGTAGGGAAGAGGAGTGCTTTTTTGTGTAAAGAATGTTAAAAAGATAGAGGTTCTTGTATTTGTCATGCAAATTATCACTACTTTTGCCGTTATAAGAGAAAAGTGTAACTTAAAAAGAGAAAAGTTTATGAAAGCTAAGTTTTTTAATTGGTACAATGCTCTGGCAGCAAGTTTGCTGTCACTGCTTGGTTTTTCATCTTGTGGAAGTGGAATATGGGGTGATGAACCTGTGCTCTACGGTACTCCAACTACTTCCTACGAGGCGAAAGGAAATATTACGGCAGAGGATGGTGCTCCTGTAGAAGGCATCAAAGCCATCATTGCGGGTTGTCAGAAAAGTAGCTATAGCGGCAAGATGCATTATACTCATATGGACTCTACTTACACTGATATAAATGGTAACTACACGATAAAAACGGAAGGTGGCTGGTCAGTATCGGAAGAGAATATCAAAATCTTGCTGGAAGATGTGGATGGTGAGAAGAATGGTGGAACCTTTGCCAATGATACGATAGAAGGCAAGGAACTGACCTTCAAGAAAATAGCAGAAGGAAGCGGTGCCTGGGATAACGGATCTTTTGAAATCATCGGCAACAAGAAGCTCAAGAAGAAAAAGTAATCTTCAGTTTCTGTGTTTTCGCTATTTCCATCTTTATTAAATAAGATTATTCAGTATGACGAAGATAGAACCCTTATCCTTGCGTCGAAGATTCGCTTTGGAGATTTGGCGCAAGGGGTATCAGCAAATGGTAGAGGAGCATCCGCTGCGCCAGCTCTTCTGGGAATGTACCCTGCGCTGCAACCTGCATTGCCGCCATTGCGGAAGCGATTGCAAGGTAAAGGCAGGAGTAACCGATATGCCCCTGCAGGATTTCCTGCGGGTGCTAGATAACATCAGCCAGCATACGGATCCTCATCAGGTATTCGTCATCGTAACGGGGGGAGAACCCTTGATGCGTGAGGACATTGCCCAGTGTGGAGCTGCCATTTACAAGAAGGGTTTTCCATGGGGAATGGTAACCAACGCACTCTATCTTACTCCTCAGAAATTCAACGACTTACTGAATGCGGGACTCCATACCATGACCATCAGCATGGATGGATTGGGCGATGAGCACAACTGGATGCGGGGCAACAAGCATAGTTTCGAGATGGTTTCGCAAGCCATAGACCTTCTGGTTTCGCATCCCGAAATCAAGTTTGATATCCTTACCTGCGTCAATCGCCGCAATTATCCCCATCTTGATGCCATCAAGCAATTTCTAATAGATAAAGGAGTGAAAAACTGGCGGGTAGTTGCCGTATTCCCTGTGGGCAGAGCTGCTTCCGACCCTGATATGCATCTCACGCCAGAAGAATACAAAGGCATTCTGGAGTTTATCAAGCAGACCCGAAAAGAGGGTAGGATAGCGTGCAGCTATGGTTGCGAGGGCTTCATGGGCAACTTCGAAGGCGATATCCGCAATACTTTCTATGGCTGTCATGCAGGTGTAACCGTAGGTTCTGTCTTGGTAGATGGCTCCATCTCAGCCTGTGCCAGCATCCGTTCCAACTATCATCAGGGCAATATCTACCAGGATGATTTCATGGACATCTGGCAGCACCGTTTCCTGCCCTACCGTAACCGTGAATGGATGCGGAAGGGTGAGTGTGCTGAGTGTAAATACTTCAGATACTGCCAGGGCAGCGGTATGCATCTTCGTGATGATGAGGGCAATCTCATCATGTGCCCGTTGCACAGATTACATATCTTTCAGTGAAAGTCCTATCGTCTCAAACTCATATTCTCCAAAGTCCTTTTGGGGCAATATGGCTATCTTCTCCTGTAGTTTACTCATACTGAGCTTATGAGCATTGCGCTTGATTTCTGCAATCAAGCCGGTATGGGTGAACTCGTTGATGGCGATGAGATCTATTTCGTTCTCTCCTTTTCGGTCCCACCAGTTTCCTATTTGCGTAAATTGCTCTGTTTCCATGAATTTATCCTGGAAATAACGTTCCAGGGTTCTGCCTGTGAAGCCTTCGTAATTGTTTTCGATGTTGCTGCGTAGGAGAGAGAACAGATTGCGCTCTATCAGCGACTGATATGGATAGATGAACCGGAACCAGAAGCGCAGGAAGTTGTCATGGATTTCGTATGCCGTAACTTTTCCGTTTTTCTTAGCCAGAAGTGGCTTCATCCGATTGATGAGTGCATATCTGCTTTCCAGATTCTGGAGATATGTGCCCATGTCTTTATGTAATACGCTATCTATCTCGCTACGCTTGGTCTTGTCGTTGGCGATGACCTGCAAGATGGAGAAATAGGTGGTGAAATCTCCACTGAATTCCTGGTTCAGAAGATCTTTACCCTCGGTAAGAAAGTAGGAATCCTGTCGGCAGACATGGTCGAGCATCTTTTTTCTGGTGTAGCATTTGGCATCTATGAGCAATTCAATATACTTTGCCACTCCACCGGTTATGGCATATAGACAGAGTAAATCCTCTGGCTGATAGTTTGGGTTTACATCTTGCAGAATCTGCTTCATCACCTCAATAGTGAAAGGACGGAGGGTAAACTTGGATGTAGGACGTCCATAGAGCGGTTCCGATTCATCCTCGAAGATTTGCTTCATTAAAGTCTGGATACTGCCCGATACGATGAAATTGATTTTTGCTTCTCGCTTATATCGGTCCCAGATATTCTGTATATCTCCAAAGATAGATGGATTAATCTTATAGAGTGTCTGAAATTCATCCATCACGATGGTGAGGTGTCGCTTTTGGGCTTCCTTCATGATCACTTCGAACAGGTCCTTGAACTTGGATACCTCACCATAGATGGTAAGTCCTATCTGCTGCTCCAGGTCTCTTTGGAAATTCTGGCACAATAGAGCCTCCGAGTCTTTGGAGACAAAGAGGTAGGCATACTCCTTTTTCTCTAAAAACTGTGTAATGAGTGAAGTCTTGCCAATTCTTCTACGTCCCATTAAAACTGTAAACACAGCACTCTCAAACGACTGCTGCTCATTGGCTTGCAAGATTGCAAGTTCTTTATCTCTATCGTAAAACTTCATAATGTAAATCCTCGTTTATATAAATGGCGGTTTATATTTGTGCTGCAAATATACGAAATAGTTTTGGAACAGAGAAGAGTTTTCTCATAAAGTTTCTTTTTTTAGTGTTATTTCATTATTTTCCCCCAAAAAATACAGATTATTTCGGCAGCGAGATGGTGAACTCCGACCACTTGTCTTTCTCGCTCTTCACGCTTATCCTGCCGCCATGGGCATTGATTACCTGCAGCACGTAGTTCAGGCCGATGCCGAAGCCCCCACGGGTCTTCCGGGCATCCTTTTCGTGCTCTGCAGCACGCTCAAAGCGGTTGAAGATGGTCTTCAGCTCGCTCTTGGCAATGCCGATACCCTCATCAAAAACCTTGATATAAACGTTTCTGTCATTCTCCAGGGTGGAAATCTCAATGTTGATTTCCTCCTTCGAGTATTTGGTAGCGTTATCCACCAGGTTGCTGATAGCCTCCTTCAGATATTCCTCGTCGGCTAGGGCAGAGGTGGCTCCAAACCGGGTGGTGATATGAATCGGTTTCGCCGATTTCGCCTTGTATTTATCCACCACGTCCTCTATCATCGCCTCCAGATTCACTTCCGCCTTCTGGATATGCAGCTTGCCGTGCTCCAGTTTCGAGATGGTAAGCAGGCGGTTGATGAGGGCAAGCAGATGCTGCGCCTCGTCTTCTACGATACAGAAGTATTTCTCCTTCATTCCCGGTTTCTTCTCCAGTACGCCGCTGTGCAGATACTTGGTTCCCATGATGATGGAGGTGAGCGGCGACTTCATGTCGTGAACCATCGCATAGGAGAAGTCCTCGCGCAGCAGTCGCACTCTTTCCTGCTCATCTATGTAGTTGATCTGGTCGATGAGGCTCAGGATGATCACCACCGTGGTGAGGAGCGAGGTGAGAAGGGTGAATTTGCTTTCGTAGAAGGCTGCGAGCAATGCCTGTGCCCTGACATCCGGTGCCAGGTTCCAGGGCGTCTCATATCCCATCTGGTGAACGGTGATCTGCAGCGAGTTCCACATCCAGAACAGCTGCATGCAGAGCACGGCTATCAGTGCCGTGGTGCTGAGTGCCTTGGCTCTATTCGTTTTCATCTTTCACAAGCATTTCTGGCAGTTTCCTGTTCAGGGCAGCGAATCCGCCTATGGTTAATGCCGTACCGGCTATCAGGAGCAATATGCCGAGCACTTTCGATTCAAAATGGAAGGGAACCAGATTGGATACGAAATAAAGCACGATGAGAATGATGGTGCTGCGCGTCTTGCCGTATATCCAGCTGCAGTAGCAGAGGGAGATAAAACCGAGCACGGTCAGATCTACATTGATGTCACCACTGGGTGTTACCGACACCATGCAGGCAGGCAGCATCATGATCGAGAGTGTGAGCAGCTGCACCCATCTCTTCTTGCCGCAGCGGATCAGTTCCTCCTGGATGGCACCGAAGAAGATATAGACAGATATAAACGATCCGATGATATTGTAAGGCTGGAAGTCGAGATAGCTCATCTCCATCATCTGTTTGGGCAGGAAGTCGAGATGGAAGAGGTTCATAATGGAATAGAAGACCATGGTGATGCCCAAAATCGGTATGGTGCAGATGGTCATCGCCTTCCATTTGGCGGCAGGAATCACCTTTCCAAGCGAGAATCTGGAGAATTTGTAATGTCCGAAGGTAAGCCATACGATGAGTATGCCCAGAAATCCGATGACCATCATAAATGGATAGATGGATTCCTCCAGCCCTGCTATCTGCT
>ERZ869979.569-NODE-569-length-11291-cov-3.132602_pt1 | contig 11291 bp, 7 predicted proteins | sample MGYA00521269_ERZ869979 | MGnify/ENA primary metagenome ERZ869979 (study PRJEB32232, sample SAMN07284974) | human gut metagenome | biome: human-associated habitat; material: feces | host: Homo sapiens | place: Tanzania | collected 2014-04-05 ... | reverse complement strand
GCTCTACCGCGAGGGCGGCGCCGAAGCGCTCAGGCCCAAGCCCAAGGGCAGGCCGAAGGACGCCGGGATCGTCCAGAGCATGTCCAGGAAGGGCAGCTGCATCGACAGCGGCGCCACCGAGCAGGTCTTCGGCCGCATGAAGGACGGGTTCTTCCGGGGACGGGAGCGACCCGGCTTCGAGTCCCTCAAGGTGGACCTGGGCGCGTGCGCCGCCCATTGGAACACGAGGAGGCACCAGGTTACGCAACTCAATGATGAGCGACGGGGCTTTTTATGCCGTTTGCGAATCGAGAGCCGCCGGTTACGAAACGCGTCTTGCGGTTTGAATGACTGCTATTCACGACCAGTCATTTGCTCCTGACCTGCGCATAAACTCCCTTACCTATTAATTAAGGGGGATTGGTGCATATGAAGAACAGGTTTGCGCGGCATCGCTGGCGGCTTTTGGCTTGTGTCGCGGCGGTGACCGTAGCGAGTGCCGTCGCGTGTATGACCGCGGCTTGGGGTGCCGAGGCCGAATCGGCTCGACTCGGCGGTGCGATCCAAGAGTCGCTCAACGGAGATTTCGCCTATATCTCCGAGGCCGGATTGGTTGCCGACGAGGGCACGGATTCGAAATTTGCCATGACCACGGGCACTGCGCCCTGGGACGATCCGACGGAGGCCGGAACGCCGGGCAACGATGTCACCGAGCTCGACAATACGGTGCGCACGTTCGATATGGTGAGCTACACCACGTTCTTTAGGAGCAAGGTGTACGATGATTCACCCGCGAGTGCCTATAAAACGGGCGTCCTGCATTTTGAATATGTGATCCAGGGGACCTCCCAACAGATTCGGTTCGAAGAGGATTCCATGGGATGGCTGCGCGCTAAGCGCGAGGTGTCCTATGAGATTTCCCAGCTCGAGATCGATGGCAAACCTTGTCAGGTTCTGCGCGGGAGTTATCTGTGGGAACCGAGCGAGGGGAACCCTTCGGCTATCGGGGAAAGCTACCAGGAGCTTAACGTTGCCGTGCGTGTTCTTTCGATGCCCAACAGCTCGGTGATCTCGCCAACATTTTGCTATTGGCTCGAGGGCAACACGGCGGGGGATGCGGGCCATGCGTCCCAGTCGGATGCCTGTGCCACGCATGGTAGGGTGGAGCCCTGTTCCTTTGAAGCCCCCGAGGTAAAGGTCACGGCGGCGCCTCGCTTTAATGTGCAGCTTAAGACGAGTGATACCCGAGCAAAGTATATTGATACCTTCGATTTTTCGAGCGGTAACGAGCAAGCGCTCAACAAAGACGCGGGCATGGTAAACGGGCGTGTCGATGTTTTGGGCGTTACCTTGCAGGTTGTGGGAAAGACAGCGCAGCATGGCCTACGCGGGTGTGAGATTCCCAACGGTGAGGACATCACCTTCGACATCGACATGGCATCCTCCTACCGATCGACCGACGGCGTCGACCACCCAGCGGAAGGAGCTCTGGCGCCGCTCGTTTGGAGCTTAGAGGGCAACACGAAGAGCAACAGTCAGGCCGATGGCCGCGAGATAGGCGGCACGTATAAGTTTGCCGCCGGCGGAGCCCCCATGAACGGGTCGGCAGACAACCCCGGCAAGACGTACGAAAGCTGCTATAACGGTGGCTCGTGGACGGGGGTCCAAGCGGGCGGCAAGGTTTCCATTACGGTGTCCGGCTATCAACTCGACATGGGCCAGCTTCCGTATGGCGACGGCGGCGTCAGCGACTCGGTTCATACGTATTACGATCCCAACACAACCGTAAACTACTGGGAAATCCAGACGGCATGCTTTTCTGCGGGAGAGCTGTGGGTCGTTCAGCCGTTCTACGAAGCGGACGGAAAGTATATTGCCGACGAGTTCGGTCCCGGTAGCTTTACGCTGACCGCGCAGGACGGCAACCTCAAGGCGAAAGGCGTGAGCGGGGCCGAGCTCGAGTCTGCGCAGGATAACTCCAACCAGATGGCTCGCACGGACGACGCTCCGGTGCTGACGCTTGCTCTTGAGCAGCCTGGTTCAATCGACCAGAACATCAACTATCAACAGTACGGCCGCGTTTCCTACGGAACCTCCCTGACCGACGGGTGCTTTGAGAACGGCAAGGACTGGATTGTTAGCGGGGATCAGCTCAACATCCAGGAGCTGATCAAGCACAACTCGGCCGAGGGCCGCTATACGGCGGTTGCCTACGACGATCTTGTCAAGTTTGACGACGCCTTCTTTGATATCGAGGGCGTGCAGACGGGCTCGAAGGCGGGCCTCGATCGCATGAGTCAAAAATTCCTCTACGGGGCGAAGCCTTGTGGCGGTGGCTGGGATCACGGTGACAAGGATCCGGGCGATGCGGGCTACGATGACGAAATGATGCGTACGACCGCAGATGACCTGGTGTTCTTTGAGTCTTTGGATAAGCTGCGCTCGCAGGGACTTACCTGCGTCGCGGTCCTTTGGGAGGCACGTGGGCTTGCATCGGCGCAATCGACGAATTGTTACTTTGCGCTCAAGGGCAGCGTAGCCGCGAGTGCTCGGCCCGGCTGCGTCTACATGGTCACGCATAGTGCGCGCGCGTGGAACAAGGGCAATGTCGCCGAGCAGGCCGCCGAGGAACTTGGCGTGGATCCGCAAGAGCTGAGCGATAGTCAATACGAGCAATATGCCAAAAGCGACGCTTTTCCTACGCGTGCAGGGTCGGAGGGGCTAAATTATGACGGCGACTATCCGGAGGCGTTTTGGGTCAACGATTACGCGACGCGCGACGGGTTGAGCACCTACCTCAAATCGTGGTACGACGCGAACGGTTACGGGGGCGGTAGCGCTGGCATCTCATATGGCGATTCGTGCCTCGTTGTTGCCTACTCGACCTCGATCACCAAGGGCGTGGAACAGCAGACGAGCGCCGGCGGCGAAAAGCTTGCCTACGATATGGATGCGAACCAGCGGACTGCCGACTACATTCTTAGGCTCGCGATCCATCGCTCGGCGGGCGAATCGATAACCGAGGGCTCGTCATATACGACCAAGGTCTATGTCGAGGACACGCTTCCCGCAGGGCTTTCCTATGTTCCGGGATCTGCCTACTGGGGCGGTACCTATACCCAGACAGGGGAGGGGCGTCAAGGAAAGATTGAAGGCGGCCAGTCGCTGGAGCCCACGGTTAGCGCTAACGGTGATGGCACTACGACGCTTTTGTGGACGCTCGATGGCGTCAAGGTGGGCACCGATGCTGTTACATCGCTCGATCCGATTCACTACGCCTGCGCTATCGGAACCCCGGGAGACGAGAAGACCGATGTCATCAACAACCAGCAGCTTTTAAATGAGGCGAGGGTATGGGGCGCCGGGGAGCAAAAGCACGACTTTTCGCCCGAAAACGCCAACTTGGCAAGGCTCAGTATTCAGGTGAGCAAGAACAACGCGGTCAGCCTCTCCAAGATTTCCGAGAACCCGGTTGTCGAGATCGGCGACGCTATGGGTTTTCGGATTAACGTCGGCAACAACTCGGTCAATACGATCGACATGGTCGCGGTGGATAGCCTGCCCTTTGACGGTGACCAAGCCGGATCTAAGTTCCACGGAACCGTGCAGGTGCGTGAGGTGAGGGTAGATAACGCAGAGGCCTTACCGGGGGTGCGTTATTACTACACGTGCGATGAGTCGCTCAAGGGAAAAACGAGCATCGACCTCAAAACGGTTGACTTTGAATCCGACACTCGTTGGCATGGGCTTGACGTTGGCGCGGGTGGACTTCTTGAGATTCCTGACGCATTTGAGCCGGTGGCAATTGCCGCTGTTGGTGAGCTTCCCGCCGCGACGACGCTCAAGATGCATCTGACGCTGGTTGCCCCCGATGCGCAGCCGTCGGACCGTCTGGTCAACAGGCTGACGCGCGATGGCCTGGAAAGCGATGCCTCGTCGAGCGTGGTATCGCGCTCCCTTGAGGGCATCGTTTGGCACGACATGGACGAGGACGGCATTCGTGCCGATTCCGAGGTTGCGATAGATGGCGTTTCGGCGCATCTCATGGTGCTCAAGAGCGGGGGCGATCCCGCTTGCGCGTCTGACTATGAGCCGTATCTCGTCGATGGCAGAGAGGCTGTGGTCGAGACCGGTGAGCAGATGGATGTTCTGACGGGAGAGGCCGTTGCGTATGAGGGCGGTCGTTACCGCTTTTTCAACCTGCCTGCGGGGACCTTCGGCGTGCTCTTTGCCGACGGTAGCTTCTCGATGCTCGGATATAGCGCCTCGCCGGTCGATGCCGGCGATGACGATTCGGTCGATTCCGATGCGACCGTTGTTGCCGAGCGTGCCGTTGACGGGTCGCTGGAGCAGGCGTTTATCGGGGGCATCGATATGCCCGAGGCGTCTTTGATGTCGACGGTCCATTTTGATTCGCCCTATCACGACCTGGGCGTTTTCGAAGACGCGGTAGCGCCCGATACGGGTATTGGCGTGGGGCCTGCGGGACTTCTTGCTCTTGCCTTTGCCGCTGCAGCGGGCGTTGTCGCATACGTGCGCTGGAGGGTCCGATGAGAGCTGCTTTCCCATCCCGCGAGAAAACGGGCCTAAAGGGCGCGCTTATCGACCTGTTGTTCAAGCTGATTGGCCTTGCATTTGTGGCCGTCATCTTGTTTGGGTTGTTTTTTGGCGTCGTACGCGTCGAGGGCGCGGGAATGGCCCCTGCTTTTAAGGACGGGGACCTGGTGCTGTTCTTTAGGCTCGACACCGAATATGCGGCAGGGGATGCCGTAGTGGTCGATGTCGGAGACGGCCCTTCCGTGCTTCGCGTAAGCGCGGGCCCTTTCGATGATGTCGACATTACCGAGCAGGGCGTGGTGATTGACGGCTTTGTCCAACAGGAGGACGACATCTACGAGAAGACGCTGCTCCCCTTGGACACGAGCGTGCAAATGCCGGTAAGGCTTACCGGCGACGAGTACTTTGTGCTTGGCGATGGGAGGGGACACGCGCGCGATAGCCGTGCGTTTGGTCCGGTCTCATCGAGGCAGATACAGGGACGGGCTATTGCGTTATTCAGGCTCAGAGGTCTGTAGCGAGGCGCTCCGTCAACGGATAGAGGACATGATAAAGAGAAAGGAAGTCCTTATGTTCAAAGCAATAAAGTCCAAGGCTATGCTGGCGGTTCTGCCTGCCGCGATGATCTGCGCAATCGCCGCTCCGGCGTCTGCCGAGACCGTTCCGACGGTTTTCACCGGCGAAGCTGGCTCCGCGGTTAACATCCCGATTGTAAAGGTGCTCCAGCTGCCCGAGGGCGCCTCGGTACCCACGGAGACCTTTAAGTTCACGTTGGAGGCGGTGACCGAAGACGCGCCGACCGCAACGGTGGCGATGCCTGATTTTTCTGGCAACGATTCGCCGGGGGATCCCGAGGGCGGCATCTGCCTGGTGAAGAAGTCGGCGTATATTGAGTTCGGTAGCGTTTTTCCGCATGCGGGCGTCTATGAATATAAGGTGACCGAGGTTCAGGGTGCCACGGACGGTATGGCCTACTCTTCGGATAGCTATACACTTCGCCTGTATGTTGCGAACGCCGCCGACGGGTCGCTTTGCATCAAGAATGTTACGGCCGAGCATGATGGCGAGAAGGCCAAGGACGTCTCCTTCGTTAACACCTACACCAAGAACTCGAGGCTCGAAATTAGCAAGACGACGGTGGGCGACTATGCCGACAAGACGCGTAAGTTTGAGTTCTCCATTACGTTTGACCGTATCGGCATGGGAAATGAGGACGCTACGGTTACCGGCAACCTTGACAATGGCGGACAGCTGGTCTGCAAGGTGGACAAGGCCATGACGTTTGAGCTTGCCGACGGCGAGAAGCTTGTGTTCGACAGTCTTCCGGTCGGTACGCGCTACACCGTGACCGAGACGGCGGCGGAGGATGGCTATGTCCCGAGCGTGCAGGTAGTTGAGAACGGCGTGCAGGGAGAAGAGGTGCGCGCGGCTGCCGACGCCGATGCGTTGGCGAGTGCTGAGGACGGCGCCACCAACCTGGTGGGCGAGGGCACGAATAGCGTTGCCTTTACCAATACTCAGGATGATGTGCCCCTGACGGGCATCTTGCTCAAAAACGCCCCCTTTGTCGTGGCGATTGCCGCCGGCGCACTGCTGCTGATCGGCTTTGTCGTCCGCTCGGTTCGCCGTGGCGCCCGCCGTTAGGCGTTTTGCCGTCACCTCTGTGGAAGCTTTAGATCACGCGATTGATATCGCGATTGTGCTTGTGGCGCTCGTTGCGGTGGCGCTTGGCTCCTATGGGGTCTGGGACGCGACGTTGTCGACGCAAGGGGGCGAGTCGGATGTCTGGGCGGAGTGGAAGCCCGCCCAGCAGGCTCCGTTGTCGTTTGAGGAGCTCTGCCAACGTAACCCCGATGTCGTGGGGTGGATTCAAATCCCCGGCACCTCAATTGACTATCCCGTAGTCCAGGGGTGCGACAACACCACTTATATCGATCGGGACGCCATGGGTGAGTTCTCGCTTGCGGGCAGCATCTTTTTGGATTATCGGAACAGCCGCGGTTTTTCCGATTCGGTCAGTATCGTTTACGGGCACCACATGGAGCGGGGCTTGATGTTTGGGGACCTTGAGCGGTTTTCGGATGCGTCGTTTTTTGACGGGCATGCCACAGCTCGGCTCTATGATGGCAGTCGATGGCACGATGTCGAGCTGATTGCATACGCTCGGTGTAACGCATATGACCGATCCGTATACCGGGCGGGCTCCGGTGCTCCTTTGGCAGATGCATACCTTGCGGCAATCGAGTGCCAGGCGCTGCATCGACGTGATGTGCCCGTTGCATGCACGGATCGGCTTTTGGTGTGTTCTACCTGCGCGTCCGGCGGAACCAACGATCGCCATGTGGTGATTGGCAAGATCTTGGAATAACAAGTCGGCGCCCGTTCCGCTGGCTGTTGCTACGGAATGGGCAGCATGATTCTGAGCGTATAGACACCGTCGTGCTCCGAGCATTCCATAGCGCCATCGTAGCGAGCGACGACTTCGGCCATGTTGGATACGCCGTAGCCGTGGCTATCGCGTTGCGGCTTTGTCGTTTGGGGCAGTCCGTTTATAAATACAGGACTGCTGTCCGTATAGTTGTCGATCTCCATAAACGCCAGTGAGCCGCTTGCTTTAAGCGAAAACGATATAAAGCGCCGATCGGGGTCGTCGATATGCTCGACGGCCTCGATTGCGTTATCCAGGGCGTTTCCAACCAGCACAAACAAGTCGAACGGGTCGATATGCGCAACGGCGGCTCCCTCGGCCATGCTAGTCCAGGCAATTTGCTTCGCTTCGCATTGCCCCCACGCTCGGTTGAGCACCGCATCGAGTTCGGCGCAACCGGTGTTTTGTGCCATATCGAGGGTTGCGATCGCCAGCTTGACGCTCGATAGGGCTTTAGAGCGGGACGCGCTGTCTCCAGCAACCTCGAGCGCGGAAATTAACAGTTTGAGGTCATGGCTTTTGCGCTTGATGGTGTCGGTCGCATCGATAAGGTTCTCAAACTGCCGACGCTGGCTGGCGGCAACAGCGCGTTCGGTCGCAAGGCGACGCTGCATGGCGGCTGTTGAGAAGATCAGCATTTGCGCTCCCGTGACGCTTGCGCTCAATAAGAGGTCGTAGAGGACGGAAATGCGAAACAGGCCCGCTGCGTGGGCGGAGTAGCTGATGGACATGATGGTGCCCAGGGCTTTGCTGATACCGAGTGTGGCCATCATGAGTGCTAGGGATAAAGGGCCCTCGGGCTTGCGCCCGCCGCCGACAAAGAGCTTGCGAGCGATGGGTCTAAAGACAAGTATGGTGAGTGCCAAGATTCCGAGCTCCACCGGCAGTGTCTGGGGTTGGAGCGGGCGTGTTCCACGATGCGAGGCCCAAGGCATAAGCAGGGTAAAAAGTGTATAGGCGACGTCTTGCGTAAGATAGGCGATGGTGGAGCAATACAGCGCCTGCCCGAGCTTGACGTTAAAGCAGGCTAGGTACAGCCCCGCAAGCGAGACGATAAAAAGCGCAAGATGCATTATCGACGCCAATGCGAGCAGGGCGCACTGTAGCGCCTCGGAAGCCATGGGATGGCTAATGAGCCGCGCGAGAGTTGCCGCCTGATACGCATAGATGGGGGACGTCAACAGCAAGAGCATTCCAAGCGATAGGGCGAGACGCACGCCAAAGCGCTCTCGCCGCTCGAGCGGCCCCATGAGCCCCAAGGTTGCGATGAGGCAGCATTGCATCGTTCCGAGCTCGACGATATGTCCCAAAAATGCAGGCATGCCTTAGCCCTCCCAGCGGGTCAGGAGCGCTTTTAAAAAATCCGAACGAAACGATCGGCTGAGAGGCAAGCTGACTGATTCTGCTCCAGGGCGAGACAGGGTGATGGCGTCTTTTTGGTATCCGCCGACATAGCGAAGATTAACCAGATACTTTTTGTGGCAACGGGCAAACCCCTGCGGGGCCAGCTCATCTTGAACGGCGGCAAGCGTCGTGGTGGTTGTCGAGAGCGAGGTGCCGCAGGCCAGGTGAAATGTGAGGCGATGATCCTCGCTTGCGATGTAGAGCGCGTCCGAACAGGCGATGCGGTGCGATCCCTTTTGGTTGGTCACGGTTATCTGGGCATCACGGTGCCAGTCGATTGCCTGGCAGACGCGATCGAGCTTAAGGGCGAACGGTGCATACGCTACGGGTTTGAGGATGTAGTCAAATGCCCGGACCTCGTAGCCTTCGATTGCAAAGCCGGCAAGCTGGGTTATAAAGACGATTTCGACTTTCTGGTCGTTGGCGCGGATGGCACGGGCGACATCCATTCCGTTGGTGCCCGGCATCTCGATGTCGAGCAATATTAGATCCCATACAGGCTTGTACGCCTTGATGGCGTCATCCCCCGTGGTGAAGATGGTGTACGAGATTGGGCGCTCGCGTTCTGAGGAAAAGCGGGAGAGGAAGGCTGCGGTGGTCTCTGCTTGCTGGGTATCGTCCTCTATGATGGCGACGCGCATCGATTCCTCCACGATTGATGGTTATACTGGGGCGGCGCGCTGTGATGGGCGTCTGCCGCATCGAGTTCGCGAATGACTATACCGCGTTTTGGCGCATCGACCGATAGGAGCGATGGTGAATCCTGAACTAGATTATATAACCGAGCAGCTCAAGGCGTTGACTTCTATTGCTTCGCCTACGGGCTATACCCGTGCGGCGACCGATTATCTGATGGAAACGCTGCGCGAGATGGGCTTTGGGCCCGAGCGTTCCAACAAGGGCAATGTTCTGGTGGAACTTGGTGGCGAGGGTGAGCCGCTGGTGCTTGCAAGCCATGTCGATACCCTGGGCGCGATGGTTCGCTCCATTAAGGACAATGGTCGTCTGCGTCCCACGACCCTTGGTGGACATCAGTGGTCTACGGCAGACGGCGAGAACTGCATGGTCTACACGCGCGATGGTAAGGTCTACACGGGCGTGGTCCTCAACACCGAGCCCTCGGCACACGTGGCCGACGAGCCGGTCAAGACCATCGAGAAGAACATGGAGATCCTGCTCGACGAGAACGTCGACAGCAAGGATGACGTGCTTGAGCTGGGCATTCAGACTGGTGACATCATCGCGATGGATCCGCGTACCACGGTGACGAAGAGCGGCTACATTAAGAGCCGCTTCTTGGATGACAAGCTGTCCGCGGCGATTTTGCTGGGCCTGGCGCGCGCCGTTGCCGCCGGCGAGGTAACGCTTTCGCGTAAGGTGTCGCTGCTCTTTACGGTGTACGAGGAGGTTGGCCACGGCGGTGCTTTTGTGCCGGCCGACACGCGCGAGATGATCAGCGTGGACATGGGCTGCGTGGGTGACGACCTGGGCTGCACCGAGCGCATGGTTTCGATCTGTGCCAAGGATTCGGGCGGTCCGTACAACTACGACCTGGTGACGACACTGTCCAACATCGCGCGCGAGCTGGAGCTCGACTACGCCATCGACGTGTACCCGCACTACGGCTCCGACGTCGAGGCAACGCTTTCGGCCGGCTACGACATTCGCCACGGCCTGATCGGCCCGGGCGTGTACGCAAGCCACAACTACGAGCGCAGCCACATCGACGGCGTGCGCAACACCTTTGAGCTGGTCCGCGCCTACGTGCAACGGTAGGGGAAGCGGCAAACGTCTGACATGACAATTTTAAGGCCCGATACTTCGGGCCTTTTTTCGCTTCAGTCTGTTTAGTATTATACTGTATGTAACTAATTAACTTAACGCTTAGAATACTTAACGAGGTGATGCGACGTATGGATACATCTGAGTACTTGTCTATGGGTGACGCTGCCCGTCTGCTGGGCGTTACGAAAGCTCGCATATCTCAACTTACCGCATCGGGAACGCTCGCGTGCGATATTGTGGGCGGACGGAAGATGGTTGAGTATGATTCTGCGATCGCTTATCAAAAGGTCCGCAAACGTGGACGCCGTCCTGCGGCCGATGTGGGGCGCAAGTTCACGCTGATGTCCGCCGATTACGAGGTTGCGCGTGTTTCGTTTGATCCGATGCGCGAGTTTTCCTTCGAAATTGCCGAGGTTCTCGATGCGCAGAGGATGCCGTTTGGCACGTGCTCGAGCTCTTCTCCGACAGTGAACAAACGTGAGCTCAACGCGTGGTGGGGCCATCGGTCAGTGCCTGACGTCCGCCCCGGACTCGTCTCGCGCTATCGTGAGCTGGGAATTGCCACTGGCATCGAGGTTCCAGTTAGGTGCCTGGGCCTATCGCTTTCGGATTGTTATTGGCTGCGACCGGCCGACTGCGATGAGCTCAAATGGCAAAACATCAATTACTTTGAGAACGATTTTGAGCGATCGGCGCCCGAGGAACGTTCGGGTTGGCTGGAGGGTATCGGTCTTAAAAATCCGGACAACACGTCCGAGGGCGAGCTCCCTAAATCGTGGATGATTCGTGGCGGCACTCGCGTTTTGGCTAAAGGGTGCGGCATGGATGATCAACGGCCCTTTAACGAGGCGGTTGCGACGGTTCTGCATCGCCGTTTGCTGTTGGAGGGTGAGTTTGTTCCTTATACGGTTGAGCGGATGTTCGATGGCCCTGTGTGTCTGTGCGACGACTTTCTTGATGGCCGCGAGGAATACGTTCCGGCTGTTTACGTTAGGGGCGCCCTTGGCGGCCAGCGGGGAAACTCGACGTACGACCGATACTGTCGCTACCTTGGCAAGCATGGTGCCGATGAGACTGCTGTGAGGAGGTCTATGTCGCAGATGATTGTCTGCGATGCCCTTTTGGCCAACAACGATCG